>Ga0081455_10002142_pt1 | contig 23547 bp, 20 predicted proteins | sample TabmetS3T2R1_FD_70207 | JGI IMG/M metagenome (GOLD analysis project Ga0081455, IMG submission 70207) | Tabebuia heterophylla rhizosphere microbial communities from the University of Puerto Rico - S3T2R1 | ecosystem: Host-associated > Plants > Roots > Rhizosphere ...
CGTGCAATTGATGGAAATGTAGTGAACAAAATGTTACGCGGTAATATTGTTAAGGAAGTTATTAAAAGAATTGTTTGATATTGGATAACTAGCTTCTATTGCGTAAAGGTCGCGGTTAGGGATAAAAAAGGCTGGTCCTAGTAAGGTAAGTCACAAGACCGTAATCTTTTGGCCTAGCACCCCGCTTTCATATATAAGAGAGGACAATCTGAAACTCGATATACCATTTTCAAGTCCTATAACCTCGGAAGTTCGATTACTTTTAATGCATTCAATGACATGTCTTAATTCGAGCAAATACATATCATTTGGACTATCCCCTAAGGAACTGACATGCCATTTCTTATCGCTCAAATTAAATGTCTTTAGTGTAGCTTCTTGCATGGACCACTCAAGAATTCCGTTCTCAGATAATACTTCAATTCTGCGCTTATATTCACGCCTAACGAAATCAAGGTGGATGTATCCTAATATGTCATCTCTAAACTCTAAAAGGACGTCAGTAATAGCCTCTGTGTCGGTAGCCAATATGTCTGTATTCTTAAACTGCGACTGTACTGAGATTGGAGTTCCTAAGAGCCATGCTAGATAATCAATTTCATGAGATCCATCTAATATTATTCCACCGCCAAGATCCCTCCTTGAGGTATAATTTTTTTTATAGTTTTGATAAGGTCTCCAATCTGGAAGGTACTGGCCAAAATATGCCGAAATATGTAGAACCCTACCATAGTCTCCCTCCGCTATTATTCTTTTCAATGCATTAACTCCTTTGTTGAATCTGAAATTGTATCCCACAAAAATAGCCAATTCTTTTGCCTTAGCTAAGGACTTCAATTTCTCAAGTCCATGAAAATTAGATGACAGCGGTTTTTCGATGAATACACTTGATCCCGCCTTAAGTGCCCTGATCGCGAGATCTACATGCGAAACAGGAGGTGTACAAATTAACACTAAGTCATATTTAGTACAATCTATACTGTCATGATCGGCAGGACGTGCTGAATAGATGGATGAAGTTAGATTCACCAATTTGGAATCTGAATCATACACATCGAAGCTGGAATCTGGCATGATCACCTTCAAGTTTCGTAGATGACGAACGCCGATCGAACCGCAACCTACTAGTAAAAATTTCACAGCAGTGGACCTCTATGGTGTTAACTTATAAAATTTAGAGTACTTAAAGGACACGAAAATAAGATAAAACAAATTATCTGAAGAAACAGAAAGATAATACTCCACGACTAGTGCGAAATAATTGTAGGACCTATCAACTGCGTAGGCTCAATCCAACCATTCGGTTCTTGTCACCTTGTAATAATGGAGGTTCCTAATATTCATTATATATAGGATACATGGTATAAATTGCTGTCGCAGTCCTCTCTTCTACCGTATGTCAGACACGAATGTAGGCCGGAATATCTGGTTTACATCCGTTAGTACTCTCATACCGTCGGGATTTACCTACCTTTTTTGGATTGTTACTGCAAAGGTAGCAGGTCCAGAAACGGTAGGTACAGTATCAAGTCTAGTTGCGTTCAGTCTTATAATCAGCACGATAAGTTCTCTTGATATTCATATAGGGATGAAACGGTTTCTAGGTATAGCAACAAGTAGAAAAGATCTTGGAAAATTCAAGCAAATCCTATTTTCTACCATTACATTTCTATTAACTGCTACAGGTGTAACTTTGGCGTGTTTGGCTATCTTCTCTTTTTCTGTATTTTCGATTTTTAGTACAGAAGAACAATACTATTGGATCATTGTCTTGATGGTTATATCCATAAATTTCAATAATACCCTTACAGAGGCACTGATCTCAGCGCTTAGGTCAAAGGCGCTTATATCAGCGTTAGTTATTGGCTCGATTCTCAGGTTTCCGATATTGATTGTAGCCGTATATGCCATAGATTCCGTCGACGAAGGCGCAGCACTCAGTTACATTTCATTGTACATGATTTCAGCAGTTTATTATGCATTGTACATGGTAAAATACTTGAGGGGTTCGAAGGAAAATGGTCTCAGCAATTTTAAATCTAACTTAAAGGAAGTTCTAAGCTCGGCAGTAGCCGGGTGGATCCCCCATCTGATAAATGTGCTTGGTTCTCAGTTATCGATAGTTACTGTGTTTATAATGACCGGGCCTGTTGAAGCAGGGAAATTCTATATTCCTCAGGCTATATTCTCTTTAGTGCTTTTTGCGGTGGGTGGGATAACGAAAGTCAGCCATCCTCTGATCGCAGGCATGACCAAGAGTGATGATCAAGTTAGCTTCCTACGAAATTCCCTTAAATTAGCGTATCTCATTACCTCTCCGATTACCGCTCCCTTACTGTTCTTTTCGCGCGACTTTATCCTTATCTTGGGACCGCAGTTCATTTCTGCAGATATTACACTTACTTTATTCATGGCAAATATCCCTTTAGCGATACTATCTGAAATGGTATATTATTTTGCATATGGAAAGGGTGATAACAGAATTGTATTCACCCTTGGTTTATTTGGGAACATTCCTCGAATTTTGCTTTATTTTCTTCTCATCCCAATTTGGGATGCAAACGGCGCTGCGATTGCTTTTCTTGTTGGAACGACATTTCAATTTGCATGGACTATAGTAGTAGTAAAAAGGATTTACCATATTGATTTGGAGTATGACAAGTATATTTTCTTAACTACGTTCCCACTGCTATTGGGCCTCCTAACTTGGCTTCTAGTAGTTCAATATTTGGTGGCTACATGTATTGTAATAGCTGGGTCAATCATTACATTCATACGATTTGGTTTATTTACTGATGCTGAACTTGAAACTATATTATTTTCCATTTTTCCGGAGCGGATATCTAAGAAAATGTATCAACTAGGGCACTTGTTACTTCATAAGATATCAAAAAATTGAGTTGATCCGGCTTTGAATGGCTTCGTTAGATTAAGTATTTCGATTATTTCTATTTTTCCTGTGGGGGCATTACCACAATTGTTGAAAGAGAATAAAATGTGTGTTAGGGACCTAGGTGCGCCTACTTGGTTTCACTGTACTGAATTGGTATCCATAATCTCGCACGCCTGATTAACACCACAACATTGATAGGTTAGTTTTCACTAGGGGTCGTCTCGACAAATCATCTTTATGTACGCTTATTTTGATGGGGCGTCCTCGAGGCTGAGATTATATATTGGATCTGCTATTGTAGACTAAATCTATTGGAATGCATTTTCTGTAAGTCAACTGATATAAGAGAGCTTAACTCCTTCAATGACTACAGTATCTGTGCGTGCAATGTCTGTAACACTGTTTTTGCGGATCAAGTCGCAGATAACAAGGAATATTATTTCTTATCTCCAAAAAAGTCTTCCGGTGTTCTGAAACAAAAGCTAGCTAATTCTGCTAAATCAATAACAGCTGAATTTTACTACAATTATTTGACTAATAATTTGGGAACAGCAGTGATTTCGTCAGTGTTGGACATTGGAGCAGATCGCGGTCACCTTTTGAGGCTATTCGAGAAGCAGGGCGTGAAAGCTGTTGGGATAGAGGCCGATAGGATTCGTGCCGCAAATCCTGTAGCTTCGGATCTCAGAGTCGGTTTTTTTGATGAGGATTACGTATTGGATGAGCGCTTTAATCTCGTTTGTTTTACACAGAATATGTCTTACTTTAGAGACAATCGAAGCATCTTAAAAAAAGCATCTTCGCTACTCAATGGCGGAGGATACATTTTCATTGCTACCGTTAATGGTGATTCTCCCATGGCCGTCAAACATTTTTCGAAATATGGGAATCCAAACAATTGTGCTTGTATATTATCAAAGAAAGGTTGGTCTGAGATTTGCGATTTGTTCGAGTTCGATTTGCTTGATTACTCGTTTTATGAGCCCCCGATGCTAAAGGATATCGTGTCAAAAAGATGGTTCCGGCTACCTCAGTATATGATATGTCCTTCGAAGGCCTATTATAGAACAGACATAAATGGGCACCATGCACTAATTCTCCTTAAGAGAAGAAAGGGGGTTTGATTAAGGTGCGCAACTCATCCTAAGGTCAATTTGAGACTAGAAATTCGTGAGAAATATCAATGCGAGGTTCTCCGTGCTTATCTCATGAAGGTCGTCAAGGAAAAATCGGCCTCTGTCTACGATTGTCGTGAAGACGAAAGTAGGAATTGATTGAGTTAATAATATATGTTATTTCATCATCGGTTAGATTTGGATGAATTGGTATAGTTACTATTTTGTTTCCTATCATTTCGGTGATTGGGATTTTCCACCTATCATCTCTTGAAGCGTAGGCAGACATAGTATGGATAGGTCTGTAATGAGTACCAACTTCAATTCCTCTATCATTAAGATATTTGATCAAATCTTCCCTGTTATGTACTATTAACCAATACAAATGATATACGCAATTCCTTGAATATGGCATCCTGCACTCACATTCAATCTCATTGGAATACCTTTTTGCGATATCCCGCCTTCTAGCATTAAGGTAATCTAATTTATTGAGTTGAACTAAACCTATAGCTGCTGAGATTTCATTCATATAATAGTTTGGTGTTATGCTAGTAACGTCGTATGAAGTGTCATGACGATCGTCTATGCCACACCATCTCAAGGAGTTAAGTCTGGTTTTTAGGCCATCTGCCCTCTGATCATTAATTGAAATTGCTCCTCCTGTTGGCATCGCGAGATTCTTTATGGGATGAAAGCTAAAACACGTCATCTGACCGAAAGTACCTATCTTCTTACCATCATAAGAGCTTCCACATGCGTGCGCTGAATCATCGACAATCTTTAGACCATATGATTTCGAGATTTTAATCAGAGCATTCATATCACAAGGCATTCCGCCAAAATGAACCGGCAGAATCGCACTGCATTTCTCTTTTCGGATCTTGTTTTCCAAGTCGTGTTTATCAATGCATAATGTATTCGGATCAACATCTACAAAAATGGGATTTGCGTTATTGAACCTTACAGCATGTGCAGTACTTACGAAGCTAAGAGAGGGAAGTAGGACGTTACTCTTTCCAATACCCGATACGTAAAGAGCAAGGTGAAGTGCTGCTGTTCCGCTATTAAGTGCAACTACTGCTTCAGTACCAAGGTAGCTCTTGAAGACTTCTTCGAAAACTCTAACTTTATTCGCGCCAGCTCCCGAAGCCCAATTGTGACTTAATATTACGTCTCTAGCGGCCGTTACCTCCTCCTCAGTAACATGAGGATCAAATAGTTTAATCATCTCTTCACGTCACCACACGATTTATTCGTTTGAGATGATTCATTTTGCATCGGCACAAATCTTAGAGGCAACTGTGCTAGCAATATCGATCTCATAGTCCACTAAGAGTGTACTCCCACATTTTGGTTCCGGCAACAAGCGCATCTGAATAAGCTCTAGTCAAACCTCAACATATAACCTTGTCTGAACGCTAGTCTTAAAGGTATCATAAAATATCTTATTTGAACTAGATTTGAGATGGTTAAAGATAGTGGTGGGTGGATGGGTGGATGGATGGTTACAGTTTTTTTATAAGCAATGCAAGGTTACTCGATTCTCTCATCATGAAGCATAGATAGCCTCAAATATGTGATCTAAACAAAAATAGGAACTATGTTCAGGCAAGAAACAGAAGTGTGGTGTTGAATTGTTAGGATGCATCATTTTTGCTCGCATGTCTTCAACTAGACTTCCGGGCAAGGTCGTTTTGATGTTGAATGGCAAGACTATTCTCGAGCACGTTGTGGATAGAATAAAACCTTCGAGATACATTAAGCGGATTGTATTGGCCACAACCAGGGATGAGGTAGATAATATTATAGAGGACATAGGCGTAAGGCTCGGATTATCAGTATTCAGGGGTTCAAAGTCTGATGTTTTGAATCGCTGCTACGAGGCATCTAGAAAGTTTGGTTTTGATCCCGTCGTAAGAGTGACGGCTGATGATCCATTTAAAGATGTTGGAATTATTGATAAAGCTATTGAAATATATTTTCATTCGGGCGGAAAGTATGATTTAGTGTGTAATACTCTTACCCCTACTTTCCCTGAGGGAATGGATGTAGAGATTATTTCCTACCATGCTCTCGAGAAAGCGGCTAGAAATAGTACTCAACTAATTGACAGAGAACACGTTACAACATACTTATTGAATCATACCGACATTTTTAAGATCTATAATTTATTGAATACAGGGGGGGACCTTTCTTACATGAGGTTAACACTGGATACTCAGGAAGATTTTAAATTGGTGGTGACTTTATGTGATGCGTTATGTAGGCCTGAACACTATTTGACAATGAAAGAGATTGTACAGTATTTGTTGCTAAACCCACACCTTTTGGAAATAAATAAGCATATTAAGAGAAGTCTACGGTATAGACCAGCTCATCCTTCCTGTGGACCTACCTAGCTATATGAGATCGGTCATGGAGAGAATATTCAGCTGCAGCTACGACCATCATTGTTACCAAATATATATCGCGTTCATTTAGTATCAGACTATGAATAAAATACTGATATTAGGTCCGCCTCGACAAAGCTTAATTTCTTTTTTTAATTCTAGGAATTTCGAAGTTTTTTGTTTCCAAGGCAAGGTATCCGTAGAGCTCGCCAAAAGATTTGATTGCATATTAAGTTACGGCTATCGATACATATTACCTGATGACGTCTTGAATAATATCAATAACAAAATAATCAACTTGCATATTTCTTTCCTTCCATGGAATAGGGGGGCTGACCCCAACCTTTGGAGCTTCTTGGACGACACACCAAAAGGAGTCTCCATCCATTATATCGACAATGGGATAGATACAGGCGACATTCTGATTCAAAAGGAGCTATTTTTCGACGTGGAAAATGAAACACTATCTTCAAGTTACGATACGTTGTGCAATGAAATTGAATATCTGTTGTTTCATAGCTGGCACGATATAAGGAATAAAAACATGCCTGTCATGAAGCAAGCCAGAGAGTCTGGTTCATTCCACAAGCTTAAAGACAAGGAGCGGTTCATGTATCTATTAACTGAGGGATGGAATACGCCGGTCAGCAATCTTGTTGGAGTGACAAAAAAAATTCCTGTTGAATAGTTACTGTGAATATCATCATACACCCAGACGCTAGTTACAAGGTAGGATTAGGTCATTTGAAGAGATGTATATCTATTGGACAAGAATTGAAAGAGCTATCATGCGAAGTAAAATTTTTTATGAAAGCCGAACAAGAATTTAGCAACATAGTTAAAAGATCTGGTTTCAGCGTGATTGATACCTCCGATCAGCCCCTACAATGCGATATGTTTATTGTTGATAGATATTCGATTGAGGAATATGCCTTGGGAATATATAAGAAACTAGCTCGGAAATTGGTGAGAATAGATGATGCGGCTCCTGAAATAATGTTGGACCGAATTTCAGATGTAATAATAAACGGCAATCCCTATGCCTCGCAGAAGATGTACGCAGGTCATGTCAGGCCAGGTTGTAAGCTGATATTAGGAACAAAATATGTGCCTATGAATAGAAGCTTTCGCGATGCGAGGACAATATATAAGATTAGACGAGATGTTAAAGTGATTACAATAGCTTTTGGCGCTTCCGAAATTGGCAATAAAATCGCGAATCAAGTTTTGAAGCAAGTCTTGCTATGCGCAACCATTCAGGGGTCAGTGATCATACTTACCCCGTTTGACTCAGAAAAAATGAAACATGATATTCTTAAGTTTGAAAAGTTAATCGAGAAAAAGAGGGTGCATGTGTTACCATATACTGATAATCTTGAACAGGTATTCCAGAGGACTGATCTCGCTATTTGCTCTGCTGGCAGCACATGTTGGCAACTAGCCGCAATCGGAATTCCATTCATCACCTTTCAAATCGCGGGCAACCAAGGGTTAATCTTTGACTATATCGGAGCTAAAAATATCGGTATCCCACTTCGGATAAAGGATATTTATGACGGCACCCTGGTGGAGCACATGGAAACCCTTGATATGGGAAGAAGAAGAACTCTCTCGAGAAATTCACGGATGCATGTTGACTGCGATGGTTCTAGACGAATTGCTCGGGCTTTAATTGGAGTATACTAATCTTATCGAAGAGAGACCATCGCGGTGTGATGATGACTAACTGCGGGAAATTGTTATTGGGTTTGAAGGTGCATTTAACTGAGTTCGGTTGATTCACAGGAAGGAGATAGTATGACATATCCGTATTAAGATCCCGATTTGTAGTGCAATACATGAAGGAACTCCTCAGGTCCAGTTTCGATATTTCTGATGGATGAAAATCTGGTTCCAAATTTAACAACGCAGCCTAACCATGGGCAACCCTCGATGTTAGGTACTGATTTTGATCTGTCCCCTGTTGCATTCGGCTTAAAGAAGTTTAGATTACAATATTGTAGCCTCGATCGAATGTATCGATTGTGTATCTATCCCCAGGTTTTGAAGTCTCAAAAATGCTATATCTGTAAACCCCGTTTCTTGTTCCTTCACAACCTGCTCCTTTGGCACCGTGAAATAAAGTAATACATAGATTATGAGGCCATTTGTCCTATTCCGATATTCAAAATTGACTTTTCACTTCAGGGGAGGGCATTGAATAAGATTCAAATATGGCGTACCAATTTTGACCGCCATGGCAGGGTTTAAGCTGGGACACTTTTCAATAGACAACGATGACAATGACTACTGTTTTGTAATTGCTGAAGCTGGCTCTAACCATGATCAGAGTAAGAGTAATGCATATGAATTAATTGATATTGCGGCAGAGAGCGGGGCAGATGCCGTAAAATTCCAGCTTTTCAATGTCGAAAGTCTATATTCAAAATTCGCTTCTCGCAAGATCTTGGAACAAACAAAACGTGCTGAACTTCCGAAGGAATGGATACCAGACATTATCGACCGGTGTAAGTCTCAAAAGATCGTCTTCTTAGCAACTCCCTTCGATTATGAATCGGTTACTTATCTCGACAAACTCGGTATGACTGGATTCAAGTGGGCCTCAGGAGAAATAACGGATACTGCCCTACTATCGTTTGCAGCCCAGCGGCAGAAGCCTATGATCATCTCTACTGGAATGTGCAGTTTGTCTGATATTGAGGGGGCGATCAATTCAGTTACACGGACAAAGAATAATAAGATATCATTGCTACATTGTGTTTCTGTTTACCCGAGCACTGCCAAGGATGCCAATCTACGGATGATGGATACTTTGAGTAATGCCTGCTGTTACCCTGTGGGGTATTCCGATCATACGTTGGGAAAATCTGTCGCACTCGCCGCTGTAGCAAGAGGTGCAAGGATCTTGGAAAAACACTTTACCTTGGATAAGAAACTCAATAGTCCGGATCATGAATTTGCATTGCGGCCTAAAGAGCTAACAGAGTTAATAATTAATGTTAGAGAAATAAGTCAGTCATTAGGATGTAAGACTAAGCGTATGATCAAGGAAGAAGAACCCATTTCTCAAGTTTGCAGGAGAAGCTTAATCGCAAAAAATCATATACAAAAAGGAACGAAAATTTCCAGATCGATGTTAACAGTAAAAAGACCTGGAACAGGGATTCGTCCAGCACTAATTAATACGGTGGTGGGAAGGAAGGCCGCGGTTAATATACGACGAGATGAAATATTAGAATGGCAAATGTTACAGTAACACCTAATGATCTCGTATTCTAGTTACGTTCTTATAAAGTCGACTGGCTTTAGTAGTAGCATATTGTTAGAAATAGACTATAATATGTAACCCCGCACTAGTCGGTATGTTCTAAAACCCAATACCATTTTCCTGATCCATTCAAAATTTGTCAAGCTCTGCATATTATAAACATAAGCTTGATTGGCAGTGAGAGCATCGACCCCATAGGTATTGATAAAAGTCCTACTCGCCAGCAAAGGGTGTCAAACATGAGTCCTAGTTGATAAAACCAATATCGCTACTATTGATCTTAATAAGGATATCCAGTTAATATCATAATAACACCAACAAGAACTTCTGATACAGACGTTTACGAGCTAATACCGTCTTTTAATAAGTTGGAGAGATTACCAAATTCGGTAAAAATTTATTACCAACACTCAGGAATCAGATTTGACATTGGAACAATTTCGACTTATATAGGGGTATTTCCTGTTACTTTTGGTCTTGTCCCGTTGAGCTTGAATAATGTTTTTGATCGTTTGTTTTTCTTTCAGGCCCCTGGTTAGAAGAATTCTCCAATGACCGGTATAATGAACGAGCACAAATCAATACTAAAAAGTCGAATTGTGGCGGGCCTTAGACTAAGCTACTTGTAATCTACTCTATAAATGTGAGTACCGTTACTCCCCTCAAAGACCATTTGCAGTCTTAAATCATGCAAGTCGGTGTAAGTTAATCTTCCTGCACTACTGGCGGCTGGATAATTAAAGACAAGGTAGTCAATATCAAATCTTTTTATTATCCACCGTTCGTAATCTATGTTGTCAACTTGATTCCAAGCGAAATTAACTGCCTGCCTGCCTGTTTTCAGGAGTATTGTATGAGGCAAATCCGTTGCAATCTTTGCATCCTTGGGTATATTGCCTATGATCCATTGATGCATATCATCCTGATAATCTTTTAGAGCAAGGGATTGCTGAAAAGAGTTGATAGATGATACGCCAGAGATTGCTTGGAATGAGACGTATGTAATTAGTATTGCAAATAATGAAACGTGTACTGTGACAGCCTTGTTCCTATGTTTTGGAAGGATATACCCAATAAGATTTTTCAATCCAATAATCGCAAGTGGTATAGCAAAAAATATCGACAAGAAAAGGAATCTCACTTCTGCGGCATTCCCAAACGAAAAAGATATTATAACATATTGTATAAACCCAACTACTAGATATATTCCTAGCAATGACTTGACATCACTAGAATCAGAAAGGATATCTCTTCCGTAAAGGAGAGTGCCAAAAAAAGGGAGTATTATGTAAACTATGATTTGAATAATGAATGAATTATCATTATTATGTAAACTAGATGTCCAAATGACCAATCCTACGTAACCACTTATGACCGCAATAGCTATAAGTGAATGGGGCCACGTACTTAAATAATGTTTAATTCTATCTATACGCACGTACGCCATCACGCTCAGCGCTATGAAGAACACAAAAAATGCCATACCATAGAATCCTGAAAGTTCACTTTGTATATTTGATATTACTTGAGATAGAGGATAGTTCGATCTTAAAATTGGCGCCTCTGGATCACCAGATAAATTAAGAAGAGCATCCGTTGGGAAATGACTTAAAGATTGAGTAAACAAATTTGGTATGACTATTCCCAATCCTTCAAACGGCTCTCCAAACAATATATAATTCCTGACCATCCAGGGCGAGATCGTTACTGCCCAGATTAACAGAATCAATAGCACATCTTTAATCCTGTGCTTGACAAAGATAAGATAAAGTAATATTCCGGCCCCGGCCGCTAATGCTGTAGGATGCGTTAGATGAGCTAGCCCAAGAAGAACCCCTATCATTATTACCTGCCAATAATGCCTTCTCTCAGATGATCTCAGAGCTAGATCGAAAGCCAATATTATGAATATGAATGCCAATACTTCAGGCCTGATCCTAACGCCAAGCCAGAACATCCCAGGCATTAATACTAGCACAGGTGTCGAGTAAGCTGCAATCTGAAATCCAAAATACCTTTTGATGAAAAAATAAAATACGACAAGACTTGATGCGACAAGCACTGTGCTAAGAATTGAGCCCTTAAGATACCAATCTGAATAATCTGAATTTGTAAGCTTTAACCAACTGCCTAGCAGTAAAAAGAATATAGGACCTTTGCTCGTAAGAGGATTAGAAATTTCCATGTGTTTGCTTAGTTCAGGAATATTTGTATCTTCAAATCGAGCTTCAAAATCAATCATATCTCGGGTTAAACTCTTCCCGTGAAATAGGTTGTATGACAAGCTGAGAAACTCTGTATCATCGTACTTCCAGTTGACCCACATATAGGATCCTTGGTACAGCACCAGAGAAAATATCAGAAGCAGTACGATCGACAGACTTAGAACAACGACGTCCTTCATACTACACATGGGCTTGGCATAAATGCGTGTCTTTAAGGCACTAAGCAAATGTTCCATCTGACCGACGCCTTTTTCCAAGTGGAGCCATTCTTGAAATAACGAATGGATAATATAAACTGGATTCTTGGCCCAGTATATATGATCAAGATTATCGACGTCGCTCGTCTTTGTTTGGTCCTCTGAATACTAGATAAGGGTTGAACCTAACTCAAGGTGAGCTGATGTTGGCGATCTACTTGTACCAAGCAATCTCTCAGTAATATGTTGCTTTGATCTAGTAGTTTCGATTATGTTCTTTTAAACGGCACTAGTCAAACGTGTTTTCTCTTGTGCCTAAGAATAAGGCAAACTATCGTGATCGTCACAACTATGCCAAGAATTCCGGCGAGTCCTATGCTATCAGCATAAGCTATAATAGATTCATAATAAGGCAATGGGATTCTATCATTGGATATCCGGAAAAGGGCTCCGGTGCGTTCATTAAGTTGGTTCTTGCCATCACTGACGGACGAATTGGAAAATGTTAACACGTAAAGTGCGCCATCAGGACCAAACTTGATATCAGAGATGGGGCCAAATCCGGTGCCCAACTTTTGATATTCCATTAGATCGCTGTGTGCCGAATTGAGCTTAAACCAGTGAATATTGCCTTCAAGATCAGATATAAGCAAACTATTCTGGCTATCGGAAAGTAACTTTGTTGAATTTGCAAAAGTGATTCCAGTAAAGTTCGAGTTTGGGAATATAAATCTTGGCTCACGAAAATGACACGATTTATTACTGTCGTTAGTATATGTACAGCCTTGGTAATATTTGGTGCCATGAGCAGGAAATATGATATCGAATTGGCTTGTGTTTTTTTGATGGCCTGCTGCCCATAAGTTACCGGTCAGGGGATCAATAGCTAAACTAGGATTGGAAGGACTACAAACATAAATTTTGTCATTTCCAGGATATTGGGGAGAATTAAATGGATCCGACGTTATAGAAGTACGAAAAAGTGTCGAGGGTTTAGAACTCGCAATACAATTCGGTGATCCTATCCGTTCTTTTGAAGTAGAATTTCCGTCCACCGATTCGGAAGCCTCAACTACCGTGTATATATACTGGTCAGAATCAGCGAGGATTTTTCCTCCGACGCTATCAACAGTAGAGTTTGGACGTTGTGGAACATCTAGAACGAGAAATGGGTTTTCAATTCCCAGTCCTGTCAAATTAAGATCGTACCTATAAATCTCGCTGGTGAGTGCATATTTCGATGTCATATTTTCAGCCCCTGATGAAGTATTTTTGAGGTATGATAAAAATAGGTAGAATTGGCCATCCGCTGTTTTACTAGCTGTTATCCCAACGGTATGTCCGTTTTCTCGAGTGCTACCAAATAAATTGAGATCAGCTATAGGATATTTTTTAATCTTGAAATCATTTATCAGCTTTACTTGGCCACTATCTCTCTCAATTATGAGGATGTCTCCGTTAACGAATTCCATTCCGGAAGGTCTATTCAAGCCATCGATTAACTTTTGGACTACCATCTCATGATCTTTGGACAGAATTAAGGGACTATCTAAATCCGTAGTTGCAGACGCTTGCGAAACTGACGCTAGGATTACGAACAGAAAACACAACGAATGTACAGCCCTTTTTTTGCCTGCAATATGACTTAATTTACACAACTGTCTTTCCTCAACTTATATTATAGGGATTTGAGAGAAGATTCAAATAAAATATAATGTTTACTAGGTTCTAGATGAAAAATCTCCGTGTTTTATCGATCCGTCAATGCGAGGACGATAATTACCAGACGTCTTCTCTAAGGGGGCACACTGCTGTAATAGACTCTCTCAGAAAGTATATAGACGTAACAGAGATGTGGGTCGTAGAAAAGGGAGGTTCATTTTCCGGTAAATACATACCTGGTGTCTTTGTCTACAACGTTTTCTCCTTCAAAAATGCTATAGAGGCTTTAGAAAGGTTGCAGCCTGAAGTTATACTAGTATACAATGGAGACTTTGAATTTCTTTCGCGTAGCTTACTGAAAGCAGGATCCCATAAAGGCGTACCAAGTGTTGACATTAGGTTCTCTGACTTCGACGTAAATAGCTCTGAGTCTAAGAACTTGGCTGGTGCTAAGGTTTTAAATAGAATCTGTACGCTTTCCAGGAAGGGGAGAATGATTACCAGGAAATACCTTTTCCTATTAAGAACTCTAAACAAGTCAGGCAGTACCCTATGGGATACCACTAAGACTATTTTCAAAGATTTTTACCTTTCCTTTGCTTATTGGTCTCCCATGTACCAATTCGGAGGAGCAGATCTCAATATCGTAAGCACTCCAGAGTGGCTCAACCTGGTGTTACGAAAAGGTATTCCAAGAAACAAGATAGCAGTAACTGGAGATATATCTATGGATAGTATATTTGAACACCTTTCTCGAATCAAAAGATACAGGGACCGGGCTCAGAGTAATCAATCCAAGGTCGAAATATTATTTATCACAGATTCTATGGTGGAACACGGTTACTGGAGTCCTCAACAGCGCGACAGATTGGTAACGTCTGTAGTTAGAAACGTAGAGAAAGAATTAGGATCAAAAGCAAATTTACGCGTCAAAATACACCCTACAAGTGAAAGTCTTGGTACTTACACAAATCTACTGAGTCCGATTGACCCTAGCTTGAAGATAATTCAAAATTCCGATTTGATATTGTTAATTGACGAATCGGATATCATAATCACCTTCGGTTTTTCATCAGCGATATTGCAGGCCATTCTTCTTGGTAAGCCCGTATATTTGATGAATATCTACGCTAATAATAAACTACCAGAGAATCCCTTTGTTCAGGAAGAGGTAGTGGTCGAATGTCAATCAATAAATGAATTAATGGATAAAATCAAAAGACCAAATTACGCAGGTGTGAAGGATGAAAGGTTGCAGATGTTTATAGAGAAGTACCTTTACAGATTTGATGGAAAATGTGGTGAAAGGGCAGCAAAGTATATTCTGTCCATGCTGCATCTAATAGATCAGCCGAATTAAGTTTCTTAGGATGTTTGATTTTCCATTGGATTTCTACGAAGCCTGTCGTAATAACTAAAGGTTTGCGGATTCGCCTCCATTCTGACTGCCTCCGACGATTCTGCCTTGCTCCTAACTGGTAAGAAGTACTATAATTAACACGACTTGGGTGCCATCAGCGAACTGTGATAAGTTATGGATGGTTTAATTGCGCTCAATGCATACTCTGTATATCAGTGATCTGACAAAGCTTTAGTGCTCTCTTAATTTTTCCCCTGCTGAAAATACGAACGTGCTTTAACTGAGGATGGTCATGTTATGAAGGTCCGATTCTGTAGATTGTTCCGTTACCGTTATTGCTGCCATACGCTAGTATATATAAATGACCATCAGCTCCTGTTTCCAAATCTGTAATGTGTTCAAAGCCTTCGCCAAATGTCACAGCTGAAAGCTTCTCTTGATTGTCAGCTACCGACCCTACTGTATTCACTCCTTTCCTATCTTCGTTGACCTGAAAGTAGTATAAATTCCCATTGTTGTAGTCACCTACAATAATATTGTTCTCATAGTCTTTACCGAGATTCGATGTATGCAAGAACTCAATATCTGTTATACCTATAGTCTTTTTCCAACTGAACACGGGATCTTCATATTCTGAGCCGTTCACAAATAATCGTTCAGTTTGGTTCTCCGAATTTAATTCTCCCCCTCTCCATCCACTGTCAAACCCTGGCCTCACAATGTTCAGCTCGTCATATTCACTTGGTCCGTTTTCTGTTTCCCATATGATGCCTGTTAGAGGGTCAAAATCTATTCCGAAGCTATTTCTGATTCCATATGCATACCATCTATCTATCGGGTTCTCACCATCGGTAAACCTATCATCAAGGGGCGGACCCTCTGGGTGACCTTTGACAAACGTATCGTATCGCTCTTTATCGTCAAACGATAGAGGGTTCCTAATTGCAGCCGCTGAGTTAGTTGCATTTATTCTAAGTAAAACTCCCGTATCATATAGATCATCGCGATATGGGGGGTGACTAAATATCTCTCTGTGGCCTAAATTGCCAATTATAACATAGAGGTAGCCGTCTGGGCCTATAAGCAACTTTCCCCCATTGTGATTCGGCCCCGGAAAGGCACTCAAATCAAGCATCAAACTACGGTTTTCAAGATTCTGTCCGTTCCAATCATACCTGTATACTCTGTTCCTCAAGTCTCCTCCTTCTGATAGTTTTTCCGTATAAAATAGGAAGACAACCGGTTCGTTCACAGTGTTGCCGTTACCGATATGTGAAGTATTTGTGACTGCTATTCCAAGCAATCCACGTTCGCCCTCTGCTGTTGTCGACACGTTCAATATGGGATTCTGCTCAAGTGATCCATTTGTTATTAATCTGACGGGTCCCTCTCTTTCTAGAACCAATATGTCGTTTGAATCCACGAACTGCATACTAGACGGAGAGTGTAACCCTGCTGCAAACCGTTCTACTTTTAGTCTAGGATCAATAACTGAAGGGAATCCAAAAATAACACCTACTTGGATCAAAAATAAACAAACCAAGGATAAGCAGCCCAAAAATCTGAGAATTAGGAGAGCTATGATAATGCAATCAGATCTTGCTATTTGATCTCGTTAATATAAATTGAACTGATCATTGTGAATCTTATTAGGCAGCCGCTGGGATATACGAAATTGATCTTTTACTCTTCAGACAACAAGCACTCTATAGGACTTAGTCAACCCCAACTCAGATTGAAATCAATGATATGATAATGTCTCACAATCCCTTATGTGCACTTCGCATAATCTAAAGGAGAGAAGAGGTGTACCTCGGGCAATACTCCACACAAGGAAAATAACACTATATAAGTTACCTAAGCCAAAATTTCTTCATTTCGTCCTGATATCTCCCCTAATCAAGGCAATTCTCAATGGGAGCCATCAGAAAGATGCATTTAGTTTGGGCGTTTGGGGTATTACATCGGGGTAGACCGGGCTTCCTCCCTTATGAACAAAAACGACCATGGGTTGAAGGCTGAACATGGAGCAATCCAACGTACGATAGAATCAATTGACAGAATAGACACCAGCCGAATCGCAGACAGTAGTATATTAGATAATCCTCAACTTTTGTCGTATTATTACCGTCTTACGGTATCTGAGCTTAGGAGAAAGTAAAGTGAAAGGGATGATTTTTTATGGGTAAATATAAACCAGATTACTTATAGTTTTATGGAGGTACTATGATGTTGAACAAACCCCAGATTCGTAGAAGTACTCTATATCTCTATATTGAGAACATTTCTTTAATGATTCTTGGCCACATCTTCTGGCTCATATTGTCAAGGATGATAGGTCCTAAGACTTTGGGAATTTGTTCTTAGTTTATTTCTTTTGCCATGATCTTCATTTCCGTTGCATCTATCAGAGTTTCGCTTGGTGCCCGGTGCTTTTAGGGAGGTTTAATATCGTTAATGACGTTTGATACTACTTCCTCTAGATTGAACAGTTCTTTCCTTACCTTCAATGAATCACTCTCAATTCTTGTTACATCCAAAATGTCCTCAAGCCTCTGCAGCGACTTACAAAATCGCCAACAATACCGGGCTATTTCTCTCCTTCATCTTCTGCTTCACTGACCTCTACTTCCTCTACATATTCTTTAATATCCTCTACAGTTAATGACGTTTCTATACCTATGTCCTCAACAATTGTCTCTTGCTGCCGCTTTGCCTTACCAACAACTGAATTGACCAGGAATCTTTGACGTTCTGCTGCTGAAGTTCCGATGCTGTGCAAAAACTTCGACTCCGACAGAGTAGATCTTTTTATCATACTTCTTAGCTCATTGTCTTGGGAAACTGAAAGTGCGGACAGATACAAACCGATAAGTATCAGGTACGATCCGAGCCCATACGATGAGACCGTAGCAAACCCAAAAGGCGGATAGGCGGTACTCGTTAGGCTTGATTGTGTTGCGCTAAAGAACAGCATGAAACCGTATCCAGCCATGAGCAAATAATCTCTAAATAACTCGCTACTCTTAAAATTCTCTGACGTAAATTTAAAAGCAAGATAAAATAGAATCCCTCCAAAAGTCGAATTCAAAGATGCGAACCCAAAGAAGATCAAAGATTCAAGCTCCTCATGCGGCTCATAAATATGGAAATGATAAATTATCAACGTCGAAAAATATGCCACTGGCAAACTGAGCAAGAACCAGTATTTTGCTCGTCCGATTTTACGAGAATAATGATATAGAATAAGGGCAGTTCCGCCCCATTTTAAAAAAAATGAGGCGATATCACTATATTGATAGATCTTACCGAGGCTCTTCCAGATAGAGCCCTCTTCAGTTGTGGGAAAAGAAACGTCAGATTCTGGTACAATTCGACTAGATATTTTTTCGCCAAAAAGATGTAACCATATAGGTATGAGTGCTGCAGATGCAATTACGACAGTTGCAAATGATAATCCATATAATAAGACGAGTATAGAACTACGATTCGATCGGTACCATGACAAAAATATTACTGTAAAGATTCCCATTAGAGAAATACTTAACATATAGCTTACCATAGTTACCAATACTGGGGATAGTGGCGTATAGCTTTGTGTTAATCCTATCTCCACCATGACATAAATAAATAGCAATATTATAAAATATTGTGAAACCGTTACTGCAATATGCATCGTTCTTATATGTTTTATTTTTCTCCTAATCCCAATGCTTTTACGGCTTACAAAGTTAATAGTAAACAATTGGCAAACAATGGTTATGATACTAATAACAAGAAAGAGACTGACTCCACCTAGTGTATACATAGAAATCCCTAGCAGTCCGCTAAGTTGATTTATCACAGTATCAACTGAGAGAGCTGCAATCAGCACAAAGATAATAATACTAATTCTATTAGTACCTAAATTAGCAATTTTATGAAGTGGTTGAGAGAAAAAATCTAGTGGGAAGTTTTTTGACACAAAATAGATCCCAAGGTCAAAGTTACCCTAAGCTCAAGCGCCTCCACCTAGAAGGCCGGATACATTTCCTGAACCGGACTCCGAAGCGTCTGACATATTGCCGCTCGATTCCGTATAGTTCCCCTCAGTCATGTTGCCTCCGGTCATGTTGTCTTGTGCCGACACTCCAGTGATAGATATAGCTACAGTTGCAACAAAAGTAGCAATCACAGCCAAAAGCAAGAATTTGACATTTTGCATAACATGAATCTCGAGCTCTAGTATATAAATACAACGCAATTCTGCACTACAATCCTGAGTATCTTATCAACATGCCACCGTCAACAGATCTCATTCGTCCAACAATTTCTTGAGACCAAAGACTTTTGAATTAACTTTATCAATTCTAGATGATCCCCAATGAGAATTCCTGGAGAAATAATTCTTTTCTTGGTTTAGGTTCCTTAATTACTTTTAGGTACGGTGCAGAAAATGATAGACTTGATCTGGCGAAGTCAAACGGGCTCAAACATTAGCTTCTGATTAATTTGAAGATTTATGTTTGTCAACTTCCTGCAATACTTCGAGTAAATACTGCTTTATGTCTTGTTGCTGAACAGAGGATTGTATCCCTGACTTCTTTTCCAGTTCCAACCTTTGTTCCTTGACCACATTCTCCAGGTCTGCCGCTTTAGACTGTACTTGCTTTTCCATTTGTGCTTGTCCGATAGTATTAAGAAAACCAGAGTCTGCCTTGCTGAGATCCTTGATATACTGTCTGAGTCTGATATCTTGAGAAATGGATACTGCTGTTGAGTAGAGTCCCAATATGATCATATATGATGATAGCGTCAGCATAGCAAAGCTAACAAATCCATATGGAGGATATGAGGCTGCAACTAGTATACCTACACCAGCTATAAAATTTAACACAAAACCATATGAGCAAAGCTTTAGGTATTTTGCGACTGATTTGTTAGCTCTCATTGCCTTGGCGATTGTCCAAAATGCAAATCCTAGCAAAACTCCTCCAATGACACCATTAAGGGAAACATACACGTAATAATTGAAAAAGGCGGTGTCTGATTCAGGGACGTACAGTCCAAATGTGTCTACCAACGTACTCGAAAAATATACAGTAGGGAGTAGGATCAACGTCCAGAATTTGACTCGGCCAATTTTACTTGCATAATGGTGGAGAATCATAGCTGAACCGGCAAGGAATAAAAGAAAAATTCCAGTTGTCCCAATTCTATAGGTATCCCATAATACCGAACTAATAGTCCAGGGCTGGTAGGTATCACTAGCATATGTCACTTCCGAATTTGGCGTTATAAAATCGCTCTTCTCAACGAGCGTGAATGTATCTGTAATTCCTAAGTAGAGGAAAATGTAAATGTTGAATGCGAAGGCAACGGCAAAGATTAGTGCTACGTAAGAAGTTCTATTTACTCTGTACCAGCCTAATAGGATTACTGAGGAGATAACACACACAGCCGCGGTTGAAATAGTGATTACCAATGTTGCTAGGGCCAATAGAAATGTCGAGTATTCTGAAAATGCTAAAATCTGAGTTAGAATAACGACAAGTATGCCAATAAGGGACGATTGAGTCGCTAGAACGATGTAATGTAGAATTCTGAAATAGCTAGAACTAGAGATTATTTGAGATGCCATATTCTTGATTAGTCGCATCAGTACGAAGGAAAGAATGATAAATATTGCAGAGAGAGTTAAAAACAAAGAAACGCCTAAGAAGGAAGTCGTAAACGGTATCAAAAAATCCGCGACGTTGCTAATAGATACATCGACACTGAATAGGATTGTAGCAGTAGCAAAAATTGCTGCAAAAACTAACCTATTCATGCATCAATTATTGCTTATGCATTAGCTAGCGCCCTCGGCCGGCTATCTGACCTGACTCATCACCAGAGCTCTCTTGTAATCCTGCTGCTGTAGTGTTATACGTTCCGCTAGCATTTGTACCTGAACTTTGGTTTGTGGTGAGGGTAGTGTTCTCTTGTGCAAATAGATTGCCTACGTTGAATGTGAAGAAAATACTTACCAAAGCCAACGTCATGGCCAAGTTCAACGATCTCATATGTTTCATATTAATTCTTTCACTCTTAACTATAAAAGTTCTTCCTCTAGCCCGATGCTTTCAATTTCAGTCTCCGTTGTGGCGTCGGGATTATATCCGTCTAATCTCTTCTCCTCACTTTACTCATTATTTCGATCTGATTGGGAATAACCCTCTATTCTACAATAACGTTTCTTGTACAATCAAGTTTTCTTCAGAGACTGAAATGACCTCGCCTAACCGCTCAAGTGCTCCCCGCATAATAGATATAGTTTTTTCAAAAGAGTACTGGGATAGCCTCATCAACCCTGCTCCTTGTTTCTTAAAGAAATGTTTGCATCAATATTCGACATCTTATTAGCTTGTCATAGCTATTATTATGCCGATACTAGTTCTCTCGATTTCGACTCTTGATGAATGAAAAGCAATTAAATAAACCTCTCAAGATAACTATTCCATCATTGACCAAAGAACACGGTTCCCCCCTGGCAATGTTTTGGATCAGAATCCACTGGCCGCCTAATACAATTCATCAACCACACGCTTTATCAGATAATCTCTTGTTGCCGGTTTTTTAATAAAACAACCGAAACTCTTGACTGGATGGTGGATTTCTCGTATGGCTTCGTAGTTCAATTCCCCAGATGACATAAAACAAACCTTAATGTTCAGATCAAGTTTTACTATTTTTTCAACTAGTTCATAACCATTTACAGTAGGCATGTTAATATCGACGAGTACGAGATCGTGGTAATATGGTTTGAATTCTACTAGGGCAGTTACTGGATTTGAGTACATAGTTACCTCCATAGCCTGAAATTGTGACCCATGAGCATCCCTCTTTAAGTAGCTCTCAAGGCAGCTCCTAATTGTGATGGCAGTGTCTAGATCATCATCTATTACTAGAATATGCTTGGTAACGTTATCCAATTCATACCCTACCTCGAAAGACTTTGTATTTTGTGTAGTTGTCTTATTAGATGAGGATGAACTAGATAGAACAGCTTGATTTGGCTCAGTTGATGTTGGATTTCTATAAGATTCGGAATTAAATAGATCTTTTGAAGAAATAGATTGATTTATTCTATTAAATTCTTGAGAGGAATCTGCTGTGCTCAAAAATATGTTGGAATTCAGGTCTCTTATCTTTACCACTCTAAATTAATGGCCCATAGAAGTTAATAATGATTTATATACACCATTGTTAATTACTCCGAATCGATCCTAATATCTCAGCTAGGCTTTTAATCAGAAATATCACCCCTCTTGCCTGAAAGAATTGTCTCATATTTGGCTTCGACAGACTATGATCCAAGGATTGTAAGGCAAACTTTGAGCAAGAGAGAGTCGCCTATTGCGTAGCTCTTGCAATTAGAATCTTAGCAAATGAAATAATTGGGCCTATGTTACCAAAACTAGTAACCTAATCAAGAACACTCATCCATAAGCCTATCCTCAAAAAAAAGTCTTGTTACGGGTCTACTTTTTAGAGATGGGAAATACTGGAAGGATCCATTGATCTTGCCAGACCAGATTGCATTGAGGACAATTCGCAGTTTCAATCACCATGTTCCGTTTGACGGGATGATTCGAGATACTTAGTACTTTAGAACTGCAGCGGGGACAAACATATGTGCTTCGGTTACTAATTCCAGGTGATTTAGAGATCATTGAATTTCTTATATCCTAGATCTATATTTATTTAAGATCAGACTAAATGGTACTAAATTTTTTACCATAAGATAATTTTTTTGTGTATGTGTATTCATCGTGTGAAAGGTATGACCGTAGTCGATATGCAAATTAACATTTTGCTTACACATTGTTTGCAGACTTACCCTAGATTGAGTTACCTAAAAGCAAGAGAATATACATCAGTTCATTTGAGATTTCATGATAACGCTAAAACTTCATATCATAACTAGTTAGGTTTTCTTGCTCCTTTTTCCTCAAAGAGCCATTTTCGCCTGTATTCTTCTTGTCGTAATTTAAATCCTTTAAAGATATTAAAATAGGCTTGCTTAGCATGACTCTGCTTTTCAAGTTCTGCCCGGATCCATAGAGTATCAAACACCGAAATAGTAGCAGAAACCCTCGTTTCGTTATTGGAGAACGTAGCCTTTCCTATTATCTCTGCGAGCATCTTTTTAGTACTATCGACAATATCTACTGAAAGTAGGGCGACTTGGTCTACAATAAAGAACATAGTTCTATCTCTCAACTCCCTAGTCAAGAAAGATATGTTGGCGTAAAGGTCGTTACTTTCGCTTCTCAGTGCATGCCTAATCCTTTCTTTTATGTGTTCGAGTTCACCCTCACCTTTGTCGATATGCACTATCGTCCTGACGACGACGTTATGTTTGATCTTATTTCCCAGCAATGCTATGACTCCTATGTCCTCCGCGCACCAA
>Ga0081455_10002143_pt1 | contig 23543 bp, 27 predicted proteins | sample TabmetS3T2R1_FD_70207 | JGI IMG/M metagenome (GOLD analysis project Ga0081455, IMG submission 70207) | Tabebuia heterophylla rhizosphere microbial communities from the University of Puerto Rico - S3T2R1 | ecosystem: Host-associated > Plants > Roots > Rhizosphere ...
GCCACACCTTCGAGGATTTGTAGGAGCAGTGCCCGCTCCACATGGCCGAGAAGATGCCGAGCTCGACCATGGTCGGCGTGCGGCCCATGATCTTGAGCAGGCGCTCGTATTCATCCGGCGCCAGCCCGTGCTCGGCCACGATCTGCGGCGTGATGATAGGTTCGTTGGGAAGCTTGACGGGTGGATTCTTCTCGGTGGCGATCGTCACGACGATTTACTCACGACTCATGACAGGGCCTCGACGATGCCCTCGAACAAGGCCTTGCCGTCGGTGCCGCCGAACATCGCCTCGACGGCATTCTCCGGATGCGGCATCAAGCCCAGCACGGTTTTCGTCTCGTTGAACACGCCGGCGATATTGCGGATCGAGCCATTGGGATTTCCGGTGCCGTCGACCATTCCGTCGGGCGCGCAATAGCGAAAGGCGACCTGGCCGCGATCTTCGATCCGCTTCAGCGTCTCGTCGTCGGCAAAGTAGTTGCCCTCGGCATGCGCCACCGGAACCTTGATCACCTGGCCGGCCTGGTAGCGGTTGGTGAACAGGCTCTGGCTGGTCTCGATCTTGAGATGCACGTCGGCACAAACGAATTTCAGGTTCTCGTTGCGCATCAGCACGCCGGGCAACAGGCCCGCCTCGGCGGCGATCTGGAAGCCGTTGCAGATCGCCAATACAGGCACGCCCTGCGCGGCGCGCTTCTTGACCTCGGCCATCACCGGCGATTGTGCCGCCATCGCGCCGCAGCGCAGGTAGTCGCCATAGGAGAAGCCGCCGGGAATGACGATCAGGTCGGTCTTCTCGAAGTCGCCGTCGCCGTGCCACACCATGTTGGGCTTGCGGCCGGTAACCAGCTCGATCGCCTGAGCAACGTCACCTTCGCGATTGGAACCGGGAAAGACGAGAACGGACGCTTTCATCAGCCTACCAGCTCGATCGAATAGTTTTCGATTACGGTGTTGGCCAAAAGCTTGCGGCACATTTCATCGAGCCGGGCCTTGGCCTTCGCCCTGTCGGTCTCGGCTAGCTCCAGCTCGATGTACTTGCCCTGCCGGACGTCACCGACCTCGGGGAAGCCCAGGCGATTGAGCGAATGACCGATGGCTTTGCCCTGCGGGTCGAGCACACCGTTCTTGAGCGTTACGTGGACTCTGGCTTTCATTGCGCCTCTTTATTGCAACGTCATCACTGCAATGTAGTGGGGCCGCGCACATCGCCTGGCCCCTGGTCGATCAGGATGCCGAGGCGCCGCGCCACCTCCTGGTAGGCTTCCTCGACCTTGCCCAGGTCGCGGCGGAAGCGGTCCTTGTCGAGCTTCTCGTTGGTCCTGAGATCCCACAGCCGGCAGGAGTCGGGACTGATCTCGTCGGCCAGCACGATGCGGACCATGTCATCTTCATATAGGCGGCCGAACTCGATCTTGAAGTCGATCAGCTTGATGCCGCAGCCCAGGAACAGGCCGAACAGGAAATCATTGACCCTGAGCGTCAGTGCCACGATGTCGTCGAGGTCCTGCGGAGTGGCCCAGCCGAAGGCGGTAATGTGCTCTTCCGTCACCATCGGATCGGCCAGCCCGTCGTTCTTGTAGAAGAACTCCATGATGGACCGGGGCAGCTGTGTGCCCTCCTCGAGCCCGAAGCGCTGCGCGAAAGAGCCGGCGGCGACATTCCGGACCACCACCTCGAGCGGGATGATCTCGACCTGCCGGATGAGCTGCTCGCGCATGTTCAGCCGGCGGATGAAATGGGTTGGCACTCCGATTTCGCCCAGCTTGGTCATCAGGAATTCGGAAATGCGGTTGTTGATCACACCCTTGCCGGTGATCGTGCCCTTCTTCTGGTTGTTGAAAGCCGTGGCGTCGTCCTTGAAGTACTGGACGATCGTCCCGGGCTCAGGTCCCTCGAACAAGGTTTTTGCCTTGCCCTCGTAGATACGGCGGCGGCGGGACATTTTTCACTCCTGTGCGGACGGCCGGGGCCGCCCACCCTTGAGCCAGAATATGGCGGAAACCCCATGCGCCGGGACTGGGGAAAAATCCATTGAAAAAGGTGACGCGTTCGTCATATTTACTCTCTTCGGGAGGCCCCACATGGCCCAACAGATCACTTACGACAAGGCCTATGACGCCGTCGCCCCGGGCGACTTTCCAGCCATGCTGGAAGTACCGCGATATGGACGGCGCAGCGATGCTTTCGATGGCATCATTTCCGCGACCCACGACCATTTCTGGGATCCGCTGGACAAGAACTACATCGATTTCGACCAGCCGTTCGACATCGCAACCACGCCGATCATGCCGCTCGACAATATTATCGAGCTCCGGAGCGCGGTCGCGGATCGACTGGGTGAGAGCCAGAAGATCCAGCTCGCCAACGACGTCATCCATTGGTCGGTCTCGAATCTCCTGCACGGCGAGCAAGGGGCGCTGTCGCTGTCGGCGAGTCTCTGCCATGTGCTGGTCGATCCGGGCGCCCAGGAGTACGCCGCCAACCAGGCGCGCGAGGAAGCGCGCCATGTGGCTGGCTTCAGCCGCTATATCGCCAAGCGCTGGGGTGAGCCATTGCCGGTCGGCCACACCATCGCCACCGTGCTGGCCGATCTCGTGAGCACGGGCGAGGTCTACAAGAAGATCGTCGGCATGCAGATGCTGATCGAAGGCCTGGCCATGGGCTCGTTCGCGACGCTCAATGCCAAGACCAACGATCCGGTGCTGCGGCGCCTGGTGCAGCTCGTGATGAGCGACGAGGCCTTCCACCACCGCTTCGGTCGGCTGTGGGCGTCCAAGACCATCCGGCATCTGAGCGAAGAGGAACATCGCAAGGTCGAGGACTGGTCGGCGCAGCTCTTCCAGATGCTGCTGTTCAACCTGATCAACGCCGAACAGAAGCAGGTCATCTACGCCAAGTACGGACTCGATTGGCAGTGGGTACGCGATGCGGTCAAGGAAACCTTCAGCGACAACGATCGCCGTGAGCAACTCAAGGAGAGCACCAATATCTTCCGGGTCCTGATCAAGACGTTGCTGCATGCCGGCATCATCACCGGGCGCACCGCACCGCTCTATGCGGTGTGGGTCGACATGAAGGAGCTGGAGGCCGAAGGCGAGGGCATCCCGGGTGATGTCGTGGCCGACGAGATGCTGGTCGTGTTGCGCGAGATCAATGCCAAGCGGCGGCGCATCGGCGGCAAGGACGTGGTGGCGGCCTAAGGGCTAAGGTTTTCTCGCCAGCACGAATGCGGACAGGCCGGCCAGCCGGTTGATCGGAAACAACGGCAGCTCGGCGGAGCAGATTGCCGCCAGCGCGGTGTTCGTAAGCGAGCCGTGCTTCTTGAGGCTGCTCCTGGGCACCGCTTCGCCGCGTGTCGCCAGGCGTACAGCGGCGGCCAGCGGGAAGACAAAGCCGAAATAGTAGGCGCCGCGTACGAGCTCGAGGCCGGCCGTGCGCAGGGTCGTCTCGATCTCGTCGAGACGATAGCGGCGTTGGTGCTCCAGAAAGACGTCGTGGCCACTCCACAGGAAGCGGAAGGCCGGCACGGTGGCCAGGAAATGCGCGCCGCTTGGTACCTTGGCGGCATAGTGGCGGACCAGGCCGACGTCGTCCTCGACATGCTCCAGCACATCCATCATCAGCACGAGGTCGCAGTCGGTCGGGCCGCAGTCGCGGCGATAGCGCACAGGCTTGCCGACGACGCTGTCGTCGCGCTCGCTCGCATAGCCGATGTCGACGCAAAGCGCCGATGAGGCACCGCTCTCGGCCAACAGGTGGCGCGAGAAGAAGCCCGACCCCGCACCGACATCGAGCAGGTGGCACGGCGCCATCCCGTCGACCATCCGCTTCAGCGCCTTGGCCTTGGAACGGTAGTACCAGTGCCGGCCGATATCGGCGCCGAGGATGTCCTCTTCCTTGAGATCCATCAGGCCTGGTTCGTCATGCCTGGGTTGGGCGGGGAGCGCCTTCCTCGTAGACGCCCTCGATGACGTAGATCGGACGGCCTTTGACCTCGAGGAACAGCCGGCCGAGATATTCGCCGATGATGCCGATCGAGACGAGCTGGATGGCACCCATCAGCAGCACGACGATGATCAACGAGGCGTAACCTGGCGTGTCGATGCCGAGGATCAGCACGCGAACGATGATGAACAGTGCGTAGAGGACGGCGATGGCGGCAATCGCGAGGCCGCCATAGAACGAGGCCCTGAGCGGCACCGTGGAGAAGCTCACGACGCCATCGAGCGCGAAGTTCCACAATCGCCAGAGATTGAACTTGCTCGACCCCGCGGCGCGTTGCGCCCGTTCGTAAGGCACGCCGATCGCATTGAAGCCGACCCAGGCGAACAGGCCCTTCATGAAGCGGTTGCGCTCCGGCAACTGGCGCAGGACTTCGACGGCACGCCGGTCGACGAGACGGAAGTCGCCGACGTTGGTGGGGATGCGTACCGGCGACATCGAATTGAAGACACGGTAGAACCACGCCGCCGAAAGGCGCTTGGCGGCGGTGTCCCAGGGGCGTGTGGTGCGCACGCCGTAGACGATGTCGTAGCCTTCGCGCCAGCGGGCGATGAACGGCTCGATCAGTTCCGGTGGGTCCTGCAGGTCGATGTCCATGGGGACCAGCACGTCGCCCTTGGCGTGATCGATGCCGGCGGTGAGGGCGGCTTCCTTGCCGAAGTTGCGTGACAGGTTGACGATGCGGATGCGCCGGTCGCGCGCGCTGCAGCCGAGCAGATGGGCGAGCGTGTTGTCCCGTGACCCGTCGTTCACGAACACGATCTCGAAGCGCAGCCGATCGCGTTCAAGCAGCGGAACCACGGCGTCGAAGAAGGCGTCGATCGATTCCTCTTCGTTGAAGACGGGCACGACCAGAGACAGCAACGGATCGGTCGGTCGCCGCGCTTTCTGCGCGGCGAGCTGCTGGTCAAGGGCGCCCGTTGGAGCTGTGGCAGTGGTCAGGGGGTGGTCGGGCACCAGCCCATTCTACACGATCGACCGTCAGGTCACGACCCCGACCGCACCGCTGAGTTCCATGATGCCGAGCTCGACGGCCAGATGCGGTTGACGCTTCTGCACCTCGGACCGGAACTGACGCAGGGCTTTGGTGTTCATTTCGGTCTCGAAAGCCCGGTCTGTCTTGATGCGGTCGCCATAGGCGACGGCCGCCGCTCCGCAGTCGCGATGGGTGATGGCGACCACACGCTTGACTTCGTGCAATTGCACGGAAATGGCGAGATTGTCCCAAAAAGTCTTGTGCCAGTCGGCGAACGCCGGTGCCACGACCCCGATCGGGCCGCCGGCGATGTTGAACTGGCTATAAAGATTCTGCCAGCCGCGCGAGGCCATGTAGGCCCAGGTGTTCGTGGTGAAGCGCGGGTCGATGCATTTCAGCAGCATCGCCTCATAACCCTTGTCGATGGAGGCGGAAGCGGGCCCGGCGGTGACGGCAAGGGCTGCCGCGCCGAGGCCCAGCCCCAGCAGACGGCGACGTTGAAACATTGCCAGGCAACCACAGCCAGAATGATGAATATGCGACGTCATTTGAAAGTAGCCTTCCCCTGTTGTGCGAGACCGCCCTTGTCGTTGGCGATCCATGTCGTTGTCGAGCCATCGGCTTCTTTGCGCGCACCGACTGTCAGCGGTGCCCCCGCGAAGATCGGTGACAGCGCGCGAAACGCGAAGCTCGCAGGCACCCTGCCTATATTCGACCGGCGCGCCAACTCCATTTGCAGCATACCTAGCAGTGGACCGTGCACGATGAGGCCCGGATATCCTTCGGTGCCTGTGACATAAGGTTGGTCGTAATGGATACGATGGCCGTTGAAGGTGAGCGCGGAGAAGCGAAACAGCAGCACCGGGTCAGGCGTGAGCTGCTCGGACCAGGTGGCGTCGGTGGGCGCAGGCTTGGGCTCGCGCGGCTTCTCGCCCGGCGCCGCTGCCTCACGGTAGACGATGTCGTGTTCCTCGACGAAGGAATGGCCGCGGGGGCCGGAAACGGTATGGCGCACCGCCACGAACACCATGTCGCCAGTGGATCCGGCCTTCGGTTCGATCGACTTGATTTCCGACCGGCGCGTCGCGGGCTCGCCGATTGAAAGGGGTACACCATCGAACGTGAAGCGGCTGCCGGCCCACATGCGCCGCGGCAGTGGAACCGGCGGCAGGAAGTCGCCGCGTTCGGGGTGGCCGTCCGGGCCGATCCGGGATCGCGGCACGGCCTCGAGGAAGAACAGCCAGTGCCAGAGGGGCGGAAGAGGGTCGCCAGCGCGGGGCAGCGGGTCCTGGGTATCGAGGGTGGCGATGAGGGCCCGAACGGGCCAGGCGGTAATCAGATCCTCGGCGGTCTGGGTTTTTCCGACCCAATCGCGCAACTTTTCCAGCGACATCTCCGCTTTTCCTCCCGTCGGCGACGAATGTGCCACCGCGAACGCGGGGTGGAAAGGGCAGGCGGCGATGGCTATAAACCGCCGCACCTTGCCTGATGGAGCAGCAGAGATGACAACGTTCGACGATCGCGAGAAGGCCTTCGAGCACAAGTTCGAGCATGACCTCGAACTGCAGTTCAAGGCCCGGGCGCGCAAGAACAAGCTGCTGGGCCTGTGGGCGGCTGGACTGATGGGAAAGACCGGCGCCGAGGCGGAAAACTATGCTCGTGACATCGTCATGGCTGATTTCGAGAAGCCGGGTGACCACGACGTGGTGCACACGCTGGTGCACGATCTCGCCGCCGCCGGAAAGCCCACCGAGGAGCATACCGTCCGCCGCCAGGGCGAGCGTCTGCTGGTCGAGGCGATGAAGCAGCTCATGACCGAGATCAAGCGGTAGTTCATTGGACCGCGCGCTTCCAGTGCACGGTCCAAAAACTCAGCCAAACACCCGCTTGAAGATCGTGTCGACGTGTTTGGTGTGGTAGCGCATGTCGAACAGCGCCACCAATTCATCGTCCGAAAGGAACTCGCGGATGTCCTTGTCGGCGCGGCAAAGCGCCAGGAACGAGGCATTGCCGCGCCAGGCCTCCATCGCGTTGCGCTGGACGGCGGCATAGGCGTCCTCGCGGCTCATGCCCTTTTGCGTGAGCGCGAGCATCACGCGCTGCGAGAAGACGAGGCCGCCCAGCGAATCGAGATTGCCCTTCATGCGCTCGGGATAGACCATGAGCTGCTCGACCACAGAAGCCGCGCGATTCAGGGCGAAGTCGAGGGTCACTGTCGCATCGGGCGCGATGTAGCGTTCGACCGACGAGTGGGAGATGTCGCGCTCGTGCCATAGCGTGACATTCTCAAGCGCCGGCACGACGGCGCTGCGTACCATGCGTGCGAGCCCCGTGAGGTTCTCGGTCAGCACCGGATTGCGCTTGTGCGGCATCGCCGAGCTGCCCTTCTGGCCCTGGGAGAAGAACTCCTCCGCCTCGCGCACCTCGGTGCGCTGCAGGTGACGAATCTCCGTCGCGAGATTCTCGATCGAGGCGGCGCAGACGGCGAGGGCGGCGAAGAAGGCGGCATGGCGGTCGCGCGGGATCACCTGGGTCGATACCGACTCGATCGCGAGCCCGAGCTTCCGGGCGACATGCTCTTCGACCTTGGGGTCGATATTGGCGAAAGTGCCCACTGCACCCGAGATGGCGCAGGTCGCGATTTCGGCACGGGCGGTGACGAGGCGGGCGCGGTTGCGCTGGAAGGCAGCGTAGTGACCCGCGAGTTTCACGCCGAAGGTCGTGGGCTCGGCGTGGATGCCGTGGCTGCGACCGATGGTCGGCGTGTTCTTGTGTTCGAGCGCGCGCTTCCTGAGCGCCGCCAGGAGCTTGTCGAGGTCCTCGATCAGGAGGTCGGCCGCTTCCTTGAGCTGGACGGCGAAGCTGGTGTCGAGGATGTCGGACGAGGTCAAACCCTGGTGGACGAAGCGCGATTCGGGCCCGATGAATTCGCCCAGCCAGGTTGTGAAGGCGATCACGTCGTGCTTGGTGACCCGCTCGATGGTGTCGATCTTCTCCACATTGCCCGCAGGATCGGCCTTGAGCGCCTCCATAGCCTTGCGGCCGCCGGCCCAGATCGCCTCGGCTGCCGCCTTGGGGATAACGCCTGCCTCCGCCATGGCGTCGCAGGCATGCGCCTCGATCTCGAACCAGATGCGAAAGCGGTTGGCAGGCGCCCAGATGCCGGCCATCTGCGGGCGGGAATAGCGGGGGATCATGGCTGGGCTTTTAGCGCCGATGTCGCGCTGATGCCATGTTAGAAGTTCCTGGCATGACCCCTCTTTCTGACTGTCCACGCGACACCCTGGCCGCCATTCGCGGCATCTTCACCGACATCGATGAGACCGTTTCGACCCACAGCCGGCTGACGGCGGATGCCTATGCCGCCATGGAAGCGCTCAAGAAGGCGGGACTGCTTGTTATACCGGTCACCGGCCGTCCTGCCGGCTGGTGCGATCACATCGCCCGTTTCTGGCCGGTCGATGCGGTCGTCGGCGAAAACGGCGCCCTCTGGATGTGGCACGACGAAAAAGCCGTGAAGCTCAGGACGCGCTTCATCCAGCCCGAGGCGGAGCGCGCCGATGGCCGCCGCCGGCTTGAGGTCGTGCGCGACGAGGTGATGCGCTCGGTCCCCGGGGCCGGCATCGCTTCGGACCAGCCCTATCGCCTGGCCGATCTCGCGATCGACTTCTGCGAGGACGTGCCGCCGCTGCCGCGATCTGATGTGGAGCGCATCGTCTCGATCTTCGAAAAGCACGGCGCGAAAGCCAAGGTGAGCTCGATCCATGTCAACGGCTGGTTTGGCGACTACGACAAGCTCACCACTACCCGGGCGATGATGGCGGAGCTCTTTGGCGTCGACCTCGCGTGCGAGGCGGCGCACTACGTCTTTTCGGGCGACTCGCCCAACGATTCGCCGATGTTCGGGTTCTTTCCCAACGCCGTGGGTGTAGCCAACGTGCGCGACTTCGCCGACGCCATGCCGAAGCTGCCTCGTTGGATAACGTCGGCACGATCGGGAGCGGGCTTTGTCGAACTTGCCGAGGCGGTGATCGCTGCCCGGCAGCACTCGGCTTAAAAGTAGCTCGAACCTGGGGGAGGGGGAGCACATGCCAACAACATTCGACAACCGGTTCGCGTACGAGTTCGCGACCCTGATCGCTGTCATCGATCCGATGGCGACAGTACCGATCTTCCTTTTCGTGACCGCGGGGCTTGGCCGGCGGCAAGCCCTCATCGTCGCCGCCTACGCGGTCGCCGCCGCCTTCCTCGTCCTGCTGGTCTTCGTTGCCGGCGGCCAATTCGCCCTGGAGGCATTGAAGATCCCGATGCCGGCTTTTCAACTTGCGGGATCGCTCATTCTGCTGCTGTTCGGCATCAATATGGTGCTGGGCAAAATGGCCAAGGACATCCAGGCAACGCCGTCCGACGCCACGTTGCTCGAGCGTGCGGTCTTCCCGCTCGCCATTCCGGGGATCGCCGGGGCAGGCGCCATGCTTACCGTGGTCCTCCTCACCGACAACCATGCCCGGACCGTTGCCGAGCAGGTGTCGACGGTCGGCGTCATGGCGTTGTGTCTTGCGTGCTCGTTCGCGGCGTTCTGCGTCGCCAGCCAGATCATCCGCGTGGTCGGGCAATCGGGCGTTGAAATCATCAGTCGGGTATCCGGCTTGATCCTTGCCAGCATCGCCGTGAACGGCCTGATCGTCGCGATCAAGCTCAGCTTCATGCTGACGTGAGGCCTATGGCGACGACGGCGGCGCCACCACGAGTGAGCCGAAATGGGTGATGCTGTCGGACTGGCTCCAGACGCCGATCGTTCCCGCAACAGGCAGGCTGCGATCGTTGGTCGTGAAAAGCTCGATATCGTTGAGCGAGACCTGGAACTTACTGCCGACCAGGACAATGCGCAGCTTGTGCCACTCGCCGGTCGCGATCGCCGTTTCCTTGACGGCGATCTGGGCACGGCGACCACCTTGCATGCGGTAGAGCCGGACCGAGCCGTCCAGCGCATTGGCAGCGACGACGTAGTAGTCGTTCGCGCTTTGCCCGCGCAGCACCACCCCGCCGCTGCGGGCCGCGGTCCCCGAAACCGGCTTGAAGCGCAAGGTGGCATCGACGTCGCGGGCGACGGCCTGCTCGGAGATGCAGAGTGGGAAATGAAGTTCGGTCCTGTCGCCGGCGGTTTCGGCCAGGGCCCAGCCACCCAGGGCTTTGGGGTCGGCGATGGCGTTCCAGGCCGGTGGCCGGCCGATGCCGGTTTCGCCCTGTGTGCAAGCGACACGGCCGTCGGAGGTCGTAAGCGGCACTACGAGCTGGGCGAATGCCGGCTGCGCCGATACCAGGACCAACAAGAAAACCAAACTACGCATCGCCGGAGCGTATCAGAAGTGCGTCCGGCTTGACCGCATGATCGAGTCGGGAGAGTTTACGTCTTCTTCTATTCAAAATACGCCAAGAGGGGGGAACAAATGCGTCTTTGCACGATCATGAGTGGTGGAAAGCCGGCGGTCGGCGTGAAAATGGGCGACGGCAAGGTGGTCGACCTCAGCAAGCAGATGCCGCGCGGACCGAAATCGGTGGTCGAGATCCTGGCTGGCGGCAAGAAAGTCCAACAGGCCGTGCTAAAAGCCTGCGCCAAACCCAAGGCCGGCGCCACGGTGTCGGAAAAGTCCGCCAAGTACCTGTCGCCGATCCCGGCGCCGGGCAAGATCCTCTGCATCGGCCTCAACTACCGCAAGCATGCCGAGGAGACCGGCAGCAAGATTCCCGACTATCCGGTGGTGTTTTGCCGCTTCAACAACACGCTCGCGCCCCACAACGGCAAGATGCCGGTCCCGAGCCACTCGCCGCAGCTCGACTGGGAGGCGGAGCTCACGGTGGTGATCAGCAAGAAGTGTCGCAACGTGCCGAAGGAGAAGGCGCTGTCGGTAATCGGCGGCTATGCCTGCTTCAACGACGGATCGGTGCGCGACTGGCAGAGGAAGTCGGGTGGCCAGTTCACGCTCGGCAAGAATTTCGACGGCACCGGCGGCTTCGGCCCCGATATTGTGACGCCCGACGAATTGCCGCCGGGCGGTTCGCCGTTGCGCATCATGACCCGCGTCAATGGCGAGGTCATGCAGGACAGCAACACCGACGACCTGATCTTCGACGTGCCGACGCTGGTGCACGAGCTCAGCAAGGTCATGACGCTCGATCCGGGCGATATCATCATCACCGGCACGCCCTCGGGCGTGGCGATGGCGCGCGATGGGCAACCCTGGTTGAAGCCGGGCGACGTTTGCGAGGTCGAGATCGAGAAGATCGGCGTGCTGCGCAATCCCATCGTGCAGGGCGCGTAGCGGGCCGTATCAGGAATCGGGGCGGCGCCTCGGCAGGTTGTCGAGGCCGCCCATCATCAGCCGGGTGGCGAACTCGATCGCCGCGTCGGGATTGACCGGGTCACGCGCCACCATCGCCACCGAGACCTCGAACACAATGCCCGACAGGCAGGCGACCAGATAGCCGATGTCCACGTCGGGCAGAATGCCCTTGGCCACAGCCTGGCGCACATCCTCGACGAGCTGACGGGACGAGGCCTGGAGATTGGGCCGTTCCATCAGCATGCGGATCGGCGTGATGTTCTGGCGTCCGAATGCGAGGATCTCCGGATCCTCGGCCACGAACTTGATGTAGACCGAGGCGTGGGCGCGGAAGAACTCCTCCATGGTGCGTGCCTTCGCGCGGCCCTCACGATGGCGCCGGAGAAGCTCCGCGGTCATCTCGCCAACCACGGCCTCGAAGATCTCTTCCTTGTCCTTGAAGTAGTTGTAGAAAGTCCCGGAGGCGAGGTCAGTGCGTCGCACGATGTCGCGCACGCCCGCGGCGCCGAACCCGATCTCGGAAAAGACCGACCGGGCCGCCTTCAAGAGCGCCGCACGGTTCTCTGCCTTGTTCTGCTCCCGCCGACCGGATCGCTCACGCGCCGGTGCCGCGGTCGCCGTCTGATTCTCCATCTTCAGTGCCCCAATCGTGCTGGTTGCGGCGACCCCCCGCTTTGGCCCGCCGCTCCTTTATCTGCGGGGCATGTCCTAGCACGAGTCTTGCGGGGCGGGCAGGGGGCCGGTCGGCCGGCTCGACGGCACGGCCGCCAATGGCTAGCGTTATGCGCGAGATGGCCGAAGTGACAACCGCCTACACCCAGGCGCTCAGGCGCGAGATCCTGCGCAGCGAACAGCAGCGCATGCGCACCCTGGCGATCGTGCTGACGCTCATGCTGGCGGTAATCCTGATGTTCCTTGCCTTTTTCCCCCGATTCAGCCGGCAACTGTTCCCGCAAGGCATTTCGGTCTGGATCCCGATCGTGGGCATCGGCTCCTTCATTCTGATCGAGGTGGCGGCATTGGGTCTGTTGCGCTGGCGGATCGCAAAGGACCTGGATTTCCCCCGCCCGGCGCGTTTCGGCAATGCCTTGGTCGAGACGAGTTTGCCTGGTGTCGTGATCTTCGTGCTGTCGCAGCACACCGAGCCCCAGCTCGTCTTCGGCTTCTGGCCGCCGCTCCTCTATTTCATCTTCATCGTCCTATCGACCTTGCGCCTGGATTTCTGGCTCTCGCTTTGGACGGGCGCCGTTGCAGCCGTTGAGCAATTGGCGCTGGCTTTATGGCTGCTGCCGCTCAGCCCGACGGCAACCCGTGCCGACGAGACGATCTATTATCACCTGAGCCGAAGCATCGTGTTGCTGCTGGCCGGCATCGTCGCGGGCATCGTGGCGCTGAGCCTGCGTCGGCAGTTCGAGAATTCGATCGCGGCCGGTGCGGCCCGCGACCGCGTGACCAACCTGTTCGGCCAGCATGTTTCGCCGGCCGTCGTCGATCGTCTGCTGGCGACCCAGGCCGATCCTCCGAGCGAGATCCGGCCCGTCTGCGTGCTGTTCCTTGACATCCGCGGCTTCACCGCGATGAGCCGGGCGCGGTCGGCCAGCGAGACGGTGTCGCTGCTGAACGACTTCTTCGCCAGCATGGTCACGATCGTCGACCATCACGGCGGCATCGTGAACAAGTTCCTGGGCGATGGCTTTCTCGCCCTGTTCGGAGCGCCTCTAGCCGACCCCAAGGCGGCGGCCCATGCGCTGGCGGCGGGACGCGATATGCTGGAGGCCGTCGATGCCTGGAACCGTGCCCGCCCGGCGCAGGCGCTGCGTATCGGCATTGGCATTCATGCTGGGGAAGCTGTCACCGGCACGGTCGGTTCGGCGCAACGTAAGGAATACACGGTGATCGGCGATACGGTGAACCTCGCCGCCCGCCTCGAGCAGCTCACCAAGGACACCAATGCGCGCCTGCTCGTTTCGGACGCGCTCGGCGGGCTCGCGCAATCCCACGGCGGCGTCGATCTCGGGCCGATGCCTATTCGCGGCTACGGCGAGCCGGTCAATGTCTGGAAGCTGGCGTGAAGTGGTATTTCGCCTACGGCTCGAACATGAATCCGGTTCGCCTCGTCGAAGAGCGATTGAAGCCCAAGGGCGTCCCGATCGGCGAACGCGTGGGCGGTCGACTGGACGGATGGCGGCTCGCCTTCAACAAGCGCGCGCGTAATCCCGCCGGTTCAGGCGCTGGCAACATCGTTCCGATGGCGGGAGCGGTCGTGCATGGCACGCTGAACGCATTGCCCGACGCCGGCTTCGAGGTTCTCGATCATTGGGAAGGCGTCGCTGGCGGCCACTACACGCGCCGGACTGTTCCGGTCCTGCGCGCCGATACAGGCGTCGAGATCGAAGCCATCACTTATGTCGCCTTGCTGACCGGCAAAGGGCTGCGGCCGACACGCGAATATCTCGGGCACCTGCTCGCCGGCCGTGATCTATTGCCGGCGGCCTATTGGGAGCGGCTCAAGGCCACTCCCACGATCGACTGATCGCGGCCTATTTGGCCGGCGCCAATCCCTTCTCCTTGCGGGCGCCGCTGCGATCGGCCATGGGGTCGAAGCCCTCGAGTTCGGGCACGTCTGCCTCGTGCCAGAAATTGAGCTCGATCATCACGCCGTCAGGATCGTGCACGAAGACCTGCTGCAGCGGCCGCTGTGGCACCTTGCGGACCTGGAACGGGACTTTGTCGTTCTTGATCGTGTCGAGCGTGCCGCGAATGTCGGAACAGTTGATCGCGACGTGGTCGATGGCGCCGCCGCCGTGGTCCGTGCGGCCGGTCTCGGAGACGAGATGTAGGATCGGCTTGTCGCCGGCATAGAGCCAGGCCCCCGGAAACGCGAACGGCGGCCGGTCGCCGTTGCGCAGACCCACGTAGCGTTCATAGAAACGCACCGTGGCGTCGAGGTCCTTGCAGAAGACATTCCAATGGTCGAGCGAGAGTGCGGGCATGGGTTCCTCCTCTACGAGCCCAAGCTTACACCCATCCCGCCCGGCCGTGGCAGCGGGAATCTCAGCCTTTGACGGGGTATTCGTCGTGGCGCCGGACCCAGTTGGTCAGGTTTCCGCCGGGCGGCTCGTTGCGGCCCAGGGGCGTCACGTCGAGGAAGCCATAGACCCCGCCGATCAGCTCGGTGCCGCGCGCGAACGTCGAGTAGGTGTGGAAGATGTCGCCGGCCTCGTCCTTGTAGAAGACGCTGTAGCCCGGCATTTCCTCGCCCATGTAGTCGGTCGTCTCGAAGTTGTAGAAGACCTTGCCGCGCGCCTTGTCCGCCTCGCTGAAGGAGACGTTGTAGTCGAAGTTGAAGTCGCTGCCATTGGACGACACCCACTTGAACTTCCAGCCCATGCGCTTGTGGTAGGCGGCGATCTCCGGATAAGGCGCGCGCGAGATGGCGACGAACATGACATCGTGATTGACCAGATGCACCACGGAGCCATCGACCTGGTCGGCGCCGAACGAGCAGCCGAGGCAGCCTTGCTGCCAACCGGGCGCCATCATGAAGTGCTTGACGATCAATTGGCTGCGCCCCTCGAAAAGATCGGCCAGCGTCCGCTTGCCGTCGGGCCCCTCGAACACATAGGTCTTCTCGACCTTGACCCACGGCAACGCGCGGGTCTGCTGCCGCAGTTCGTCGCGCTCCTTGAGCAGCGCCTTCTCCTTGGCCAGCAGGGCACGGCGGGCGGCGAGCCATTCATCGGTGGAGACGATCTTGTGGTTTTCCATAGGTCTCTCCTTTCAGGCGGCTTCCTGGCGGTTGAGGACGTGATTGAACACTGTCGTGGGCACGGCGAGCCGCGGATCGCGATAGGCGTCGAGCAACTCGTCGAAGTGCTTGTCGGGATCGCGAGTGAGCATCGCGATACGGTCGATCAATTCGACATCGACCTTGTTGTCGTCCATGACCATCGCGCCCCAGCCGTCCCAAGGCAGCATCTCGCGGTTGTTGAGCGCGGCGAGGTCGCGGATCACGTTGCTGGCGATGAACCAGAGGCCATGCATGTCGAGAATGCCGAAAGCCTGCGGGTCGGCGGCGCCCTCACGGCAAAGCGCCCAGGCCTCGCCCGCGATCAGGAACTGCCCGTGCGGCATGTCGAGTGGATCGAAGGCGAGCCGGAAGAGTTCGCGCTGGCGCGGATCCATCTGCGCATCGACCATGATCCAGCGCCCTTGCTGCTCGTTCCAGTATTCGGTGACCCAATGGTCGAGGAACTTGCCGGCCTCGAAGTAGGCGCCGAAGCCGCAACGCGCGCGGGCTGGCAAGCCCTGGCTGCGCAGCATGGCGACCTGCAGCAAGGTAAAATGACGGCAGACACCGACTTGCCTTTCCTTGGCCGGGCGGGCCGCGGCCAAGGGTTGCGGATCATGCGCCACGATGCTCTCCAGCATGCCGGTGACCGACCGAATATGGGCTTCGGCATGCTGCCGGTCGCTCAGCGTAACGCCGTAGGCGGGCGCGATATGCTCGTGCATGAGGAGGCCCTGCACGACCTTGGCAGTGTCTGCGGGCCCCGTTGGCAGGTCCTCGAACAGATGAGCGAGACCGTTCGGGTCGCTGAAGTCGATCGGCTGACGATAGAAATCGAGCGTCATGGGAACAGCCTTTCCAGGTTGTCGAGCGCGTGCATCCAGCCCTTGCGGTGGTCGTCGCGCGCCGCCTCGTCGGCGAACTGTTCGTGTGTGAGGGTGAGCATGCTGCCGTCAGTCGCCGGCAAGATATCGATGGTGACCAGCGATTCCCGTTCGGGCGTGCTCTGCCAGGCCCAGGTGAACGACAGCTTCCGGTTCGGCACGACCTCGCGATAGACCCCGCTCACGCTGTTGTGCTCGCCGGTCGGCGCCCAGAACTGCACCTTGAAGCGGCCGCCGACGCGCAGATCGGTCTCGGCAATCGGTGTCTTCGGGTGAGGCGTGACGCCCCACCAGCGGATCATTTGCTCCGGCTGCGTCCACGCTTGGTAGACTTTTTCCGGCGGGGCTTTGAGCTGGCGCTTGAGGGTGAGGCTGGGCTTGGTTGCCATTGATCTTGCTCCAGAAAGGCGGCGAGGCGGTCGAGCTGTTCGGTCCAGTAGCGTTCGTATCGGGCGAGCCATTCCATTGCTTGCTCCATGGGTGCCGGGCTCAGCTGACACGCGACGGTGCGGCCGGTCTTTGTCCGCACGATCAGACCCGCGTCCGAAAGCACGTTGAGATGCTTCATGATGGCGGGCAGGGACACGGGGAAGGGACGGGCAAGCTCGCTCACCGTCACGCTCTCGGCCTCGTCGAGCCGGGCAAGCAGGGCCCGGCGCGTGGGGTCGGCTAGGGCCGAGAAAGTGCGGTCAAGGTTTGCTTCTTGATAGTTAACCATAATGTTAACTATCGGACCGCAGGACCTCGCCTGTCAAGGGTTGTTCAAATTCTTTCGATCAGAGCCTGGGCAGCGGCCGGATTGCGCACTTTGGCGCCGGAGATGATGTAGACGAAGGCGTCGCCCCGTTTTGCCCATGCCTTGGCCTTTTTGGCCCATTGGTCTAGCTCGGCCGGCTTGTAGCCGGTTTTCACCTTCTCTTGCGTACCCATCAGGCGCGCGTAGGTGAAGTCGGCCGTCGGCTCGTCGATCTCGGGAAAATCCTCGTCGTGGGCGTAGACGATCGCCGCATTGTACTTGCGGCAAAGATCATAAAAGCGCTCGTCCTTGAAGCTCGGGTGCCGCACCTCGAGCGCGTGGCGCAACGGCAGTCCGCCGACTTCGCGCGGCAGAAGTTTCAGGAACGCTTCGATATCTTCCGGATCGAACTTCTTGGTTGCCATGAACTGCCAGTTGATGGGGCCCAGGCGGTCGCGCAATTCGACCAGGCCTTGAGCCACGAAACGGCCGACCGATTCGGCGGCTTCCGCAAGCACGCGGCGGTTTGTGCAGAAGCGTGATGCCTTCATGGCAAATACGAAACCGTCAGGCGTCTCGTCACGCCACTTGGCCCAGCTGGCCGGCTTGAAGCTCGAATAGTAGGTGCCGTTGATCTCGATCGAAGTGAGCTTGCGGCTGGCATATTCCAGCTCGCGCTTTTGCGTCAGGTCTTCCGGATAGAACACGCCGCGCCACGGCTCGAAGGTCCAGCCGCCAATGCCGATACGGATCTTGCCTGCCATGATGAAACTCCGCTGGGGCGCGAACCATATGACAACCTTGGGGCCTTGTCCTACCCTCGTGGTCGACGGGGAGGGGCGATGAGCGGCAGCGAGATCGAGGCGATCCGGGCATTGCTCGGCTCCAAGCCGCGGCCGGTCGGATGGCCGGCGCGCCGGCAACGCATCGAGGAAGTGGGCGCGCATTGGCCGGTCGCATCAGACGTGACGCTGCAGGCGGTCGATCTCGACGGTGTGCCGGGCGAATGGTCAACGGTGCCGGGAAGCCGTCCCGAGCGTGTCCTGATATTCTTCCACGGCGGCGGCTATTGCTCCGGTTCCCTTCGCAGCCATCGCCGATTGGTGACGGAAGCAGGACGTGCCGGAGGTCTGCGCACGCTCGCTGTCGGTTATCGGCTTGCGCCCGAGCATCCGTTCCCGGCGGCGTTGGACGATGCGACCGCAGCCTGGCGTTGGTTGCGTCGCCAGGGCATCGCCGCACGGGACATTGTCGTTGGCGGCGACAGCGCGGGCGGCGGCCTGACGGTGGTCCTGATCAACGCGTTGCGTGCAGCCGGCGAGGAGGGACCGGCGTGCGCCTGGTTGATCTCGCCCTGGACCGATCTCACCCAGTCGGGGGCGACCATGGCGACCAAGGACGCAGTCGATCCCCTGATCCACAAGGGATATCTCGGCGAATTGGCCGATGCCTACGCGCCGGCCGGCATGGACCGGCGCGACCCGCGCCTGTCCCCGCTGTTTGCCGATCTTCGCGGCTTGCCGCCATTGCTCATCCAGATCGGCAGCGAGGAGACCTTGCTCGCCGACGCGACCCGGTTTGCCGAAGCGGCAGGTGCTGCGAAGGTGGCGGTGACGCTCGAGGTCTGGCCGGACATGATCCACGCTTGGCCCTTATGGAATGCCGGTCTCGCGCCGGGCCGTCAGGCGCTGGCAAGAGCCGGTGCCTTCATCCGCGAACGTCTTGGTTGACGGGCGCCTCCTTTTCGTTGGGGCGCGTTTCGGGCATCAGAAGTGCAACCACGACAAGGCCGACAAAGGCGATCGCTGCCAATGTGAAGAAACCGGTCGGGCTGCCGAAGCTGTCGGTGATATAGCCTGCCAGTGTTGGGCTGATCGATGCACCGATTCCCATCATCGTTCCGACCAAACCCAGGGTCAGATTGAAACGTCCGGTGCCGCGCGCCAGATCGGCGACGGTGAGGGGCACCATGACGTTGAATACGGTCGCCGTGATGCCATCGAGCAGCTGAATGACCACCAGTAGATAGGGATCGGTCACGGTCGCAAACAGGACACCACGGATCGGCAACGCAACCAGTCCGACCAGCAGGATCGGCCGTCGGCCTAGTCGCTGTGCCTGGCGGCCGGCCCAGGGCGCGCACAGTGCGACCACGAGCTGGGGGCCTATTACGCAGGCTGCGATCAGAACCGTGGCCCATTCGGCGCTCGACCTCTTGGTGAGCATGTTGCCCATCAGGGGAAGCATGGCCGCATTGGCGAGATGGAAAAGAAGGATTGCGCAGCCGAAGATGATGAGGGGTTTCGTCACGAGGCCGCGGAGGCTGACGGGTGGATTGTGCTGCGGTTCGCGGGGACTGGCGCCGTGGGCCCGCTCGGGATCGATCTCGCGCGGATTGATGAAGTGCAGTGCGGCCCAGGTCGGGATGAGCATCGCCGCCGTAACGAGGAAAACCGCGCGTGGCTCAAAAAAATAGCCGACGGCACCCATGACAGCCGCTGACAGGCCGGAGCCGATCGACTGGAAGCGGGCGTTCCGGCCAAATCGCTCGCCAACCTCTCTCGGGCCAACGAGTCCCAGGCTGATCGCGGCGATCGCAGGGCCGAGCAGGCAGCTCGCGGCTGCATGCAGGCAAGCGGCAGCCAGCACGACCGGGAAGACCGGCCAGCTGGCGTAGGCTATGGCGCTTGTGCTGATCAGACCGACCGCGACTGCGGCTGCCAAACGCTCGGAGCGCATGGCGTCCAGCAGCCTGCCGGCTGGAACCTGACCGACGAGCGACACGATGCTGGCAACGGAAAGGACCAACCCGATATCTATCAGGGTCCATTTCTCGGAGGTGAGATAGACCGAGACGAACGGGCCGAAGCCGGTCTGGACGTCGGCGACGAAGAACGCAAACCAGTCGAGGCCGCGCAGGCTGCGTCGCGAGGGGCGCATCAGGGGATGGGCTCGAGGCTTCCCGACGCGCCCAGGATGACGATCGGCTGCCCCTCCTTGTATTCCGGAGCCGCCTTGACTTGTTCTTTCGTAAGCTCGAGCGCGATGCTGTAGCGTTTGCTGGCGCCGGGCACGAAGTGAAGTGCCTTCCAGTCGACGGCGATCTTGCGGCTGCCGACACCGAGGAAGCCACCGAAGTCGATGATCACGGCCCGCGGCTTGCCTTCGCCGTCGACGATCACGTCGGCGATGCGCCCCATGCTCTCGTTGTTCACGCTGCGCACTTCGTTGCCCAGGATGCCCTGCACTTCTTTGCTGCCGATCACGGTGACCGAGGTGGGATCGGGCGATGGCGGTGGTGGCGGCGGCGGAGTCGGAGTTGGAGTTGGCGTGGGCGCTGCTGCAGCAGGCGGCGTGGCCGGAGCCGAGGGGGCAGGCGCAGGCGGTGTGGTGGGCGCCGCGGGCTCGGTGGGGCTAGGCGCAGGCGGGTTGGGGGCAGGGGACGACGAAGAGTCGGAAGGAGGAGCGCCCGATTCGCTGCTGGGCGGAGCGTCCGGCGTCGGGGCCGGCGCTTGGGTGGGTGGCGGGCTCTGCGCGAAAGCATTGCCGATGGCGGCCAGGGCCGCACATATCACCGCGACGGCAACCTGCCGCAAGCTACGCATTCCGAACCTCCTGCCGAGCCCTCGTGGCCGGTCGAATAGCTTTCAATCGGCCCGCCGGCTCCGTGGCCAATCAGCGCGAGGAAACGATCGAGACCTTGGCTCGGCCGCTTTGACGCGTGATTTCGACGGAAACGTCTCGACGATGGCGCCGAACCTTGAGATCGACTGTTGATCCGTTGAGCTGCAGGCTATGTAGCTCGATGTTGTCTAGGAACGACGGCAGGCACGGGTTGTTGAGCCGTATCTCCTCGCGTTCGGGATCGAGCTCCAGGCCGAGCGCCGCCTCGACGAGAGAGAAGGGCGTGGCGCTGGCCCAGGCCTGCGGTGAGCAGGCGACAGGGTAGAGGGTCGGCCCGCGGTTGGGCTGACGACGGAAGCCGCAGAAGAGTTCGGGCAGGCGGCGCAGATCCATGTAGGTCGCCGCATCGAACAGGCCCTTGAACAGGGTCTCGACCGCACCTTTCAAGCCATACCGGGCGAGCCCCAGCGCGATCAGCGCATTGTCGTGCGGCCAGATCGAGCCGTTGTGGTAGGACATGGGGTTGTAGCGGGCCTCGCCCTGCGCGACGGTGCGAATGCCCCAGCCCGAGAAGAAACGCGGCCCCAGCAAGCCGGCCGCGACCGAGGCCGCACGGTCGGGCTGGATGATGCCCGTGAACAGGAGCTGACCCGCGTTTGACGTGCTGACGCGACACGGTTGCTTGTTGCCGTCGAGGGCGATGGCATAGGTGCCAAGATCAGGGCACCAGAAGGCTGCTTCGAACCGTTCGGCCAGCTGCTTGGCCTCGGCCTCGAGCCGCGCCGCCTGCTCGACCCGGCCAAGGCGCCGGGCGCAGCGGGCGATCGTGGTCTTGGCGGCGAACACGTAACCCTGGACCTCAGCCAGGGCGATATTGCCTTCGGCAAGCCGACCGTCGGCGTGGAAGACCGCGTCGTAGGAATCCTTCCAGCCCTGGTTGGCTAGGCCGAGTTCGGTGGCCCGGTGGTACTCGACGAAGCCGTCGCGATCGGGATCGCCGAGTCCGTCGACCCAGCCCAGTGCGGCTTCGATGGCCGGCCAAAGTCCCTTGATCGTCTCGATGTCGCCGGTCCGTTCGGCATAGAGGCCTGCCAGCAGGACGAAGAGCGGCGTTGCGTCGACGCTTCCATAGTAATGAGCGAATGGCACCTCGCCCAACGCCGCCATCTCGCCAGCGCGCATTTCGTGCAGGATCTTGCCTGGTTGCGCGTCGGACGCGGCGTCGGTCTCGGTCGCCTGGTGAGCGGCGAGCCGGCGCAGCACGCCTCGCGCGACGCTGGGCTCGTACCACAGCATCTGCAGCGCCGTGACCAATCCGTCACGCCCGAACGTGGTCGAGTACCAGGGCGTGCCGGCGTAGGGATAGCGGCCCTCCGGTGTCTCCGTCATCAGCATGCGCAAGTCGGCGGCCGAGCGGCACAGGACCTCGTTGAAGAGCGCATTGGAGGTTTCAATCGTCGTCGTACCGAAGGCGGCGGCCCGCAGCTCGCGTCGCGATTCGAGCAGGCCTTTGAGGAAGGGCATCGGCCGTTGTCCCGCCGAACGGTTGCAGCCGATGGCAACGTAGATCAGCCGGGTCTCGGCCGGCGCCAGCTCGAGGCGATAGACTGCTTCGTTGGCCGTGATCGTCGTGGGCGGCGGATCGAAGGTCAGCGATGTGTTGCGGACGACGCCGTCGAGGCCGCGATACTCGAAGAGTACGCGATCGGCCTCGGTCTTTGCCGGTAGCGCATTGCCGCGGCGACGGCGGCGTGTGCCGCGCACCTCGAACAGGTCGGCGAAATCGTTGTCGTAGAAGAGGGATAGCGTGAGGCCGACGGCCTGGTCGCTGTGATTGGCTATGGCCAGCCGCTGATAGGCGGTGCCCCGCCACAGAAAGAGTGTTCGCCCGACATGCACCAGGTCCCTCTGAAGGACGATCTTGTCGTCGATCATGAAATCCGGGTTGGTGAGGTCGGCCGAGAACGAGCTGTTGTCGTCGCGGATGTTCGAGCCGAGCAGCAGCGGCTGCACCCCGTTCATCCGCAGCTCCAGGCGGGACAGGTAGCGCGTGTCCTTGAAGAACAGTCCGTCGGATCCACCCGATACGCCGATATCGCCCAGGCCGTCGACGACAACGAAGGCGTCGTCATGTTTCAGCGTCCAGCGCGGGCCGGACGCCGTCGCGGTAGCCGCTATATAGAAAGGTAGTTCGCCAAGCATGTCATCGACAGTCGTGCGATCACTGTCGGGAGCGGTCAAGGTCTCGGTCGACATGGCGCCGTGATCCATTCGTTCCTGAGGGGCTGCTCAGGATACGTCGAATGGAGCAAGGTTCAACGGTCACGCCTTGTGGAAGGCATTTTGCCCCACAATAGTCTCATTGCGTGTTTTTCCGGTGACTCGGCCGCCGTTGGCGGGCTGGTGCGTCGCCGAACATATCCTCTCTGTGCGAGGGCCTTCTCTTCGGACGCTCCCAGACGACGCCTGGATACCCTTTCAGCGGGACAAGGGCTCCGCCCATGTATGTCCAGTCCTGCAGCTCTGCAATACCGACATGATAAAGAGGCTGGCGGCCGGTGCGGCTCTGAAAAAGAGCGCGCGGAATGTTCACCATGTGCGGCGAGCGTGCGCGCTCGTAGAAAAGCGGCGTGCCGCAGCGTCCGCAGAAGCTGCGCGACGTTCCCGTGGCCTTGTCCTCGTAGCGCACGATCTTGCGTGCGCCTTTTGTTATTCGAAACCGCTTGCGCCAACTGCCGACGTACGTGGCGTAGGCCGAACCGTGTGCGCGTCGGCTTGCCGAAGAGTGGTCATGCCAGGCCCAGCGCGCAGGGTAGTCGATTTCCAGTTGAACGGCGCCACAGAGACATTCTGCCGTGACACGACCAAGCTCTGCCGATGCTTGTTTCTTCATGCTCACGGCATCCCAGGCTCCCGACGCTCGCATGGCGCCGGCCGAGGCTAACGGCCGATCGCTAGCCTTTCTTCGGTGACCAGCCATACGCCTTGGCGCAGGCGCCGCCCATCAGCATCGCCCGCTCGGCGGCGCTCAGGCGGTCGGTCTTGATGAAGGGCTCGACCGCCTGCTCGTAGTTCACGACGGCGAAAGCGCGCGTCCAGTCGGTGCCCCACAAGCAGCGATCGAAACCCTAGGCATCGAAGATACGGGCCAGCGGATCCCAGATGTCAGGGAAGGGATAGGGCT
>Ga0081455_10001004_pt1 | contig 23538 bp, 29 predicted proteins | sample TabmetS3T2R1_FD_70207 | JGI IMG/M metagenome (GOLD analysis project Ga0081455, IMG submission 70207) | Tabebuia heterophylla rhizosphere microbial communities from the University of Puerto Rico - S3T2R1 | ecosystem: Host-associated > Plants > Roots > Rhizosphere ...
TCGGACACGCCGAAGGCGCAGATGCCGAACTACGGCACGCCCGCGTTCCCGCACATCAGCTGCGAGAACGGCCCGAACGGCGACATGTTCATGAACTACATGGACTACGTGGACGACGCGGCCATGTTCATGTTCACGCCGGGCCAGGTCACCAGGATGAACGCCACGCTCGCCGGCCCGCGTTCGAAGATCGGGCGGTAGGCTCGGTCGCGTGACGATCGATCGCTCGGCGCTCGAGCGCGCGTGGGTGCACTTGCACGAGGAGGACACGGCCGGCGAGCGGGTCTTCCGCCCGGCCGACTACGCGTTCCCGCCGTCGCGGGGACGGCGGGGGTTCCAGCTCCGCGCGGACGGCACCTACGCGGAGACGGCGCCCGGCCCCACCGACCGGCCCGAGGAGGCCTCGGGCTCGTGGGAGCTCGACGGCGACACGCTGGTCCTGTCCCGGTCGGACGCGCCCGGTCCCGAGCGGCTGCGCGTCGCGGCCGTCGACGACGAGCGCCTCGTCGTCGCCACGGGCTAGCCCTCACCGCCAGCCGGGCACGCGCCCCGCTTGCTCGATCCATCCGCGCACCTCCGGCCCCTGCGCCTCCTCCAGGCTCTTCACCTTGACGTAGCGCGTCCGCTCGGTGGTTCCGAGCGGAGGCGGAGGATCGAACTCCGCGCCGCCGAAGAACACGACGTTCACCGAGACGTCGTAGGCGACCATCTCGATGATCCACCCGTGGTCCGGCAATCCGTAGTACGCCTTCTTCCACTTGACCGCGTATCGAAGCCCGGGGATCGTCTCGCGGATCGAACCATCCAGCGCCTCGACGATCGGATGCAGGTCGGGCATCACGCGCCGCATCCAGTCGTCGATGTCGGCGTGACTGTCCGAGGGCACGGGCGGCTTCCGGGTCGCAAGCGGCTTGGGTGCTCTCTTCATCGCGCGTCTCCTTCGTACGGTTCGTCCGGCGGATGACCGCGCGACCATAGTCGAACGCTCGGGCACGTGAAGGCGGCCCCGTTCGACGACCCGGCACGTGGGGCAAGAGGCGTTTGCGAAGGAGGCGACCGGTTACCCACCATGGTGGGATCCGACATGACCGGTCGAAGATGGGAGGCAGGCGATGGCCGAGGATCGCTCGTACGTCGAGGTGAACACCCGAGAGCGTGAGCGGCTCCGCGCATTCGTCGAGAGCGTGGACGACGAGGCGCTCTCCGCACCCGCGAACGAGTATTGGACGGTCGCCGGCGTGTTGGGCCACATCGCCTACTGGGACAACCGCGTCTTGGTCCTGGCCGAGAAGATCGACGGCGGGGAGCCGTGGGTCCCCTCGGACGACGAACCGGAGGGCGACTGGCTCAACGACTCGACCCGTCGGCTGATCCATGCGATCGAGCCGAGGCGCGCCGCGCAGCTCGCGCTCGAGATCGCCGAGGAGGCGGACCGTCGCGTGGCCGAACTGCCGCTCGATCGCATGGCACCACTCGACCCCGAGAGCCCGATCTACCCGGTGCGTGGCGATCATCGGGGTGAGCATCTGGACGAGCTCGAGGCCGCCCTGCGGGGCCGGGGCTGACGCAACGTCTCAACATCAACGCAACGAGCGCTCCACCAACGCCGATGCGTCGTCCCGTAGCGTTCGAGGCGATGCCGAGCTCGAGGACGAGGCGTTGGATCTCGGGCTTCCTCGTCGTCGCCTCCCTCGCGCTGTTCGTCCGCGGCCTCGGCTACTACTCGGGGTCCGGCCCGCACGACGGGGAGGACCTACCCTCGTTGCTGACGTTCGCCGCGGGCTCGGCCGCGTCGTTCGCCGCCGTGCTGGTCGGATCGACGGCGCGTCGAGGACGGGCGGGGCTGTGGGTCATCGGTCTCTGCCTCTCGGGCCTGGTCCTCTTGACGACGGTCGCCTGGTGGGCGCTCAACCTGGGGCTGGAAGCCTGGGCGAGCTAGGACTCGGATCCCTCCCGCGCCGACGACCGTTCGCGCTCGCGGCGTAGGGTGCGTTACCCCGCGTCGACACGGGTAGACGAACGGACCACCGAAGGGAGACACCATGACGACCTACCTCGAGATCTCGATGACGCTCGACGGGTTCGTAACGGGGCCCAACGTGAGCGATCAGGAACCGATGGGCGCCGAAGGTGAGCGCATCCACGACTGGATGTTCGCCGGCAAGACCGACGAGCAGGTCCAGGCCATGCAGGACGAGAAGTTCGCCGGGATCGGCGCGGTCATCATGGGACACACGACCTTCGAGCTCGGCGAGGGCCCGTGGGGCGACGACCCGGCGTTCCACGCACCCTGCTTCGTCGTCTCGCACGAGGCGGTCGAGACGATCGCCAAGCAGGGCGGCACGAGCTACACGTTCGTCACCGACGGGATCGAGCGCGCCCTTGAGGTCGCAAAGGCGGCCGCGGGCGACAAGGACGTCCAGGTCATGGGCGGCGCCAACCTCGCGCAGCAGTTCCTGCGGGCGGGTCTCCTCGACGAGCTCCGGATCCACCTCGTGCACATGCTGCTGGGCGCGGGGACGCGGCTGTTCGAGGAGCTCGGACCCAAGCCGGTCGACCTGGAGCTCGTCGAGAGCAGCCAAGAGGAGGGCGTCACCCACCTCCGACTGCGGCCGACTTCCTAGGCGGCGAGCCTGGCCTCGACGGTCATCTCGACGTTCCCCTTGAACGCCGATGAGACCGGGCAGTTGTCCTTCGCGTCCTCGGCCGCCTTCGCGAACGCCTCCTGCGAGACGCCCGGCACCATGCCCGTGACCTCGATCTCGGAGGTCGTGATCCCCTCACCCGGGACGAACGTGACGTCGACGGAGACGTCGAGCTGATCGGGCGGCGTGCCGGCCTCGTTCAGGCCATGCGACAGCGCCATCGAGAAACACGACGCGTGGGCCGCGGCGATCAGCTCCTCGGGGCTGGTCATCCCGCTCTCGTCGCCCGTCCGGGCGGGCCAGGAGACGTCCATGGGACCGATCGATCCGCTGCCCACGTCCCGGATCGAGCCGGACCCGCTCTCCAGGTCCCCCTTCCACGTGGTGTGCGCGTGTTTGGTGACCATGTCCTCCTCCTTCGCCTCGCGGACATCGACTCCCGACAGGGATGCGTACCCGCCGAGGGGCTCTTCGATGCGGGCGGGGTGAGATCCGGCCGGGGCGGGTAGGCACCTTGCGAGCCGGCTGCGGGGGCCGGCCCGGGCGGGCGAAAGGAGCAGGTCATGCCGCAGGAGGCCTGGAGCGCCAAGCGCGAACGCCAGTACGAGCACATCAAGCAGGGCCTGAAGGAGCGGGGCCGCGACGAGGACACTGCCGAGGAGATCGCCGCGCGGACCGTGAACAAGGAGCGGGCCCGTTCGGGCGAGGCCGAGGAGGCCAGCCGGGCCTCGGTCACCGACATCTCCTCCGGCCGCCGCGGCGGCCTCCGGTCGCACAGAGGTCCGGGCGGACGCACGAAGGCCCAGCTGTACGAGGAGGCCCGCGACAAGGGCATCAGGGGCCGTTCTAAGATGACCAAGGCGGAGCTGCAGCGCGCCGTCGATCGCGACTGAGGGGAGGCCGTCGCCGTGCCGAGCGTCCAGGGGCTCTCTAAGCAGCAGGCGAACTACCGCAAGGCCGAGAACCCGAAGTTCAGCTGCGGCGAGTGCAAGTTCATGTTCCCGAGGATGTCGATCGGCGGGTGCCGGTACGTTCGGGGCGTGATCCACCGCGAGGACGTCTGCGACGAGTTCAAGCCAAGGACGGCGAAGGCATAGCGCGAGCGCTCAGCGTTCGTCGCGCCGAACCTCGTACCGGACGCCGTACCAGACCTCGTCGCCGTCCCGGTAGGCGCGCTTCTCGATCAGGTGCATGCCGACCTTCTCGGCGACCCGGATCGAGGGAGCGTTCGCTGCGCTCGCGTGCGCACGCACCGCGTCGGCGCCGAGCGTGTCGAACGCGTAGTCGACCAGCGCGCCGATCGCCTCGGTCGCGTAGCCGGACCCTTGGAACTCCGGATCGATCGTGTAGCCGACCTTGATCACGTCCGGCTCGGGCTCGGCGAGCGAAAGGCCCACGTCGCCGACGATCCGTCCGGTCTCGCGATCCTCGACCGTGTACTGCACCCAGCCGCCCGGCTCGCCCGGGGAGCGCCGGCTCATCTCGACGATGTCGGCGCGAACGCTGTCGACGTCGGTGCGGTCCCAGCCCTGCTGGGCGTTCACGTTCGGGTCGCTGCGGTAGGCCGAGATCGTCTCGGCGTCCTCCGGCACCGAGCGGCGAAGGAGCAACCGCTCGGTCCGGATCGGGCCGGCATCGGCGTCGACGCGCATCGGTCGCAAGCGTAGCGGCTGCGGTTCAGGGGCCCGCCGAGAGGATGCCCGCGAGCTCGGACGCGTCGATGCCGCCGCCCGAGACGATCGCCACGATCCTGCCGCGTCCGGCCATGCCCGCGATCGCGGCGGCCACCGGGACCGCGCCGGCCCCTTCGGCCACGACGTTCGCGCGCATGACCAACGTGCGCAGGGCGTCCTCGACCTGCGGGAGGTCGACCATGAGCGAGCCGTCCAGGAGCGTCCGGGCGAGCGCGAACATCTCCGGGAACACGACCGGCGCGCCGATCCCGTCGACGAAGCTCGGCGTGTACGCGACCTCGACGGGTTCGCCCGCCCGCAGCGACGGGGCGAGGGGCGCCGCGGTCGAGACCTCGGCGGCGAACACCTTCGTCGCCGGTGCCTTCGCGCGGATCGCGGACGCGATGCCGCAGCTCAGGCCGCCGCCGCCGTACGGGACCACCACGGCGTCCACGTCGGGCAGGTCCTCCAGGACCTCGAGCCCGATCGTCGCGTTCCCGGCCATCACGAGCCGGTCGCTGAAGGGATGCACGAAGACGCCGCGCATCCCCGGGAACGACCGCGACCGGAACACCCCGATCCACTCGTCGAACGTGACGGAGACGACCCTCGCGCCCAGGCGCTCGGCGGCCGAGCGCTTGGCATCGGGGGCGGTGTCGGGCATCACGACGGTCGCCGGGACGCCCCTGCGGCGCGCGTACCACGCGACGGCCTGGGCCATGTTGCCCGCGCTCGTCGTCCACACGCCGTCGGCCAGCTCGTCCTCGGACAGCGACTCGATCAGCGAGCCGGCACCGCGGATCTTGAACGAGCCGATCGGCTGGAGCACCTCGAGCTTCAGGAAGATCTCGACATCGGGGACGTCGGCGTCCAGGCGGACGAGCGGGGTTCGGATCGCGCCGCCGGCGATCCGCTCGCGCGCGCGTTCGAGCTCCTCGAGCGTGAGCGGCGCGTGCGCGATCTCGGAGGTCACAGCTCGAACGTCTGGCCGCGGCCCCGCGCGACCGCGCGGTCGAACACCTGTCGCGCCGCGGCCGCGTCCTCGACCGCGTGACCCGTCGACTTGTACAGCGTCAGCTCGTCGTCCGAACGCCGGCCCGGGTGATCGCCGTTCAGCACCTGCCCGACCTCGACCAGGGTGGCCGGGTCGAGGCCCTGGAGCTCGGCCGCGCCGGTCGGGGGCGGGTTCTCGGCGGCGCCGCGCCACTCGACGAACACCGACGCGTCGCGGACGGTGGCGGGGTCGACCTCCTCGCCCACGCCCACCGAGCTCACGTGCGCGCCCGGCGAGAGCCACTCGCGCGCGATCACCGGCTCCTCCGTGTCGGTGCAGCAGCAGACGATGTCGGTGCCGCGGACCGCGTCTTCGAAGGAGGCCGGGACGGCCCGCGGATCGGCCTCGGCGAGCGCCTTCGCGTGCTCCGGGTTCCGCGACGCGATCCAAATCTCCGCCGGGTCGAACATCTGCGTGAACGCGTTCAGGTGCGAGCGCCCCTGGACGCCGGCGCCGAGGATCGCGAGCGTGTGCGGGTCCGGGCGGGCGAGGGCGCGGGCGGCCACGGCCGCGGTCGCGCCGGTCCGGACCGCCGTCACGACCGTGCCGTCCATGACGCACTGCGGCATCCCAGTTTCGGGCTCGAACAGCGCGATCAGCGCCTGGTGCGAGGGCAGGCCATGGTCGTGGTTGTCCGGGAAGACCGAGACGAGCTTGGCCCCGAGCGCGGTCCCGGGCAGGTACCCGGGCATCGACCCGAGGAACCCCTTCGGGGCCCGGGCCACGCCTCGGGGCGGCACCGAGGTGGTCCCGCGGCTCAGCTCGCGGAGGGCGTGCTCCAGCCCCTCGAACAGCGTGGGCAGGTCGATGAGGTCGCGGACGTCGTCGGCGTTGAGCAGGAGGAGCGGGGCCACGGGCGGATGATAGGCGGGCGCGCCGCCCGAAGGCGGCCCGCCCGCCGCGCTGGAACCCCTACGCCCCGCCCTCGTTCAGCGTGACCTCGATCGGCTGGTACGTGTCGCCGGTCGTGTCCACGCCGAGATCCTGCAGCTTGGTCAGCGCCTCGTTGATGATGTCGTTCGTGTAGGCGCCGGCGTCCGGCGGCGCCGTCAGCACCGTGGTGCCCTCCAGGTTCGGCGTGTTCTGCGCGATCTCGGCCGTGCGATCCCACGCCTCCTGGTTGATCACGCCCACGCCGTCGGGCGCGGGCCAGATCAGCTGGTTGATCTCGTTCATCTGCCAGAGCTGATGGCTCGCACCGAGCTTGGAGCCCTGCGCGACGACGAGATCCGTGCACGCCTGCACGTTGTCCCGGCAGTACGCCCAGCCCTGAAGGGACGCCGTGACGAACCGGACGGCGATGTCGCGGTACGCGTCGTCGGACTCCAGCCGCTCCCCGTCCGCCCAGATCGCGTCCTGCAGCATCCCGACCCCGTCCTCCTCGTAGTTGATCACGTTGAGGTCGGAGGGCTGGTACAGCTCGCCCGTGTCCGGGTTCACGGTCTCGAGCACCTGCGCGTACTCGTTGTAGATCATCGCCTCGGCGGCGTCGATGTCGCCCGAGAGCAGCCCGGACATGTCGAAGTCCTGCTGGACGAGTGTCACGTCCGTGGCCGGGTCGAGGTTCGCCTGCGAGAGCGCCGCGAAGATCTCGTACTCGTTGCCGAACCCCCAGTTGCCGACCGTCTTGCCCGCGAAGTCCGCCGGGGTCGTGATGCCCGCGTCCGCGAACGAGACCTGCAGCGTCCCCGAACGCTGGAACACCTGCGCGATGTCGACGATGTTCGCGCCGGCCTCGCGCGTCGCGAGCGCCTTTGGCACCCACGCGAGCGCGAAGTCGACCGCGCCGTCGGCGAGCTGCTGCTGCGGGACGATGTCCACGCCGCCCTCGACGATCGTCACGTCCAGGCACTGGTCGGCGTAGTACCCCTGGTCCTGCGCCGCGTAGTAGCCGGCGAACTGGGCCTGGATGAACCACTGCAGCTGCAGCGACACCTGGTCCGTGCTCGAACAGTCGGCGCCGCCGCCTCCACCCGCGGCCTCGCCGCCACCGGTCGACGCGCCGCCTCCGTCGTCGTCGCTGCCGCACGCCGCCGCGACCAGCGAGAGCGCGAGCACGCCGGCGGTCAACAGCCTGAGCCGCTTCCCCCTCATGTGGGCCCCCTTCCCCCGGGGCCGAACGCCCCGCGAAGCCTGTCTGCGAGACCCGACATCATGCCTCATCGCGCTCGCGGGCGCCGGGACCACCAGGCGTGGCGACCCGCTCGAGCGCGACGGCGGCCAGGAAGAAGGCGAGACCCAGCAGGCAGGCGCCGACGACGTACGCCCAGGCCTCGGCGTTGTTCGACAGCGCGATGTTGCTCACGATCCGGCTGCCCAGACCGTTCTGGACCCCGCCGAAGTACTCGGACACGAAGGCCGTGATGACCGACGCCGGCGCCGCGATCTTGAGCGCGGTGAACAGGTACGGCACGGCGTGCGGCACGCGCACCTTCCGAAGGATCGTCACGTCGCTCGCCGCGTACGAACGCATCAGATCCAGGTAGACGCCGCCGACCTCGCGCAGCCCTCGGGCGACGTTGATCAGCACGATGAAGTACACGACCAGCGTGACCATCAGCCGCCGCGGGACCTCGCTCGTCACCGGATACATGTTGTTGAACACGGCGACCAGCACGAAGATCGGGATCGCGTTCAGCGCGACCGCGAGCGGCGTCAGCAGGTCGTCGACCAGTCGGAAGCGCGCGAGCAGGAACGCCATCGCCACCCCGATCGCCGTCCCGACGATCAGGCCGATCAGCGCGTTCAGCCCCGAGACCTTCGTGGCCTCCCAGATCAGCGACGTGTTCGCCCGGAACGCGTCCCAGATCGCCGAGGGCGCCGGCAGGAAGTACGGCTGGAAGTCGAACGCCTTCACGGCGAGCTCCCACACCAGGATGAGCGCGACGCCGAACACGACCGGCGGCCACACGAGGGAGAGAGCATGACGGGACGAGCGACTCATCGCTCCTCGGTCACCTGCTCGATGTCGGGTTCGACGTCCGCGGGCTGGATCCCGCGGAGCGCCTCGCGCACCTCGGTGACCTTGGCGAAGAACGCCGCTGTCTCGCGCGTGTCCACGGAGCGCTCGGCGCCGAGCGCCACGTCGATCACGTCGGTGATCCTCCCGGGCCGGGGCGACATCACGACCACCCGGGTCGACAGGAAGACCGCCTCCGGGATCGAGTGCGTGACGAACACGACCGTGGTGGCGGTCTCGGCGCAGATCCGCAGGAGCTCGGTCTGCATGTGCTCGCGCGTCATCTCGTCCAGGGCGCCGAACGGCTCGTCCATCAGGAGCAGCGGCGGATGCGCCGCCAGCGCCCGGGCGATCGCGACGCGCTGCTGCATGCCGCCCGAGAGCTGCCACGGGAAGTGGCCGGCGAACTCGGACAGCTTGACGAGCTCGAGCATCTCGAGCGCGCGCGCGTGCCGACTCGCCTTGTCCCACCCCTTGAGCTCGAGCGGCAGCTCCACGTTCTTGGCGACCGAGCGCCACTCGAACAGCCCGGCCTGCTGGAACGCCATCCCGTAGTCCTGGTCGAGCCGCGCGGCCCTGGCGGGCTTGCCGTTGACGAGCACCTCGCCCGTCGTGGGCTCGGTCAGGTTGGCGATCAGCCGGAGCTGAGTCGACTTGCCGCAGCCGGACGGACCGATCAGCGAGACGAACGCGCCGACGGGGATCGCGAGATCGATGTCGGCGAGCGCCTCCACGGCATCGGGCCGCCCGGGGTTGAAGACCTTCGACAGGCCGCGGACCTCGACCGCGTTCGCGCCGCCGCCGGCGGACGCGGGCGTCGAAGTCACTCGCCCGCCTCGCGCGGCCGGTTGCGCATGCCCACGAGGTCGACGATCGCCACGATCGCGAACATCACGAGCCCGAGCGCGGCCGCCCCGAACACGGCCGTGAACACCTTCGCGGGATCGCTCGTGGCCTCCCGCGCGTACTCGATGATCAGCCGGCCGATCCCCCCGGCGAGGCCCGTCGAGATCTCGGCGACGATCACGCCGACGACCGAGGCCGTGGCCGCCAGCTTGAGGGCCGGCACGATGTACGGCAGCGCGGCGGGGAAACGCACCTTGAACAGCGTCTGACGCCAGGAGGCAGCGTAGGAGTCCATGAGCTCGAGCGACGCGGGCGGCGTCGAGGTCAGGCCCTTCAGCGTCCCCACGGCCACCGGGAAGAACGCGAGGAAGGCCCCGAGCACCGCCGCCGAGAGCCACCGGGGCCACTCGAACGCGCCCAGGTGCAGCCGCCCACCCCAGCTCACGACCAGCGGCGCGAGCGCGATCAGCGGCACGGTCTGCGACACGACCAGGTACGGCAGGAGGCCGCGTTCGACGACCTTGAACCGCGCCATCAGCACGGCGAGCCCGAGCCCGACGGCCGTCCCGAGCGCCAGCCCGGCCAGCGCGATCCGGAACGTGAACCAGGCGCCCTGCAGCACGACGACCAGGATCGGCGTCTCCGACGCCCGGTTCTCCGGCTGCCCGTAGCGCGAGAGCATCTCCCACACGTGGGGCATCGCGGTGTCGTTCGCGCGGGGCAGGATCGTCCAGCCGAACACGGTCCCGCCGTCCTGCGGCCCGACCAGCTTGTAGAGCTCCCAGACGCCGACGACGAGCAGGAGCGCCAGCGCGAAGGTCCAGACGCGCCGGGTCCGCGTCAAGTCTTCGCGAGGACCGTCTCGGCGATCGCCGGAAGCACCTTCTCGCCGTAGGCCTGCAGCGTCTCGTCCTTGGCGTCGTGCTGCAGGTACACGGCGAACTGCGTCACGCCCAGGCCGTGCAGCTCCTCGAGCCGGCGGACGTGCTCTTGCCACGGCCCGAGCACGCAGAACCGGTCGACGATCTCGTCGGGCACGAACCGCGTGTGCACGTTCCCCGCCTGCCCGTGCTCGTTGTAGTCGTAGCCCTCGCGGCCCTTGATGTAGTCGGTCAGCTCCCTGGGGACCTCGGATCGCTCGCCGTAGCGGGCCACGATGTCCGCGACGTGGTTGCCGACCATGCCGCCGAACCATCGGCACTGGTCGCGCGCGTGCTCGAGGTCGTCTCCCACGAACGCCGGCGCGGCCACGCAGATCGCGATCTCGTTCGGGTCCCGCCCCGCGTCCTCGGCGGCCTTGCGAACGGCGCCGATCGTCCACGACGTGATGCTCGGATCGGCGAGCTGCAGGATGAAGCCGTCGCCGACCTCGCCGATCAGCTTGAGCGCCTTCGGGCCGTAGCCGGCGACCCAGATGTCGACGCGGCTCTTGGCCGCCCACGGGAACCGGATCGTCGAGCCCCGGTACTCGGCCGGTCGGCCGTTGGCGAGCTCGCGCACGACCTCGACGCACTCGCGCAGGCTCGCGAGCGTCGTCGGCTTCCCGTTGATCACGCGCACCGCCGAGTCGCCCCGACCGATCCCGATGATCGTCCGGTTGCCGAACATCTCGTTCAGCGTCGCGAAGACGCTCGCGGTCACGGTCCAGTCGCGCGTGGCCGGGTTCGTGACCATCGGGCCCACCGTCACGTTGCGCGTGTTCGCCAGGATCTGCGTGAAGATCGGGAACGGCTCCTGCCACAGGATGTGGCTGTCGAACGTCCACACGTGGCTGAACCCGTACGTCTCGGCCCGGACGGCGAGGTCCACCACGCGCGCGCTCGGTGGGGTGGTCTGCAACACCACGCCGATGTCCATCTGGCGCCCCCTCCCCGGGTCGCGTTCGTTCAGCGAGCGACGATCGGGTCGTACGCGTCCGGCCGGCGGTCGCGGTAGAACGCCCACCGGTCGCGGACCTCGCGGATCTTGTTCAGGTCCAGGTCGCGCACGATGAGCTCGGGCTTGTACGCATCGCCGACCTCGCCGACGAACTGCCCCTCGGGATCGACGAAGTAGCTCTGCCCGTAGAAGTCGTTCTCGCCGAGCGGCTCGATGCCGACGCGGTTGATCGCGCCCACGTAGTACATGTTTGCCACGGCCGCCGCCGGCTGCTCCAGGCGCCAGATGTATTCGGACAGGCCGCGGTGGGTGGCCGAGGGGTTGAACACGATCTCGGCGCCGTGCAGGCCGAGGATGCGCCAGCCCTCGGGGAAGTGCCGGTCGTAGCAGATGTACACGCCCACCTTGCCGACCGCGGTCTCGAACACCGGGTACCCGCCGGTGCCGGGCGCGAAGTAGAACTTCTCCCAGAACCCCTTCACCTGCGGGATGTGCTGCTTGCGGTACTTGCCCAGGTACGTCCCGTCGGCGTCGATCACCGCCGCGGTGTTGTGGTACAGGCCGGGCTGCACGACCTCGTACATCGGCAGCACCATGACCATGCCGAGCTCCTTGGCCACGCTCTGGAACCGCCTGGTCGTGGGACCGTCCGGGATCGGCTCGGTGTAGCTGTAGTACTCGGCGTCCTGCACCTGGCAGAAGTACGGCCCGTAGAAGAGCTCCTGGAAGCACATCACCTGCGCGCCCTGGGCCGAGGCCTCTCTCGCGGACTCCTCGTGCTTGTCGATCATCGACTCCTGGTCGCCCGCCCAGTCGGTCTGCAGGAGCGCCGCCTTCACGATCGTCATCGGGACCTCCCGGTCACGTTGCTCGGTCCCAGGATGGTAGTCACACGCCGTTCGGAGCGCGAGGGGTCGGCGGGATGACCGGGAACGCGCCCGGGCCCCACCCTGCGGAGGACACGCGCCGGGCGGGGAAGACGACCTCACACGCGACCGTCGTCTCGGCATCGCAGCTGTCGGCGCCGTCGCCGCCGTCCGCCTCATCCGTGCCCTTCCCACCCACCAGGACGTCGTCGCCGCCGCGCCCCGCCAGGAGATCGCCGCCGCCGCCGCCGTCGATCTCGTTCGGCCCGTCGTCGCTCGAGAGGGTGTCGGCGAACGCGGAGCCGGTGAGGTCCTCGATCCCGGCCAGCGTGTCGCTCCCCCACCCCGTCGCGAGGCCGAGCGCGAGATCCGCCTCGACCGGCGCCAACGCGTCGAAGTAGGCGGCCTGATCGCGGCCGCCGCGCCCGTCGATCAGGTCGTTGCCGTCGCCGCCCACGAACGCGTTGTCCTGCCCGTCCCCCCGCAAGGCGTCGTCGAAGAGCGAGCCGAACGTGGCCTCGATCCCGGACAGCGCGTCCGAGCCCCAGCCCGTCGCCGTGCCGAGCTCGAGATCCAGGTCGATCGGACCGCTCGCGTCCTCGTAGGAGACGATGTCGGCCCCCGGACCGCCGATCAGCGTGTCGTCGCCGTCGCCCCCGTCGATCTGGTCCGCGTCCAGCCCCTCGAGCGTTCCCGAATCGCGGGCGTCGACCAGATCGTCGCCCTCCTGCGCGACGATCAGGTTCGACCCGTCGTCGCCGAACAGCTCGTCGTCGTGGTTCGAGCCTCCCAGGCCCTCGATCGCCCGGAGCCGGTCGTGGCCGAAACCGGCCGCGCGATCGGTCACCAGGTCGGCCGAGATCCCGCCCGGCGAATCGAAGAAGTACGCGATGTCGCGGCCGCCTCCGCCGTCGAGCAGGTCGCCGCCCGCTCCCCCGATCAGCCCGTCGAACGAACCGGCGCCGCCGGAGAGGCGGTCGGCGCCCGGCCCGCCGAACAGGGCCTCGACCGCTCCGGCCCCCGTGAGGATCCGGTCCGGCCCCGGGCCGCCGTGCACGGCGTCCGAGCCGCCCGAACCCAGGACGCGGTCCGTTCCCGCCCCCGCCCGGACGAAGTCGTCGTCGTCGCCGCCGCAGATGCGATCGTCGCCGCCGCGTCCGGCGATCCGATCGAACCCGCCGAGGCCGACGATCACGTCGTCCCCCGACGTTCCGGCGAGATCGTCGTCCCCCGGCGTCCCCACGATCGTCGCCCGCCGCCCGAAACAGTCCGGTACCGTCGCCGAGGCGTTCGCAGCCGTCGCGAACGTGCTCCCGGCGAGGAGGACGGCCACCAGGCAGGCGGTCCCGGGGGAACGGCGTGATCGGCTCATCGGGGCGTTACCGTATCCGCGATGCGCGGCGACGGGCGCGCAGGGGAGGTGACCAGGTGTGACGAAGGTCGTCGCGATCTCGCGGGCGATCGGGGCCGAGGGCGAACGGATCGGCACGCTCGCCGCCGAGCGGCTCGGGTTCCGCTACGTGGACGAGGAGATCATCACGAACGCGGCCGAGAAGCAGGGCGTCGACCCGGCGGCCATCGCCGACGCCGAGCGCCGCAAGAGCGTCCTGCTCCGCGTCCTGGAGGGCCTCGGCCAGACCGGCGCCGCGAGCGCGACCGCGACGCCCGGCGGGCCGATGTGGATCCCCGACGACTCGAGCGAGCTCGTTCGGAGCCACGACCTGCGAGCGCTGATCCGCGAGACCGTGATCGAGACCGCGTCCACGGGCGACATCGTCATCGTGGCGCACGCGGCCTCGTTCGCCCTCTCGGATCGCGACGACGTCCTGCGGGTCCTGATCACCGCGCCGCCGGAGGTGCGCGCGGCCCGCCTCGCCGAGGCGCGCGGCGTCGACCGGGGCGAGGCCGAGAAGGAGCTCAGGCGTTCGGACGAGGCCCGCGCCTCCTACCTCAAGAGCTTCTACGGGATCGACCGCGAGCTGCCCACGCACTACGACCTGGTCCTCAACACCCAGAACCTGGACCGGGGGGCGGCGGCCGAGATCATCATCCACGCGGCGGGGGCCTGAGCCGGCGACCTAGGGGACGACCGAGAACCCGTCGACCGACACGAGCTCGTCGTCCGACGCCGGCCTGGCGTCCCCCAGGACCTCGATCCGCAGCGTGTGCACGCCCTCGGACAGGCCGGTGAAGGACCGGACCACGCCGAACGCCTGCTGGGCCGCGTAGTTGTCGATCGTCCGGACGACGAGGCCGTCGATCGAGACCTCGGCGCGGCCCTGGTCGGGGCCGCGGTACGTCACCCAGTCCACCGCGCCGCCGCCGAACGTCAGCTCGACGGTCGAGCGCGCGAGGTCGCTGGACCACAGCGCCCCCGCGGACGCGCCGGAGGAATCGACGGCGCCCCACGTCGTCCCCAGTTCCGGTTTCGAGACCACGTCGCCGCCGACGCGGAACGCGTCCACGACGACCTGCGCGTCCGTGGCGCCCTGCCGTGCGCGCCCCAGCACCTTGATCGTGATCGTGTGCGGCCCGGCGCCGAGACCGTCGAAGGTCCGTCCGACGCGCAGGTCCGCGTGCCGCGCGTACAGGTCGAACGTCCCCCGGGCCTCGCCGTCGATCCGAACGTTCGCCTTGCCGGCCGCCGGCCCCAGCGCCGTGTACCAGGTGACCGCGTTGCCCTCGAAGTCGAACGACGCCGTCGCGCCGGCGCGATGCTCGACCGCGAACGAGCCGCCGTACGCGCCGGCCTTCGACACCGTCCGCCAGCCGTAGGCGATGGCCGGGCTGTCCTCCTCCACCGTGGTCGGGGTGGCGAACGGCTGCGTGGTGGTCGGCGCCGGGTTGCCGCCGCGGTCGACGACCAGCGTGGGCGCGACCCCGGGGTTCACCACGGCCTCGTAGGTCTCGCCCAGCACCAGGGGCTCGTCCGTCCCGACCGTGACCGTGCGCACGTTGCCCGAGACGCAGTCGACCGCGGCGCCCTTGCCGTTCCGGCACGCCAGATCGATCTTCGGGTACGTCCCGGTCCCGGGCGACCACACGTAGGTGTTGTCCTTCGTCACGTGGTGCACGATCTCGCTGAACGTGACCGTGACCGGGTCGCCGAACGACACCGGCAACGCGAACGTGGCCGACGGCGGCGTCCCGTCGGGCGTCCCGATCGTCACCGGGGTGAAGTCACCGGACGCATACCAGTCCAGGTCGACGTTGCCGGCGATGCCGGGGACCGAGCCCTGGCTCGTGTATTGCCAGAACGTCCAGCCGTTCCCGTTCCAGTCCGAGGCGGGGACCGTCGGCGTGGAGACGCCCCAGTGCGCCACCCACAGCACCGTGTAGCCGGCCGCCGCCACCGCCGTGGTGTCCCCGGTCCGGTTCAGCCAGCCGTTCGGGCTCGTGTACACCATCGGCCGGACGCCGAGCCGCTCGGTGACGCGGTCCAGCCACGCCAGGATCCACGCGGTGACCTTCGCCTGCGTCATCCCGCCGGTGCGCTCGATATCGAGCACCGGGATCAGGTTCCCGGACTCGAGCTGCGCGGTGTCGACGAAGTGGTCCGCCTCGAGCACCGCGTCGTTCGCCGTGCTGTCCGGCTCGGCGAAGTGGTAGGCCCCGAAGACCATGCCGTTCAGCTCGGCGCCCGCCTTGTTGATCGCGTACTTCGGGTCGACGTAGTCGCGGCCCTGCGTCGCCTTGGCGATCGCGAACCGCTTCCCGGATGCCGCGACCTGCGCCCAGTCGATGTTGCCCTGCCAGTGCGAGACGTCGATCCCCGGAACCGCGCCGGCCGGCTGGGCGAGCAGCCCTGCCTCGGCGGCGTCGAGCCCGGCATCGCCGGAAGCTCCCAGGGCGCCGCCGCCCATCGCGGAGGCCGGGGTCGCGGTCAGCAGGACCAGGACGATCAGCGTGGCTGCGGGCGCGATCGAACGCGTTCGTGTTGCGGTGATGTTGCTCCCCCGTCCCCCTGCGCGTGACGCCGTGCGAGACCGGGCAGGCTATCGAGAGTTGCTCCCGACGTCGACCCAATGTCGCGAACGTCCCGCCCCGGTGCGCCGCTCGGCCGGGCCGAACCCCTCCGTAGACTGGCCGTCGTGCCCGCCGGTTTCGCCGCGTACGTGGAGGTCGGGGCCAAGCGCGCCTTCGCCGGCGCCGTCGAGTGGCCCGGCTGGTGCCGCGCCGGGCGGGACCCGGACGCCGCGCTCGAGGCCCTGATCGCCTACGCGCCCCGGTACGCCGCGGCCCTGCGCGGCACGCGTCTCGGCTTCCGGGTCCCGTCCGGCCCCTCGGACCTCGACCTGGCCGAGCGCCTGAAGGGCGACGCCACGACCGACTTCGGGGCGCCGTCGATCGCGCCGAAGGCCGACGCCAGGCCGATCGACGAGGCCGAGCTCCGTCGCCTGACGTCGATCCTGAAGGCCTGCTGGCGGACCTTCGATCGGGACGTGGAGGCCGCCCGGGGAAGGACCCTGGCCAAGGGTCCCCGGGGAGGAGGCCGGGACCTGTCGAAGATCGCCGACCACGTGACGGACGCCGAGGGCGGCTACGTGCGGATGCTCGGGTGGAAGGTCGAGCCGGGCCCGAAGGGGTCGCAGGCCGACCGAACGCGCTCGGCGGTCCTGGACGCGCTCGCGACCACGGCCGTGGAGGGCCCGCCGCCGCCCGGCCCGCGAGGAGGCAAGCGATGGCTCCCGCGCTACTTCGTGCGACGGGTGGCCTGGCACACGCTGGACCACGCGTGGGAGATCCAGGACCGAGCGGCGTAACGCCGGCGCCGGGTACGGTAGAGGCGTGACCACCCTGAAGCCGGGCGACCCGGCCCCGCCGTTCGAGCTGCTCGATCAGCACGGCGAGACCGTCCGGCTGCAGGACTACCGGGGCCGAAAGGTCCTCGTGTACTTCTATCCGCAGGCCGACACGCCCGGGTGCACCGTGCAGTCGTGCGACGTCCGCGACCACCTGACCGGCCTCACCGGGATCGGCGCCGACGTCGTCGGGGTCTCGCCCGACCTGCCGGACAAGCAGCTCGCGTTCGACGAGAAGTATCGTCTCGGCTTCCCGCTGCTGTCCGACACCGACCACGCGACGGCCGAGGCGTGGGGCGCCTGGGGCGAGAAGCATCGCGACGGGAAGACCACGATCGGCCTGATCCGGTCCTCGTTCCTGGTCGACGAGGCGGGCACGATCCAGGAGGCATGGTCGCCCGTCACGCCCGAGGACACGGTGCCGAACGCCCTCGCCGCGCTCGGCTGACCGCGGTCGTACGCCGACGTAGCCCGCTCGGCCGATTGCCGACGATCGCGCCGCGCCCGTACGGTCCGGGCCTCGGAAGGGAGACCATCATGCGGAAGCTCGACGCCGCGGTCGAACGATGACCACCCGAACCGTCCCCGGGTTCCTGCCGAGCACCTCGGCGTTCGCGTTCGCCAACGACTTCCCGAAGGTGCCCGTGCGCTACATCGGGGTCCCCGGCATCGTGAGCGTGCCGATCGGCGACGCCTCCAACGGGCTGTGCGGCGGGATGGCGTTCGCCGCGCGGGACCTCTTCGAGGCGAAGCGGCCACCGCCGGCCGCGACGAAGGCGCCGGGCTCCGGCCCGCTGTTCGACTACCTCGTGGACCGGCTGTTCGACAGCTTCGACCTCCCGCTCGGCCCGGCGAAGTACCTGGAGCTGATGAGCCCGCTGCTGCCCGACGGCGAGACGACCTGGAGCCGGCTCGGGATCGCGCCGCACGGCCGCGCGTGGCGGATGATCCGTCAGGAGTGGCCGGCGATCCGCGCGGACCTCGACGGCGGCCACCCGTGTCCGCTGGGGCTGGTCCGCGTGAAGTCGTCGGACCCGTTCGAGCTCAAGCGCAACCACCAGGTGCTGGCGTACGGCTACGACCTCTCGGGGACGCACCTGGAGCTCCGGCTCTACGACCCGAACCGTCCGAAGGACGACGGCGTCACGCTCTCGCTGGACCTGTCGCAGCCGACGCGGCGAACCCCGGTCCTGTCGTTCCCGGCCGGTCCCAGCATCTTCGCGTTCTTCCGCGTGCCGTACGAGGCGCGAACCCCGCCCGCGGCGCCGTAGGACGGAGGACGACCGCGCAGTAACCCGAACGACCCATCGCAACGCGCGTGCCGCCCCGTCAGCATGACCGCGGGAGGAGGGCCGTGGCGACCACACCCAGACGCGGAAACGAGGCACCGGCGACCCCGGCCCACCGGTCGAGGGCATCGTCCAAGGCCACACCGCCCAAGGTCGAGTGGGACGACTCGATCGAGGACCTGTTCGATTCCTGGTACCGCCGGGTCGCCGCCGCCGAGCACGGGCACCGCCTCATGGCCGACAGCATGCGCCGCCGCCATCTGTTGCTCGGGATCCCGGTGGTGATCCTGACGACGCTGGTCGGCACGAGCGCGTTCGCGTCGATCAGCAAGGCACACGGCAACTCGATCACCTTCCTCGGCGTCGATCCCGACGCCGTGCTGGTGATCGTCGGCACGATCAGCGTGCTCGCCGCGGTGCTCTCGAGCCTGCAGACCTTCCTTCGGTACGCCACGCGCGCCGAGGGCCACCGGATCGCCGCGCTCCGTTACGAGACCCTCCGGCGAGACATGGCCACGACGCTCGCGCTTCCGCGCGCGGGGCGAGGACAGCCCGACCACGTCCAACACGGTGCGCGGGCGGATGGACCGCTACGCGAAGGAGTCGCCCACGATCGGCGAGCGGACGTGGGAGAAGCTCGCCGGCAACTTCGGACTGTCCACGGTTCCGCCCGACCCTTCCCGTCGGGCGGAACCCGTGGTCGTGCCGGACTAGGCCGTGGACGCCGATCTCGTCCTCGAGGGTGGCGGCGTCAAGGGCATCGGCCTAGTCGGCGCGTACACGAGGCTCACCGAGGCCGGCTACACGTTCCACCGGGTCGCCGGGACCTCGGCCGGCGCGATCGTGGGATCGCTGATCGCCGCCGGCATGGAGCCCGCGCGGTTGAAGCAGGTCATGCGCGAGGTCGACTACGGACGCTTCGAGGACGAAGGGTTCCTCGACCACCTGGGCAGGGTCGGCAAGGGCATGTCGCTGCTGTTCGAGAAGGGCATCTACGAGGGGAACTACCTGCGCGAGTTCCTGAACGCGCAGCTGAAGCCGCTCGGCGTCGAGACGTTCGCCGACCTGCGGATCGACGACCCCGAGGGCTCGCTTCCGCCCGAGAAGGCCTACAGGCTGGTCGTGATGGCGTCCGACGTGACCAGGGCCCGCCTGGTCCGGCTGCCGTGGGACTACGCGCAGTACGGGCTGAACCCCGACGAGCAGCCGGTGGCCGACGCCGTCCGGGCCTCGATGTCGATCCCGTTCTTCTACGAGCCGCTGCGGTTCAAGAGCCTTGACCCCGAGGGCAAGGAGGAGACCTCGTTCATGGTCGACGGCGGGATGCTGTCGAACTTCCCGATCGAGGTGTTCGACCGGACCGACGGCAAGGCGCCGCGATGGCCGACGTTCGGGATCAAGCTCTCGGCCAAGCCCGACGCCGCCCTGCGCGTGAAGAACGACGTGCACGGCACGTTCAGCCTGGCGCTCGCGATGCTCGGCACGATGACGAGCTTCCACGACCAGATCCACATCGACGACCCGGGCACGCTGGCGCGGACGATGTTCGTCGACACGTTCGGGGTGCGCGCGACCGAGTTCGGCATCGACGAGACGATGCAGGACACGCTCTACAGGAGCGGCCGGCGAACGGCCAAGAGGTTCCTCGACGGCTGGGACTTCGATCGCTACGTCGAGGAGTTCCGCAGCGGCCGGGACGAGGAACCGATCTCGAGCGAGCCGCCCACGATGGCGGAGGTCTGATCCCGCCCGGCTAGGTCACGCCGGCCGCGGCGAGCATGCCGTGGGTCGTCCGGTCCCACGTCCACTCGCGCGACACGAACGCGCTCACGGCGCGGCGCAGGTCCTCGCGCTCGGCGGCGGGGAGCTCGAGCAGGCGGTCGATGCCGTCCGCGAGGTTCGCGATCGCCCGCCCGCCCGGCTCGAAGGAGAGCAGGCCCGGGCGGCCGATCTCGGTCTCGAGCGCGGCGGCCACCTCGCCCAGTCCCGAGTGGCGGGCGACCAGCGGCAGCGCACCGGCCGCCGCCCCCTCCGCAGCGACCATCCCGAACGCCTCCTCCAGGATCGACGGCACGACCTGCACGTCCATGGCCGCGAGCGCGTCCGGCGCGTACCGGTGGTCGAGCCGGCCGGTGAACACGACGTCCCGAACGGTCCGATGCTCGTCGCGGACGGGAAGCGACCGGTCGAGCGGCTGACCGCGTTCGCGCAGCCAGGCGAGCGCCCCCGCGTCGCCGCGTTCGAGCGCGATCGCCAGCGCGGCGAGCCATTCGCGGTCCGAGCCGAACCCCACCACCAGCGCGTGGGCGTCGTGCCGCGCGCCGCGGTGGGCCGCGAGCAGGAGCTCGACGCCCTTCTGCGGGATCAGCTTCCCGAGGTACCCCACGATCGGGCCGTCGCGGAGCGCGAGCGCCCGGAGCCTGGCGGCCGCGTCGGGTTCGGGCACGGCCTGGTCGTAGGTGTCGGCCAGCGCGTCTAGCGCCTCGGCGTCCCGAGCGGCGAGCGCCGCCTCGACCTCGTCGTCGAGCTCGGACGGCCTGCCGCGCGGGGTGTCGTGATCGGCATCGAGCAGCCGGGCCGCCTCCTCGAGGGCCTCGGCTCGCGGGCGCGGATGGAACGCCGCGACCTCGACGCCCGGCGGCACGACCCGCAGGAGCGGCTCGATGCCCGGGACGAGCTCCGAACATCGGCGCAGCACGTCGTTCGTGGGTCCGACGATCGCCCGAGCCGGTGGCAGCCCCTCGCGTGCCAGTTCCCGGTAGCGGTCCTGCAGCCGGACCGCGTACTCGAGGTCGCTGCCGTGGATCTTCGCCACGTAGCGGCCCGCGCCGAGCGCGCGGGCGCCGATCGCCGCCCCGGGGATCGCGTGACCGGTGAACGCGACCTCGCTGCCGTGGTCGGCGGCCGCCGCGCGGAGCGCATCGACGTTGGCGCGCAGGTAGCGATCGAGATCGTCCTCGCCGATGTCGACGAAGCGCACCACGCGTTCGAACCCCTCGTACCGGTCCAGGACGAACACCGGGATCGTCGTCCCGATCCGCGGCCGGAGCAGGACGCAGCGGCCGGGAGCCCTGGATGCCGGCAGCGGCGTGAGGCCCGCGGGCCCGTCGCCGCCGATCTGTCCGAACGCGTCGATCCACGGATAGCGTTCGGGATGGCGCTCCTGGCACAGGAGCAGCACGTCGTGGCCGGCGGCGCGCAGGCGTTCGGCCACGCGGGCCGTGGCGACGTTGGAGCCGGAGCCCTCGAGCAGCCAGCCGTGCCACAGGAGGATGCGCATCGAACGATGCTAGGCGAGGCAAAGCGGGCGTTGCGGGAGCGCCCGTGCGGTCCGGCCCGCGGGCCGGCGATCAGTTGGGAAGGGTCTTGATCTCCGACGCCTTCAGGCGACGGGTCGTCGGCTGCAGCCGCAGCCCGATCATGCCGAGCGGGGCGGCCGTCCAGGCGCCGTCCTTGAGGATCTCCACGCTCAGCATCCCGTCTTCGGTCTCGCCGATCCGAAGGGTCTTGCCTTCCTGCGTGCGATAGAAGTCCACAGTTTCCACAGCATACCGGAACGGGGGGTCGCGCTTCCGCGCAACCATGCGGGGCGCCTATCGTGTGGACATGGCCGCTCGCAAGGAGGTCCTCGAGGTCGCGGGCCGCGAGGTGACCGTCTCCAATCCCGACAAGGTCTTCTTCCCGAAGACCGGGCACACCAAGCTCGACCTCGTCCGCTACTACGTCGCCATCGCCGAAGGGGCGCTCCGAGGCGTCTCCGGCCGCCCGATGGCGCTCAAGCGCTACGTGAACGGCGCCGAGGGCGAGTTCTTCTTCCAGAAGCGCGCCCCCGCGTCGCACCCGGACTGGATCGAGACCGTCGAGCTCAGCTTCCCGTCGGGCCGGACGGCCCACGAGATCGTGCTTCGCGACGCGGCGCAGCTGGTGTGGATCGTGAACCTCGGCTGCATCGACCTGAACCCGCACCCCGTGCGCGCGGACGACCTGGACCATCCCGACGAGCTGCGCGTGGACCTCGATCCCGTCCCCGGCATCGAGTGGCCGCAGATCCGCGACGTCGCGATGGTGACGAAGGAGGTGCTCGACGGGTTCGGGTTGATCGGGTGGCCGAAGACCTCGGGTTCCCGCGGGATCCACGTGTATGCGCGCATCGAACGCCGCTGGACGTTCCCCGAGGTGCGACGCGCGGCGCTGGCGCTCGCCCGCGAGGTCGAACGCCGGGCCCCGGACCTCGCGACGAGCCGGTGGTGGAAGGAGGAACGGCACGGCGTGTTCCTCGACTACAACCAGAACGCGAAGGATCGGACCGTGGCGTCGGCGTATTCGGTCCGGCCGACGCCGGACGCGCGCGTCTCGGCGCCGCTGCGATGGGACGAGGTCGAGAAGGTGGAGCCGGAGGCGTTCACGATCGACACGGTGCCCGAGCGCGTCGCCGAGTTCGGCGACCCCTCCGAGGGGATCGACGACGCGGCGGGATCGCTCGATCGGCTGCTCGAGCTTTCCGAGCAGCACGAGCGGGCCGGGTTCGGCGACGCGCCCTGGCCGCCCCAGTACGCGAAGCAGGAGGGCGAGCCCGCGCGCGTGCAGCCGTCGAAGCGACGAAGGGGGACGCCGGAGAAGGAGGGGATGGTCCCCCCGCCGGCGCCTGGCAAGAAGGCGGGCCCGACCGGCCGACGACGCACGAAGGCGCCGCTGATCGAGATCGCCCGAGCCGAGACGGAATCGAAGGCGCGCGCCGGCCTCGATCGCTGGACCGCCAGGCACCCGGAGGCGGCCGAACATCTGCAGCCGGCGGACGTGATGGTGGACGCGATGCGCGGGCGGTTCACCGCCTGGTACCGGATCCGCGTCAACCTGCGCAACGTCCCCGAGGAGCAGCGGCCGCCGCAGGAGGCGCTCGAGGTCGACTACGACCCGTGGGAGGGCTTCGACCCCGCGGAGTGGGAACGGCAGAAGAAGGATTCCTGAACGCTCGATCCCGCCCGGTAGACGCTTCCGTCCTTGGGGGGGCGACTCCCGCCCGGCGAACACCCCATGCCTCCCGACAAAAGGGGGCGTCGAGCCGTTTACGCCAGGGCGAACCGGGTAGGCGACAACGCCGGTCACAGAAGGGGGAACACGTATGAGACGAGCCATCACTCTGGCGGCCGCAGCATCCATCCTGGTGCTCACGGCCATCCCGTCGAGCGCGGCGGGGACCGACGTCCGACTCACCCACGACGAGGGCGCGCCCGGCTACGTGAGCGCATACACGCTCGCGACGGGTCAGCCATACACCGACGACGTCCTCGACGAGTGCTCGATCTCGCGTGGCCGGCAGAACGAGCCGGCGGTCGGGGTCGATCCCCGGGATACCCGGGTGCTCGTCGGCAGCGCCAACGACTACTGCGGCACCTACGCGGGCACGAGCGAGGAGAACAACTTCGGCCAGCCGGGGCCGATCTGGCTCGGCTACTACCGCTCGGAGAACGGCGGCCAGAGCTTCGTGAGCTCTCTCGTCCCGGGATACCCGGGTGATGAGTCGCC
>Ga0081455_10002145_pt1 | contig 23535 bp, 20 predicted proteins | sample TabmetS3T2R1_FD_70207 | JGI IMG/M metagenome (GOLD analysis project Ga0081455, IMG submission 70207) | Tabebuia heterophylla rhizosphere microbial communities from the University of Puerto Rico - S3T2R1 | ecosystem: Host-associated > Plants > Roots > Rhizosphere ...
CCCCGCCGCCCGCCGGCGGGCGCGGCGGCCGTGGCCGCGGGCGGAGGTGTGGGGACCGCTCGCGCTGTACCTGCTGTTCACCCTCGTGCCGTTCTACTGGATGGTGCTGTACGCGCTGCGCCCGGCCGGCTCGCACGGGCCGCTGCCCTGGCCGGTGACGCTGGAGCACTTCCGCACGGTCTGGTACGGCCTCGGGTTCGGCGTGTTCTTCCGCAACAGCGTGGTCGTCGCGCTGGTGACCCTCGGCGTGGTCACGGTGTTCTCGCTGATGGGCGGGTACGCGCTGGCCCGGTTCCGGTTCCGCGGCAGCAAGGTGTTCCTGCTCTCCCTGCTGTGTACGCAGTTCGTGCCCGGCGTGACGATGCTGATCCCGCTGTTCATCCTGTTCCGGCACGTCCACCTGCTGAACAACCTGGCCAGCCTGATCGTCGCCGAGTCGGCGTTCCAGCTGCCGCTGGCCCTGGTGCTGATGAGCAGCTTCATCCGCAACGTACCGGTGGAGCTGGAAGAGGCCGCGATGGTGGACGGCTGCTCCCGGCTGCGCGCGTTCCTGGCCGTCGTGCTGCCGCAGCTGCGCCCGGGGATCGTCGCGGTCGGATCCTTCGCGTTCATCGGCAGCTGGAACAACTTCCTCTTCGCGCTGATGTTCATCAGCGACCAGGACCGGTTCACCATCCCGGTCGGGCTCAGCTACACCATCGGCGAATACAACGTGGACTTCGGCGCGCTGGCGGCCGGCGGCGTGGTGGCCGCCGTGCCCGTGGTGTGTGTCTTCGCGGTGATCCAGCGATTCCTCATCCAGGGCCTGAGCGCGGGCGCGGTCAAAGGCTGATGCGGTACCGGAAGGAGTAGGGCCATGAGGTTGGCAACGAGGTTGGGTCCGGCCGCACTGGCGATCGGGGTGCTCCTCGGTACGGTCGCCGGCTGCGGGTCGGGCGGCAGCGGCTCGGGCAAGACCGAGATCACCTTCTGGGACAACAACGGCGGCCCCGCCCGGACACCGATCTACCAGGAGCTGATCCGCCGCTTCGAGGCGCAGAACCCCGACATCACGGTGAAGTACGTCGGGATCCCGAGCGCGTCGGTGCAGCAGAAGTACGACACCGCGGTGGCCGGCGGCGGGGCGCCCGACGTCGGTGGCATCACCACCTCGTACCTGTCCGACCTGGTCGGCCAGGACGCGCTGGAACCGCTGGACGACCGGCTGTCCGGCAGCGCGCTGAACGGCAAGATCGTCAGCGGATTCCTCGACACCGTCAAGGGAACCGCCCCGGACAAGAAGCTGTACGAGCTGCCGGCCACCGGCAACCTGGACGTGCTCTGGTACCGGACCGACCTGTTCGAGGCGGCCGGGTTGCAGCCGCCGACCACCTGGGACGCCTTCTTCGCCGCCGCGGACAAGCTGACCGACACCGCCAAGAAGCAGTACGGGTACACCCTGCGCGGCGGGGCCGGCTCGATCTTCCAGCTGTTCGCCGAGATGTACGGCTACTCCAACCTGCCCGCGTTCTTCGACGAGGCCGGCAAGTCCACTGTGGACAACGCCAGGAACGTCGAGCTGGTGCAGAAGGTCGCCGCGCTGTTCAAGAAGGACACGCCCTCGGCGGACGTGGGCAACGGCTACCCGCAGATGGTGGCCGAGTTCACCGCCGGCAACGTGGCCATGATGCACCACAACCTCGGCTCCACCGGCGATGTCACCAAGGCGCTCGGTGGCAAGGTGGCCGCGGTGCCGCTCCCCACCAACGGCACCGTGGTCCCCAACCCCGTCGACGGGTTCGGGGTCTTCAAGTCCAGCAAGCACAAGGACGCGGCCTGGAAGTTCGCCGAGTTCCTGGTCACCGCGCAGAGCAACAGCTACTGGAACGAGAAGGTCGGCCAGATCCCGGCGAACACCGAGGTGCAGAAGGAGTCCTGGATCGCCGGCAACAAGCCGGTGCAGGCGGCGATCGCGCTGATCAACGACCCGAAGACGGTCTTCGCCGCGCCGCCGACGTACCTGCCGCAGTACTCCGCGATCACCAAGGCCGACAGCGAGCCGATGTACCAGAAGGTGCTGCTCGGCCAGATGAGCGCGCAGGACTTCCTGACCCAACTGGCCGGCAAGCTGACCGCCGCCCAGGCACAGTGGACCGAACGGCACAAGTAGCCATGGCAACGATCGAGCGGGTCACCGTGACCGTGTTCAGCACGGTGGCCAGGACAGCGGTCGACTCGGCCGGGCACCGGCACCCGGGGCCCGAGCGGTCGGTCAACGCCGGCCTGCTGTCCATTGTGGACAGCGACGGCGCCGCCGGTGAGGTGCTGGTGCAGGCCGAGCACCTGTCCGCCGCGGTGCTGGAAAGCCACGTACGGCCGGTGCTGGTCGGCGCCGACGGGCTGCAGCGCGAGCGGCTGTGGCACGCGCTGGCCAAGCGGCAGCGCGGCGCGCACGGGCTGCTCACCGACCGCGGGCTGGGGTACGTCGACAGCGCGCTGTGGGATCTCGCGGGCCGGCGGGCCGGGTTGCCGGTGTGGTTGCTGCTGGGCGGCGCCCGGCCCGCGATCCCCGCGTACGCCAGCACCATGTGCGGCGACCAGCTGGCCGGCGGACTGTCCACACCGGACGAATACGCCGAGTTCGCCGGCCAGCTGGTGAAAACGGGGTACCGCGCCATCAAGCTGCACACCTGGATGCCGCCGGTGCCGGGCGCGCCGGACGTGGACCGGGACATCGCCTGCTGCGCCGCGGTCCGGGACGCGGTCGGCCCGGATGTCGCGCTGATGCTGGACGCCAACCACTGGTACCGGCGCACCGAGGCGCTGAAGCTGGGGCGCGCGCTCGACGAGCTGGACTACACCTGGTACGAGGAGCCCATGGAAGAGGCGTCCGTACAGTCCTACCGCTGGCTGGCCGACCAGCTGGCGGTGCCGGTCCTCGGGCCGGAAACCTCGTGGGGCAAGCACTTCACCCGGGCCGAGTGGCTGGTGGCCGGCGCGTGCGACATCCTGCGCGCCGGGGTGACCGACCTGGGCGGGATCACGCCCACCATGAAGGCCGTCCACCTGGCCGAGTCCTTCAACGTGGACTGCGAGATCCACGGCGGCGGCGCGGCGAACCTGGCGGTGCTCGGCGCGACCGAGTGCGGCCGGTGGTACGAGCGCGGCCTCGTACACCCGATGGTCGACTACGAGGAGGTGCCGCCGCACCTGACCGAGCTGCCCGACCCGCTGGACGGCAACGGGTGCGTGCCCATGCCGGACCGGCCCGGGCTCGGCGAGGCGCTCAACCTGGACTGGATCGGGACGCACGAGGTGGCGGCGTGGTGAGCGGCACCGTCCTGCTCACCGGATCCGCCGGCCGCATCGGCACGTACCTGCGGCACGGCCTGCCCGGCCTGGGCTGGAAGCTGCGCGGCTACGACATCGCCACCGCGCCGGACGACCCGGACCAGGTCGTGGCCGACATCCGCGACCCGGACCGGCTCGCCCCGGTCATGGACGGGGTGGGCGCGGTCGTGCACCTGGCCGGCATCCCGACCGAGGACCGCTTCGACCGCATCATGAGCGCCAACATCGACGGCACGTACCAGGTCTTCGAGGCGGCCCGGCGCGCCGGGGTGCGGCGGGTGGTGTACGCCAGCAGCAACCACGCCGTCGGTTTCCTGCCGCGCCAGCCGCTGGCGCCGGTGGACGGGCCACCGCGCCCGGACACCTACTACGGACTGTCCAAAGTGTTCGGTGAAGCACTGGCCCGGCTGTACGTGGACCGGCACGGCATGTCCGTGGCCTGCCTGCGGATCGGCTCGTGCTTCGACGAACCCTCCAGCGTCCGGCAACTGTCCACCTGGCTCAGCCCCGGCGACGCGGTGCGGTTGGTGCACGCCTGCCTCACCGCGCCGGACCTCGACTACGCCGTCGTGTACGGCACGTCGGCGAACACCCGTGGCTGGTGGGATCTGGACCCCGGTCGCCGGCTCGGTTTCGAGCCGGTCGACAACGCCGAGCAGTACGCCGCGCAGGTCCTTGCGGCGGTCGGCGAGCTGGATCCGAACGACCCCGACCACGCCTATCTGGGCGGCAGATTCACCCGTGCGGACCCGCCGGTGATCTGAACGCCTGCGGTAGTGACCCCCACCGCTCCAAGGAAGGTCGAACCATGCACCCCATCCCCACCACCCTCCGCAGTCGCCCTCTCGCGATCGTGGCCAGCGCCGTCCTGGTGACCGGCGCGGTCAGCCTCGCCACCGCGCCGCCGGCCTCGGCGGCGTTCGAGAGCAGCCCGGTCGGTTTCGCCAGCCTCAACGGCGGGACCACCGGCGGCGCCGGAGGCGCGACCGTCACCGTGACGACCGCCGCCGCGCTCGACACGGCACTGCAGTCCACCGCCCGGCAGACCATCCGGGTGCAGGGCATGATCTCGCTGACCGGCATGCACCGGGTCCAGTCCAACAAGTCGATCCTCGGTGTCGGCTCGGCCTCCGGGCTCACCGGCGGCGGGCTGAACATCAGCGGCACCAGCAACATCATCATCCGGAACATGAACTTCCGGAACGCCGATGACGACTCGATCAACGTGCAGGAGAGCGCGCACAACATCTGGATCGACCACAACGACCTGTCCAACGGGCACGACGGGCTGGTCGACATCAAGCGCGGTTCGGACTTCGTCACCGTGTCGTGGAACCACTTCCACAACCACGACAAGACCGCGCTGCTCGGGCACTCCGACGACAACAGTGCCCAGGACCTCGGGCACCTGCGCGTCACCTACGTGCACAACTGGTTCGACGGCACCACCCAGCGGCACCCGCGGGTACGGTTCGCCAACCCCGTGCACGTACTGAACAACTACTACAACGGCAACGGTGGCTACGGCATCGCCTCCACCGAGAACGCCGGTGTGCTGTCCGAGCGCAACAGCTTCGAGAACGTCTCCCACCCCACGGTCACCCAGACCGGCGACTCCGACCCGGGCAACCTGCGGGTCCTCAACGACCAGATGGTCGGCTCGGGCACCGAGCAGGTCCGCAACGGCGCCAGCGTCGCCGCGATCCCCTACTCCTACACCCCGACCGCCGCGGCCAACGTGAAGCGGGATGTCACCGCGGGCGCGGGCGTGGGCAAGATCGGCCTGTGACCTGAGGGCGATGCCGTGAACCGGCGGTGGCCCCTGACCCCGGCCACCGCTACCTCAGCGCATCGACGCCGAGCTTCGCCGCCAGGCCGAGGCCGGCGACGGCGATGCCGATCCGCAGCGGGCCGGCGGGCAGCCGGCGTACCAGGGCCGGGGCCAGCAGGCCACCGGCGAGGAAGCCGGCGGCCAGCGGCAGGGCCAGGTCCCAGCGCACGTGCCCGGACGGGATCAGCACCGCGGCGGCCACCACGTTGGCACCGCCGAGGGTGATGTTCTTCAGCGCGTTCAGCCGGGCCAGCGGCTCGGGCAGGTACGCCGCCAGCACGGCCAGCATCATGATGCCGGCGCCCGCGCCGAAGTAGCCGCCGTAGGTGGCCACGGCGAAGACCAGGGCCGCGGTGGTCGGGGCACGCTCGCCGGCCGCGTGCGGCGCGGTCAGCCGCGGGCGTACCAGCAGCAGGATCGAGCCGGCCGCGACCAGGACCGGGACGACCGCGGCGAACACCCCGGCCGGGGTGCTCAGCAGCAGTGCCGAGCCGGCCAGCCCGCCGCCCAGCGCGATCGGCAGCAGCCGGCGCACCCGGCCCGCCTGGCCGCGCAACTCCGGCCCGGACGCGGCGCTGGCGCCGACCGAGGACAGCACCAGCGACACCGTGTTCGTCACGTTGGCCACCAGCGGGTTGAGCCCGGTCGCGAGCAACGCCGGGAACGACACCAGCGACGCCAGCCCCGCGGTGGAGCCGATGATCCCCGCCGCCAGCCCGGCCCCGACCAGCAACAGGAACTGCCCCACCGCGCCTCAGCCGGGCCGGTGCAGGCGCAGCAGGTCCGGCCGGGCGTAGTGGCCGGCCACGTCCAGGTCCAGGTAGGCACCGTCCAGAGTGGACAGATCCAGGTCGGCGGTCAGGACGGCCGGCTGGTCGAAGCACGGCCCGGCCAGGAACTCCCCGTACGGGTCGATGATGCAGCTGCCGCCGCGGATCGTCACACCGTCCACATCGGACACGCCGAAGTCGCCGGGGTAGTCGGCCGGTACGGCGAACTGGTTGGCAGACAGCACGAAGCACCTGCCCTCGACGCTGATGTGCCGCATGGTGGCGGTCCAGGTGTCGCGGCCGTCCACGGTCGGCGCGCACCAGATCTGCACGCCCTGCTCGTACAGCGCCGCCCGGTACAGGGGCATGTAGTTCTCCCAGCACACCGCCATGCCGATCCGCCCGAGGTCGGTGCCGACCACGCCGATGTCCGCAGCGCCGCCGCGCCCCCAGATCAGCCGCTCGCTGCCGGTGGGAACGAGCTTGCGGTGCTTGCCGAGCAGCGTGCCGTCCGGGGCGAGCAGCACGGCGGTGCAGTACAGCGTGCCGCCGGAGCGCTCGATCACGCCCAGCACGATGTGCGCCCGGTGCCGCGCCACGGCCTGCTGGATCGCGGTGAAGTGCTCGCCCGGGATGTCGATGGCGGCGCGCCGGTAGCGGCCGAACAGCGCCCGCCCGCCGGCCGTACGCTCGCCCACGGTCGCGCCGAAGGTGAGGCCCTTCGGGTACCCGCCGACGAACGCCTCGGGGAAGACGACCAGGTCGGCGCCGCGCGCCCGCTCCAGCGCGGCGGCGATCCGGTCCAGCGTCGCCTCGTGGTCGCCCAGCAGCGGCGCGGCCTGCACCACGGCGGCCCTCACCGCGAGCCGGCCAGGCGCTCGTTGCGCAACGCCGTCCGGCGGACCTTGCCGGCCTCGTCGCGCAGCGGCCGGTCCACGAACTCGTAGGCCCGCGGCCGCTTGTACGCGGTGAGCAGGCCGGCCAGGTGCGCGTCCAGGTCCGCGCCGGTCGTGCCGTCCAGCACCTGCACCAGGGCGACCACCCGCTGGCCGAGGTCGTCGTCGGGCAGGCCGATCACGGCGCTGGAGCGTACGCCCGGGTGTTCCTCCAGGGCGGCCTCCACCTCGGCCGGGTAGACGTTGGCGCCGCCGGTGACGATGCAGTCGGTGGAGCGGTCCACCAGGTACAGGTAGCCGTCCTCGTCGGCGTACCCGAGGTCGCCGATCGACTCCCACCCGTCCCGGCTGCGTGGCTGCGCGCCGAGGTAGTGGTAGGTGCTGCCCGGCCCGCCGGCCGGCATCAGGAACACCTCGCCGACCTGGCCGGGCGGCAGCACCCTGCCGTCCGCGTCCTGGATCTGGAAGCGCGAGCCGCGGATCGGCCGGCCGACCGAGCCGGGGTGCGCCAGCCAGTCGCGGCCGCCGATGAAGGTGGCGCCCTGGCCCTCGGTGCCGGCGTACACCTCGACGATCCGGTCCGGGCCCAGCCAGTCGATCCAGGCGCGTTTCAGCCACGGCGCGCACGGGCCGCCGACGTGCAGCACGGTCCGCAGGCTGGACAGGTCGGCCGCCGTACGGGTCTGCGCCGGCAGCCGCCAGATCCGGCCCATCATCGTGGGGACGAGCTGGGTCCAGCTGACCCGGTGCGCGCCGATCAGGGTCAGCACCCGCTCGGGGTCGAAGCGCGGCATGATCACCAGCTGGTTGCCGCAGAACAGGCCGCGCATCGAGTAGATGAACGCGGCGTTGTGGTAAAGCGGTCCGGCGACCAGGTGCACGCCGCCGGCCGGGATGTAGTCGACCGGCGGGACGGTCGGGTCGAAGTGCGGGTCGTCCCGGGCCACGATCAGCTTCGGCCTGCCGGTGCTGCCACCGGAGGCGAGCGCCTTCCAGTACGTGGGGGAGCGGTCCGGCAGTTCGCTGCCGTCGGGTTCCGGGACGAGCGGGCCGTCGACCACCAGGGCCGGCCGCGCCAGGTCGAGGATGCGGTCCCGCTCGGCCGCGACCTGGCGTACCGACAGCGGCAGCGGCGTCGCGCCGAGCTTCCACGCCGCCACGCAGGCCAGGTAGAAGTCGGCCGAGTTGGGCAGCGCCACCGCCACGACCGAGTCCTGCCCGACCCCGCGGGCGGCGTACGCCCGCGCCAACCCGTTCGTCCGCCGGTCCAGCTCCGCCCAGCTCACCCGCTCGCCCGACCCGTCGTCCACCAGTGCCGCCCGGTCCGGCGTGCGGGCCGCGAAATACCCGATGACACGGCCGATCGGCAGGGGTCCGCTCATGCACCCCAGGCTAGTTCAGGGTGATCGGATCCGGCCGGGCTAAACTGCTGGGGGCTTCCTCACCGCCCGGGGTGACATGAACGATCTTCCGGATTTTCGATCCCTGCGAGAGATCGAAACTGTGGATGGGCTGGCGGCCCTGCTCCGGCAGTTGCGCCGCAGGCATGCGCGGTCGGCCGGCGATTCCCAGCTCACCTACCGGGAGTTGGCCAGCAGGACCGGGTGGGCATTGGGCGCGATCGGGGAGTACTTCACCGGGAAAACGCTGCCGCCGACCGACCGTTTCGACGTCCTGGTCCGGCTGCTCGGCGCGAGCGAGGCCGAGCAGGGCGCGCTGGCGACCGCGCGGGACCGGGTCGAGGAGCGCCGCCGGGCCGCGGCTCCCGCCCCGCCGCCGGACCGGCCGAACGGCCCGGCGGGCACGGCGCGGGCGGGCGCGGCGGGGCCGGCGCAGTTGCCGCTGGAGGCCCGCGGTTTCGTGAACCGGGCGCGGGAGCTGGCGATGCTGGACGCCGCGCTGGCGGCGGCCGAACAGGACCGGTCCGCGGGCGTCATCGTCGCCGTCTCCGGCACCGCCGGGGTGGGCAAGACCGCGCTCGCGGTCCGCTGGGCGCACCTGGTGGCCGGGCGGTTCCCGGACGGCCAGCTGTTCGTCAACCTGCGCGGGTACGACCAGGACGAGCCGGTACGCCCGGCCGACGTGCTGGCCCGCTTCCTGCGCGCGCTCGGCGTCGTGGACGTACCCGCCGACGCCGAGGAACGCGCGGCGAAGTACCGCACCGCGCTCAGCGGCCGCCGCGTCCTGGTCGTCCTCGACAACGCCAACGGCGCCGAGCAGGTCCGCCCGCTGCTGCCCGGCACGCCGACGTGCGCCGTCCTGGTGACCAGCAGGGACTCCCTCGGCGGCCTGGTCGCGGTCGACGGGGCGCGGCGGCTCGCGGTCGACCTGCTGCCGAACGTGGAGGCGACCGGCCTGCTGCGGCGGCTGCTCGACCGGGACGCCGAGGCCGACACCGCCACGCTGGCGGCGCTCGCCGAGCAGTGCGCGCGGCTGCCGCTGGCGCTGCGGGTGGCCGCGGAGCTGGCGAACGCGCGGCAGGCCACCCCGCTGCCGGCACTGGTCGGGGAGCTGGCCGACCAGCGCCGCAGGCTGGACCTGCTGGACTCGGGCGGGGACGTGCGCGGCGATGTGCGGGCAGTGCTGTCGTGGTCGTACCAGTCGCTGTCGCCGGCCGCGGCCGCGGCGTTCCGGCTGCTCAGCCTGCACCCCGGCCTGGAGTTCGACGCGTACGCCACGGCCGCGCTGCTGGACGCGGACCTGCCGGCCGCCCGGCACCTGCTCGACACCTTCGGCCGCAGCCACCTGGTGCACCGGGCCGGTCCCGGCCGGTTCGGCATGCACGACCTGCTGCGGGCGTACGCGGCCGACCTCGCGGCCGGGGACGCCGAGCCGGTCCGCGGCGCCGCCGAACTCCGCCTGGTCGACTACTACCTCGCCGTGGCCGCCGCGGCGATGGACGCGGTCCACCCGGCCGGCCAGCAGCGCCGGCCGCGGGTGCCGCCGGCGGCAACCCCGATGCCGGTGCTCGCCGAGCACAGCTCCGCGCTGGCCTGGCTGGACGCCGAGCGGGACAGCCTGGTCAGCATTGCCGGGATCGCCGCGCAGCGCGGCTGGTTGGCGCAGGCGGTCGACCTCAGCCGTACGCTCAGCCGCTACCTCAACGTGGGCGGCTACCACGACGCGGCGCTGGCCATCCACGGCCACGCGCTGGAGGCGGCCACCCGGGCCGGCGACCTGGCCGGGCAGGCGCACGCGCTGGCCAGCATGGCCGCGGTACGCATGCGGCTGGGCGACTACGCCAGCGCGGGCGCCGACTACGAGCGGGCGCTGGCGCTGCACCGCAAGAGCGGGGAGCGGGCCGGCGAGGCGAACGTCCTGCTCGACCTCGGTTCGCTGGCCGGCCGGCAGGGCCAGTACGACGCCGCGGCCGGCCACCTGGGTGCGGCGCTGGCCGTGTACCAGGACATCGGCAGCCACCTCGGCACCGCCGCCGCGCTGAGCAACCTGGGGCTGGTCTACCAGTACACCGGCCGGTACCCGCTGGCGATCGAGCACCACCAGCGGGCGCTGGCCGAGCTGGAGCAGACCCCGGACCGGGTCGGCCAGGCGCACACCCTGGCCAACCTGGCCGCCGTACTCACCCTGGTCGACCGGCACGCCGACAGCGCCGAGCAGTACGGCCGGGCGATCGCGATCTTCCGCGAGGCCGGCGACCGCAGCGGGCAGACCAGCGCGCTGAACGGGCTGGGCGAGAGCCTGGCCGCGCTCGGCCAGTACGACCGCGCGCATGCCCGGCACGCCGACGCGCTCGCGCTGGCCGAGCAGACCGGCAACCGTTACGAGGAGGGTCGGGCACACCGGGGGCTCGGCGACGCCGATGACCGCACCGGCAACCAGGCCAGCGCCCAGTCGCACTGGGCCCACGCGCTGGAGGTCTTCGCCGAACTCGGCGTGCCCGACGAGGCGCACCTGCGGGCCCGGCTGGCCGGACCCGCAGGCAACTGATCGGACCCTACGCCGTCCAGGGCAGCCGGGGGTCCATGTCCCACCGGCCGGCACCGGCCGAGGCCGGCCAGCCGATCCCGCCGGCCGGCCCACCCGGCCAGGCGTGCCCCGCACCCCGCACCGACCGCCACGGCACCGCCGTCGCGACCGGCGCGGCCTGCGTCCGGCCCGCACTGCCCGGCCGCGGCCCGACCGGCTGGAAGTCCGCGACCCGTTGGGCCGGTGCGGCCGGCGGCGGGTCGGTCGGGCGGGTCGACTCCGGGTCGGCCTGCGGGGCCTCGGCCGGTGCCGGCTGGGCCGGCGGCGGCGGGGGTGGCGGCGGCGGGGGCGGCGGCGTGCCCCCACCCGGGTTACCCGGCGGCTCGTCGGGCGCCGGCACCCAGTCCGGTTGCACCTTCATGATCGGCGTAGATCCGATCGGGAATTCGTACGTCGCGAACGACATTTCTTCGCCCCCCTCGTGGCAATTCCTTGTACCGATGGCATACTGCTCGACCAGGCCACAATTTCGCAAGGAATTATTGCGTCACCAATTCTAGCTAATCGCGTTCGGCCGTGTTCGGCGTTGTTCACCCGTGTTCAGAACGGCGCCCCTGTGCTCCGCGCAATTGCCATTGTTCAGCCTGATTGGACGTGCGCGGGGAAAGGGGGCCGCGGTGGAGTTCACGACCGCGGAATTGGTCGAGGCGGCACGGGCCGGCCGGTCCTGGGCCTGGCAGGAGCTGGTCAACCGGTACGGCCGGCTGCTGCGCGCCCGTACCAGGGCGTACGGGCTGCAGGAGGCGGACGCCGCCGACGTGATCCAGGCGACGTGGCTGCGGCTGCACGAGAACCTGCCCCGGCTGCGCGACCCGGACCGGCTGGGCGGCTGGCTCGGCACCACCGCCGCGCGCGAGTGCCTGCGGGTCATCGAGCAGCGCCGCCGGTACGTCGAGGCGGTCGAGACCGATGGCCCGAGCGACCCGGCCAGCGGTCCCGAGCAGCGCGCGCTCGCCGCCGAGACCGCCCGCGAGGTCCGCGCCGCGGTGGCCGAACTCCCGCCGCGCAACCGCTCGGTCATCGCCGCCCTGTTCGCCGCGGAACGGCCGTCGTACGCCCAGATCGCCAGCGGTGCCGGCATTCCCATCGGCAGCATCGGCCCGACCCGGCACCGCATCCTGCGCCAGTTGCGCGACCGGCTGGAGCCGCAGCGCTGAATGCTGCCAGCGCGGCGGCTCCAGCCGGTTTACCGTCCGGATCAGGTGGTGGCCGTGGCCGGCTCCGCGGTGGTCGGGGTCTGCGGGTGGGCGGTGGCGCTCTGGCGGACCAGGGCGAAGGTGAGGACCGCTCCGGCCAGGGCGAGCAGCCCGGCGATGGTGGTGGTGAGGTTGAGGCCGCTGGCGAAGGCGGCGTGGATCTGGTCGGACAGGCCCGCGCGGGCCGGCGGCGGGGTCTGGGCCAGGATGGCCTGCGCCTGGCCGGAGGAGATGGCCCCGGCGGCCGGGTTGCCCGGCAGGCGGTCCTCGATGCGGGTGGAGAACAGCACACCGAAGATCGCGATGCCGAAGGCGAAGCCCAGCTGGCGGAAGGTGCTGACCGCCCCGGAGGCCATGCCGGCGCGGGCCGGCGGGACGGTGGCCAGCGCCGCCGAGCTCAGCGTCGGCAGCGAGATGCCGACGCCGATGCCGGCGATGACCAGCCCGGGCAGCAGCGCCCACCGGCCGGAGTCCGCGCCGAGGAAGGACTCGGCCAGGTCGCCGGCGCCGACCAGGACCAGGCCGGCGCAGATCGTGATCCGCGGCGGTACGTTCGCGAGCAGCTTGCCGGCCGGCCCGGCGACCACGAAGGCCGCCACCGCGAGCGGCAGCAGGGCCAGGCCCGCGCCGACCGGACCGAAGGCGAGGACGCTCTGCAACCACAGCGAGGTGTAGCCGAGGTAGGCGAACGCCGCGGCGGTCAGCACCGCGCCGGCCAGCATGATGCCGACGAACGACGGGTTGCGCAGCAGGGCCAGGTCCAGCATCGGCCGCCCGGTCCGGCTCTCCAGGACGACGAAGGCGACCAGCGCGACCGCCGAGACCACGAACAGCGTCAGCGTCGAGCCCGCGGTCCAGCCCGCGTCGGCGCCCCGGATCAGCGCCCAGGTGAGGGCGCCGGCCGCCACCCCGAAGCTGACCATGCCCGGCAGGTCGATCCGGCCGGCGCGCGGGTCCCGGGACTCGGTCAGCACCCGGCCGGCCAGCGCCACGGCTACCACGCTCACCGGCAGGTTGATGAGGAAGATCCAGCGCCAGCTCAGGTGCTCGGTCAGCAGCCCGCCGAGGATGGGGCCGATCGCCGAGGCCGCGCCGTTGATGGCGCCCCAGATGCCGAAGGCGACGGCCCGGTCCGGACCGTGGTACGCCGCGCCGAGCAGCGCCAGCGTGGTGGCGAACATCGCCGCCGCACCGATCCCCTGCACCGCCCGCGCCGCGATCAGCAGCCCGGCACCCGGCGCCAGCGCGCAGGCCAGCGAGGCGAGCGCGAACACCACCATGCCCACCAGGTAGATCCGCTTGCGCCCGACCCGGTCGGCCAGCGACCCGCTGCCGAGCAGCAGCGCGGCCAGCGTCAGGGCGTAGATGTCCATCACCCATTGCAGGTCGCTCAGCGAGGCGGGCAGGTCGCGGGCCATGTCGGGCAGCGCGACGGTCACGATCGTGACATCGACGAGCAGCATGAAGGTGCCCAAGCTGATCGCCAGCAGCGGCAGCCACTTGCGCATCGGATTCCCTCTCGTTGAGATCGCGTCGGGATCACGATGGCGGAGGTCACCGACAGTTTCCTAACCGATCGCCGAATGGTGGTGGATACCGACGCGGTACTAGCGTGATCAGGTGGAATCCGACCTCAGCCAGGCCGATGTGGTGGATCGCGGCCTGCTGCACGCCCTCCGCCTCGACCCGCGGTTGCCGTTCAGCCGGATCGCGGAGGTGCTGGGGGTCTCCGACCAGACCGTGGCCAGGCGCTACCGCAAGCTGCGCACGGGCGGCATCCTGCGCGTGGTCGCCCTGCCGAACCCGTGGCGGATCGGTCACTCACCATGGTTCGTACGCCTGAAGTGCATCCCGGACGCGGCCGCCGCGATCGCCGAGGCGCTGGCCGACCGGCCCGACACCGGCTGGGTCCACCTGCTGTCCGGCGGTGCCGAGATCGACTGCACGGTGCTGCCGCGCGACCGCGGCAACGAGGCCCTGGTGCTCCAGCGGCTGACCCGTACCAACCGGGTGGTGGCCGTCGTCGCGCACTCGATGCTGCGGATCTTCTCCGGCAGCACCACCAACGTGCTGGACCCGGTGCTGAACCAGGACCAGATCGCGGCGCTGCGGCCAGCGCCGGAGGAGGCGGAGGACGGGCCGGTCCGGCTCGACCCGGCCGACCGGGCGCTGCTGGACGCGCTGGCCGAGGACGCCCGCGCGCCGCTGGCCGCGCTGGCCCGGCTCACCGGCTGGTCGGAGTCGGGGGTACGCCGCCGGCTGGACTGGCTGCGGCGTACCGAGATGGTGTTCTTCGAGGTCGACATCGAGCCGGCGTTCCTCGGGCTGGGCATGGAGGCGAGGCTCTGGATCACCGCCGCACCCGCGGCGCTGGCGGCGGTGGGTGAGGCGATCTCGCACCACCCGGAGGTCCCGTTCGTGGCCGCCACCACCGGCCCCACCAACCTGGTCGCCTCGCTCGCCTGCCGCGACGCCCGCGCGCTGTACGAATACCTCACCGGCCGGCTCGGCGCGCTGGAGGGAATCCGCCAGGTGGAGACCGCCCCCATCGTGCAGACCCTCAAGCGCGCCGGCCGCCGGTAGTCCATCACGCCGCGAGCTCCACAGTGGACCTGCTGGGTCGCCGCCGCCAGGCGCGGCCCGGCCACCACAGCCGCGAGCCGACGTCCACCGCCAGCGCGGGGATCAGCAGCGTGCGGACGACGAAGGTGTCCAGCAGCACGCCGACGGCCACCACCAGTCCAATGTGGACGGCGGTCACGAACGGCAGCAGGAGCAGCACCGAGAACGTGGCGGCCAGGACGATGCCGGCGCTGGTGACCACTCCGCCGGTGACGGTGAGCGCGGACAGCACGCCGGCCCGGTTGCCCAGCCGGGCGACCTCCTCGCGCGAGCGCGTCATCAGGAAGATGGTGTAGTCGACGCCGAGCGGCACCAGCAGCAGGTACCCCCACAGCGGCATCGAGTAGTCGATGTTCGGGTGCCCGATCGCGTGGAACAGCAGGGTCGCGGCGCCCAGCGCGGCGGCGTAGGACAGGATCACGCTCGCCGCCAGCAGCACCGGCGCCACCAGCGCGCGCAGCAGCAGCACCAGCACCGCGAACACCACCAGCAGGATCAGCGGCATGAGCAGCCGGTTGTCGTGCGCCTGGGCCCGCTTGGTGTCCACCAGCACCGCGGTCTGCCCGCCCACCGTGGCCGCCGCGCCGGGCACGGCGTGTACGGCGGCGCGCAGCCGGTCCAGCGTCGCCCACGCCGCGGGGCTGTCCGGCGGATCGGCCAGCGTGGCGGCGATCCGTACCCACCTGCCGTCGGCCGACAGGCCCTCCCGCGCCACCCCGGCAACACCATCCACAGTGGACGCGGCGAGCACGGCGTCGGCACTGCTCGCGGCCACGACGATCTGCGCGGGGGAGGACGCGCCACCCGCGAAGTGCTGCTGTACCAGGCGTTGCCCGGTCACCGAGCCCACCTGGGTGGTGTACATCTGGTCGGTGGTCTGCCCGAACCGCAGCCCCAGCAGGCCGGACGCCATCGCCGCCAGCGCCGCCGCGCTGACCAGCCACACCAGCCGCGGCCGGGCCCCGACCAACCGGGCCAGCCGCCGCCACATCCGGTGCTGCCCGATCAGGCTCGGCACGCCCGGGGTGTACCGCGGCACGAACGGCCAGAACACCCAGCGCCCCAGCAGGACCAGCAGCGCCGGCAGCAGCGTGGCCACCACCGCGAAGGCGACCGCGATGCCGGTGGCCGCGACCGGGCCGAGCCCGCGTACGTCGTTCATCTGGCCGGCCAGCAGGCACAGCAGCGCCGCCACGACCGCGCCGGCCGAGGCGAGGATCGCCGGGAACGAGCGCCGCCACGCCACCGCCATCGCCGACCACCGGCTGGCGTGCCGGCGCAGCTCCTCCCGGTACCGCGCGATCAGCAGCAGCGCGTAGTCCGTACCCGCGCCGAAGACCAGGACCAGCATGATGCCGCTGCTGTTCTCCGTCACCGTGACCCCGGCGTGCTTGGCCAGCAGGTAGACCACGCCGTTGGCGAGCTGGCTGGCCAGCCCCACGCAGATCAGGGGGAGTAGCCACAACACCGGGCTGCGGTAGGTGAGGAGCAGGATCAGCGCGACCACGCCGGCCGCCGCCAGCAGCAGCGTGGTGCCGGCGCCGGACAGCGCGTCGGTCGCGTCCGCCAGCGCCCCGGCCGTACCGGTCACCGCCGTGCGCAGGCCGGCCGGGGACCCGGCGAGTACGTCCCGGATGGTGCCGACCGTGGCCTGCACCGCCGCGTCGTCGCCGCTGATCGGGACGGTGAGCAGCAGGGCCCGGCCGTCCTGGCTGGCCACCGGCGGTGGCACCGCGCCGGCGCCGGGCAGCGCGGCGAACCGGACCCGGTCCGCCTCCACCGCGGCCCGGTCGGCACCGGTCAGGCCGCCGTCACGGGCGTACACCACGACCGCCGACAGCGCCTGCGTGCCGGGGAACGACTCGCGCTCGCGGACCAGCGCCCGGGTCGCCTCGGCGCCCTGCGGGAGGACCTGGACCGCGTCGGTGGACATGACCTCGGTGGTACGGCTGGACAGCGGGAGCAGCAGCGCGGCGGCGCCCACCCATAACGCCAGCGCGATGCCGGCGATCAGCCTGGGCCGGCGGGTCACTGGTCCACCGTGCGCAGGATCTGTTCGATGGAGTTGGCGCGCAGGTGCAGCTCGGACAGGTCGGCGGCCATCCGCTGCTGGGCGTCCAGCGTCTTCTCCGCCAGCTGCTCGTACCGGCTGACCAGCTGCCGCAGCGTGTCGCCCTGGCTGGCCGTCACCTTGGTCTTGCGCACCTCCAGCCAGGTCGCCGCGGCGCCGCCGAGGATGAAGATGATCAGTGCCACCAGGCCCAGGAAGGCCATCGCCTCCGGCCAGCTCATGTCGGACGCGCTCATATTGGTCGCGCTGAGGTACATCAGGACTGCTCCTTGCGTGCGGGACCCTTCTCCGGGTCCGTTCTGGTCAGGGTCTGGGCCGCCGCGGCCAGCGCCGCCGCGGTGAGGTGCAGGTCGAAGTCGGTGACCTCGAAGTACTTCATGGCCTTGCCGTCGTCGGACAGCTCGAGGGTGCCGGCGACCAGGCCGGCCGCTTCCAACCGCTGCAGGTGCATGTGCAGCAGGGGCCGGCTGATGCCGATCTCGCGGGCGAGGTGACTCACGTAGTCCCGCCCGGCCGCGAGCGTCGCGACGATGCGCAGCCGGATCGGGTTGGCGAGGGCGGCCAGCACCTCGACCAGCTCGTCTCCCGTTGGTCTGACATCTGCCACGACAGTCCTTCATGTGTAAGTTTTGACTGACAGGTGAAACCGTAGCATGGCATCGCACGATCGGGTACGCCCGACCGGGTGGCGGACCGCAGCCGGCGGCGCCTCACGAAGACAGGCGTGCGTGGCCGCCCGGCCACGCACTGTCTGTCCATGGAGGTATCGGATGATGTCCGAACCACGGCGGCGCGGGGCGTTACTCGTCCTCGCACTGCTCGCGGTCGCCGGCCTCGCGCTGCTCGCCGTCCCGGCGGGCGCGGAGCCGGACCCGCTGGATCGGTACGGCCTGCGCCCGATCGCGCCTGATGTCCCGATCGGTGCCGACGCGTACCAGCCGGATCACCCCTGCTACACCAAGTCGCGGGACCGCCGTAGCGCCGAGGACGATGTGCGCGCCGCGCAGGACAAGTACGACCGCTACAAGGCGGCCTCGCCGCGCGCGATCAGCGCGAACGACGTGAACGCCGCCGAGCGGGAGCTGATCGAGGCGCGGATCAAGCTGATCAAGGCGCGCTATGCCCAGGCGGCCTGCATCGTCGGCCTGCGCAACGGCGGCAAGGGCGACAAGTGCACCAACCTGGCGCTGGAGCACAACTCGTTCGAGGACGCGGCCCGGCAGCAGGAGAAGATCGTGGCCATCCTCGAGGCGGACGCCAAGCGGGCCCGCCAGCTCCGCGAGCGGGAACCCCGCGCCATGCCGGCGCAAACGGTGGCGGACAAGGAGAAGGCGGCCCGGGACGCGTCGGACGCGCTGGTCAAGATGCGCGAGGAGCGGAACAAGAGGTTGAAGGAGTTCAGGGCCGACCCGGCGTGCAAGAACCCGCCGAACAGGCTCCGCGCGCACATGGAACTGTTCGCGCAGGCTCCCCCGAGCACCGGCGCACCCAGCGGGACCGCCACCGTGGTCGAACCGACCCCCACCAGCCAGGCGCCCACCGTCACGGTCTCCGCGACGACCTCGGTAGAGCCGACGGCCACGGCGGAGCCGACCGACGTCGATGACGGCGACATCGACGAGGACCCTGACCTGCTCGACGACATCGTCCCCGAGGACATCACCGATGTCGTCCTCTACATCGACGACGGGTACGACCTAGGCCCCGGGGACATCCCGTACGTCCAGCTCCCGGTCGCCGACCCGACCGTCACCGCGACGCCCACCGAGACGTCCCCGAACAGGGTTTCCTGAGAAAGGAGGTGGCGGGGCGCGCTGACCCGCACCCCGCCACCCCGGCTCGCGTTCAGTCGAACAGCACGCTCAGCACCGACGACCCGGTGTGGTAGACCTCGTTCCCGATCTTGTACGCCCGGTGGAACATCTCCTCGGTGACGTGGCCGGCGGTCCGGGCGTCCCACCCGACGGCGGCCAGCTCCATCGAGTGCGCGCCGATCCCGATGGCGTGGAAACCGGCCTCCAGCGCCTTCTCCTGGCTCACCTCGCCGACCTTGTGCACGGCGTCGCCGAGCAGCCCGACGCCGGGCACGACGTGGCCGATCCAGCGCAGCGCCGACCCGATCCAGTCGACCACCTCGGCCGCCTGGGCGACCAGGTACGCCGCGTTGGCCAGCCCCTCGGCGGCCTGGTTCAGGTAGTGGCACGCGTTCTCGATGCCGACGCAGAACGTGTCGACGGCGATGTGCTCGAGGCTGTGCTGCGCTTCCTCCAGCTCGTGCTTGGTGTGCTCCCAGTCGGTGTCGGTCATCGGTCCTCACTCCTGCCGGTGCGGCTCGCCGGGCTGCGGCCGCTCGCCGGCAGGTTGCCACCCGGGGAACGTCCCGGTCTGTGACCAAATACGCGCTGGGGCGCAGTCTGAACCGCCGCCACCGCAACGCCGCCCTCCGGGGCGACCGGGCTGACCCGATCAGGCGGCCGGAAAGAGGATCACGTAGCTCGGGACGCCGACCGCCGCCGAGGTCACCGGGTCGCCGGTCTCGTTCACCACGTGGTCGATGGTGCCGGCGCCCAGCTCGACGGTCAGTACGTCGTGCAACCGTACGCCCGGGCGTACCGGGACCTCGAAGCCGCGGCTGGCGTGCAGGCTCGGGTTGACGTTGGTGAACACGTACGACCCGCCGCCCCACAACTCGTGCGCCCGCACCCGGTCCGACACCTTGTACGCCGCGAAGCCGAGCGAGGCGCCGTGCCGCCACGAGGCCTGGTCCGGCGCGTCGTAGGGCAACTCGTTCTGGAAGAAGATGGTGCGGCCGCGCTCGCCGGTCCACACGACGTTGTACTTCTGGTAGTGCTCGACGAACAGCCCGGTCGCGGTCACGTCGTCGCCGTTGACCACCACGCCGGTGTCGGCGGTGTTGACCGTCCAGCCGACGCCGCTGCCGTGGTCGGCACGCCAGGCCCAGATGTCGTCCAGCAGCACGTCGTCGCTGTTGACCTCCAGGCTGACCCTCGCCCTGCCCACGTGCGGCCCGCCGATCCGGAAGAACACATCGTGCAGCGCGGTCGGCGTCCGGCCGCGCGCGTGCTGCCCGTGCCGGCTGCCGACCTGGAGCAGCACCGGGGAGGTCACCGGGCCGGCGTCGATCATCAGCCCGGCGATGTCGACGCCGCCGACATCGCCCACGGCGAGCGGGGTCGCGCCGCCGACCGCGGTCAGCGTGGCGAAGCCGAGGCCGAGCACGAGGGTGCCGGGCCGGCGTACCTGGATGGTGCGGTCGATGTCGTACACGCCCGGGGTGAAGATCAGGTCCCGACCGCGGGCGAGTTCGGCGTTGATCCGCGCGACCGGATCGCCCGGCCGGGCCAGGAAGAACCGGGACAGCGGCACCGCGTGCCCCGGCGTCGGCCCGCCGGCCCAGGTCGTACCGGCGCCGTTGGTACGCCCGTCCGGCACGAAGACCTGGTAGTTGCCGGCCGGATCCACGGTGAGGTAAGGCTTTTCGCGGCTGACCGGGTTGCTGGCGAGCGTCGTGTACGGCGGGGCGGGGAACGACTGGGCCGGCGCACCGGGCGTACCGGCGAAGACCTGGTTCCACACCGCGTTGGACCAGCCGCCGACCTCGCTGTCGCGGACCAGGAACTGCTGCTGCGACCCGTTGACCACGAACCCGGTCCGGGAGTCGGCGATGAACCCGCCGGAGGCGAACTGCGGGCCGGCCGTGCAGTAGTCCATCAGCGTCAAGTTGCCGCCGGTGATGTTCACCCGCCGCATCGGCGCCGCCTGCGAGACCGCCCAGAACTCCCCGGAGGCGCGGCAGTCGGCCAGCCCGGTCACGTTGACGGTCAGGTTGGACAGCGAGCGCCAGAAGTTGACCAGCGCGATGCAGTTGTCCGGGGTGAGGCAGCGGTTGTAGACGTCCACGTGCCCGTTGATCGTCACGTCGGTGGGGGATGCGCCGAGGCCGGCGACCTCGGTGTAGTAGCCCACCTGGAAGGTCAACGGGGTGGCGGCGCTGCCGTAGGTGCCGGGGCGGAACAGCAGCGCGTACCGGCCCGTCCCCATCTCGTCGTCGACCTGCCGGGCGGCGATCGCGTCCAGTTCGGCCTGGATCTGCGCCTGCGGCATGCCCGGGTCGAAGACGCGGACGTTCGGCCCGAGATCGGTACGGCCGTGGTCGTGGCCGGCCGCCGCCGGTGGCGAGGCGTGCGCGGTGGCCGGCACCGCGAGGGCGGCGAGTACGGCGGCGGCGACCGCGCCGTAGCCGAACCGGAACCGACTGCGCTGTGCCGCCACGATGCCCTCCCGAGGGGGTTCCGCGTTCGCCGTACCCCACCTTCGGGGACGGCCTGGCGCGCGGTCAAGGGACAGCGATCGGCAAGGATGTACGGATGCTGCTTGCCGGGCTGAGCGAGGTCGAACGCGCTGTGTGCGAGGCATTGCCCGCCGGGTCACCCGTTCAGGGGGAGGGCGCGGTACGGGCCGAGGTCGTGGCCGCGCTGCTGGCCCGGCCGCCGGCGGGCGCCGCCGCGCTGATGCTCACCGGCGTACGGATCACCGGCCTGCTGAACGTGCCGTTCGCGCAGGCGCCCTTCCCGATCCTGCTGGAGGACTGCGACTTCGACGACGTACCCAACCTGTACTGGGCGCGGCTGGGATTCTTCAGCCTGCGCGGCTCGCGGCTGCCCGGCCTGAACGCCGCCAACCTCCAGGTGGACGGGCACCTGCAACTGTCCCGCTGCCGGTTCAGCGGGCCGGTGAAGCTGCGCGGTGCCAAGGTGAGCGGCGCGGTGCTGCTGCGGGGCACCCGGATCCGGCCGGCGGCGGGGCCGGCGCTGCTGGGTGACCGGATGGAGGTGGGCGGCGACCTGGTCGGCAACGGCGAGTTCACCGCCCGCGGCGAGGTGAGCCTGCGCGACGCGACCATCGGCGGGCGGCTGGACCTGAACGGCTCCCGGCTCAGCGAGCCCGGCGGGCATGCGCTGGTCGCCAGTGGACTCACCTGCGGCGGCGGGGTTTTCGCGCAGGGCGCCCGGATCCAGGGGGAGGTCCGGCTGCGGCGGGTGCAGCTGGGCGGGTCGCTCACGCTGTCCGCGGCGGTGCTGGACAACCCCGGCGGGGTGGCCCTGCGTGCCGACCGGGTCAGCGTCGAGAACGGCGTCTTCCTGCAGCGGGGCTTCGAGTCCTACGGCGAGGTGGTGCTGGCCGCCGCGCGGATCGGCCGCAACCTGGTCATGGACGGCGCGCGGCTGTGCAACCCGGGCGGGCTGGCCTTCCGCGGCGATCACCTGACCCTGGACGGGGTGCTGCGCTGCCGCGACGGGTTCACCGCGACCGGCGAGGTGTCGCTGGTGGACGCGCAGGTCAACGGCTCGGTGCACTTCGAGGGGGCGCGGCTGGACAACCCGGGCGGCGACGTGCTCACCGCGAACGGCCTCAGCGTGAACGGGGTCATGAAGCTCTGCGAGGGTTTCCACGCCACCGGGCAGATCCGGTTGAACGGCGCGCGGATCGCCAGGCGGTTGTGCTTCGACAAGGCGACCCTGGCCGCCGGATCGGCCTCGGAGTGCGTGTTGCGGTGCTGGCGGATGGAGGCGGGCGAGCTGACGCTGCGGACCGCCGGGCCGGCCGGCGGGGCGGTGGACCTGCGGCACAGCCGGCTCGGGCTGCTCCGCGACTCCCCGTCGACCTGGCCGGAGGTGGTGCGGACCGACGGCGTCCAGTACGAGGCGCTGGAGCCGCGCGACCGGGTCGCCGAGCGGATCGGGTGGCTGCGGCGCGACCCGGCCGGGTACCTGCCGCAGCCGTACGAGCAGCTTGCCGCGATGTACCGGCGGCTCGGCGAGGAGGGTCACAGCCGCACCGTGTTACTGGCCGGGCAGCGGCACCGGCGCGGCACGCTGCCCTGGTACGCCCGCGCCTGGGGCCACCTCCAGGACGCTACTGTCGGTTACGGATACCGCCCGATCCGCGCCGCCTCCTGGCTGCTGGCGTTGCTCCTGATCGGCACCCTCACCTTCGCCCTCCAGCACCCGCGGCCCACCGCCGGCAACGACGGCATCGCCTTCAACCCCTTCCTGTACGCCGTCGACGTTCTCGTTCCGCTGCTGGATTTCGGCCAGCAGCAGGCATTCACCCCCGCCACCGCTGCCGTGCAGTGGCTCACCGACCTGCTCACCGTGGTCGGCTGGATCCTCACCACGACCATCGCCGCCGGCATCACCCGCAGCCTCCGCCGCTGACCGGTATCGTCGGGCGCCGTGAGCACCGACGGTGATCGCCCGCTCCGTGCCCTGTGCCAGCGCTGCGAGGGCAACGGCGTCGCCCCGGCCCCCCGCCTCCGCATCGTCGGCCCCGACCAGCGCGGCTTCGTGCACGGCATCGAAACCGTCATCTTCGAACGCTGCCCCGAATGCGACGGCACCGGCTGGCTCCCCCTCCCCGGCGCGGGGTAATGACCGGGGAGGTGTGCCCGGTTGGGGTGGTGCGGCCTGACATACTCCCGGTTGGGAGGTTGCGATGAGTGTTGTCGGCACCCGGGTCCTGCGGACCGAGGATCTGCGACTGATCACGACCGGTGGTACCTACATCGACAACATCGCCGATGAGCGGCTGGCGGGCGCCCTGCACGTGGTGTTCGTACGCTCGCCGGTCGCGCACGGGCGCATCCTGAGCGTGGACACCGCCGATGCGGCGGCGGCGCCGGGTGTGGTCAGCGTGCTGGCCGCGGCGGACCTGGATCTCGCCCCCGCCCCGCCGCCGGGGATGTGCCCGGCGGTGATGGCGCAGCCGGTGCTGGCCACCGGCAAGGTGCGTCAGGTTGGCGAACTCGTCG
>Ga0081455_10002146_pt1 | contig 23521 bp, 19 predicted proteins | sample TabmetS3T2R1_FD_70207 | JGI IMG/M metagenome (GOLD analysis project Ga0081455, IMG submission 70207) | Tabebuia heterophylla rhizosphere microbial communities from the University of Puerto Rico - S3T2R1 | ecosystem: Host-associated > Plants > Roots > Rhizosphere ...
CGAGCCCACCCGGCCGCGAATTTCAGCAAAGCCTGCAGTCGGAACCGTAATACGGGAGAGTATTTTGAGCAGCGTGCTTTTACCGGCCCCATTGCGTCCGATGATCCCAAGCACTTCGCCTGCTTTCACTTCAAAGGAGACGTCTTTGAGAGCCCAAAAAATCTCCTGTTGCCCGCGGGCTCCGTTTCTCAGAAACAACGCCCCGACGCTATCCGAGATCTGATCACGTAGGGTATCATGGCGGTGTTTTCCTACCGTGATTTCGTACTTTTTCGATAAGTTTGCTACCTGAATTGCAATTGTTGACATGCCAGAACTCTGCGTTAGTTAGGAGACAACTAAACCACATCGGCAAATGTCTCTTCCATGCGCCTAAAAAACGTGATTCCGCCCAATAGCAGAGCGACGACCACCGCGATGCTAATGGCCATAGGTACGAGATCGGGCATCTCTTTTCCCAAGAGAGCCCAGCGAAAGCCCTCGATAACCCCGGACATTGGGTTGATATTGTAAAGAAGACGCCAACCTTCTGGTACCACGCTCACGGGATAAGCGACCGGTGAAGCAAACATCCAGATCTGAATTAAAAAAGGTATTGCTTGGCCCACGTCCCGGTATCGAACATTTATGACCGAGAGCCAAAAACTCACTGCTAGAGCCGTCAATGTCATTAAAACAACAAAGGCCGGCAATAGGAGCGCACTCCAATTAGGTGTTATCCCATACCAAACTATCATCCCAATAAGAAAGAGGAACCCAATTCCAAAATCAACAAATCCTGAAAGAATAGCGGAAAAGGGTAGAAGAAGCCGTGGAAAATATACCTTCGTAATCAGGTTAGCATTATTTACGACGCTTAAAACGCTCTGGTTGAGCCCTTTCGCGAAATAGGTCCACGGCAACAACGCTGCAAAGCTAAAAATCGGGTAGGGCAACCCGTTGGAGGGCATATTGGCGAACTTATCGAAAACAAGTGTAAAGACGATCATCGTCATTAATGGCTGAATTACCGCCCAAGCGGCTCCGATGGCGGTTTGTTTATAGCGAACTTTTACGTCACGCCATACGAGGAAGTAGAGCAGCTCGCGGTAATCCCACAGTTCTTTTAATCCAAGTGTTAGCCCATTCGAAGGCTCAATCCGAATAACCGGAATAGCAACCTCCGTTTTGGCTTCCGAAGCTATCATGCAATCTCCGCAAAAGAACGATCGGGCCTACTCGAATCCCCGATAGCTACGATGACATTCTATAATGAATCAACTTGAACATAGTTCCTTCGATCAAGCCTGATATCTCACAGGCCTCAAAACGTCTGGCCCTTCTGTCCTCGCCCGGCGTTGTTTCGCCTGCCCTGAAATATTGGCTTTCATAGGTCGAAAAGTAGGGACGATTTCGTAGAGCAGCTCGATCACACGCTCGGATTTACCGCTGATGGCGAGTTGCTCCAATTCGGAAATCTTCTCAACCAGCGACTCCAACTCGGGAATCCAGCCCGACTGCACCCGCAGAACTTTTTCTACCTGCGAAGGTATCAGCGTTTCATCCATCGCCACCAACTCTTCACGCAGTTTCTCGCCGGGTCGAAGCCCGACGAGCGCAATGGGAATTTCCTCTTCCGGCACAAAGCCGGAAAGGCGAATCAGGTGCCGGGCCATATCAATAAGTTTGATCTGCTCCCCCATCTCCAGCACAAAGATCTCTCCGCCTCGGGCCAAAGTAGCCGCCTCGAGAACAAGAAGAACCGCCTCGGGAATCGTCATAAAGTAACGAGTAATTTCCGGATGGGTCACCGTGACCGGCCCACCCTGCTCGATTTGCTTCAGGAATAACGGCACCACGCTGCCATTGCTGCCCAAGACATTGCCAAACCGAACGGCTGAGAATACGGTTCCGTTTTGGTTGCAATCCTTGCTTAGAGCCTGCACATACATTTCACCGACGCGCTTGGTGGCTCCCATGATGTTGGTTGGATTAACGGCCTTGTCCGTCGAAATCAGGATGAATCTCTCAGCCTTTTGTCGAACCGCTAGCTGCATCAAACGATGCGTGCCGACGATATTGTTGAGCACCGCCTCGCCGGGGTGCTGCTCCATCATCGGCACATGCTTATAGGCTGCCGCATGAAAGATGATTTGCGGCGCTTCCTGAACAAAGACCTGTTCTAAAGGATTCATGTTCTTGATATCCGCAAGCACTACGCTCCGTTTCAAATCCGGGAACGAGCGCTGGAGTTCCATATCGATCTCGTAGAGCGCGCCTTCGCTCTTGTCCAAAAGAATCAATCGACTGGGTTCGTATTTGGCGATCTGCCGGCTCAACTCCGAACCGATGGACCCGCCAGCGCCGGTGATCAAGATTCTTTTGTCTTTGACTAGATCTTGCACGGGGCCAACATCCAAGCCCACCGGCAACCGCTCCAGGAGATTTTCAACCGAAAGAGCCTGAATCTGACCTATCCCCACATTGCCATTTTTGAGATTGCCAAGGTTGGGAAGAGTTTTAATCGATACTTTAAAAGGCTCCAAAATGGTCAGGATCTCTCGGATCAACGCAGCCGAAGCACTGGGGATCGCAAGCAAAACTTCGTCGACCTGATGGGTTTTTAGAATTTGAGGCATTTTTTTGCGCCGGCCTAACACAGGGACGCCATGAATACGCTGGCCAACTTTATTCGGGTCGTCATCGATAAAACCCAGCGGTTGGTATTGGTACAGAGCACCATGATTTCTTATGTCTCGAACGATCATCTCTCCGGCATCCCCCGCGCCATAAATCAAAATCTGCTTACCTTGGCCGACCTGCCTCACTGCATGATAAAGGCGACGCGCCAAACGCAGCCCGCCCATAAGAAAAATCAGCAGCATAGAGTCGATGATAAAAATCGACAGGGGATACCCTCTGATACCGAAGATCCAATGGACGAGAATATAAAATAGCCCCGTGCTCCCCGTCACTCCAACAATAACATTCCGCAGATCCCAGATTCCGGTATAGCGCCAAAGTCCTTTGTAGAGCTGAAGTGGAACAAAAGTCAGCCCGCGGATCACAACGAGCCAAGGGATCATCTCCATGAAAAGTGATTTCACTTCATCGGTGATCACTCCATCGAATCTGATCCAAAACGCCAGATAATTGGCGAGCACGATCAGCACGATATGAAATCCGATGATGAGAGGTCGACGGTAGTTAATAACAATGGCTTTCAACATAGAAATTGCCTGCAATATCGATCTTGAGTCGCGATAATTTTTTGTCCGCTGGCGGTTTGAACCAATTGGAACCAACCGACCACCAAAGAACAGTAGCAATAGACGTTATAAAGAAACTCGGAGAAACTGCTTATAAGCAGATCTGATCTCATTACAGATGCTGCTGAAAAACCCTCCGTTCATCCTTCGAGATCCTCAGGACGAACGGAGGAGCGGTTGAAATGGTTGGAGATTTTCCGTTCAGCAGCATCATACAGTTTTTCATCGCTGTCGGAATCTGTGAGCCAACGACACTGGTTGCCCCCACTATTTTGGGCTACAGGCACTAAATCTTATCATCGCGCCAAGACGCCAAGGACGCTAAGTAAGGATTCGTTTTCGGTTCGCGCCCTTTGCGCCTTCGCGCGAGTCACCCCGACTTGATTGTGGCTTCGCCGCGCCAGGGCCTCCGCGGTGGATACTCTAGATGACAACGACTTGTGGATGTTTAGAGCGATGAGCAAGGAACCATGCTAGCGTTTTTGCGATACCCTCGCGCAAACCTTGTTGAGCTCGGAACCCGAAATATTGTTGAGCTCTGCTGGTATCCAGGCAGCGGCGAGGCTGGCCGTTGGGCTTCGTTGTATCCCAAACTATACTACCGGAAAAACCAACTTCATCTGCGATCATTTGAGCTAAGTCGCGGATGGAAATTTCCTCCCCCGTCCCCAGATTTACAGGCTCGCCGCCGTCGTAACGCCCCGTTGCCAGCACGATACCTTCTGCGGCGTCTTCCACGTAAAGGAACTCACGAGTCGGCGAACCGTCGCCCCAAAGAACAATCTGTTTGTCGTTGTTTTCTTTGGCTTCGACACACTTGCGGATGAGTGCAGGAATGACGTGTGAACTCTCCAAATCGAAATTGTCTCGCGGGCCGTAAAGATTGACCGGAAGCAAGTAAATAGCGTTGAATCCATACTGCGAGCGGTACGCCTGCGCTTGCACCAGCATCATTTTTTTCGCTAGACCATAAGGAGCGTTGGTCTCTTCAGGATAGCCGTTCCACAGTTCCTCCTCTTTAAACGGAACAGACGCAAATTTTGGGTAGGCACAAATCGTACCCACCGCGACGAACTTTTCCACGCCGGATTGTCTGGCGTATTCCATCATTTGAACTCCCATGATGGCATTGTCGTAAAAAAAGCGGCCGGGATTAGCTCGGTTCGCACCGATTCCTCCTACCACTGCTGCGAGATGAATAACGACCTGGGGTTGGGCCTCTTTATAGAGTCGAACAATCACATCCTGATACCGCAGGTCGTAGTTGCTAGAACGTGGGACGATAATATTTTGATAACCGCTAGCGCGCAGTTTCTCCACAACGACCGAACCCAGAAATCCAGAGCCACCTGTTACAACAACTCGCTTTTGGTTCCAGTTCATATCTTTTTTGGTGAACCGCCTCTATGGGAAGTTCACAATGATGGAGTGTACAACAATCCGGCTTGGTATTTTCTGATCGGCTGATCTCTATCCCGTTAGCGAAGATCGAACCTTAAGATTCGGATTGCTGTAGTTGTCCATATGTCCTTCTTCCGTGACCATCTTTATGTCCGCATCGACCATCAAGCGCACCAATTCCTTAAACTTCGTTTTCGCCTCCCAGCCCAATTTTTTCTTTGCTTTGCTCGCGTCACCTACCAACAGATCGACTTCCGCAGGGCGGAAATATATCGGGTCGATCTCGACCATTTCGTGCCAATCGAGACCGGCATAGGAAAACGCCTCTCCTAAGAATTCATGCACGGTGTGAGTTTCGCCGGTCGCGATCACATAGTCATCCGGTTGATCCTGCTGCAGCATGAGCCACATCGCTTCGACGTATTCCTTTGCGTAGCCCCAGTCACGCTGGGCGTCCAAGTTGCCCATAAAAAGATTCTCCTGCAGGCCTGCCTTGATGCGGGCCGCAGCGCGAGTAATCTTGCGGGTGACGAAGGTCTCTCCGCGTCGAGGTGATTCATGGTTGAACAGGATTCCGTTGCACGCAAATATGCCGTAACTCTCTCTGTAATTGACCGTTGCCCAATGGGCATAAACCTTGGCAACGGCATACGGGCTGCGGGGATAGAACGGCGTCGTCTCTTTTTGCGGTGTCTCCAACACTTTCCCATACATTTCGGAGCTGCTCGCCTGGTAAAATTTGGTCTTGAGTCTCGTCTCCCGAATCGCTTCGAGAATGCGGATCGTGCCCAGCGCCGACACGTCCCCGGTATATTCCGGGATGTCAAAACTCACGCGCACATGGCTCTGTGCGGCGAGGTGATAGATTTCATCCGGCTGGAGCCGATAAAGCAGCTTGATCAGGTTTGTCGAGTCCGCTATGTCGCCATAATGCAAAAACAGTTTTACTCCATTTATATGAGGATCTTGATAAAGGTGACCAATCCGTCCGGTGTTAAATGTTGAAGCGCGACGTATAATCCCGTGGACTTCGTAGCCTTTCTCGAGGAGGAACTCCGCAAGATAGGAACCATCTTGGCCTGTAATGCCTGTTATGAGCGCTTTCTTCACTAAGACTCTCCTTTTGTCGTATTAATCGAACTCGGTATTTGAGTCGCCGATCTTAAGTTTTTACCAAAAGCGACTATTATCACATTTCTTGCTCGCAGTCCTTTCTAATCTACCAATACCCTGCATCAGGCATAGCGCAGAGATCAGTTTCCTTTGGCTTATACTGAGCCGGCATATCTACCCAATAGTCGTTAAAGTAGTTTTCCTTCATATCGCTCCGGTCCCGCCACCTTTTGCCCACGACCCCGAAGACAATTTGCAGATGACCGCCCAGATCGATCGCGATTTTCCCCATATTCTTAATGGTAGAAGCGATCGGGATCGATAGTCCTCCGGCGGCGATAAGGGCCACATCGAAATCTTTTCGGCCAATTTTTTCCAATATGAAGTCAAACAAATCCAAAACAGTGGGAAATTTTTCCTGCGTTTCCTTAGCAAAGCCGTAGGGAAATGCTAAAGCATCCACCTGTCGAGGATAAAACCATTTCTTGCCGAATTTTGACCAAACACCTTCGAATACCTCCTGAGTCGCACGGTTTTTCAAAAGATCCGCGAAGGGGCATATCAACAGCACTTTCTTGTCCCTAAAATGAGGCAAATAGCACTGTTCATCGGTTCGACCAGGTTCTTGCGAAACATAATAAATTAGCTTGTTCTTTAGCTGGTAGTGTCTAACAAGCTCCATTTCCATTGTTGCCGGCTGATAGAACAACCCCAAACAATCTAGATTCTTCACGTGATTCATGTAAAATCGACTGAACTCACGATAAAACTCGCACCTCGCGGGAAAAATTCCCTCCTGATTTAGAGCATGAACCCTTAGCTCTTTTTCATAGTGTCTGATCGCAGCAGGATCCCACTCTTTCGATAAGAATATTTCATAGTACATCCAATGTTTTTGTGAGATCCCAATCTTTGCAGCGGCATAGCCTCTGTGTGCGACGACTGCGTCTTTAATATCTGTTACAAACTCCTCCTTCGTTATGCTTCTGGATTTCAGTCGAGTCGCTGCCAGCTTTTCTAACGCATTCCTACAAACGTCCGTCAGCACTGTCGGAACTATTTGTCGCCAGTAACGGTTAGCTTTTCGGCGCAACGATCCAGTGCGGCGCTCAGAGAAGGAGCTTATTATCTCGACAGGTTCGCTCATTAGTCCTCCGGATAAATTACAAAGCAAAAACGATTCAGACGCTTGCCCCGCAAGGGTTCGTGGCGTCTAGAGGTATTTCGCTCCACACGGACGGTGTGTAAAAAATCGCTTGCTTATGTGTCGTTAGTGGTTGTGTGCGCTTCGTTACATTACTCTGGATCATGGAGAAGCTCGAAATCGCTTCGACGTAATCCAGCACGCCAGCTTGCGACCAGACGCAAAGGTGCATCTCATAATTAGCCGGATAGAGCAGACAATTAGATATTTCTACCCGAAATCGCCGCTCCCCTTTTGGAATTTGCTGAAATACTGAGCCCGTGTCATCGCTCTGTAAATGCAGAACCCTCATGCCCATCTCCGTCCGACTAATTTCTAAAGTAAAATTGATGAAGGAAACACTGTGATAGAACTCTACGTCAAATTCCAGGACAATTGACTCACCCATACTGAATGTCGTGCATTCACGTCCCGAGGAATCAAGCAAAGATCCATTTAGAATATTGAGTACGGGAGTCCCTGTTCTAGTCCAATTCCCGCTTCTCCTCGCTTTGCTGGAATCCGCTTGCTCAGTCGTCGTAAGGCTCTTGATATAAGCGTTAACAACAGCGGTGACTTCACCCTTTAGCATGGTCTGTCCGTTATGAATCCACAAGCCGGTTGTACAGAGATTAGACAGAGCCCCCATATTGTGGCTCACGAAAAGGATCGTGCGGCCTTCACGCGAAACCTTCCCCATTTTGCCAAGACACTTCTTCTGGAAACTCGCATCCCCAACCGCGAGAACCTCGTCGACGATCAGGATTTCCGTTTCCAGGTGGGCTGCTACAGCAAAAGCCAGGCGCACATGCATACCGCTGGAATAGCGCTTCACTGGGGTATCGATAAACTTTTCAACTTCTGCAAAAGCTACGATTTCGTCGAATTTTCTGTCAATTTCTGCTTTTTTCATCCCCAGAATCGCGCCGTTTAGATAAATATTTTCTCGGCCGGTTAATTCGCTGTGAAACCCTGTCCCGACTTCCAGCAGCGAGCCAACCCGACCGTGGATGGTGGCCTCTCCCTCAGTCGGCTCAGTAACCCGGGAAAGTATTTTGAGCAGCGTGCTCTTTCCAGCGCCATTTCGGCCGATGATACCGAGAACTTCTCCTTTCTTGACTTCAAAGGAGACGTCTTTGATAGCCCAGAAAGAGTTTGATAAGGCTGACGGGTCACCGAGCGTTGCCGGTCGGCCATTGCGGCGAAAAAGAGACTTAAACCCGTACGCAATCTCGTCACGCAGCGTATCGTGACGTGCCGCCGCGAAGCGGATTTTATATTGTTTCGAGAGGTGCTGGACCTTGATCGCAATTTCATTCATGGTCGTTGGGGCTTGCAGGTGTATAGGGTTTGCTTTCTGAATTTAGACAGTTCAGGTGTTCTAAATGTTTTTGGAATTTTACAGCTTTCCCAGTGTCAAATCACGTCAGCAAATGTTCGTTCCGTATGTTTAAAATAGACGATCCCGGTAACCAGTAACGTGAACATCATGACAGCGCTCGCTGTGATGACTGCGAAGTCTGGACTTTGTTTTCCCAGTAGGGCCCACCGGAATCCTTCAATCACTCCAGCCATAGGGTTAAGGCTGTAAAGTAGCCGCCACTTTTCCGGAACCAGGCTAACCGGATAGGTTACGGGACTTATGAACATCCAGATTTGGACCAAAAACGGTACCGTATGGCCAACGTCGCGATACCTCACGTTCAATGCCGAAAGCCAAATATCTATGGCGAGAGCGGTTAAGATCGCCAGAAGAACGAGTAGGGGAAGAGCGAGGATCCCCCAGGTAGGTGAAGTGCCAAACCAGACCATCATTCCAATCAAAATGCCAAACGCTACGGCAAAATCTGCCACGGGCGACAAAACACCGGAGAGTGGTAGGATGAGGCGGGGGAAGTAGACCTTCGAAACAAGTTGGGTATTGTCGACAACACTGGCACTTCCACGAGTTAAAGCGCTGGCAAAAAGATTCCATGGCAACAGAGCTGAAAAGATAAAAATAGGATAAGGTAGACCGTCAGAGGGCACGCCAACAAATTTGCCAAAGACAGCGGTAAAGACAACCATCGTCATGAGTGGCTGGAGTATTACCCACCCAACACCGATTACTGATTGCCGATAACGAACTTTCAGATCCCGCCAGATAAGAAAGTAGAGCAGCTCTCGATATTCCCATATCGCCTTAATGTCCAACGCGAAAAGATGCCTGCGCGGCCGAATAACCACTGTGGTTTCAACCGATAGACTTCTCGTGGGGGCTTCTTTTCGCAAAGGAGAGAGCGAAGAGGTCTCGAGCGAAAGTTTGTTCATTGTAGCATCCTATAATTACATTTCATCGTTGCAAGATCTCGAGCCACACCAAACGGTTACTTGTGACTATTCATCCTTGGAAAGAGTTTGCTGGAGACTAACCCCGACTTCAGAGAACGGATTGAACTGCGCAGCGACGCAGGTAAAGCCGCGGCGAACTGCTCGCGTAGCTCTTGATATAATGCCGGTCGCCGCTGTGGCAGGACTACTTGCTTAAAAATGATATCGTCAGTATCCCTCTGCCTTATCATGCAGGGCGGATGCTCGAGCGGAAACATCATCTCGCCTGTCGGAAGGTTGGCCCGTCGATCTTCTAGCGATTTGGTGTGAGTACTACGTGTATCGAAGCCGATGTTGGAAATTAAGTTTACACCGGGCAGGATGGAGAGCCCGCGTTGTGTCCAACAAGCGAAAAGCCATTGGTAATCCCAATAACCTGCGCGATCACCTTCGACATGGGCTTTGTCAAAGATTCGTGTCCAGTAGTCGATGGCTTCCTGGTGTACTAAAATTTCCGCCAACCACCCGGTCTTTCGTAGCATCGGCCAGAGCTTTATGTCTGGATCGTAGTATTGGAACGCTCGGCGCCAAGTCGCCCAGCCCCAAGAAACCGGGTAATAAGAAAACGAATAATCGTAAGCGTTTCTTTTTTCCGCCGCGATGAAATTATCGCCTGAGATATGCATAACTCGTTCGTCTTCTCGATAGTGCTCGAGCAGTTCCTCGCAAAAACGGAAAAACGTCGGATGAGGCACGCAATCGTCTTCAAGAATAATGGCCTCTTCCACCTGTTCGAACACCCAGCGCAGTCCGGTGGCCGGACGGTGCCCGCATCCGAGGTTGACCTTCGAGTAGTTTTTCAAGATCTCACATGGCCAATCTACGCGTTCGACGACAGCGCGAGTCGCGGCGCATTTTGCATCCTCACCTTCACGGTCTGGCCTGGGGCCGTCGGCAATGACCAGGAGCTTTTCCGGGCGGGCACGCGCTATCTCGGCAAAAACCCGCTCCGTTAGATCTGGCCGACTAAAAATGATGAAAGCTACCGGGGTACGCATCGCTCAACGTGCTCACGTCTGTCCAACGAAAATTTCCGGCAAAGCAAGTTGCTCGCCACGGTTGATTGTGCTGCAAGCTGCATACAAGATTCAATCGAGTTTTCCGGTGTAAAATTCACTTATCAAGGATTTGGTCCCGCTCCCTTGAAAATGCAACGACTTGAATCTGATCTCCCGTCCGGTTCTAACGTGTTTGCCGTAGGGAAGGCCGTTTCTCCAGACGATCTTTTTCACGCCTCCCTCCATCTCGAAGCCAGGCCGCGAGATCGTAATACCAGGATCATAAACCGATCCATCAATGATTTGCGCAACCTCACCAATGTCCCCGAAGTGATTTTCACTGTACAATTGAAACGCCGTCATATCGCAAACACCACCTTTTAACCCGTGTCGCCGCCTGACTGCGTAATGTGCTACCAGCTTGTCGTAAAGATAACGATCCTTTTTACCATACACGTCCATCAGAAACTGGCAGAATTCCCCGAGCGCTTCTACCCGGTTAAGAAAGAAAATACAGCCATTTGTCTGGTGCGTGAGAGTAAAATCGAAGTGGGCGAACTTCTCGGAGTCCTGCGTAACATCTGTATACAGCATCATGTCCGAATCCAAATACAGGCATCGGCCGATCTTATTTGCGAGCAAAAAATCCCTAAGGATGAACCATCGTTGAAAGCAAATTAGCTCATAGCTGGGTGGGTGCGTGCTAAAATGGCTATAAATGTTTTCAAACTCAGCCGCGCCTTGAAAGAACTCATCGATCTCGCGATGTATAACAAAGTCATAGCAATCGTTGGAACGGTCACCGATGAGAATGATCGGAGACCGCGGGTTAGTGGCCTGCGCTTGTGCAAAGACGTACTTCAAATAGTCGCTGTTGCTTCGATGAATAAAAACAATCGGCAGGTATGACGTGTGTGAATCAATCATTTTCCTTGGCAGAGCCTTAGGTTCATTGGCTGAAGAGGAGCATAGTTCCCCTGAGCATGCCAGGCTGAAAAGCCCTGCTTTTAACTGGCGTTTCAACGCTGCAGGCGCGCCTTTCAATCTACGAAGTTCTCGCCCGAAACATCGCATCACTTCTGAATCCGCGGCTGTTATCTCGGCGCTGATCCTCGCGACCTCGACTTTGGCCGATAATCGCTTGCGTGCTCCCAATAACCTTAGCTGAGCAGATGTTTTGTCCACAAATGCGCTCGGTCTTAAGAATTTTAACTTTTCAATCGCGCTAGACCTTTTCACCTGGCGCCTGAGATTAAGGAGGGTTCTTATGGCAGCAAAGAAGAAAGCCAAGAAAAAAAAGAAGTAACTAAGTTTTGAGAGGTGGGGTTGCGGCGGTGGACTGAACATACTTCCCTTGATCCTATTATGGGCGTGAACATCGGCAGGCTATCGTCCCTCACGAGATTCGATCGAATAATTCGATCGATAAATTTGGCGCAGCCCACAATGTCGTTAAATCCAAAGTCTTCCCCGTACGCCGTGAACCCCGAGCGCATCGGCCCGCGTCTAAGCTTGTATCTAAGCTGATAAGCATTTAGGCGACGGCGTACGGTTCGGCCGCCGAGATCCGCGACTGTCGAGCGGATCCGGCGGAAGAGTTGCTTACCCCAGTCCTGACTGCTGAACTCTTCGCTTAGAGAAGGATACTTTTGCGAGTAGCGTAGCGCCTCCTCCATCTCGGCGGATACGTCCACACCCATCGCGCGACGTCTCCTCAATTCTGCCATCGTCTTTCGGAGATAGTTCACCTCATTGAATTCATAAGGAGCGAGTTCTTCGGCAAACTGCCTCTTCGCTAAAAGTATCCCTTCGGCCATAAGATTGCACATCGTAAAGTTGTTGAGCGGCGTCGGCATATGCTCCGTATCGACGTCCTTCATTAACTTCTGGATTTGTTCCTTTCCTGGATTGTAAAGAGAAATGTTCGTGGTCCAGGATTTTGTCGAATGCCCCTTGATTGTCAAAGGCAGATCAATGTAAACGATTCCTTTCGCAAACAGAGCCATGCTGAGCCATGCCGAGTATTCCACGCCATTTGTCCAAAAAAACCGGCCGGTCTTCCGGGCCACCCAATCCGCCACCGACTTCGAAAATGCAAACGCGCTCGGATGAAGGTGGAACTTCGGCCGAAACGCGCAAAACGGACCAACGAATTCCTCTTTCGAAACCGGTCGGCTAATTCCCGAGAACGCGGGGCATATGACGCTATTGCGGTCTGATCGCGGCCAACTTTGATCGTAGTACTCGACCACCCGGCTAAATAAGAAGTCTGCGCCGTGGCGCTCAGCCTGTTGCTGAAAATGACCGAGCGCGCTTTCGACCAAGGCATCATCATCCGATAACAGAATAATTGACCTGCCGGATGCCTGCATCCTAACAAACTCACAGTTGTCCGCGATCGTCAAATGGCGTGGCGTACGAACGTACTTGAACCGAGGATCTTTAAATTGGCGCGCTACTTCCGGAGTGTCATCGCTGGAACAATTGTCGGACAAAACAATTTCAAAATCCTCAAACGTTTGATTGAGGATCGATTGGACAGTGTAGGGAAACAAATCACTCCGATTGAAAGTAGGAATCACCAGGCTAAAACGCGGCGGCATCATTTTTCTCCAAAATTGTCTTTTTCAAAGCGCTTGTTCTTCGGCGAGTCCCGTGGCAAGAATACCAAACATGGAACCTGAATCGGAGGCGACCCGGATGAAATCAGCAGGTTCGCAAACTCATACCAGCTTCACCGCAGGCGCTTTGTTCTACGATGCAATCTATGCCGCCAAAGGAAAAAATTATGCCTCCGAAGCGGAGTACGTCCACCGGCTGATTCAGACGCTCAAAACGTCACCTGGAAACCGATTGTTGGAGACGGCCTGCGGGACCGGCAGCCATACCCTGCACTTGGTTAATCACTTTGAAGTCGTCGGTCTCGACAAGGATCCGGAGATGCTCGCCATCGCTCGCAGTAGACTCCCCCGCGTCTGCTTTTATGAGGCCGATATGGTCGATTTCGATCTGGGCAGCCGATTTGATGCAGTGATCTGTCTATTTAGCTCGATAGGTTACGTTCAAAAGCTGGAGCAGCTCCAGCGGGCGATCCGGACCATGAGCAAACACCTGCGTTCCGGGGGAGTCCTTGCGGTGGAGCCGTGGCTCGCGCCCGAAGAATTCCATCCCGGCAAAGTGTTCGCGACGTTCGTTGACCAGCCTGATCTCAAGATCGCGCGTATGAATGTGAACGTGTTTCGTGATGGAATGTCGGTTCTGGATTTCCACTATCTTGTTTGCACTCCCGAGGGAGTAAGGCACTTCAGCGAACACCACGAACTGGGACTCTTCACCCATGAGGAGTACCTGGCCGCGTTTCGCGACAGCGGGCTTAAAGCGAGCTTCGACCCCCCTGGGGTTATCGGCCGAGGCTTGTATCTCGGAATACGGTAGCCCAACCGGTGTTTCAATGAAACTCGTTGAGGCCCGTGATGCTGGTATCGCCGATGACAAAGTCCGGCTTGTTCTTGTCTTGCAACCCGAAAGAGCCATCGGCCCGATTTGCATCTCGAAGGAGCTTGCGTATGTACACGCGCGATAGGATGCGGCTCACTCCCGTGGTGGTCGTGCCAAATAGCTTTACGAAACTCGACAGCATATGCTTTTGTTCATCGGAGAAGACAAATGTGAATCTCTGGGGTTCAGGAAACCGGTAGCGATCCACCGATACGGGACAGGAATCGGCAGAAAAATTCAGTATGTCGTAGGTGAAGAGTTCGTGATACGTCTCAGGGTTGTCCGCGAAGATATTCCGCATTCTTAGGTAATTGAAGCGGACAATGTCACTGGCGAATTGGGTGTCTCCTTCCAAACCGTGACGCCGCAAAAGCTCGGCCGACGCCAGGCGAGCGACCTCAGCAGCGGCGTCCAAATACTGCGTCATGCTGAGGCCCTTGTATTTGTACATAAGGTTGCCGCCGATCTCGCCATCGATTACGTTCTGTATATTTTCCGGCGAGCCGCAGAACGCCAGTAATTCATCAAGCGATCCCCACAACTCGCCTTCAGTTTCTGCAACAAAACGACCGGTGAACTCACCAAACTGGTTGTACTCGGCGTACTCCTGGTAGATGATGGAGAGCCACTCCCAAATGGGAAGCTCTCTCAGCTTGAAGTATTTTAGAAGATCCAGGAAGACACCGTCATTGTAGAAAACGTTTACAATCAGATTCATTTTTCGTGCCGCCAGGTAGTCGGAGTATGAAAGCGTACTGTTCTGAACCACGATTTCCTCGATCTCCCCGCAGCTGATCTGCTGGCCTAACACTCTGTAATGCCCATAGCATCGAGGGACGAGACGGTACCGCGTCTTCATCTGGTACTTGGCCCGGGAAGCGGTAGATCCCATCTCGGTTCCAGGAAGAATGATCAGCTGGTACATCGATAGTGTGTTGAACCCGGCCTCTACCAGCATACGCAGCGACTCGAAATGGGCTTCGAGGGTGTCTCCCGGTAGCGCCAGGATAATCTCGCTCCAGCTGTTGGCTCCGATTTCCTTCGCCGCGAGGGCGAGCTCTATCAGTTGTTCGAGGCTGATGTTCTTACGCTTAATGTTGACCAGCACGTCGCTATCCAGGCTCTGCACCGATCCCATCAATTTCATCGAGCCATCCAACAGGCGAGCCACCTCAAGCACTCGTTCCTTTTGGTTTTTTCCGGTCGCCACGTTGATGTATTGCGGGTAGTTATGTTGTTTTCGGGCCAGCGCCAGTATCTTGGCCGTCTCCAAGTCGTCGGCATACATGCCGAAGTTGGAATCCGCAATATGGAGGTCGCGTCTTGCCGAGTCGCCAAGCGCATCCATCTTCTGAGCGATATACAGGATCTCAGCATCAATTCGGTCGCGCTTCTTGCGCTTAACCTTGGTCCAGTAACCCATTCCCTCTGTGCAGAACGTGCATTCAAACGGACAGCCCCTGTTGGTCTGAATGATCGGATAAAGCTTCCCATCGAAGAACTCCTCCATTAGGCCGGACGTGTAAGGTGACGGGAGAAATTCAAGCGGGACGCGATCGATCTGCGGACTTGACCGGAAGCTTCCATTCTTGTCGATGAAGACGAGGTTGTTGATTTCCTTTTCTGACACGCTTGCCAGATCCCAATCATTAGCCATAAGGGTTCGTACGAGGTTGCAGAATGAAGTTTCACCTTCTTTCACTACATGAAAGTCAACTACGGGGTTATGCCGGAGGAACTGTTCCTGCTCCGCGGAATCAAAGGCCAGATTTGGACCTCCAAAGACAATGACTACTGATGGGAAACGGGCCTTGATAGCTTTCGCAAAGCCCAGTGACAGACCGCAGTTCCAAACGTAATTGGAAAAGCCGACGAGATGCGGGGCACTCTCCGGGTTCAATGATTCGAGCACGCTGATCAACCGCTCGGGGTACTTAAACAGCTTGACATTGATCTCCGGAATTTCCTGCAGCAGGTACGAGGCGATTCCGCCGACGGCCGCTGGCATCACGTCGGATGCTATTGTTTGCTGCGTATAGGTGAGGTCACAAAGAAAAATGCGCGCGCGAGTCGAATCATCCATACTTCCTCCTGTTTATGGTTTTGGCACGATGGGGTCAACTTTGGAGCTTATCTGCGAAGTACCATTCTTAACTTACATAATTAGCCCTAATCCGACAAAACTTATGCAGCAGGAGCAATGAGGGAGGACGGTGAGACTGGAAGCCGTGGGCACCTGAGCGTGGAGCTGGCTGGTAGCCCTGACCGCAAGAATCATCGCTATTAGGGGGTTGCCGGACGGCCTCAAAGCACTGTCCCATTGCCCACCGCTGTAGGGCTCAATCGCCCGAGCCGCTTCGAAATAATGTAGGATTACGGTTAGTACTGGGAGCCGATTCCATTACGATTCCACTGGTAATTGTTTCGTTTTGATAGAGCTCGATCTAATAGGGGTGCCCAGGCAGAGAAGCCTATGGAGGCCTGAGCATTAGCATCGAATTTCAAATGCAACGATTTAGCATCTTTGCGCCGCGTTCATCTGGCAGTCGCCCGTGATAAATGCGGCTTAACCTTCTGTCGTCCATGTGAGGCCCTGTTCGCCTCAACATCAGATTTCCACACAGTCCACGGAGATTCTCCGCGCGAGTAGAGATCGTCGAGTTGCTGCTTGTCCTTAAACGTGTCCATAGGCGCCCAAAATCCTTCATATGGATAGCAGATCAACTGCTTCTGCGCGATGAGACGATCGAACGGTTGTTCAACCATCTCCTCTCCCGTGCGGATGTAGTCGAAAATCTCCCGCTTGAATATGAAGTAGCCGCCGTTGATCGAGATGGGTGTGTTCGTCAGGTGCTCGATCGCCGTCACCAGCCCGTCTTCTCCTAGCGTAACCACATGGAAGCTGGCGGTCGGCTTGACCGAAAGGAAGCTGGCAATTTTTCCGCTTTGGTGGAAGTGTTCAATCATCTTCGGCAGCGGCAGATCGGTGAGGCCATCGGTGTAATTGGCCAGGAAGACTTTTTCGGTACCTAAATACTTCTCTACCTGTTTTAGCCGCTGGCCAATATTGGAGTGAAGACCGGTATCGACAAACGTGATCTTCCAGTCATCAATGTCGCTGTTGAGAAGGCGCACTTTGCGGCAGCCATCGGACAGCACGAAGTCGTTCGAAACGGCTTCGTTATAATTGAGAAAATAATCCTTGATGCTGTCGGCCTTGTACCCTAAGCAAAGGATGAAGTCTTTGTGACCAAAGTGGGCATAATACTTCATCACATGCCATAGGATGGGCCTGTACCCGATGTTCACCATCGACTTTGGGATACTTTCCGAGTGCTCCCGCAGGCGCATTCCCAGACCGCCACAGAACAATATCACTTTCATTGCAGTTTCCTCCTAACCCCGATTGCTCGAACCATCCGTTTCTTCTTTCAAAGGCACGCGCAGTAGGAGCGGCCGCGACGTCCCGGATCGAGGCAAACTCGATCTGAGACCGCTCTGCGATATCCGATAGGCTATTCGAACTGTCCGACAGGTTCAGCACCCACAGGAGGGCGAGTACGCGAGACTGCGGGTCGATTTTCAATCTTTTCCGCCTCAAGTTTAGCTCTCAAGACGCAGTCGTGAGTCATGGCATATTTCCATTCGGCATACCGCCCGACGCGCACCACACCCACGCTGTCCAGGAAAGCATTGATTGTCTGTAATGCCGATTTACGATTGTGATCATAAATCACCTGGCCCCACGGCACGTAGCGCAGGTTCGTGAAAATGACAGCATCGGGGCTTTCCAGCAGTCCCATTTCAAGCAATTCGTCCTTAACTTTTCGCATCACTTGTTCGCGATCCGGAGGTAAGGGCTTGTATACAGAACCGCACACCTCCACGGACATCCCGGTACATCCCGCCGGCGCATTATGGGGAGAGAGGTTGTCCATGATCGTGATTCTGGTCCCGAGCTTATCCTCATCGTAGATGTAAACCCAATGATGTTTGAGTTTTGCCGGATGGTTGACCGCAAAGTCCACCAGATAAAGCTGTGTGGTTCTAAGCTGCTCAGCAGCTGCACGCACTTTGTCCGGCGCATCCTCTGAACAACGGATCAGCACGGGTAATGGGAGGGTGGAGACCAGAGTGTCGTACACAGTTTGCAAGCCGTCGGAAAACACCATTTGACGCTTGCTGAAATTGATCCGCTCCAGGGTTTTGCCGTAGTGAATCTGCGCTTCCTCGGCAAGCTTGCGAACGAACGAAAGGTAGCCACCCCGTGAGGGGTAGCGAAATTTTTTGACCCAGTAGGTCGACTTCCCGAGTGGGCCCTTATAGCCACCTTTAACATCGTCCGCACTCGGATAGTAGATTCGTGCGCCGATCCAGTCCGTGCCCAAATTCGCCGGCTCGGTCGTCCAGTATTTGCGGGTATAAGCAGCGGGGAACGTGTCGGCGAAAACCCGACCGAAGGCCTGATGGAGCCAAACTTCATAGTTGGCGGGTCGCGTCAGCTCGCGCGAGCGAGCCTCCAGAAAACTCTCGAGACATTGAGTGCGCAACGGCTCAGGAATCTGATAGAGGTTCGATTGTGCCGGGTGATCAATCCAATGACCCTGGTAATAGTTGGTGACCTCAGGTACCCGTTCCTCAAATTTGCCGTCGACGCCGTCCGCGAAGACCTGTTTTACATATTCGCTGTCGGTGAACAAAACGTGCGGACCGTCATCCCAAGTGAAGCCATCCCGCGTGAAGCTGAAGATGTGTCCCCCGTAGTGCGGCTTGGCTTCGTAAACCTGGCAGCGCTTATGACCGATGTGGAATGAGGCGCTGAGCCCTGATATTCCCGCACCGAGGATCGTGACTTGTTCCATGAAATCTCCTTGTTGAATTGAAATCAGAGTAATTGCAACGATGCAAAAGAGAACTCACCGCGCAGGCGACTGACGACGCGGTGTAAAAGTTTCTTGATCAAGAAACACTCCGAACTCCGCGACCTCTGTGCCCCTCGGTTGTGAAATAAAGCTTTATTCGAGCACTTTCAGGAGGCCGTGCTCCAGCAACGCATCGGCAGCTTTTTTGAGAGCGTCAAACTTCAATCCCGACCGATCAGATATATCCAAAAGGCTGTGTTCACCGTCCGAGAGATTTAGCACCCAAAGCATGGGAAGCTCCTCGATCCCTCCATCTTTCGTGCCTCCCACCATGCGATAGAGGCCACGCTTGCCGAGCTGAGGCTCACACATTGGATTTAGATTCACGTATCGCCGGTTATTGTCGAGCAGTCGCAGAATCGACAGGCAGCGAGTGAACGAATCGGCCAGGTATTCCGGCCGGACAAAATCCAAATTATCCGCCGAGGTGTGGTACTCGGCAAATTCTCCATGCGGCGAACGAGACAAGCATCCCACCGGTAGATTGATACCGGGCGAGCAATACTGGCGTTCGTCATGGCCATAGGGATCAAAGTCGCGGACCTGATAGTCACTGCCCGACTGCTTGAGGACGTTGACGACCGCTCGGTCGATTTCGGCATCGCTCCGCCGGCTCTTCTTGTAAGTAAACTTACCCGCGTCTCCCAGGTCGACGAGCACGAGCCCATGTTTGATTTTAGCGATCTGATCTTGGTTGCGCCAAAGCCAAGCGATCGAGCCGATGGTTCCGGGAATGAAAATGAACCTGTATGAATAGCGGAGCGCCAACTTGTGCAAATGTTTCGCCAGAGCGGTGGCCAGTGCTACCCCTGACAGATTGTCATTGCAAAGTGATGGGTGGCAAGCATGGCAAGATATCAAAACCTCATCGGAGGTGCTCCCCTGCACATAATACTCGCCATAACTCAGACTTCCGGGCTCGAGAGAGGAATCGATCAGCACTTCGTACTCGCCGTCCTCGAATTGCATCAAATCTTTGTGGCTTAGGCAAAAACCCCAGCTCTCGTTGTAGTAGGTTGTCCGATAGGGGACCCACTCGGGGTGATCGGGCAATGTGAAAAGATGCTTTTTCAACTCCGCTAGGGGCATCTTGGTGTTAACAGGAATGCTGTAGTTGACTACGTGCAAATTTGATTTCTGAAAATCGATGACCTTTTGCCCGCGCGAATTTAGTATGTAAGCATCACGGATGTTCCACTCCTTCGGAATGGTCCAGTCAAAGACCGCCTTTCCCGTGGGTATCTCGTGGGTCTCTAAAGGGATATGTTGCCTGAGAAGGTTCAGGGTAGCTCGCAGACCATTCCCTGTGATACTGCGGCAAATGGGGTAGAGATCGGCAATCAGCCTATATATCTCCTGGCCAATCTCAGTCGTATCGTCGCGCAAGGTCATAGGATTCTTGGCTCTTCTCTTATTTCATCGCAGATACCGAGCGAGACCCGCGCGGTAACTAAAAAAGATGGATTCACCCAGCGCGGCAGAGACGCAACCAAAGATTCGGAATATCTCCCGCAAAGACGCAAAGGCCGCAAAGAAAATAGTTATCCGAACTTGGCGCTCTTCGCGCCTTGGCGGGAAAAACTCCGAATCCGAAAACCCTGTCCCGGAGAAATTTGCGCGAGCAGGGAAAATTGTCAACCATAGAAGTACGAAGCGCTCGAAGCATGCCCCGAGCAGCAACGTCGAAGGAGCACGAAGGAAGAAAATATCTTTTTAAGATTCGAATTCCTCTTCGTTATTCGGATCTTTGTGTCCGTCGCGATCTTCGCGGTGAATTTTAGCCTTGAACGATTGGAACATGTGCAACAAATGAAACTGGCGCGGCTCAGTCACCTTTGCCATTTACGGCCGGAAGTCCGGGTAGTTGCGATCTTGGTCTGAGATCACTCGTGCTTCAATCGGCCATTCAATCGCAAAGGCCGAATCGTTCCATCGTACGCCCCGAGCATGAGCAGGAGCATAGAATGCAGACATTTGGTAAAATACTTCCGTGTTGTCATCGAGAGTGAGAAAACCATGAGCAAACCCCTCGGGAATGTACAACAGGCGCCGATTCTCCGCCGAAAGCTCTGCGGCCAACCATTGTCTGTACGTGGAACTGTCGGGACGCAGATCAATAATTACGTCGTAAATGGCTCCAATCGTGCAACGGACCAATTTCGCTTCTTCAGAAGGAGCGGATTGATAATGCATCCCACGGAGCGTAGCTTTCTGCTTGTTGAATGAAACGTTGCACTGTACCCACCTTGGATGGAGGCCGTGAGCTGCAGCTTCGCGCTCGCACCAGCTGCGGGCGAAGAATCCACGTTCGTCCTCCAACCTCTCAAGATCGATAATAAACGCGCCTTTCAGTTTGGTCTGAGTGAACCGCATAAGAGCCAGCCGTGAGTAAGCAGTGAACGCTAGCGGTGCGCCACCCTCATGCCGTTACGCGAGAACGATTTTGCGACAGTAAAAAGCCTCGGCATATCCGCTAGCTGAGTTACACTCAATGCCCCGTAGACGGAGTAACGACAGGAATGTCTCCCTAGTAAACCAATTCTTACTCTGTTGGGATTTGTAATAGCGGACGACATGATCAATCTTATTATGACAGATCGTCTCTCTTAACGGCACAAAGAAGTTGGGAGCACCAAGATCTCCGTCATATTTGGGAACCTCGTATTCCAGAACACAATGATCCCTGAACGCGTTCCAAGTTAGCTCTGAAATAAGTCGATGGTCCTGGTGCAAGTCGTTTCTGTAGTGCGTGAAAATTACGTCCGGAGAAAAGCCCCGGCTCACTTCCTGCATGAATGTTTTTATTTCACCCCCATTGTAAGGAAAAAAACTGTCTTCAAAATGTTGGATTATAATGCTCTTCTTTTTAGTGCGTTTTAGAAAAGCCTGGGCGCTGCGCTTCGCCTCGTCTTCGCGCTCAGCCGTTGAGCTGAAAACCACCCAATGAACCATGATGTTTCCACGACGGCTTTGGATCAGATTCAGAAGCGTTCCACCGCATCCGATTTCAATGTCGTCACAATGCGACCCCAAACATAATATTTTGAGAGGAGATTTCTTCGGATCGACCAACAGTTGGATCATGGCTATTCACGGCCAAAAATCGAAGCAGCCATTTTCACCACAAAGTTCGCGAAGACCGGGCAGGAACAAATGGAAATGTAATAATTTCCGAACCCTTCTTTTCCTTGGTGGCGAGCCCAGTATCAAACGTCTTGAATGATTGGATTACGCAGGAGATCATCTGAACGCGCGCAAGCGCAGCCACATTGCTCCGCCGTGGCGGGAGTTTTTTTACAGGACTGAATCGTATACCGTGACTTGGGGGATAGGGACAACGAATTTGCCGCCCCAGTCACCGATGCATGCCATCTGTCGCATGATTTCGTCCTTGAGGTTCCAAGGAAGAATCAAAACAAAGTCGGGTTTCGTTTCCTTGATTTTATCGGGGTGAAAGATCGGAATGTGAACTCCCGGCATGAAATAGCCCTGTTTGTGAGGGCTCAGGTCCACCGCGTAGTCGATGAAATCGGTCCGGATGCCGCAATAGTTGAGCAAAGTCACCCCTTTTGCGGCTGCGCCGTAGGCAGCGATGGATTTTCCTTCACGCCTGGTGCGAATCAGAAAATCCAACAACTTGTACTTAGTTTCCTTCGCCCTCTCGGAAAAAGAAAGGTAAGTCTCGAGACGAGTGAAGCCGGCGGCTTCTTCTCGGGCCCTGAGTTCCTTGGCGTGCAGGCTGATTGCCTTCGAAGTATCCTCAGTATGGCGAGCGTAGATTCTTAGAGATCCACCATGGGTCGGTAGCTCTTCCACGTCATAAAGAGCCAACCCATGGGCAGCAAAAACGTTTTCGACAGTAGTGAAAGACAAGTACGAGAAATGCTCGTGGTAGATCGTATCGAACTCATTTTTGGCGATTAGCTGCATGAGATGAGGGAATTCCATCGTGATAGTCCCGTCGGACTTAAGCAAAACTTTCAGACCTTTGACGAAATCGTTTAGTTTGGGAACATGCGCGAGCACGTTATTTCCTATAATCAAATCAGCCTGGGTTCCCCCTGAAACCAGCTCACGGGCAGTTTTTTCGCCGAAGAAATTCACTACCGTCGGGATTCCTCTCTCAAGCGCGACTTTGGCGACATTGGCTGCCGGCTCAACGCCTAAGACTTTGATCCGCTTATCGATGAAATTGCGCAGTAGATAGCCGTCATTGCTGGCGATCTCGACGACCTGGCTTTGGCCGTTCAGACCCAAACGCTCCATCGCCATGTCGACATAGGCCTTGGCGTGTTGCAGCCAGGTGTCAGAGTAAGAAGAAAAGTACGCGTAGTCGCTGAAAATATGCTCCGGGCTTTCAAATTCTTCGAGCTGCACCAGGAAGCATCGCTCGCACACAAAAACGTGCAGTGGATAGAAGGGCTCCATCTCATTGAGTTGAGAGGGTTTCAGCCAGGATTCGGAAAGAGGCGACATACCAAGGTCTACGAAAGTATGTCGTAACGTCGTGCCACAAAAGCGACAACTGGCTTGAGTTATGTCAAATGTGTCCCTAGTCAATACACGCCTCTTCCGTTGATCAGTATGGTATCTGAGTGTCGGTCAGGGAAATTAGCTATCCGAACTCGTCACCACGGCGCAGAGTATCGTTACCGAACACCACTCGCGGTTTTTCGATTCTGCGTCCGGCCTGGAGGGAAATCCTAACCCTAATCCGACATTATTTCGAAGCGGCTCAGGCGATGAGCCCTACAGCCGTGGGCAATGGGACACAGCCTTGAGGGCCAG
>Ga0081455_10002147_pt1 | contig 23519 bp, 23 predicted proteins | sample TabmetS3T2R1_FD_70207 | JGI IMG/M metagenome (GOLD analysis project Ga0081455, IMG submission 70207) | Tabebuia heterophylla rhizosphere microbial communities from the University of Puerto Rico - S3T2R1 | ecosystem: Host-associated > Plants > Roots > Rhizosphere ...
AGCCCGGCCTTTAGCTGGAAATTCTTCACCGCCGACATCGTGTCGTTGCCGACGCGGCCATCGGTGCCGCCGGTGTCGAAGCCGAGCCGGGTGAGGCGGGTCTGCACCTCCTGCACCTCGGCCAGGGTCAAGGCACGCTCAGAGCCCGGAAACGGCTGCGCGAAAGGCGCCGCGCCCAGAATGCGATCGCCGAGATGGCAGATCGCGAGGGCGTAATTCATCGAGGGGTTGTAGCTCTTCACCGCAAAGAAATTCGGCCCCAGCAGGAATGACGGGCCACCGGCAACCGGCGTCCACAATTGCGCCGACGCATTGGGTTGCGGAAACGGCTGGCCGTCGGCGCGCACGACGCCGGCTTTTGCCCAGGCGTCATAGCTGCGGTTGCCGCCCTCGGGGAGGCCGTTGGCGCGCACCTCAAAACCCCAATGCTCGCCACGTCTGTTCTTGCCGCGATTGACGAGATAACGCGCGCTGGAGCCGAGCGCATCGTCCGGCTTGCCGAACGGGGAGACCCGGCCGTCGCCGTCATAGTCGAAGCCGACATTGAGCCAGACCTCCGGCATCCATTGGGTGTGGCCCATCGCGCCCGCCCAGGAACCCTGCATTTCCTCGGGCGTGCTCCAGCCGCGATCGACGATCTTCAGCGCGTTGAGCAGTTCAGCTTCCCAATAGGCTTTCCGCCGCGGCTCGTTCCAGGCGAGCGCCGCCAGCGACGGAAAAATCGGGCGCATGTGGTTCTTCTGCACGATGGGATCGCCGAAGGTGGATTCGACGCCCCAGAGGCCGAGCATGATGCCGCGCTCGACGCCAAAATCATTTTCGATGCGCGTGAACAGCGCGGCCTGCTGTTTGGCGGCGTCCTTGCCGGCGTTCAGCCGCCAATCGGAGACCCGGCGGTTGAGATACTGCCAGAGCTGCTCCCGAAACTCCGGCTGATTGCGGATCTGCGCGAAGACGCTCATGTCGGGTTCGAGCCGGTCCAGCACCCGTGCACAGGTGCGCTCGGAGATGCCGCGGGCCAGCGCACGGGATCGGAAGGCCTGCCGCCATTGCTCGAACCCGGCCGGAGACGCGGGTGCGCGGCGCGGCAACAAGGCAGCGCCGGTCGCGCCGAGCATCAGGGTCAGCGCGCCGCGTCGGGTCGCCCGCCCTGTCGAATCGAAAACCGTCATGGCCTTAACTGTAGTGCAGGAATGGGGCCGCGTAACGGCGCGCTACGGATCTTCCGGCGCCGGCACCGGCGGGGGGCCAACGGCCGTTCCTTGCGTCGGTGCCGCCGTCTCCGGCAGCGCGGAAGCGACCGGCTGTTCGATCGCGACAGGGCGCCCGCGTGCGCCCAGCAGGTGCTCATAGGAGGCGATCAGCGTGCTGTAGGGATTGACCCAGATCCAGCCGTCGCGGGTAAAGAGCTGGATGTCGAAATGCAGGTGCGCCGTGGTGCCGCCGGCGTAGTCCTGATAGTTCGAGACCAGGCCGATGGTCTCGCCTTCGCTGACGCGGCGGCCGAACAGCACGCCGTCTTCGTCCATGCGGCCCGGTTCCATGTGCATGTAGCGGAAGCGGATGTGTTCATTGCGCTCGTTGACGAGCACGAACGCCGCCTGATTGGTCTTCCCCCGCACCAGCACGCCGTCGCGCACCGCGACCGTTGGAAAGAGATCGGGGATACAGCGGTCGGCGCCTTCATTGCGCATGGTACAGGTGGAGGGACGGATGTCCTGGCCCTGATGGCCATAGCCCGCCGGACATTGGCCGGCGCTGAAATCCCGCGTCTCGCAGAAATTGTCCTGCCACGGATAGGCGTAGTTGTGACCGGCGGACTCATCCAGCACCAGCGGCAGGTCGTTCACCTTGCAACGATAGGGTGCGCCCTTGCCGTAAGGCATCGGTCGTCGCCCGGTGTGATTGCAGTCGCCCCAATTGTTGAAGGACTGCGAGTTGGCGAAGGCCGGTGCATCCTTCAGCGGAAAGCGGATCTGCGCATAGGCGGTCCAGTCCGGCCTGCCGGGCTGGCGCCGATAGCCGGTCTGCGGAATGAGGTCGCCGGTTGGGTAGTAGGTGAAGTCGGGCGAGACGTTTGCGGGACGCTCGATAGGTCTGCCGCCGGCGATATTGCCGCGCGGCGCGACCGGCCGGCCGCCGACGATGCGGAGATTTTTCAAGAAATGCTCGGCGACCGGCGAGGCTTCGCGGCAGGACAGGCGCCGGGCGCGCGCGACGCTGTCCAGGCACAGAACCGATGCGACATAGGTGACGCCAAACCGCGTGAAGGCATAGCGTACATAGCCTTCGCGAATGACACGCCGCAAATCCGGATAGAGGCCGCTGAGCGCCTTCACCGGCTCGCCCTTGCCGCCGAGGGGGTCGCTGACGTCATAGGTCAGCAGCGAACCGGTGAGGTGGATTTCGACCGGGCGGGCAAAGACGCGCGACGGCAGCTCCACGCGTGCATCGACGGGCAGGGTGAAGACCGCGTCATAGCCGGAGGGGCCGGTCTCGAACAGATCGGCGCGGCCGAAGCCGTATTGATAATGCGCTGACGACAGCGCCGACGCGCCGGCCATGCGGTCGCTCGCGTAGGACGCGAGGTCAAAAGGCAGCAGCACCGGGATCGGGCTGTTGCCGATGGCCGGAAACACCGCCGAGCTCAGCGCATTGAGCTGCATCCAGGTCGGCGTGCGGCGGCTGTTGAGCTGTCGTGAGCCGGCGGTGGCCGGGAACGTCAGATAGTCGGTGCCGGCGGGGCGGCCTGCCGTCTCGCCGCGCAACTGCGCCAGCGCCGCGCGCCAATCCACCCGCGCAAAGCTGATGCCCGGCGTGAAGAACTCGTCGGCCTTGAGTTGTGCGGCGGGAATGAGCGCAGCCGCCGCCGTCAGGACCACAAAGGTCCAGCGGCGACACAGTTCGCCAGAGAGCGAGCGATGATCCCCCGTCAACGCACCCTCGATTCCAGTCGAGTCTCGTCCCGCCGAGTCGCCGGCAGGCCCCGACGAGATTAGTCCTTTGCCCGCTCGACGTAAGAGCCGTCTTCGGTCATCACCACAATCCTCGTGCCCGCGCTGATATGCGGCGGCACCAGGGTTCGGACGCCGTTCGAGAGCATTGCCGGCTTGTAGGACGACGATGCGGTCTGCCCCTTCGTCACCGGCTCGGTCTCGACCACTTCCAGCGTCGCGCGCTGGGGCAGCTGGATGGAGACGGGCGTGCCGTCATGCATCGACAGCTTCACGGTCATGTTTTCCTGCAGATAGGGCGCGTTGTCGCCGACGATATCGGGCGACACCTGGACCTGATCGTAGGTCTCGTTGTTCATGAAGTGGAAGCCGTCGCCGTCCTGATAGAGGAAGTTGAAATCGCGGTCCTCGACGAAGGCGCGTTCCACCTGATCGGTGGTCTTGTAGCGCTCGGAGATCTTCACGCCGTCGCTGATCCGGCGCATTTCGAGCTGGCTGACCGGCGTGCCCTTGCCGGGGTGGATGTTTTGGGCCGTCAGCACGACATAGAGCTTGCCGTCGACGTCGAGAATGTTGCCCTTGCGGACCGAACTTGCGATGACCTTCACGGATGATCTTCCTAACCACGAGCCTCTGCACCGACCCTTGCGAGGCCGCTGGATTCGGGTTGCAACATACTGATTTGGCCTGCGAAAGCCAGTGCTTTACCGGCCAAAAGACCACGAGAAACTGGTTTTGAGCGACGCGCCAACCCCTTGGTGGAAACCAACAAAATTCGCCGATCGACGGCTCTTGCTGCAGGCGCGGGCCGCGATCCAGGGCGGAATCCGCCAATTTTTCGCCGGCCAGGATTTCACCGAGGTCGAAACCGCGATCCTGCAGGTCTCGCCGGGGAATGAAACCCATCTGCACGCCCCGCGCGTGGACGTCACCGCGCCGGGCGGCACGCGCCAGACCCGCTATCTCCGCACCTCGCCGGAATTCGCCGCAAAGAAGCTGCTGGCGGCCGGCGAGCAGCGGATCTTCGAGTTCGCGCGCGTCTTCCGGGACCGTGAGCGCGGCGATCTGCATCTTCCGGAATTCACCATGCTGGAATGGTACCGCGCCGGCGCGCCATATCGCGCCGTCATGGCGGACGCCTGCGCGCTGGTCGCGGTCGCGGCCCGCGCTGCCGGCACCCCGACATTTTCATTTCGCGGGCATGCGATCGATCCGCTGGCCGACCCACAATACCTCAGCGTCGCGGAGGCGTTCGATCGTTTTGCCGGCGTCGCGCTTCTGGACACGGTAGAGAATGGCGTCGGCGATCGCGCGCGTCTGGCGCGGGCCGCTTCGGACAAGGTTCGCATCGATGCCGACGACACCTGGTCAGATATTTTCAGCAAAATATTGGTCGCGCATGTCGAACCGCAGCTCGGGCAGGGCTGCCTCACGGTGCTGCACGATTATCCCGTTGTCGAAGCGGCGCTGGCGCGGGTCAGCCCTGATGACTGCCGTGTCGCCGAGCGGTTCGAGCTCTATGCCTGCGGCGTCGAACTCGCCAATGGCTTCGGCGAATTGACCGATGCGGCCGAACAGCGGCGGCGTTTTGACGCCGCGATGGATGAGAAGCAGCGCCGCTATGGCGAGCGCTACCCGATCGATGAAGATTTTCTCGATGCGGTCGCCGCGATGCCGCAGGCAAGCGGCGTCGCGCTCGGCTTTGACCGGCTGGTGATGCTGGCCGCCGGCGCCACCAGGATCGATCAGGTGGTGTGGACACCGCCCGGAGATGGCGCATGACCGCGCGCAAGCAGGCGGCCTTGGCGGGTCTCGCCGGTGAAACGACGCTGCGGCGGCCCTCGGAGCTCGCCGCGCGCGGCCTCGTCGGCGCGGACGCGGTTGCCGCGCTGGAGCGCGTCACACAACGCTATGCGCTGGCCATTACCCCCGATGTTGCCGACCTGATTGATCCGCGCGATCCGGCTGATCCGATCGCGCGGCAATATGTGCCAGATGCGGCCGAGCTCGACGTCGCGCCCGGCGAACGCGCCGATCCCATCGGCGATGACGCGCATGCGCCGGTGGCTGGCATCGTGCATCGCTATCCGGATCGTGTGCTGTTCAAGCTCGTGCATGTCTGCGCGGTGTATTGCCGCTTCTGCTTTCGCCGCGAAATGGTCGGTCCAGGCAAGGACTCCGCGATGTCCGGCGAGGCTTATGAGCAGGCGCTGGCTTACATTCGCGGCCACCCCGAAATCTGGGAGGTGATCCTGACCGGCGGCGATCCGCTGATGCTCTCGGCGCGCCGGCTCAAGCAGATCATGGCCGACCTCGCTGCGATCGTGCATGTCAAAATCATTCGCCTGCACACAAGGATTCCGGTGGCCGATCCCTCCCGCGTCACGCCCGACCTTGTCGATGCACTCCGCGTCGCGGGCGCGACGACCTGGATCGCCGTGCACGCCAATCATCCCAGAGAATTGACGGTGAAGGCGCGCGCGGCGTGCGCGCGGATGATCGATGCCGGCATTCCCATGGTGAGCCAGTCGGTGCTGCTGCGCGGCGTCAACGATGATGCCGAAACGCTTGAGCAATTGATGCGGACCTTCGTCGAGTGCCGGATCAAGCCGTATTATCTGCATCATGGTGATCTGGCGCCCGGCACCGCCCATTTGCGGACCTCGCTGCAGGAGGGCCAGCAGCTTGTGCGCGCCCTGCGCGGCAAGGTCTCGGGCCTGTGCCAGCCCGAATACGTCGTCGATATTCCCGGCGGCTACGGCAAGGTGCCGGCCGGCCCCGCCTTCGTCGCGCGTGACAATGGCGTAACCGGCACATCCTATCGGATCACCGATTATTGCGGCGACGTGCATCATTATCCGCCGGCCGGTGAGGGCGACGATGAGCGAGCCTGACGACGAGGGCGGCAACCGCACGGTTGAGAATGTCGTCCTGGCCGGATTTTTCGTCGTTCTGGTCGCGGCCGGCGTCTGGCTGCTTTCGACCATGGTCGATCTCCGCAAGACGCAGGACTGTGCCGCGCAAGGCCGCCGCAATTGTGCGACAATTGAGGTGCCGGATCGCAGCCAATAGCGCATGATCCGGATCGAAGGAATTAAATCGAAGTCGCGCGTTTTTGTTGGGCAGGTCTCTCGCAGCCAAGCTGCGCCGGATCATGTTGCAATGGAGAGTCGCATGAAACGATCACCTGCGATCGCCGCCGCCGCCATCCTGTTGTTCGGTTTCTCAGATGGCCTCGCACAAACCGGCAATTCCGGCAGTTCACCTCCAACCTCGGCGACCACTCAGCAGGCTGCGCCAGCGGTAGCGGGCCAGAAATTCGCGCCACATCAGCAGCCCAAGGCTGCCGACGTCCCGACCGCATCGGCCGACCAGAGCCCTGAAGACCGGGACCTCGACCGCAAGCTCAAGGGCATTTGCCGGGGCTGCTGACGCTCAGGCTTTTCTCGCCGCGAACGCCATGCCGATCAGCGATGCGCCGCCGAACATCAGGTTGATGCCGACGAGCAGGCCGATCGCCCAGGCGGCCGAACCCGGCAGCCCGGTGATGATCATGGCCGAAATGATCAGATCGAGGATGCCGGCCGCCACCATCCAGCCCCAGCGCCCCATCAGTTCACGGCGATGTTCGAGCGCGTACATGATGCTGGCGACGCCTTCCATCACGAAGAAGACGCCGAGCACCAGCGTCAGCGACAGTGTGCCCTGCAGCGGCCAGCCGATCAGCACGATGCCGGCGACGAGCGAGAATACCGCCGACAGCAGCGACCACCAGAACCCCGGCATCTGTCGCGCCCAGACTGTCAGGATGAGCCCTGCGATGCCGCTGATCAGAAACATCCAGCCGAGAAACAGCGTGATCGCGATGCTTGCGAAAAGCGGCAGGCTCAAAGCGAGAAAGCCGAGGATCGCCAACAGGATGCCTTCGATCAGCAGCGCCTTCCAGTGCTTGGCCACGATGTCCTGCATGGCGAAGCCGGCGGGCGTGTTGCGATCCGGGTTGGACATAGGTCGATCTCCTTGGGTCGATCTCCGTGGCTCGGCCACTATAGCCCATTCGCGCGCGATATGAACAACGCCGGTTGTGCAACGGCCCTCGCGCATGGACGCGGCGACGGGCGGCCGCCACCGGATTGCGCGGCGTCATTTCGTGGTAGGGTTCTCGGCCGATTGTCACATGACCGGCGAGGGGACACTTGCGGTGATTGTGTCATGAGGCTCGTTGTTCGGCTCGCGCTGCTGGCCCTGTCGCCGATCGTCTTGATCAGCGCCGCGCCGCCGCCGATCCCACCCATCGCCGATCGGGTGACGTTTCTGAGCGCCGACGGCACGACGCGGCTGGTCGGTTATCTCTTCAAGCCGCAGGGCGTGCATCCGGACAAAGTGCCGGCTGTGGTGATGATGCATGGCCGCGCAGGCGCGTATTCCACCGCCGCCGACGGCGATTTCAGTGCGAGGACGCTGTCACGGCGTCATCAGGACTGGGGGCACATCTGGGCGAAGCAGGGCTATCTGGCCCTGCTGGTCGACGGCTTCGGTCCGCGGGGCTACCCCGAAGGCTTTCCGCGTTTCAGCTATGACAGCCGCCCCGAGGCGCTGAACGAGGTCACGGTTCGGCCGCTCGATGCCTATGGCGCGCTGGTGTTCTTGCGAAAGCGCGGCGATGTCGTCGCCGACCGCATCGCCCTGCAGGGCTGGTCCAATGGCGGCAGTGCGGCGCTTGCCACCATGGCAAGCGCGTCGGCCCCCGGCTTGGGATCGCCGACGCCGGCCACCGGCTTTCGCGGCGCGCTGGTGTTTTATCCGGCCTGCGGGCTGAAGGGACAATTCACCCAGGGGCTGTTGCCTTATGCGCCGGTACGAGTGTTGCAGGGCGCCGCCGATGAAGAGGTCTCGCCGCAACGATGCGGCGAGCTCGTGGAGCGGAGCCGCGCGCAGGGCGGCGATATCACCATCCTGCTCTATCCGGGCGCGACGCATGATTTCGACGATCCGGGACCGGAGCGGCGCGGCGTCGCCGCCAATGTTACGGCGACCGACGATGCAGTGCCGCGGTCGATCGCTTTCTTCGCCCAGATCCTGGGCTCGCGCTGAGGGTGTCTTGAATCAGCGGCACGCAACCGTGCTATACGCGCGCGATGATGAGCCTATCGCAAGACGTTGACGTCCCCGACTGCCCACGCTGCGGCAAGCCGCCCGGTCTTTGCGTGTGCGAGGCCATCGCGCCGTTCGACAACCGGATCGAGCTGGTCATCCTGCAGCACCCGCAGGAGCAGGATCGCGCGCTCGGCACCGCGCGGCTGACCGTGCTGCATTTCGCGCACGCCACGTTGAAGATCGGTTTGTCGTGGCCGAGCCTGTCCAAGCTGCTCGGCCGCAGCGTCGATCCGCAGCGCTGGGCGATCCTGTATCTCGGCTCGCTGAAGGCGGCCGACCTTGCGCCCGAGGCGGAGGTCGTGGTGGTCGATCGCAAGGGCCAGCCCGAAGCCCATCAAGCCAGCGTGTTGCGCGGCATTGAAGGGATCATCCTGCTGGACGGCACCTGGAGCCAGGCCAAAGCGCTGTGGTGGCGCAATGCCTGGATGCTGAAATGCCACCGGGTGATCCTGGGGCCGCGCGCGCCGTCCCGCTACGGCAAATTGCGCCGCGAGCCGCGCGCGGACGGGCTGTCCACCATCGAGGCTGCAGCGCTGCTGCTCAGCAGGCTGGAAAAGCGGGAGGCGTTCGAGACGGCGCTGCTCCAAAGTTTCGAGCGCCTGCTGTCGCGCTATCGCGAGATGAAAAAGGCAACGCCCGGTTTCGACAGCCGAAAACAGGCTTCGAAAGGCGGGCGTCTGAAAGGCGCACGAAGAAAGCCCAGGCGTTTCAAGCACCCCTGAGCTGCGTCTTGAATCTGAGGCGACCAGCAAAAATGATGGGCGCTAGGCGTAATGAAAGTCAGTCTAGTGGAAGCAAAGTTGAAGGGAGATGACCCTTCGCGATGGCCTTACCGGACTTTGAGGTTCTCAGCCGCCTCTTTGCCGCGGTTCGCGACGACTTCATATTCGATCTGCTGGCCTTCATTCAACGTACGAAGACCTGCGCGTTCAACGGCCGAAATGTGCACGAACACATCCTTGCCACCTGCTTGCGGCTGGATGAATCCGTAGCCCTTCGTCGCGTTGAACCATTTGACAGTACCGGTAGGCATTAAGGTCGTCTCCAATCAAGATAGCGGCAAACTGGGCCGCGCCTCATTATGGCTTAATTTTCCAATGTTCCCAAGAGGGAAAACGTGCGGCATTTATCCGGAAAGTCGGAGCAATCTCCGCCTTTTCGCGCCACCTTCACAATTCGAGCACGGCCTCTGCGGCCTGCCATTGCAGTCCATGCGCCTCGGCGACCGGCCTGCAGGTGACCCGTCCCGCGTGGATGTTGAGGCCCGCACGCAGGTGCGGATCGGCCCCCAAAGCCTGCTTCAGCCCCTGATCGGCGAGCGCCAGGACGAAGGGCAAGGTGGCGTTATTCAGCGCAAATGTCGAGGTTCGCGCCACCGCGCCCGGCATGTTGGTCACACAATAATGGACCACGCCGGCATCGACATAGGTCGGCTGGGAGTGAGTCGTTGGGCGGGACGTCTCGCAGCAACCGCCCTGATCAATGGCGATATCGACGATGACGGCGCCCTGTTTCATGGCTGCCACCATCTCCCGGGACACCAATTTCGGCGCTGCAGCACCGGGCACCAGTACAGCGCCGATCAAGAGGTCCGCGCGCTTGGCGATTTCGGCAATCGCCGCCCGGGTCGAGAAGATCGTCCGCACCCCGGTACCGAAATGGAAGGCCAGGCGACGCAACGCGTCCGGATTGCGGTCAACCACGGTGACATTGGCTCCCATGCCGAGCGCGATCGTGGCGGCATGGGTCCCTGAGACGCCGCCGCCCAAAATGATCACTTCCGCCGCGGGAACGCCGGGAACGCCGCCGAGCAGCACGCCGCGGCCGCCGGCTTCCTTTTCGAGGCAATGCGCGCCCACCTGCGGCGCCAGCCGCCCCGCGACCTCGGACATCGGCGTGAGCAGAGGCAGGCCGCCGGCCTGCGACGTCACCGTCTCATAGGCAATGCAGGTCGCGCCCGATTTCACGAGGTCGGTCGTCTGCTTCAGGTCCGGCGCGAGGTGCAGATAGGTGAAGAGGATCTGCCCGCGGCGGAGCCGCTCGCGTTCTGCGGCAAGCGGCTCCTTCACCTTCACGATCATCTCGGCGCGAGCAAAGACCGTTGCGGGATCATCGACGATCTCGGCGCCAGCGAGTTCATATTCCTGATCGGTCAGGCCGGACCCCAGTCCGGCATCGCGCTGGACCACGACGCGATGACCATGATGGGTCAATTCAGCAACGGAGGATGGTGTCAGTCCGACGCGGAATTCATTGTCCTTGAGTTCTTTGGGAACGCCGATCAGCATGGACGCTGTCCTCCTGGCACGGCTTGGGCGACCTCAGTGTTCGGCAACTGGACCGATCGGCGCAGATTGCCTCGCTGTGTCGCGGCCACTATGGTCGCGGCCCGTTATGTCAGGGACAACATGGTCATGCGAAACCTCACGGACAAGATCGGGCGCGACGGCCATGCGCGGCCCCATCGCGTCGGGGCAAGGACGCGGCGGCGATGACGAGGTTGCGTCCATGGGAGCGCGCTGTTCTCGTCTTGACGGCATTGGCCTTGATCGGCTTCGGCGTACTGACCGAAATCCGCTCGTGCTATCTCGGCAGCCGGCGAACGGATGCCGATACGCTGTTTCGCGCCGCCTATGCGGTGCGGACCGGCGGCGACATCTATCAGGCCACCGATGACAACGGGCTTCGCTATATCTATCCGCCCGCCTTGGCGGTGGCGCTGGTGCCGCTGGCTGATGCGCCAAGTGGCCAGCCGCGTGATGGGCTGTTGCCGTTTCCGGTCAGCGTCGCGATCTGGACGATACTCAACCTCTTGCTGATGGCCCGGATCGTTCACGTGCTGGCCTCGCTGGCGGTGCCGGACGCGGAGAAGGGCGGCCGGCTGTGGTGGTCGCTGCGAATGGTGCCGTTCTACACCGCGGCGGCAGGGCTGCTTTACACGGTCAGTTTCGGGCAGGTGAACATGATCGTCATCGCGATGCTGGTCGAAATGCTGCGCGCGCGCTTCAGCGGGCGCGATCTGGAAGGCGGCCTGTGGCTCGCCGGCGCCATCGTCGTCAAGATCATGCCGGCCTATCTCTTGCTCTATCCATTCACCCTCCGCAGCACGCGGATGTTCGCGGGTGTGGCCGCGGGCCTGCTCGTCGGACTGGTGCTGATCCCGCTGGTCGGACTCGGGCCGGCAGGCACGCTCCATGCCTATCAAAGCCTGATCGGTCCGGTGCTGGTTCGCGGTGTGGTCGGCACCGATGCCAAGGAGGTGCTGGCCGTCTATGAAATCTTTACGCCGAATGACAGCCAGTCATTCCTGGCGCTGATCCACAACAATCTGCATTTTGTATCCGATTGGCGGGCGGTCAGCACGTCCGCCGCGGAGCGGCTGTCGGCCTATGGGCTCTCGGCCGTGTTGACTCTGATCACCCTGATGGTTGCGTGGCGACGGGGCCTAGCGTCGCGGATCGATAACATCATCTTCGTCGGCGCGCTGATGCTGCTGATGTCGCACATCACCCCGATCAGCCACATGCATTATTATGCCTTCGGCGTCGTGCTGGTGGCCGGCCTGTGGTTCAAGTCGCTGGCCGGCGCGGGTGGCGACTGGCCGGGATGGCGGAGCGTATGGCCGCTGACGCTGTGGAGCGTGGGCGTCGCGATCACGATGTTGCCCGGACCGTTTTTCCAGGCCCTGCGCGACCATTGCCTCGGCACCGTCTGTTCGCTCGTGCTATGGCTGGTGGCGCTGATGCGCCTTGGCGCGCCCGAGGCGGCGCGGATCGATTACGGTGGCGCGACCGGCGGCGCTTCGGTCGAGGGTTTCGAACCCGTGATCCGTTCGGACAGCATCTCATAGAGGCCAGCGGCTGCCGCGGGGGCCAGCGCACGGCAGGCGCCGAGCAGGCTTGCGAGCTGGGGCGCGTCGCCGCTGTCGAGTTGCGCGAGAAGGCTCGCATGAAGCCGCGTCAGCTCGGCGAATTCGCTCGTCGTTGCGATCTCCTCGCCGCCGACAAGCGCAAACAGCTTGCTCGGTTGCGACTTGCCCTTCAGCAGAATCTCCCCGGCTTCCAGCACCGCCATGCCGGGCGCGGCGCGCACCACGTCCTCGGAGACGAGGATGTCGACACCGAAGGATTTGGTCGCGGATTCGATCCGCGCCGCGACATTGACCACGTCGCCCATCGCCGAATAATTGAAGCGGCGCGCCGATCCCATATTGCCGACACAGGCAAGGCCCGCATTCATGCCGACCCCGATCCTGACGACGGGATCGGAGAAGCCGCGCTCGGCGAAGCCGAAGGCATCGCGGGAATTGAGCTCGGCGACGATGTCGCGCATCTTCAGCGCGGCCCGGCAGGCGCGCGTGGTGTGATCGGCGATGTCGAGCGGGGCGTTCCAGAACGCCATGATGGAATCGCCGATATATTTGTCGATGGTGCCGAGCTCCGCCTGGATCGCGTCTGACAGCGGCGAGAGCAGGGTGTTGATGAACTCGACGAGCTCGGTCGCGGCGAGCGATTCCGAAATCGGCGTGAAGCCGCGGACGTCCATGAACATGATGGTGAGGTCACGATCCTCGCCGCCGAGTCGCATCGCTTGCGGCGAGGCCTCGAGACGTGACAGCAATTCGGGCGCGAGGTATTGGCCGAAAGCCTGGCGGACGAATTTCTTCTCGCGGTCGGAGGCGACGTGCAGCACGCGTTCGACCGCGACATAGGTGACGATGGTGGCGAGCGAGGGATAGATCGGGTCGAGCAGCAACCGGAATTGCGAGAAGCCGATCCATGATCCGCCGACCGCGAGCGCGAGCGCGACGAGGCCGGCGAACAGGGAATACTGCGCACCGAACGACAGCAGCATGATCGCGACGAACGCGCCCATCGCAAACGTCATCACGATTTCGAGGCCGTCAGCCCAATCCGGCCGGGTGATGAAGTCCTGCGCCAGAATCTGTTCCAGGATCTGGGCATGGATCGAGACGCCCGGCACCGGCTGGCCGAGCGGCGTCGCGCGGATATCCTGCAGGCCGGCGGCCGAGGTGCCGACCAGGATGAGACAGCCCTCGATGCGCGGGCGGACTTCGTTTTCCTTGGCGGGATCGAGGATGTCGCGGGCCGAGAGATAGCGCTCGGGACGCTCGCGGTCGAAATAGACCCACATTTCGCCGTCGGCGGTGAGAGGAATACGGAACTCGCCGATCCGCATATCGAGCAGCGCGTCGCGGCCAGTGCTGGAGTCACCGCTCGCGCCGGTGCCGCGCACCGTCAGGCCTTTCTGCTGCTGGGCAACGCGCAGCGCCTCGGCTGCGAAGGCGGGATAGATGTGTGCGCCATCGGAAAACAACATCGGAATCCGGCGCACGATGCCGGAGCGGTCGCGCGAGGAGAGATTAAGCCCGCCGATGCCCGCGGCAGCTTCATTGAGCACCGGCAGGCTGGTGATCGCGCCCGGCATCGCCGGCAGCACGCGCGTCGGTTCGACGCCGACAAAGGCCAGCCCGGCCTTGGCCAGCGGCCGCGCGGAGTTCTTTTCACGGGCGAGCGAGAAGCCGAGCACGCCGGATGTTTTCTCCAGGGCTTCGGCAAACAGCGCGTCATGGTCGGGCATGGTCGCGAGCAGCGATTTCGTGCGCTGCGCGTCGGCGGAATCGCCGGCAAGGTCTTGCGCGACGCGTCCCGGCGTCGTGCGATCCGGCTCGGCGAAGATCATGTCATAGGCGACCACGGCGGCGCCGAGCTCGGCAAGGCGGGTGGTCAGCGCCGCAAGCCGGGTGCGGGGCCATGGCCATTGGCCGAAGGCGGCGATGGATGCATCGTCAATGTCGACGACACGAACGGGGTAGTCCGCATAGGCGCGCGGCTGCAGGCGCTGATAGGTGTCGAAGGTGCGTTCCTGAAGCTCGGTGACGATGCCGGGGCTGTAGGCACGCAACAGCGTCAGCGCGAGGAGTGCCGTGATCGCCGCGGCCGTCGCCTTGCCGGTCTTGCTGCGGGCAAATCGACGGAGCCAGCGCCAGCCCGGCCACCTTGCTCGCCCAAGGGCTGCTCGCAACGATCCCGTCGCCGCCATCGTGTGGTCCCGGTGTCCTTGTCACGGAGCCTGCGAGCTGCGCAAAACGTGCGGCTCCCTTTGCGGTCAAGCCTTAGCGCACCGCGGCTGGGCTGAGAAGCCGGCTGGCAGCGTCGGATTTGTCTGCCAGTTCGGACACGATGGACCGTTTGAACCCCTCAGGGCCGCCGGGCAACGAACAAAACAACGCCTCGATGACGAGGCGACCAAACAGGGGCGAGGCCGATTGGCCTGATCAACACCATGCGCAAGCGCCGCGTGCTCAAAACAGGCTTGGCCCTGGTGCTGCTCGCCGGTGGCATCGGTCTGGCCGTCGCGGGGTTTGAGGCCTCGAGCGCCCGCCGCGCGCAGGCAGCCGCCGACGTCGCAGCGCTTGCCGCGCTCGATGTCATGGTCGGCGCGGATGGCAGGCCGGACCAGGCGAGAATTTCAGCGGCGACCGAAGTCGCAGCTGAAGTGGCCGCGCAATCCGGCGCGACGGTGACGAGCATCGAAGCCTCGCCGGACCACCGCTCGGTTTCGCTGATGCTGAAGCGCAGCCGCAAAGGGCGGGAAGTCAGCGCGACCGCCAAATACATCGCACCGGGCGCACCGATCGACGCTGATCAGGTGGCGGAGCTGAACCGGTCCGCGTTAGCAAGCCGGCTGGTTTCCAGCGAAGCTAAACTGCCGCTCTCTGCAATTGACGCAGCCGATTGCCAGAGCCGCTAGCGAAAGTTATTGAAACTGCCAAACTCCGAGCAGCACGGCGGCTGTTCCGTCTGGCCCGCCTGGTTGTTGTTCGACTGATCCTTGCCAAGGGAATCGCCGCCATTGACAATGGTGACGAGCCCGAGCGGGTCGCTGCCCGGCGGATGGGTCGGATCATTGAGCGTGCTGCCGCCGAGCCCCGAGCGCGACGCCATCTGATCGGTCGGCAGGTCGATCGCGCCGCCATGTTGTCCGGGATCGCTGGTCAGCAACGCCAGGATTTGCGTGAGCGTGTTGCCGGGAATCGGAAAGGTCGTGATCAGGCCGGTGGTGGTGTCGACGCAGGCGGCGTAACCGGGACGCACGATCGCCGAGCCGCCCTTGCCGGTGATGGTGACGGTGCCGATATGGCCCGCGATCAGTTCGCCCTTGCAGCCCGCGACATTGGGGTCCGTTCCGGCGACGCTGCCCGGGATCGGATAAACGATCGTGACCGAGCCGCCGCGAACGCCGAGCGTGCCGACAGGCGTCTGCACCGAGATGCCGCTTGTATGGCTGATCTGGCCGCCGACGAAGCGCATCACGCCCTTGCCGAGCGAGGCCGCCATGGTGCCGACGCCACGGTTCGGATCATACACATATTCGTCGATCACGACGCTGCTGCTGCGGCCGACATTGAGCGTGGATTGATCCGGGAACACGATTTGCGTCGAACCGGCCGCCGAAGTTTCGACGCGCTCCTTGTGAATCACATTGGTGCCGATCACGAGCGTACGCGAGCCGGCACCGGGCGGCGTGCCGGTCGAGGCCGGATTGACGGCAGCGACACTGCCGGAGTTTTGCGCGACCGCCGGTGCTGCGGCGCCGATCATCAGCGCGAGTCCCAGCAGTGCGGCGAGACCGGATATGGGCTTGTGCATGGCGATCACCCTCAGAAGCGCGCGCTCGGTCCAGCCATGACCGAGAAATTGCGCTGGCTGAAATTCGGAAGCGACGACGCCGTCTTGTCGTATTGCACCGTTGTGGTGAAGGCGATGTTGCGCCAGAGCGGCGTGTTGAACACCGCGCCCGCGATCCATTCGCGGTCGAGCTCGGCGATGTTGGGATCGACCACCGGATTGGGCGCGTCGAGCTCGGTCCGGATGAGGCGGACGAACGGCGTCACGCTCCAGTTTCGCGAGATCATCGGGAAGGGCGGGGCGAACTCGAAGGTGATCGCGGCCTCGCCAGCCCATTGGTTGAAGGACTGCCAGGGCAGCGCGGCTTCGCCGCGGCGATAAAGCGCCTTGCCCTCGGTCTTGACCGTGTTGGTCAGCAGGAATGTCGCGGCGACGGAGCCGGTGTACCAGTCTGCCGAACCGAAGCCGGTCGCGATGCCGCCGCTTGTGACATCCGCGCGCCGCCATTCAAAACCCGGCGATAGTGAAAAGCGATCGGTGATCGGCGCGATCAGTGCGATGCCGGCGCCGACGGTCGCGAGATAGCCGCGGCCACCGACCCAGGCCCGTCCGCCGACGGCGTAGGGCTTGACCGCCCAGCCCTGGACGAGTTCGGGAAACAGCGCGAGGCGGGGACCCGCGCTGATATCGAACAGAGCGACGTCGAGATCGGTCAATTTGAACTGATGCGTGGCATAGCCGGTGAAGCGCGTCTCGAAGATGTCGCCACGCTGGTTCTGGAAATCATAATCATGGCTCAGGCCGGCGACGCCATAGACGTTCCAATCATGCATCTGGGTCGCGATCGGCAACAGCGCGAGACTCTGGCCGCCGACCTGGATCGCGCCGCCCGGCGAGAAATTCGCGTTGTCCTGATAACGCAGGCCGGTCTGGAAATAACCGGAGAAGCGGCTGGGCTGCAGCTGTTTCTCGGCATCCGGCAGATAGGTCTCGATGCGTTCGCGCGTGATCGGGTCGAGATCGGGCGCTTTCAGCGCCTCGCTGAAATAATGCCGCGCCATCTCGTAGGAGCGCAGGCGGAAATAAAGCGCGCCGAGCTCATATTTCACGCGCGTCAGCTTCGGTTGATAATACAGCAATCGTTCGAGCGCGCCGATCGCCGCTTCGAAATCGCCGCGGGCGGTCGCGACCCGGACGAACTCAAACGTTACGTCATAATTGGTCGGCTGCGCCACCATCTGCTGGAACAGCTGCTCCTGCTGGGCGGCATCCTGCGCGAGGGCCGGAATCGCAGGCAGCAAAAGCGCGACGAGGGACACTGTCAGTCTGCGACGCGATTTGGCGAAAAGGGCCGTGCCAAACATCCGGTTCATTTCCAACGCTCTGTTGACGGTGAGCGCCAATAGGGTGTGACGGCGCGCATCAATCGAGCCGGGAACAGACCACAAAATCGCTGCCGGCAGAAGCGTTTGAACGGTCACAGGATGCATAAAGTCCGCCACCTGTGGCAATTTGGTCGGCCAAAAATTCGGTCTTGCAATCAAGCGGATAGGTTCCCTGACCATGGGCGTCGCTGATTTGTCGGATGACGGTGCGATTCCGTTCACCACGATGCGCGCTGAGATTGAGGCGGAAGAGCGAGAATCAGGCGGCGGGGAATCCCGTCACATGGCCGCCGTCAGAGGAATTGTGGCGCGCCCAAGGGGAATCGAACCCCTGTTTTCGCCGTGAAAGGGCGACGTCCTGGACCGCTAGACGATGGGCGCGGCTGCCGTGACCTTCGAGCAGATCGACCTTCGAGCAAATCGGCCGAAATGGGTCAGGAAACGCCGGCTCGCGGCGCTCTGGCGGGCGAAGCTATAGTGATGTTTCGCCGGTGCGGCAAGCGGTTAGCGACCTACCAATGCCCTGAATTCGGCATCGACGCCCAAGGCTCCTGCGACGGCAGCGGATCGCCCTTCTGCAGCAATTCGACGGATTGCTTGTCGGGCGAGCGCACAAACGCCATTTGGCCATCGCGGGGCGGCCGGTTGATCAGAACGCCCATCGTCTGAAGTTTGGCGCAGGTCTCGTAGATATTGTCGACCTCATAGGCGAGATGGCCGAAATAGCGAGCCTCGCCATAGTCTTCCTCGTCATAATTATATGTGAGTTCGAGCAGCGGCTGGCCGCGCCCCTTCGATTGTGACAGCACGCCTTCATCGTCGGGCGCGCACAGAAACACCAGCGTGAACCGGCCCTTGTCGTTCTGAGTCCGTCGGACCTCGCGAAGGCCAAGGCCTTCGCAATAGAACCGCAAGGCGGCTTCGAGGTTGCGAACGCGCAGCATCGTGTGAAGATATCGCATCTCATAAATCCCGGCTGGAGCGAGCGCGAAAGGTTAGCACGATGATGAGCCAGGACCTAAGCCGCGCCGTCGACCGGCTGGGTGATATGATTGCGTCAGCCTCGACGATCGTTCCCTTCACCGGCGCCGGTATTTCGACCGAGTGTGGAATTCCGGATTTTCGTTCGCCTGGAGGGCTTTGGAGCAAACATCGGCCGATCCCTTACGATCAATTCGTGGCCGATCAGGACGCGCGCAACGAAGCCTGGAAGCGCCGTTTCGCGATGGCGCCGGTATTCGAGGCGGCACAGCCCGGTCGTGGACATCTTGCGATCGCCGCGCTCTATAAAGCCGGCAAGGTTCCCGGCGTCATCACGCAGAATATCGACAATCTCCATCAGAAATCAGGCGTGGCCGCCACTGACGTCATCGAATTGCACGGCAACACCAGTTTCGCGCGCTGCATAGGCTGCGCAAAACGCTTTGAGATTTCGTGGGTTAGAGATCGCTTCGAAAAATCCGGCGGGATTGCGCCGGTTTGCACCGATTGTGAGGAACCAATCAAGACGGCGACGATTTCATTCGGGGAAGCTATGCCGGAGGCTGCGATGCAGCGCGCCAATGAACTTGCGCAGGGGTGCGAGCTACTGATTGCGATCGGATCGTCGCTGGTGGTGTGGCCGGCGGCGAGTTTTCCACTGGTTGCAAAACGCAGCGGCGCGAAATTGATCATCGTCAACAATGAGCCGACCGAACAGGATCAGTATGCCGATCTCATCATTCACCACGACATTGGTGAGACCTTTGGACCCTTTATCGGCAACTGATCGATTCGCCAGACGCAACCCTGTTCATAGGTTTGCGCAATTCAGATTTTTGTCTTTGCCGTGTTTGCGAGAGTGTTATCTTTGATTCTGAGAGATTCGCCTTTCACCTTTGTGAAATCTCACCAAGGACCGAAGGGACAGGGTTCGCCAGACCGTCGCAAGCACGGTCAGCGGATCGGGGGCTTGAGGTACGGGATCCGGCATCATGGCGTCTGACGGATTCGAGTCGAAGCGACTCGGTGGGATTGGGCCGGCAGAGTTTTCAGTTGGACAGGACCGCGACGCGGGCGCCGAGGGACTTGATCTCGGTTCGGTCTCGGCTGACCTGATCGAAATCAGCGGCGTCATCAAATGGTTCGACGCCTCCAAGGGTTACGGCTTCATCGTGCCGGACAATGGGACGCCGGACGTGCTGCTGCACGTGACCGTTTTGCGCCGCGATGGCTATCAGACCGCCTATGAAGGGGCCCGTCTGGTGTGCGAAGCGGTGCGGCGCGCCAAGGGCTACCAGGCTTTTCGTGTCATCTCGATGGACGAGTCGACCGCCATCCATCCGGCCCAGATGCTGCCGCCGCGCACCCATGTCACGGTCACCGCGACCTCCAGCCTGGAGCGGGCGCAGGTCAAATGGTTCAACCGCTTGCGCGGGTTCGGCTTTCTCACTCGCGGCGACGGCACGCCCGACATCTTCGTCCATATGGAGACGTTGCGGCGGTTCGGGATGACCGAATTGCGGCCCGGCCAGTTCGTGCTGGTACGATTTGGGCCGGGGTCCAAGGGGTTGATGGCCGCCGAAATCCACCCCGAAACCGGCGGACAGATGCTTTCCTCGCATTGATCCTGGGTTTCGATCCGCGCCTCGGATGCTGCCTTGGCGGGGTTGTGCGCTCGATTTCACGCCCCTTTGTCCGTCGCCCCGGCCGCACCGTATTGCAGCGGCAGCAATCCTATGCTTTCGCAGGACCCGATATTTCGGCAAGGCCGGGCATGATCCGTCCGGCGAGGGTGTGTTGATGCGGCAGTTGGTTCGCCTGGCTTTGGCGCTCGCGGTGTGGTTCGGCCTTTGGTTGCTGCCGGCCGCCGCGGCGGAGATGAAGCCGCTGGAAATCATCACCAAATCCGGTGTGCAGGTGTTCTCCGTCGAATTGGCCAAAACCGACGAGGAGCGAATGCGCGGACTGATGTACCGCACCTCGCTGCCGGACGGGCAGGGCATGCTGTTCGATTTCTCACCCGAACAGAACGTCTCGATGTGGATGAAGAACACGCTGATCCCGCTCGACATGCTGTTCGTGCAGGGTGACGGCCGCATCCTGCGCATCGCCGAAAACACCAAGACTCAATCGGAGGACATTATCCCTTCGGGCGGGCCGGTTCGGGTGGTGGTCGAACTGATTGCCGGCAGCGCCAAGAAATATGGCATCGCGCCGGGCGACAAGGTCGCGTTCGCACCGCTGTTGAAGGGGCGGTGACCTGGTCGGGGCAGCAGGATTCGAACCTGCGACCCTCTGCTCCCAAAGCAGATGCGCTACCGGACTGCGCTATGCCCCGATGTCAGGTTTCGTGCCTTCGATTAGGGTTTTTACGAGCCTCGCGCAAGGGTATCACGGCGGCGTCCTGGCTTGGACCCCTGATTGAAGCCGCAGCATCGCCGATCCGACCCAACCCTGGGATTGGGTCCCCGATCCGTCAATCACGATCCGTAGAGGAGCGTCATGCGTCCCCTGGCAGTTTTTGTTGAGCGATTTGATGGCCCTTCCGCACTCGTGGTGCGCGAGACCGAGTTGCGTCAGCCGCGCGAAGGCGAGGTGGCGATCACGGTTCATGCCGGTGGCGTGAATTTTCCGGATCTCTTGGTGTCTCACGGCAAGTACCAGGACCTTTATCCCTTGCCTTTCATCATCGGCAAGGAAGGCGCTGGTGTGGTCAGCCAGGTCGACCCCGGCGTGACCTCGCTGAAGGTCGGCGACCGCGTCGGCTTTCATCTCGATGCCGGGGCGTTCTGCGAGCAGGTGATCGTCCCCGCAGAGTTCTGCTTTCCAGTGCCGGACGAGGTGACGTTGAAGGATGCCGCCGGCAGCATCCTGACCTACCAGACCGCGCATTTCGCGCTGAAGGATCGCGGCGCGATGAAACCCGGGGACTGGGTGCTGGTGACCGGCGCGAGTGGCGGCGTCGGCATCGCGACGGTTCAACTCGCGCGTGCCTTCGGCGGTCGCGTCATCGCAGCCATCAGCAGCGAGGCCAAGCGCGCCTTTGTCGAAGCGAGCGGCGCCGAGGCCGTGATCGACCTGTCGCAGCCCGATCTGCCCAATGCCTTGCGCAAGCAGGTGAACGCGGCCACCGGCGGCCGCGGCGTCGATCTCGTCATCGACAACATGGGCGGCGCCGCCTTCGATGCGTCTTTGCGGGCGATCGCGCCGGGCGGCCGGCTTGCCGTGGTCGGCTTCACCTCCGGCGTCATTCCTGCTGTGAAAGCCAATTATCTGCTGCTGAAGGGCATCGCCGTCACCGGCGTCAACTGGAACAGGTTGCGGCAGGCCGATGATCCGGCGGCGGCTGCGCAGATCCGGCAGACGCAGCAGGAGGTTTACGGCTTGCTGGCGGGCGGTGAGATCAAGTCTCCCGTGACGGCGGCCTTCAAGATGTCAGATGTGGCGGCGGCACTCAGCGCGTTCGAACAGCGCAAGACGATGGGCAAGATCGTGCTGACGACGCGGCATTTGCAGTAAGTTGGGCGCTGGTCTGTCATACATTGCGCTGTTAGATCAACTCAACTGAACGCGCCCACTCGATCAGTAGCCAAGTGACCGCTCCCGCCGCGGCACCGCAATAGCCGTATAGTATGAAGGGCGAGGGGCCCGATGAGACACGGTCATCTATCATCAAATGGATTGCGGCAGGCGCAACCACGAAGCTGATGATCATACAGCAAGCAAACCTCAGAACCTTTGGTCCGCCGTCGAGTGCTGCATCGACCACGCCGAGGACGAGCGCCGGTGCGCTCAAGAAGACGTAGGCGGCCAGAATTATAGTGAAGGCGAGATCGCTGACCATTCGAGGCGCAGCCCACATGCCCCAAAGATCAAACGCGAGAGCGTAAGCCAACGGAAAAAGCAGCAAGAACAAAGCTGTTCGGTACAGCCCCGTTTTCAAAATACTTACAATGGCCATGCTCAGCCCGCGGCTGTCGCGAACTGCCGTGCGACTGTCCGCGCTTCGCCGCGCGCCTCGGCCTTCGCAAGAAAAGCCTGCGTCGCCGCGAACATGCCCCACATCGCGCCGAGCATCATGAAATATTGCCGCCAGTGGTCGGTATCGATGATGAAGCTTTCGACGAAAGTGCCGAGAAACGCCGCGAAGAAGGCGATATAGAGCCGCTGCCAGGGCGTTCGCACGAACAGATAGCGGAAGCCCATCGCGGCGGTCATGAACCACAGCACGGGATAGCAGATGCCGGCAAGCCAGCCGCCGGACATGAAAGCGTTCAGGAACGAATTGTGGGTGTCTTCCGGAAAGAATTTCGAGAATTGCAATGGGCCGATGCCGAGCGGCAGATCGAGCGCCATCTCGAATCCCAGCACGTGACGGCCGAACCGTCCGAACCGTCCGCTGTCATAGCTCTGTTCCAGGCTGGCGCGCTGCTTGAAGAGGTCGCCGACCGAATCCACCGACAGCAGCGCCGCCAGCAGCAACAGTGCGACCGCGGCCGCAATGATCGCGATCATGACGATCTTGGTCCGCTCGGTGCTCGAGCGGCTGGTGGCGAAGGTCATCATCACGACGAAAGCGGAGGTGCACACCAGCTGCCCCCACGCGGCACGTGAAAACGACAGCAGCACGGCCAGCGCAATGATGCCGAACACCATGGCGTTGCGCGCGGCCTTGCCGAAGCGTTCGAGCAAAATGCATTGCAGCGCGAGCAAAGCGGGGAGGATCAGGAATGCGCCGAACACATTCGGGTCCTTGAAGAAGCCGCGGGCGCGGCCATACTCGGTCAACAGCTCATAGCCGCCGGGGATGGCATGAAAGTAGCCGGCGATACCGGCAAGCGAGGTGACGACCGCGCCGGCGAGGCAGCCGCGCGCGAGGCGATCCAGCCGCTCCTCGGTGTGATCAGACAGCACCATGGCAAAGAACAGCGCCGTGATCGCCATGTACCAGGAGGTCGAGATCCAGCTGATGATCTTGCTCTGGTCGAGCAGATTGGCGGCCGACGTCGTGTAGCCGATGTTGATGAGCATCTGCAGCACCAGCAACGCTGCAAGCAGCGGCGTCATCCGCAGGCCGGTGGCGAAGAAGATGATAATCGCAAGCAGCGTCGCGACCTCGTAGGGACTGGGCTCGACGCTGACGATCGCGCAGCCGAACCCGACCAGCCACAGCAAGGCGTGCTGCAGCAGGCGGATGCGAGGGCCGAGTTGCGGCGCCGCCATGCTATCGACGTCGAGACTTAACGCCACGCTTACTCCGATACACCACGAAACATCCGGACAAACAAAATTCCGGCTACACCATCATCAATATGCGTTCTCGGCCTTGATCAGCGCCAGCGGCGTCCTGAACAGGATGGCGAGATCGAACAGCAGCGACCAGTTTTCGA
>Ga0081455_10002148_pt1 | contig 23512 bp, 20 predicted proteins | sample TabmetS3T2R1_FD_70207 | JGI IMG/M metagenome (GOLD analysis project Ga0081455, IMG submission 70207) | Tabebuia heterophylla rhizosphere microbial communities from the University of Puerto Rico - S3T2R1 | ecosystem: Host-associated > Plants > Roots > Rhizosphere ...
TCCTGGCGCATCGTCATCTGGTCGCGGAAGCCTCGAAGTGGCCTGAACAAGCGTCATCGAATGTATCAGGGTGGTGCGAAGCCACGTCACTTATAGTCTATCATGACGCTGGTGATACTTCGGCTAGGTAGTACTAAAACAACTTCACTACCTCTCCTGCAATATATTGTCACGGGGACGAAGTCCTCAGTGTCGCTGGTCCGGGTGCCACGGACCGGGCCGGCCTGCTTCCCCAACAGGCTAAGCACTATTTGCCTCGAAGGACCATTATTTATCGCAATAACGCTTACTGCGGTCCTTGATTTGAATGCAGAGATCAAAATCGCAGGATCTATTGCATAGGAGACGGAGATTCTGGTTGAGCCGGGTCTCGCGTATCTTGCGAATTGCCCCATAGCGAATAAGGCTTTTTGGGGCGCGAATCCAAGATAGGTGCTACCCCTATTTTCAATTTGAATGAGGGATGAATTCTCGCTCCACTGACCGAAGAAACCCCACAGATAAAAAATCGCGCTCACGTTGTAGTCTACCAATAACTGGTGCATAAGCCCGGCCCATGCCAGATAGTCCCTCTGTCTAATTCCCGCAGTGTCGAGCGCATGAATAGAGAACTCTGTCATCCAAAGGGGAATGTTATATTGCTGACTCAGCTGCTTCATCGAGCGCATGTTGACTAGAGGCTCGTCATAAAGATGGGTTGCGAGGGCGCCAACATACTGTCTTGCGACTGGATCAGACAAAATCACCATGCTCTTTTGAGCGGCTATAGACGAGCGGATCTCATCCGGAACGACGATTTTCGTTCTCAATCCGGCAGCCGATATTCTTGGGCCGAGAAGCCTGATGACGTCGCGGAGGAACTCGCCGGATCGCGTCGTCCTTCCCTGAAAATAGCCGGGCTCGTTATAAATCGAATAGTACGGCATCTCGAGCCCTTGGCTTTTCCAGTGCAAGAGCAAAGCCATCGCGTACTCAACGTATTCCGCGGGGTTGCCTTCCGTCATCCATGTCTCAGGAAAGAGGGGCGCCAGAAAGTAATCTCTCAGTCCCACTCGCGCGGCTCGCTTTACATAAGTGATGTAGCCATCCCCGCCCTTCCACGAGAAATGAAATTTTGAAAGATCTGTTGCATTTGGATCTGAGTTGTCATTTAGCGGCTCAATCATACCTTCAATCACGGGGCGAGCCATTGTTAGACCCATCTCGCGGTATAACAGATTCAGAATCTTGTTCTGGTCAGCATTTGGAATTATCGCCGCTGACCGTCTTGTATTCTGATCAAAAGTTTTCGTGAGATGTGGATCGTCAAAAAGCCGGACGCTTGTCCCGAAACCATCAATTGTCTGGTAGGCGATATTGGGGTCAACACTCGCCTTGAGCGAGCCTTCCGAACCACTGCAGTGTTCGGGCTGTGGCACCGAAGACGCGACCTGCGCATCTCTTGCATTCGCAGATTCTCCAGCGAGTTCCTTTATCCACGTAGGAAGGCCCCCGGAACTTTGACAATCGGCGATAAACATGACCACCAATAAGAAAGCGGCCACTGTTCCAAACGTTGTTCTCGTAGACGGCAAGACGGAGCTCCCGCCATCAGTTTTGCCAAAACAAATGCCTCCGTGCCACCTTCAAGTCAGAATGTCCTTCCCACTCACTGCCCTGATCTGAACCTAAGGGTGATGCAGATGAGCCAGGCGATGCGACTGATCAACAGGACCCTCACACCCAGTCTGGTAAGAATGGGAAGGCGCTGTGCACCTGCCTGCCGCTGAAGTCCCGCTTGTATGCCCGCAATGCAAGGGTGCCCTCGTCGCCGATCCGACGTCCTACCACTGCGACCCTTGCGCGGCCGACTATCCGATCCTGTTCGGCATACCGGATTTCCGCCTGCGGCCTGACCGCTATCTCAGCCTAGAAGAGGAGCGGGCCAAAGCAGGGCGTGTGTACGAATTCGGAAGGAATGCGTCGCTCGCCGATACGGTGCAATTCTACTATTCCATCACCTACGATCTTCCGCCCAATCTGGTGCAACGTTACCAGGCGGCAATCCTTGCCGCGCCGGAGCGGGCGCAGCACATCCTCGGCGATCTCCGCCCGAAGCCCAATGCCGACCTTCTGGTCGACCTTGGTTGCGGGACCGGGGGCCTGCTGGTCGCTGCCCAAGGGAGCTACCGCGCCATCTGTGGCGTGGACATCGCCTTGCGCTGGCTGGTGATTTGTCAGAAGCGCCTGCGCGAGAGGAGTGCCGCAGCAACGCTTATCTGCGCCGACGTCGAAGCGCTGCCCTTTCCCGATGCTAGCTTCACCCAAGCGGTTGGCGCCGACCTCGTCGATCATGTCTACGAGATCGATCGAACGCTGCACGAGATCGGACGAACCCTTAGGCCTGGCGGACTATTGTGGCTGTCAGCCGCCAATCGCTTCTGTCCTGGGCCGCACCCCTTGACCGGCGTCTGGGCGACCGGCTTCCTACCGAAACGGCCGCGTGCTTGGCTTCTGACCAAGCTCAAGGGGATCGACCTCTTGCGTTATGCCAATCTCGTTTCACCGGGAAACCTTGTTCGGCGACTGCGGCGGCATGGACTCGTCGTTGAGCAAACGAAGCCCAAGGGCGTGCACGAGAGCGTGGCGAGAGGCTATGCGGCGTCGGAGCGTCGACTGATCGCGCTATATCGGCTTGCGCTCGGTCTGCCTGTGATGCGATCCATCCTGCTTTGGATCGGCCCGGGATTCGAAGTCATTTGCCGCAAGCCCGAAACCGATGCGCGCAACCACAAGGCTGCGGACTCGTCTCCAAACGGGAAGCAGTGAAGGACACCATGCGCTTCGGATTGATCGGGCTTGGGGGAATCGGTCAGGTTCGCCGTGCGGCGCTCGGGCGCACGCCCGGCTGCTCGCTGACGGCGGTCTTCGACCAAGATCCCGAGCGGCTTCGCGGGCACGCCGCTAACGTCACCGCCTTTCCCACTGCAGACGCAATGCTTGCCTCGGACTCCTGCGATGCCGTGATCATTTCGACGCCGCCCGATTCGCACGATGCCTTGGCGATCGCTGCCATGGGGAGCGGCAAGCACGTGCTGGTCGAGAAGCCGATGGCGAGCTCGGCGGCGGCGTGCCGGCGCATGGTGGAGACATCGCGGCGAACCGGCCAGACACTCGCCGTCGGGTTCAATCATCGTTATTTCGCGGCGATCAAAGCCGTCAGGCAAGCGATCGCCTCCGGCGCCATCGGCACGCTCAGCCATGTCCGCGCCTATGCCGGGCATGTCGGCCTCGCCGAATTCAAGGCCCCCTGGATGTATACGCGGGACGTGATGGGAGGCGGCACGCTGATGGACAACGGCATCCACGTTCTTGACCTGACCTGTCACCTTATGGGCGGCGTCGACCATGCCTGTGGCGCGACGAGCTCACATGTCTGGAAGCTCGACGTCGAGGACAACGCCTTCGCCGTTCTGACCAACAGCAAGGGGGTTGTGGGCTTCCTGCATTCGAGCTGGAGCGAGTGGAAGGGCTACCGCTTCTTCGTGGAGGCCTATGGCGATCGCGGGATGGCGCGCGCCTATTATGCGCCAATGTCGTCGACATTGATCACCATGGAGCGGCCGGGCGGCGCGCCGCGCGTGCAGCGTAATTTCTATCCCGCGGCGATCCTGCGCGAGAAGCTGTTCGGATGGCAGAGCACGGTCATCCGCGCGTTCGTTGAGGAATTTCAAGACTTCGTTGCTCTCGCGCAAGGGCGCAAACAGGGCACGGTCATTGCGCGTGGCGAAGACGGCGTGCGCATCGCCGAAATCGTCGAGGCGGTCTATCGCGGCTCGCAGGCCGAAGCTGTTGCCCCCTCGACCAAGGCCTCCGGTAAGAAGCGCCTCGAGCGGTGACTTGCTCATTCGAGGCGTAGGCTGCGATGAAACCGGCTGGGAATAAGCCTTCGCCCCTTGCTCACGGCCCAACACCAGCAATAGGCGGCGGTGCTGTAGAGGTAATAGAGCTGATGAAACAGCAAACCGCTGAGCGCGAACAACAAGCCGTTGCGGCGCAGGAACAGGGCGAACAGCTCGAGATTGGCCGCAAACGCCATGCCCAATAGCGCAATCGGGATCCACCACGAGGTCAAGCCGGCAAGGCTCGTCACCAGGAAGAGAGCAAAGAGGCAAGCGATCAGCGCCCGGATGCGCTCGGCCATGGAGATATTCAGCTCATCCCCGGTGTGGCCGCTTCTGAGCAGAAGAAACGACCATGGTAGCGCGCGGTCGCGGATCTCGGTGGTGAGGAGACCGCGCAGCGTCCAGACTTTTAGGTGTGTGCCCTGAAGCTCGGCGGCCAACCGGATTCGCCCGCCGGCCGCGCGCAGCCTATAGCCGAGCTCGATATCCTCAATGGAAGGGCGCGGGTAGCGCAGCGCATCGAATCCGCCCGCTTCCATGAATGCATCTCTGCGTACAGCGCCGCAGCCCGCCCAGAAGGTCGTGGCCTCGCCGCTTCCGGCCTGATGATAGTAGTGGTGCACCAGATTCTTGTACTGGGAGAAAAAGTTGCGCGCGGGCGGTGTATCGTCATACGAACCGAACACGGCGACGTAATCCCGGTCTGCCAGCACGCTCCTTATGCGTTCGGCCGCATCGCTTCGCACCACCACATCGGAATCGACGAACCAGAGAATGTCCCCCTTGGCCTGCTGCGCGCCGAGGTTGCGCGCGGCGCCAGGGCCGCAACGCCCGCCGGTCGCGATGACCCGCGCGCCCAAACTGGCGGCGGCCGCGGCCGAGCCGTCGGTCGATCCGTCGTCCACCACGATGATTTCTGAGAGCTCGCCTCGGTCTCGCATCGCGAGGAGCGGCGCGAGCGTGCGCTCAATAAATGCGCGGCAATTGTAGGCCGGCATGATTACGGTTATCGCGGCCGGAACCTCAGCTCCAGGCTCAAGCGGCTGAGGGCGGATCTGCTCGGGTTTCATGCGTCCGAAAACCTTCCTGGGCAGCGGCCTTCACGGCTAAGCAACGGCAATCGTTATTGTCGAGGACTGAGGCTGATGCAATAACCGGACGCCTCGCCCGCCACCCACGCAAGCGTAAAGATTGCAAGCCAGAAACCCCCGCTCATGAGTTGGTTGCGCAATTCTGGCTTCCGCCGCGCGGCCAGCAGGATTCGTCCCAACAAGACGGGAAAGGCTCCAGGCGAAAGCAGCACGAGGAGCGCCCGTTGCAAGATCGGGCGCTGGCGCGCGCGGGTGAAGCCAAACTCGCGGCCATGCGCAAGCCGCTGGGCAATGAATTGGCGCGCGCTGTAGCGATTGCGGTGAATGACGTTCAGGCGTGGATCGAGCACTAGGCGGATCCCCTCGGCACGGAACCGTCTGTGGAACGACGGCTCCCAGAATCCACGCCGCAACAGGTCCTTGTGCCGAAGCAGGTCCACGCGCCGATAGACGGCGTTGTCGGCCGCAAGCTCGTGGACCTCGCGCCTTGCCTGCGGCGGCGCGTAGGCGGCATAACGCAGCAGGAAGATCGCTTTCGATCGCGCATCGGCCTCAGCTTCGTTTTCGATCGTCCCGCCCAGGGCAACGCCCTCAAGATCTGCGCTGAGCAGCGTTTCCACCCAATCGGCGGCGGGAATACAATGCGCCGTCGTCGTCGCCACCAGGTCGCCTTGGGCAGCAAGAATTCCGTCGCGCCATAGATGCGGTATGAGGCTGCCTCGAGGACTGCACAGAACACGGACATTGTCTTGATCGCCGACAAGCGACGGCACGTCGGGGTCGGCTGGCGTATGGCAAAAGAGAAACTCCACTTCAGGGTGCGAGCCGGGCCGCAGCGCACGCAGGATCTCCGGCAAATTGCTCTGCGCATTCTGCACGGCCACGACCATCGAAAGTCTGACTGGAGGAGTCAAAGTCCATTCCTGAGCAGCCGGAGCGCTCGACGCAAGCCCAAATAGGAGCGCGAATGCAGCGCTTGGAGATCCCTGAAGATCATATCGTGGCGCAGATAGTAGGTGTCGAGGCGCGGCAGCGCGGCCTTATCCTCATCGCGCCGTAACATGCGCAGATCCGTCGTGAGGCTGCCGCAATAGCGCTGACGCGCGAAAGCCCTGACCCGGGCGTCGCTCAGCCCGTAGGGGTAGGCGAAATAGCGCGGACGCACGCCAAGCTTTGCGGCGACGGTTTCGTCCGCGCCTTCACATTCGTCGCGAAGGGCCGCGTCGGACAGTTGGCGGAGGTCGGGATGGCGCACCGTGTGCGCCTCGATTCGCACCCCTGACCCTTGCAGCGCCTCGATCTCCGACCACTGCAACATCTCGAAGAGCGGAGCGCTTGCGGGTTGGCCGGGCCAACGATTGGTTGCGCCCACCACGCCCGTCGTCAGAAACAAGTGAGCCGGCGCGGAATGGCTGCGAAGGATTGGCAGCGCCTCGGTGAACACCGTCCGCATTCCATCATCGAACGTCAGAACGACGCCGCGCGGGGTGTCCGGTTGCAGCAGCGCATCGAGGTCCAAGATGGGAATCTCACAACGCTCGAACGCGTCGAGCAGCTTGTGGAAGGTCTTCGGCGGGTAGGACAGTACCGACCCGCTGTCGTCGATGCTATGGAAGGTCAGGACCGCGCGCACGACTGTCTCAGTGGATCTTTCTGGACGCGCGGATCGAATCCACGAGGGCCAAGTAGTTGTCGACGTGACGCTTGAGCGTATAGAGCCGCAGGAATCCCTCACGCGCCTGCTTGGCAAGCGTCTCGCGCAATCCCGGCTCATGCACCAGTCGCGCCAAGGCTGCACGGAGCTCTTCACTCGTTTGGTAGATGAGACCGCCGCCGGTTGCCTCGACCGGCTCGCGACAACCGCCCGCATCTCGCACGATGGCGGGCGTGCCACAGGCAAACGCCTCCACGATAGATAGACCGAAAGTCTCCGGCGCGAGCGAGGGGAAGATCAGCGCCGTGGCCGCTTGGTACTCGGCGACAAGCTCGGGTTGCGGGATGCGGCCCAGGAAGCGGATATGCGGGGAGTTTGCGAACCGGCGCTCCAGCTCGCCGCGCAACTCGCCATCTCCAATCACATGTAGGTCATAGGCCGGAAGATTGGTGAAATCTTCCAGCAATTGCACGATGCCTTTCGAGGCGGTCAGGCGGCCGACGAACAGGAAGCGAGGCCGCGCGGGTCGCGGCGCGGCGCTGGTCCTTGGCTCTATTCCCGAGAATAGCGGCAGCACATGAATCGGCGGCTTGAGCCCCGCGTCGCGGTGGCGCCGCGCGGTGAACTCGCTCGGCGCGAGCATCGCGTCGACCCGTGCCATGGAACGTTCCATCAAACGCGTGTAACGCCACAGCTGTGGCGGGATCCCCGATATGAGGCTGCAGCTGAAGCACGTTGGACGGTCGCAAGGCCGGGACTTGTTCTTCCACAGGACATGCGTGGGGCAAAGAAGCCAATGTTCATGCGGCGTGTACAAGCTCACAGGGGCGCGGCTCCAAGCAACGATGGCCGGACCGCCAACCAGGGACACGTTATGGAAGTGCACGACATCGAACGGGCGGGCAAGCACGGCGCGTGCCGCCCGCGATTTTAGTCCGGGGTGCCCGGTTTGCTGGCTGATCAGCGGCGAAAGGAAGCCGAACGGGCTCTCGAGGCGATGCACCACGATGCCCTTGTCGGGCCCTTCGTCGGGCATGGCGTCTTTGTATTTGGTACGATAGGCGTCAACGCAATGCATGACCTCGACTTCGTGACCCTGAGCAACGAGCGCGCGCGACAGAGCGCGGACATAGATCCCACAGCCTCCAAAATGGTAAGGCGGGTAGAAGGTCGTGACCATGCAGAAGCGCATCAGCGCCTGCCCGCGCAATGTTCGAGACTTGTCAGAGTAAGCTCGGCGGCCGTGCTCCAGCTACAGCATTGCGCGCGTTCAAGAGCGTTTTGCCGCAGTCTCGCCTCTGTCGCCGGATTGCTCGCCAGCTCGTAAATCCGCTGCCCGATTTCGTGCGGGTTTCTCGGGTCGAAGGTCAGTCCCGCCGGGCCGACCACCTCGGCGACCGCCACGCCTTTGCTCGCCAGCACTGGCGTCCCGCAGGCGAGCGCTTCCAAGGCTGGAAGGCCAAACCCTTCCGAGAAGGACGGCAGCACCAAGGCTAAGGCCTCAGAATAAAGCGCGGCGAGCTCGTCGTCGGTGACGAAGCCGGTGAAATGAACGCGGCCCCTGAGATGAGGATCGTTTTCGGCCCGGCTCACCACTTCCTGGTAGTTCGAGTGAAATCCGTCGCCTTTCGGGTCACCCACAATCACCAGACGCAGGTCTGGCACGAGCGCGGCGATTTCCGCAAACCCGGCAAGCAGGCCCAACAGATTCTTGTGCGGCGCGATGCCGCCTACAAAAACCAGCAGCCGGCCCTCCGGCGGAATTCTTGCTCGACGCCGCGCCGCCGTGCGCCGTTCGCTGTCCGTGACGGGAATGAAGCGAGAGTCCACACCCTCGCAGATCACGTCGATGCGATCGCCTCGGATGCCGATATAGTCCTCGATCTCCCGCTTGGCGGTGTTCGAGACGGTGATGATGCGGGATGCTCTCGAGCAAGCGAGCCGCATCTTGAGCGACCAGAGCAAGCGTCCCATCCGATCGGGGAATACGAGATCGGGAAAATGCTCCGCGATCGCATCATGGAGCGTGACAACGGTGGGAATGCGCCGGCTGGTCGGGAACCAGGAATAGGCCGCCGGAAAGAACATCAAATCGATCGCCTCGCGCCCCACCGCACGGCTGAAGCCGTATATGTCCCTTAACGAGCGGCGATCGCCGGCAACGGCAGACTCGGTGACAGGTCTTGACGTGGGCACCTCGATAACCTCCACGTTCGGCTGCGCCATCTCGGGTGCGGGCGGTTGATCCACGAAAAGGCAAAAGCTATGGCCACGCGATGCTGCGAACATTGCCGGCAGCAGTCCGCGCGTGAAGCGTCCGAAACCGCGGCGATTCGACCAGCAGCTTGCGTCGATGCCAATGCGCATTACCGCCACTCGCGCAGGCTCTGACCCGCCCCTCGCATGGAGCCGACGGCCTCGCCAAGCGCCCAAGCGCTCGCCATGAGACTGACCCAGATCAGCACGGGGAATCTGAGATTTGCGCGGCTTGACGCGCCCATGGCAAATACCGCGCGGGCGGTCAGCACAATCGGGAGCAGCATTGCCTTCGCGAGATGCAGGAATCTCGCGGGCCAACCTCTGCCCTCCAATCGTGATGCGGCGTAGATTCGCCCGTGGTGGAGGCGCGTGGCGAGCGACACGTTGTGCTGATCGCAAGCTGACAAAGTCACCAGCATCCGGGGCTCGTGCAAGATTTGACGGCCCTGCGCCAGGAGCAGCGCACAAAGTCGTCCTTCTATAAGTCCATTGACCTCTTCGCGCAGCAGTCCAAGCAATTCGGTCCGGCGAAACGCCATGTTATTGCCAGGGACCCGGCCGATCCTGACGGATCCATCACGACGGTAGCCAGTCGGAGCCGACTGCTCCACTCGCTCCGGCGTGAAGGCGCCGTATTCGCTCCAGCCGAGGGCCTGACAGCGGCTGAGAAGGGTCGGGGCAATTCGTACTGCACCTCCCGCTGCCGCCGCTTCTGAATCGGTGAAGGCCGACTTGACCGCGGTACACCACCCTTCATCCGGCCACGAGGTATCCTCGAGGAGCCCCACCACGTCACCCTTGACGGCCATCACCCCTCGCTTACGGCGCAGCGGGACAGGCTCCTCGGGCGCCTCTATGAAGTGGACCGAGGGGTAGCGCTCCCACTGAAAGGTGGAGCGCAGCTCCTTGGTCAGCACCACGACGCATTCCACCGCATCCAATGGCAGCCGATCAAGGCAGTTAGCAAGCGCATCGCGCCCGATCAGCGCAACGACGACGACGGAAAGGGGATGGGTGGCCACGGAGCGAGCCCCCGTGGGTTCCGCGGTTGCGCAAGCGTATTGAGCCGGTGTCACGCCGTCAATTTGACTCTCTCGTTAGTCTCGGAAAGGGCGGCTACCAGAATGCGGTCGCGGGCGGCGGCAACTCTAATCGCGTCCTCGGCTGAGATCGGAGAGGGCCCTTCATCACGCGCCGCCGCGTAGAAGGCTTGCATCAAGGCTCTCAAGCCCGGATAGGCCGCTTCACCGCGAATGGCCCGGTTGAGCAAGTTCGCCGACGCAGCACCGAACACCTTAATGGTCGCCGAGAATGGGCGAAGGATCTTGCGCATACGAGAGACGCGTCCGTCGTGCCGAACGGCGAATCCGTGGAAGAAATCGAGCTGAATAGCTCCGCGGTCGCCGCAAACCGTCATCTCGAAGCAAGTCGGGCGAGCATGCATGCTGATGAGCATGGAAAGAAGCGCGCCTGCATACTCCCCGCTGACCAGCACCTCGCCCGGTCGCGAATGGCTGACCGACCAAAGTTCCGGCTTCCAATCGGCATTTGGCCAGAGCCTGCGCAACACCGACAAGGGATGCGGCAGGATCTCGGCGGCAATTTCATCCAACTCTCTATCCGTGCGTCCCGTGCCGCCGGCGGAGCAGATGCGAATTTCGATAGCGGAAGCATCTCTCAGATAGTCGATGGCGTGCATCGCATTGGCCACGGCATCCTGAAAGGCGACCTGATGCACCGGGCAAAGAACCACACCCTTGCCGCTGGCAAGATCAAACAGCGCTCGCGTCTCTTCGGCGGATTTCGCCAGCGGTTTTTCCACCAAGGCATGAATGCCGCTTTCGATCGAGCGGCGGGCAAGCGCGGCATGCGTGGAAAGAGGCGAGCAGATATGCACTGCGTCAACGCAATTCGCTCGTAGGAGATCCGCCGCATCGGCCGTCGTGGACCGCACTCCCAACGCGCGCGCGAGCGTCGCCGCACGCTCTGCATTGGGATCGGCAATGCCCACGATTTCGGCGCCAAGACGCCGCGCTGTACGGCCGTGCCAGTAACCCATCAGGCCCGCGCCAACGATCGCAACCCGCAAAGCAGTGCGCTGGCGACTTTGGGACTTCATCCGAGACCTGTACCGATTTTACGCCGCCCCTTGTCATACCCGCCCGGGAACTTGCGGCCTGATCGGCTTGGGCAGGTCGACACGCTTTTCCTCATGATATTCCGCTTCGGTATTCACGAGCATATGGTCGACGTCCTCACCCAGCAGCTTGCGCGCCAGGATGAGGCCCATCTCGATCGAGTGATCGGCATTATTGTAGCGGAATGTGCCGGTGCGTCCGACCGTGTGCAGACCGACATAATCCTGCAAATTGGCCTGAATTAGCGCGAGCTTCTCGCGATAGAGGAGGTCGTATACCGGATAGGCGAACCTGGTGCGGATCACTTTCATGTCCTCGACCTCGCCGTCCACGATAAAGTCGAGCTTGTCGCTAAGGTCCTTAATGCAGCGGCGCCCCACCTCCTGGTCGGACATCTTCCAAATGTCATCCCCTTCGGAACAAAAGCATTCAAGCACGAGCGAGGTGTGGTCATCGTCCCGAACCATGGCTCTGCTCCAATTTTTCGGTTCGTGCATCCTCCCGAAAATGATGTCGCTGTCCTGGATGTAGAGCCACGTGTCTTCCGACACCCGGTCCTTTCCAAGGATCACGTTCACGGTGATGAGATCCCGGAACGTCAGCGAGCGCGCCGCGTCCGCGACTGCGGGTTTACAGCCGGGTTCCAGCATCAGGACAAGTCGCCCAAGCGGCATGGTGGAGACCACGTTGTCGGCCCTGACGCTGTGCTCCGTCTCGCCACTGAGAAAGAACACTTCCAGCTGCCCAGGCCGGTGGTAAGCGATGCGGGTGACCGGGGAGCCGAGCTTCACCTCGTTGCCGGCCGCCCTGACATCTTCGGCCATGCGCTCGGAGATCCGGCCATAGCCGTCGCGCGGATACATGAATTCATCGACCAGACTCACGACGCCCTTGCGGGGCCCGAGCAGAGCATCGCGAGCCAGATCCCAGATCGATAGCCCGCGACTGCGTTGCGCGACCCAATCGGCCGATATCCGGGTGCAGGGCATACCCCACACCTTCTCGCTATATTGCTCGAAGAACATGCGATAGAGCATCGCGCCGAACTGCGCCGTGTAGGCTTGCTCCATCGTGACGATTGGCGGACTGGTGGCCGCCTGCTTCAGCGACGACCAAAGAAACGAAGCACCTATTCTGGCGATCGTGACCGGGTCGCACTTGGTGAGGATCTCCTTGAGGCTGATCGGGTAAGAGAAGTACTTCCCCTCGTGATAGATCCTGCTGATGCGGTTCACCATCACCAGCTCACCTTCCATCAGCCTCCGGAACCAGTCGTTGAGGTCCTCATTCTTGGTGAACCACCGGTGACCACCGAGATCGAATTTGTAACCCTTATATTCGAAGGTTGCCGCCAAGCCGCCGACATAGCGGTTCCGCTCCAGCACTGTAACGCGAACGCCGTTTGTGCTGAGCTGGTGAGCCACCGCTAGTCCAGCGGGTCCTGCCCCGAGAACAACCACGTGTTCAGGCTGCTTTATGTTCGCCTCCCTCGCGGCGGAACGCTACGGCGTTGTAGATCGCGCCGACCAACAACGCGAAGAGATAGAGGAAAAGAAACAATTCCAGTCCGCCTAGCAGACTGCCGGGGACGCTGACACTATAGCCCGGAAGGTAGTGCGATAGCAGTTTGGCATGAACGCTCTCATCTGCGGTGCCGCGCAGGACAAGCCAGAGCGTCGAAAGCACGAGCTGTACGGCCGCGACTGCCCCAAGGGCAATTCCCAACGCATGGCCTGAGATTCGCAGCACCGGTGCACGCAGACCGCGGGCTGCAGCTTCATCCCATATTACGAGGCGCGGCAGATTAGCTCCGAGGCTCCGCACGTAGAACCAGGCAACCGCTCCCCCGGAAACACCTCCATAGATCAATCCCCACAGCAAGCCGAACCACGCGCCAGCGGAGCTCGCGGAATAACCTGGCATGATAATGCCCAGCGAATTCAGGTAGCGACCGGGATGATTGGCGACACCGAGCGATATGTGTGTTGCCACAAACAACAACAGTCCTAAGGCAAGTCCCGCGCCAAGAGCGGCGATCGCCACGTTGAGCCGCGCCGCCGCCGAGAACAGCTTGTGCTCCTCCGAAACCGAGTTTTCTTGCCGAGGTGAGGACCGGCGCGGACGCTCGAGAGCGAGAAAGCCCAGGAAAACGATGTGTGCGAAGTTCCAGCTTGTTGCAGCGAGAAATCCAGTAAGGGCGCCGATCACCCCGGCCCATGCGGCGCCAACGAACACTCCCGGCCACGTCACGCTGTATCCGGGAAGGATATTGCCGAGCGCCGACAGATTGGGGCCGATCGGCACCCCCTCGGGGGCTCCCTGCACCAACAGCACGGCGGTGGCTAAGGCCAATCCAAGCGCAAAGACGACGGCGACGGCAATCGACATCGCCACGGTGTCCATGCGCGCAAACAGCGCCATCAGCGTGAGGTCGTCTGAGTCGGCTTGCTCTCGTAACGCAATGACCATGGCAATGCCCAATTGACCCGGCGCCCGCGCATTTTCTGGAAGCCCGTCAGGGTCGACTACTTATCCTGCACCCGTGGGCAGGTCCAGAGCTTTGCGGTTCGCTCTTCCGCTATATACTGGCCGGGCGAAGGCGCGTGCTCGTTAGGTCGGGCGCCATGGCTGGTTGGAACGTCTCGCGTTTCTCCAATTGGGGGCGGCGGTCATCGCCCACGAAGCTTTGAACCCAGAGCAGCTTTGGCGCTGTCCGCGCTGCAAAGGTCATCTCCACCGCAGTTCGGACAGACTGACTTGCACGCCATGTTCGACAGGCTACGAGTTTGTCGGCGACATCCCCGACCTGCGCGTCCCCGGCCCGAGCTGGATAGACCAAGCCCAGGATCGGTCCGAGGCGCGGCAGTTTCTCGCAGAGACCGGCGGTGTTGATTGCCGCGATATGATCGCCTGGGTATTCGCAAGGCGCTCTGACTGGGAGAAAGAGAGGGCGGATCTTAGGACAGCGCAGGTGCTGGCTGCCCCCGAGCGGTTGCGCCTTGAGCTTCAAGGCTGGCTGCAGCCTCTGATGAGAGGCGAAGGCTATTTCCTCGACGTCGGCTGTGGGAACGGCACATTGTTGGCGGCAGCCGCCTCGCTTGGACGCCAAGGCATTGGAGTGGACGTTTCAATGGTCTGGCTCCAGGTGGCGGCCGGCATGATCAAGGCCCACGGCGGTCGGCCCATGCTTGCTGCGGCAATGGCCGAGGCCCTGCCGCTCGCGGACGAAACCGTCGGCGGTATCGTCTCTCTCGATGTGATCGAGCACGTTGGCGAGCCCGGACCTTACCTTGTGGAGCTCAACAGGGTCGCGAAACACGGCGGCTTTCTTGCACTGGCGACGCCCAACCGCTTCAGCCTTGCTGCGGAACCGCATGTTTTTCTTTGGGGCGTCGGCTTTCTGCCGCGGCCCTGGCAGAAGCCCTATGTACGATGGCGGGGTGAGCGCTACGAATTCACGCGCCTCCTCAGCCGACCCGAAGTGGCCAGGCTGATGCGCCGCTTCACCGAGTTCCGCACCGTAATCACGGTTCCGCCAATCTCGGAGTTTGAGATCGCCCGCTTCTCCAAGCGGAGGCGTGTGCTCGCTCGCTTGTATAACCGTCTCTTGGCGCACGGCATGCACTGGCTGCTGCTGCCGATTTGTCCCTTCTTTCGCGTTGTCGGGATTCGTGCCTAGGCGAGACGAACTACCCGGGCTCGATGCCGACGCCACTTAACGGTTGGACAGCTGATGCGCCAGCGGCCTTGCGACGGCTTTCCTCGGATGGGCGCGGCGGTGCCACGCCCAAGCCGTTCGCACAATTGTTTTGAGGTCCGACAGGCGTGGCGCGAAGGAGAGTTCCGCCTGGCCAAGCGAAGCATCCGCGACAAGGACAGCAGGATCGCCCCCGCGCCGGGGCCCGGCTAGAACCTCAAGCCTTTCACCCGTCTCGGCCGCGATCGCATCGAGAACTTGCTTGACCGAGTACCCAGCGCCGGTCCCGAGGTTGAAAGCCCCACCTGACGAGCCGGCAAGCAGCCGCGCCAACGCCGCGACGTGCGCATCGGCGAGATCTGAGACATGGACATAATCCCGTATCGGAGTGCCATCGCTCGTCGGGTAGTCGTTACCGAAGACGGTGAAGTCGGTGATGTATCCTTGGATCGCCATCATCGCTCTTGGGATAAGGTGCGTTTCCGGATCGCGCATCTCGCCGATCTCGCCCTCGGGATCGGCGCCGCTTGCATTGAAATATCTGAGAGCGATGGAATTGAGCCCGTAGGCAAGCGCATAGTCGGACAAGACATGTTCAACCATCAGCTTCGATCGGCCGTACGGGTTAACTGGAGTCTTCGGAAGCGTCTCAGCAATGGGTAGCTTTGTGGGCTCCCCATAAATCGCGCACGAGCTCGAAAAGACGATATGCCGGCAGCCGGCCTGCAGCATGCCCTCAAGAAGAGCAAGCGACCCGGCGACGTTGTTCTCATAGTACTTCTTTGGGTCGACCAGAGATTCGCCAACATAGGCGGAAGCGGCAAAATGCAGGACCGCCTCAGCCTGATAGGAGGTGATTGCCTGCCGGATCGCATCGGAATCTCGGATATCGCCTTTGACGAGCGGGCCCCACTTCACGAAGCTCTGATGCCCGGTGGAGAGATTGTCGAGCACCACGGGCGTGTAGCCCGCTCGGCTCAAGGCCTTGCAGGCGTGTGCGCCGACATAGCCAGCGCCCCCCGTCACCAGGACCGTCCCTGAGCTCAAGGAAGTCCTCCCGCCGTCCGCATCAGGTCCCTCGCCATTGGCGTCACTAGAAGATCGCACGCTCCAGCGTGCCCTCCGCGAGAAGCCGCTCGAAATAGGGTATTGTTCTGCTCAGCCCATCTTTCAAGGGCGTCTTGGGACGCCAATTCAGCAATCTCTGTGCTTCGCTGATATCGGGGCGTCTTTGACGGGGATCATCTTGCGGAAGCGGGCGGTGCACGATCTTTGAGCGCGATCCCGTGATGTCAATGACCATCTTGGCGAGCTCAAGAATGCTAAACTCATCGGGATTGCCGATATTGACCGGCCCGGTCACCTCGGTCTTCGTCGCCATCATGGCAATGAGCCCTCCTATCAAGTCATCGACATAGCAGAAGGAGCGCGTCTGGGTGCCTTGGCCGAATACGCTGATGTCCCGATTGAGAAGGGCCTGAACAATGAACGTCGATACCACGCGGCCGTCATTGGGATGGGTGCGCGGACCATAGGTGTTGAAGATGCGGACGACCTTGATCGGCAGGCGGTGTTGCCGCCAGTAATCGAAGAAGAGGGTCTCGGCGCAACGCTTGGCCTCGTCATAGCAGGAGCGCGGGCCAATCGGGTTGACATTGCCCCAATAGCCTTCGGTTTGCGGATGGATCGAAGGATCGCCATAGACTTCGCTCGTCGATGCCTGAAGCACCTTGATCTTTAGGCGCTTGGCCAGACCCAGCATGTTTATGGCGCCGATGACACTCGTCTTCGTCGTCTGCACCGGGTCCTTTTGATAATGGATGGGAGACGCAGGGCATGCGAGGTTGAAGATCTCATCCACTTCGATGAAAAGCGGATGCGTGATGTCGTGGCGAAGCAGCTCGAAATTTTTGTGATTGAGCAGGTGCTCGATATTGCGCCGCGTCCCGGTAAAGAAGTTGTCGACGCATAGGACCTGACAGCCGGCCTCGACAAGCCTGTCGCAGAGATGCGAGCCAAGGAAGCCCGATCCGCCCGAAACGAGTACGCGCCGCTCAAGGTGCACAGCTCTTCCCCGCAAGATTGCTCGCTAGAGCGTGAAACTCGCCCTAGCGGTTCATGACCCTTTCACCCAGCCATTTTTTGACGAACGACGAGTCGTTCTGGACCGTCGGCCAGGGCAACTCAAGGGCAGCCCAGTAGAAGCTGTCGAGATATGGCAGGGACTCTGGATGTTTGCCATCATTCGTCCGATAGTCCTGGTAATGCTCGACCCAGGCCACCAAGGTCGTCGCTCCGAGATATCGCAGAGCGAAAAACACGTCTGCCGCGCGGCTCGCCCAGCCGAGCGAGAAGGCAAATAACAGCGAGCCGGCGGTGACCCGCAACCACTTTCGACCGTCAAGGCTCGAGAGTCGCCAAAGAACGATGCGCAAGGAACGATAAAGCACAAGATAAGCCACTGGCAGCGCCATGCCGCCAAAGCGATGCCGTGTGTAGTGAAATGCTATCGCCGAACTCGCGGCCACTACGCCGAGCAGAAGGAGAGTCCATTTCCAGTCGACGAGTTCGTCTTCCGGAAACGCTTCTGCCGCCGCCTTGCGCAGGCAAAAAGCGGCAAAGATAATTGCCACCGTCGCAAGGCCCAACACGATGCGAATGACGCGCCACGGGTAGAAGTGGCGCCGCACAAACTCGGACCAATTTCCGTCGTAAGGTTCCCCCGTCACGATCATTATCGGGCTGGCTGTGATATTGGCCAAGTACGCCGAACCGGTATGAGCTCTGCCCTGCGCCGTCGTCTCTGCGAGTAGCGCAGGAAGTGTCGTAAAGCGAAATCCGAGATACGCCAGGGTTAGGACAAGCAGCACGAGAGCCGTCCACCGGCGTACACCGGGAAACCCCAGAATGGCGGCAGCTATGAACGTGAATGGCACAACGAGGCCAACCTCCTTGGTCAGGACGGTCGCAACCGACATCGCTATGGCCAACAGTTGCGAACTCAAGCCTCCCTTCGATTGCAAGATGGGCAAGGCCGCCATCATCGCCAGTAACGCCAGTCCATTGGTAAAGGTGTTATTTCCCTCGATCGTGGCTGGGAAGGCATGATGTCCGAATAAGAAGGTAATCGCCGTGATAGCTGCGCCAGCATCTATCCAGTTGCGGCAGCTGATAGCGTACAAAGCTAGTCCGCCCACCAGGACCACGAACAGGATTTGAAAATAGTTATAGGAAGAGGGATAGGGACCAAACACATATACTATTAAGTAGCGCATTACCCACTCGCCAGGACGAAACACTGGCCCCGGTGCTTCTAAAAAGTTCGAAAAAATCTTCCCGGGCGGAAAGGCTAGCGTGTAGTAAATCTCCCGAAATTGATCGTTATGCGGAATCGGCATGTAGTAAATAGCGTGGGCGTACACGGCGACAATCGCCCCGACCACGAACCACGTGGCAAACCTTGGAAGAGCCGAGCCCGTCATCTTGGCGAAGAACAAAAGGCCGGGAGGGACGGGGCCTTGTAGAAGGCAAGGCCCTCGCGCGAGGGTGGCGAGACGGGTGCTCCGAGCTTTGCTGCGACGCTCGGCTTTACCTTGGCCAAGAACTCGAAATCGAGCAGGTCATTCCGCTGGTACAAGGGTTCGCAAACGAGATTGGCGAACAGCAGGTAGGCCACACTTGCGAATGCCACAAAGACGCCCGGCAACGCGAGCAGAAGCCCGAGCCGATCAGAACTCTTCACAAGTGATCCCTCCGGCCTCTCCCTAGGAGATCCGCCAATTCTTGGCTTTCGGTGGGAGCTGAAGCCCTCCCTTGCGCAGCCTATTCTGCTGAAAGAGCCATTGCAACTCGCGACCTTGCGCGAGGACATGCACGGTGCCCTACCGCCTGGAGGAGCTGCCCGACTCGCTGGGTAAGGAGGGAGGAAGGCCTTCGCGGGCCCGCACCGTGTTCGCGCTTGATGCTCCTCTCCGCTTGGGTTAAGCCCCCCTCGCTCACTGCGCGCACGCATGGGGCGGATTTCCCAACGTCTTGTCAGGCGATTTGAGGGTCAAGCAGGTAGACGTGTGAGAATCGTCCTTATCCTCCGGCACGCGCTTTATCTGCGCAATTTTGAGAGTGCTTTGCGCGGGCTCGCCGACCGCGGGCACGAAATCCTGCTCGTGCTATCTCCTCTGGACAAGCCGGTCGACCGGACGCTGCTCGCTGCGCTCACGGGCGATTACCCTGACAAGATTCGTGAATGTGCGATCGGCCCGCGCAGCAGCTGGTGGTGGCCGGCGAGTGACGGCCTTCGCGGAGCGCGCGACTACCTGCGTTATCTCGAGCCGGAATATTCAGACGCGCCTGCGCTCGTGGCCCGCGGCGGGCGGCGCCTGCCGCGCAGCGTGCAGTTGGCCTTCGAGTATATCCCCGGACTAAAGAGCAAGCCGATGCGCCGGTCGCTCGCGGCGCTTGCGCATCTCGTCGATCGCGCGATCCCTCCCGATCCCGCTGCAATCAAGGCACTACGCCAATGGGCTCCCGACCTTCTCATGGTCACGCCCATGATCGACTTCACCTACGGGCAGACCGACTATGTGAAGGCGGCGCGTTATCTCGGCATCCCAACTATGCTTGCCGTGGCGAGCTGGGACAATCTCACCAACAAGGGGCTGGTCCAGGTCTGCCCCGACCGCGTGCTCTTGTGGAACGCCATTCAGGAGCGCGAAGCGGTCGAGATGCATGCCATCCCGGCCGAGCGCGTGCGCAAGACCGGAGCGCAGCTCTACGACCATTGGTTCGAGATGACGCCGACCCTTTCGCGTCCCGATTTCTGCGCGCGCGCGGGCTCGCTTGATCCTGCCAAGCCGATCATCCTCTATCTGTGCTCCTCGTCATTTATCTGCCGGGACGAGGTCCCTTTCGTGCGCGAGTGGCTTGGCGCGTTGCGGCGTTCAGGCAAGGCGCTCGCCGAGGCCAATGTCGTCGTGCGCCCGCACCCTGCCCACCTCGAGCAATGGCAGAGCGTCGATCTCTCAGCCTTCGGCAACGCTGTGGTCTGGCCACCCCGCGGCGGCGTCCCAATCGACGACGAGCGCAAGCGCGGCTATTTCGACAGCCTGTTCCATGCCGACGCCGTGGTGGGGATCAACACCAGCGGCTTCATCGAGGCTGGCATTGTCGGACGCCGCACGCTCACGCCCCAAAGCGGTCACTTCGATCAGACGCAGGAAGGCACGCTGCACTTCCGCTATCTCGCCCCTCTCCTGACCATCTCGCCAAGCCTCTCCGAGCATTTCGCTGCGCTCGAGCGCACCATCACCCACAAGCAGGAGACAAGGTCCGAGGTCGCCAAATTCATCGCCGATTTCGTTAGACCCGCAGGGTTGGATACGCCAGCCACGCCGATCTTTATCGAGGCCGTCGAGGATGCCGCCAAGGTCTCGCCGCAGCCATGGCGCGTTCCGTTTTGGGCGCCACTCTTGCGCATGGCTGTCCTGCCCGCGGCGTGGTTGCTCCGCCGCTACGTGCTGATGCGCACCGAGGGCGCCGTCTATGGCGGCGTCGAACGCACGCGCTTCCCGCGCGACCTTGTCCCACGCGGCGATTCCACCGCCAAGTCCGAGGCCAAGATCAAGAACTTCAGCAAAATCACCGACGACGCGCTCGCCAAGATCGCAAGGAGCGAGAAGCCGATCATCGTCGGTCCGTGGACGTCGGAGGTCGGTTACGAGCTGCTTTACTGGATTCCCCTGGTGCGCTGGGCACGCGAGAACTACGCGCTCGATTCCGACCGTTTCGTCATCGTGTCGCGCGGCGGCGTCGCCGCCTGGTACGGCGACCTCTGCCACCGCTATGTCGAGCTGCTCGATTATTATTCGCCGCCGGAGTTCGTCGCCTTCAATGCCGAGCGCCAGAAGGCCTCCGGCATGCAGAAGCAGAAAGGCGTTGCCGATATCGAGGTCGCGCTGGTCTCGCGCATCGAGAAGGACTTCGACCTCGGCCCTTCCGAGCTGCTACATCCCCGGCTCATGTATAGCGGCGTGCTCCGCTATCATTGGAGCCAGCGCTCCTCGATGGACCATCTCCTCCTGCATGCGCGCTACGAGCGCATGAAGATGCCCGAGCCTGGCGCGATCGAGGCGGAGCTGCCGAGCGACTACTATGCCGTGCGCTTCTACTCGCGCGAGTCGTTCAGCGACAACCAGTCCAACCAGCGCTTCGTACGTCAGTTGATCGAGCGCATGCTCGAGCGGCGCGACGTCGTGCTGCTCGACAGTCCCTTTGCGCTGGACGATCACGCCAATGTCGAATGGATGAAGGCGGCGGGGAACGGCAGCCGTTACGGCAACCGGCTGGTTCGCGCCGACGCCTGGATGACCCCGCGCAACAATCTCGATGTGCAGAGCCGGATTATCGCCCGGTCGCACTGCTTCGTCGGCACCTATGGCGGGCTGTCCTACCTCGCGCCGCTCTACGGCAAGCCCACCATCGCCTTCCATCAGTCCAAGCGCGACGTGATGGACGCCCACGTGAATACGGCGCTCACCGTGTTCCGCGGGCTGGACGTGCCCTTCATCCTGCTGACGCCAAGCGAGCTTGCCGCGGTAAGCGAAATTCTTTGAACCGGGAACCTACTGGGGGTCGCGAGCCGCATACATGCGCGGAAGATTGATCTCGGCGACAGCCTCAGGTGAAAAACGAGCGGATAAGACCTGCTCGAGCCGTTGCCGTTCCCCGGCGAACATGCCCTTGAGATAGGCTGCGACATCCGGGGGCATTGGGACCGATGGGCCCTTGTTCTTTTTGCGGCGGAGCGCGCGCTCCACGCTGCCGGGATCGAGATGTGCGAAAGCGCCGATATGGCGCATCACTCTTTCGAAAGTCGCGCGCGGATCGGCGAAGGCCGCCTCTTGCGATACGACGAGAAGTTGTTCGGCTGGATAGACGTCGGTCCAGTTCTCGATCATCGCCGAGAATTCGCTGTAGCGGCGCGTGCGCAAGAAGAAGCGATGCATCTGTTGCGGAGACTCAAGCGTCTCATATCCCCGCCTTCGCGCCTTCTCCTTCGAGAAAACGCGCTTGGCATGCGACCAATGGCGCGCTACGGGGTCGCGTATCATGAGGACCAGGCGCACATTTGGAAGCAGGCGGTGAACCAGCCGGATTCTCGCCGGCTGGACCCCGCAATAGCCTGCGCTCTTTTCGCCGAGAACGAGCTTTTCGCCTGGCGCAGGCCGCTCTGTCTGGTCGGCGGCGGCCACGAGCTGACGGAATTGGTCTAAGTACCACGCAAGCGGCCAATCGAGATGTGAGGAGAAATACTCGATCTCGTCGGGAACTACGAAGACGCGAGGCTGCTGGCGCAGTATCCCGCTAAGCCACGAGGTGGCGCATTTCGGCGCGCCGATAATGATGAAGTCGGGCAACGGAAGCGCGGCCCTGTCAGCCGCTCGATCACGCAGCACGGCGTCGATCTCGCGCCGAACCCTTCGCTGAGCCATCAGGCCTTGGAGCTGATCGCGATAACCATGCAGATTTCGCCGCACCCCTCGGGCAATGCGCCGCTTGCCGCGTCCAAGCAGGGTCGTTACATCCATTGCCCAAATTCCCTCGCACAGCCATCCACCCAGGCATCATTTCAGGCTTGACCGATTACCTCAGCGGGTCGAACGTGACGTACTTGTCCGGCTGGTTCGGCAAAGCGCCCCGCGAGGCGAAATAGTCCATGAGTTCGGGGTCGCCATAGCGCAAGCCGAGGTGACCAGGCTGCGCGTTCATCTTCAGCGTGAACCGCCCGCCCGGTCGGAGCACATTGTCCCTGATGTCATCGAGAAAGAACTCCCACTCCTTGAGGTCGAACAGCTCGCGCTTGTTCTTCTTTCCGGTTTCCTCCTTCTTGTTGAAGGGCACCCGGAACGAGCTCACGAGATCGAAACGGACAGGAAAATCGGGCATGAGCAGCCTCGGCCCGATCGCGTAGTAGACGACGGCCACCCGCATCCATTCGTGAAAGCCTTGTAGCCCCGGGGCCCGCTCCAACCCCAACGCCTTGTGGCCGAGGCAGCGGCATAGATAGGGAAAGAAACCCGGACCGGTGCCGAGATCGAGGATCCTGAGCGGGGGTGACCTTTCCAATTCGAGCCGCGTCACCTCGGTGTGCCAGAACTTTTGGAACCAAGTCTCCACATTCAAATAGTCGGCAAAACTAGGGTGCTTCTTCAGCGGCAGGGTTTCGGCGACCGAATCGAGCTTGCCCCAGTCAACTCCCGCGCGGGCTCGCGCCAGAAACTCATTCCAATCCACTGCCTTGACCTGTCCTGCGTCCATCTTCTTCCTCAACGCTCAGCACCCTCGACCTTCAAACGTCCGAGCTGTCAGACGACAGCAGCCCCCTCTTGCGTGGTACTTGCGCCTTCGCTCGCGGTGCGCTCAATCACGCGCCAATCGAGATCGATCATCTGCGTAGGCAAGCGTTGCGGTGGCCATGCCGGTGAAAACGCCCTGGCGCGGTCCGGCAGGTCCGCTCCACAATTATTGGTGGCAACATAAGCGATACCTGTGCTCATCAAACGCCCACCTTCGCCATCGCGGGTGAGCGCCGCCGCGACTTGGATTAAATAGACGCCATCGGGGAGGCGCCTGCTGTCGATCGGGATCTCAAGCAACAGCATTTGCGGCGAGTCCACGTCAATCGGCTCCGAAAGCAGCGATTGATACAACAGCAGCTTGCCCCGCATGCGCACCACTTCCAGCATGAGGTCGAGATGGGCGTCCGCAGTGGGTACATCGAGCTTGATGCGAAT
>Ga0081455_10002149_pt1 | contig 23509 bp, 21 predicted proteins | sample TabmetS3T2R1_FD_70207 | JGI IMG/M metagenome (GOLD analysis project Ga0081455, IMG submission 70207) | Tabebuia heterophylla rhizosphere microbial communities from the University of Puerto Rico - S3T2R1 | ecosystem: Host-associated > Plants > Roots > Rhizosphere ...
AGGATTTTCGGCCCGCGTAGAGCGCGGCGAGGAGCGAGCGGCCGCGCGCCGCTGTAGTGCTCATCGACTCGCCGTTTTTGAAGATGTTGAGGCGCGCAGCGAGCGACGAGCGACCGCGAAGAATGTCCGTCTTCGGACATTCTTCAAGCGCGCGCGACCCGCGGGCCGAAAATCCTTCGAACCGGGAAGCGGGGTCGAAGGGATTCTGAGCCCTGACCCCATTTCCTAGAAAATGGGGAGTGTCCCCATTTGTGGTAAAACCGCGCCACGAGGGCTACTGAAGGAGCGCACCGTGGCGAAAGTCCCGGCGGGCGTCGGCCCGCGTTTCCCCCAGGTAGTGGTTCTCGTCGGCGCGACCGGCGACCTCGCACGCCGCAAGCTCATCCCCGGCATCCAGCATCTCGTGAGCGCGGGCTTCATTCCCGCGTGCCGCATCATCGGCGTGTCGCTCGACGCGCTCGACACCGCGGCCTTCCGCAAGCTCGCGCGCGGCGCGGTCGACGAGTTCTGCTCGCGGAAGATCCCCGATGCCGACTGGGATGCGTTCGCGTCGATGCTCGAATACGTGCCGTTGTCGGCCGGCGCGGCCGCGGTGGCCGACGCAGTGAAGCGCGCCGAGGCCGCGATCGGCACCGAGAGCCGGCGCCTGCACTATCTATCGGTGCCGCCGGCGGCCGCGTTGTCGGCCGTGCGCATGCTCGGCGAGGCGGGTCTCGTCGCGAACTCGCGCATCATCATGGAAAAGCCGTTCGGCACCGACCTCAAGAGCGCCGTCGAGCTCAATGCGAAGCTGCACGAGGTATTCACCGAGGAGCAGATCTTCCGCATCGATCACTTCCTCGGAAAGGAGCCCGCGCAGAACATCCTCGCGTTCCGTTTCGGCAATGGTCTGTTCGAGCCGATCTGGAACCGCAACTTCATCGATCACGTGCAGATCGACGTGCCCGAGACGCTGGGGCTCGGCAAGCGCTCGGCGTTCTACGAATCGACGGGCGCGTATCGCGACATGGTCGTCACGCACCTGTTCCAGATCCTCGGCTTCATGGCGATGGAGCCGCCGACGAGCCTCGCGCCGAAGCCGATCGGCGAGGAGAAGCAGAAGGTCTTCCGCAGCATGCTGCCGATCCCGCCGGGCGACGTCGTGCGCGGCCAGTACACGGGCTATCGCGGTGAGGAAGGAGTCGCGCCCGAAAGCGACACCGAGACGTTCATCGCGCTCAAGTGCCACATCGACAACTGGCGCTGGGCCGGCGTGCCGTTCTATCTACGCACGGGCAAGAAGATGGCCGAGGGCCAGCGCATCATCTCGATCGCGTTTCGCGAGCCGCCGAAGAGCATGTTTCCCGCGGACTCCGGCATCGGCCAGCAGGGCCCCGATCACCTGACGTTCGATCTCGCCGACGCCGCGCGTACGTCGCTGTCGTTCTACGGGAAGCGGCCGGGCCCGGGCATGAAGCTCGACAAGCACAGCCTGCAGTTCGCGATGAACGACACGGGTCAGATCGGCGACGTGCTCGAGGCCTACGAGCGCCTGATCCTCGATGCGATGCGCGGCGATCACACGCTGTTCACGACGGCCGAAGGCATCGAGCGGTTGTGGGAGGTGTCGACACCGCTGCTCGAGTCGCCGCCGCCCGTGAAGGCATACGCGCCCGGCTCGTGGGGACCGAACGCGATCCACCAGCTGATCGCGCCGAACGCGTGGCGCCTGCCGTTCGAGCGCGTATGGCGCAGCCCGAACAAGGAAGGTGGCTAGCCGGCCCGCGCCGATGCGCGCAAGATCGTCAGCGTCGATACGCGCGGACCGGGAGGGGACATGTCACGCATCGCCATCATCATCGTCATGGCCATCGCATCGTCGTGCGTGGCATCAGCCATACATGCGCAGGGTCGGCCGGGTGAAGCGCCGCCGCTCCCCGCGGGCAATGGCACCGACGCCGACGTTCGCGCGAAGCACGCCGATCCTTCCGCCGTCGAGATCCCGCTGTACGCCGGCGCGAAGGTCGTCGATGTTCTGCAGGCTCTGAGCGACAAGGGCTTCCTCATCAAGTGGGATCCGAAGCAGGTCGAGCCTTCGATGAAACTGCTCGAGCGGCCGCGCGCGACGCGCATCGATTCGCTGCTCAATGAAATCCTCGCGCCGCATGGCATGCGCGCCGATCACAATCTCATGGACGGCGGTTTCCGCGTGCGGCCCATCAAGAAGGCGAAGAAGGAACAGGGCGACTCCGCGCCCGCTGCTACGAGCAGCTGACGATCCGCGAGCACGGGTAGAAATCTGCCGGGCGGGCGAGCCGGGAAGTCGTCGCCTGCCGGACGCGGGCGGCGGTCCCCGGCGGCAGCATAGATAAGAGTGCGTTCCCCGATGACAATCATTCTTGATTGCAATCAAGAATGATTCGCAATACGATGCGATCCGATTCCTCGCAGACCACGCCAGCCAGTCCCTCCCGGGATAGCCAGAGCACGAGGCAGGGCTCAGTCATTTTCGGGAGTGCATGTCGATGAAGAACGCCGTCCTGGACCCGCAAGGCTTCAAGCGCCGCCATCTCGCCGTCGCCGTGAGCCTCGCGCTCGCCGCCGTCGGCGCCCAGCAATCCCAGGCGCAGTCGCAGACCGCGACCGAAGAGCCGAAGACCATGGGCAAGATCTCCGTCGTGGCCGCGGACGAGCCGACGCCGAAAGTCGAGCGCGCCTCCTCGCCGAAATTCACGCAGGACCTCCTCGACACGCCGCAGACGATCACGGTGGTCAGTCGCGAGGTACTGCAGCAGCAGGGCGCGACGACACTGTCGCAGGCGCTGCGCAACACCCCCGGCGTCACGTTCCTGCTCGGCGAGAACGGCAACACGGCCACCGGCGATTCCATCTTCATGCGCGGCTTCGACACGCAGGGTTCCATCTTCATCGACGGCATCCGCGACCTCGGCACGGTGTCGCGCGACACGTTCAACACCGAGCAGGTGGAGATCGCGAAGGGTCCGGCGGGCCCCGACTACGGCCGCAGCGCGGCGTCGGGCTACGTGAATCTCTCGAGCAAGGTGCCCGTCGCCGACAGCTTCTCCGCGGGCTCCGCGAGCTACGGCACCGCGCAGAACGGCCGTGTGACGGGCGACCTCAACCATCGCTTCGACGGCACGGGCACGGCGATCCGCCTCAACGTCATGGGCCAGGACGGCGACGTCGACGGCCGCGACATCATCGAGCGCAAGGGCTGGGCCGTGGCGCCGTCGATCGCGTTCGGCCTCGAGAACGACACGCGCGCGTACTTCTATCTACTGCACACCGACCAGGACAACACGCCCGATGGCGGCGTGCCGACGATCGGCCTCGACGGTTTCTACAACGCCGCCTTCGATGCGACGCTTCCGGCCGCGACGGCACCGGGCGTCGATCCGGCGCGCGTCGATCGCGACAACTGGTACGGCCTCGCGAGCGACTTCGAGGACGTGAAGGCCACGATGTTCACGGCACGACTCGAGCACGACTTCGGCGACCACGTCACGCTGCGCAACACGTCGCGTTACGGCAAGCTGCGGCAGTTCTACGTGCTCACGGGCGTCAATGCGCTCAACATCCCGTCCCCCGATCCGGACACGTGGACCGTGAACCGCACGCGCCACGCGAAGTTCCAGGAAAACACGCTGCTCACGAACCAGACCAACGTGACCGCGAACCTGAAGTGGGGTGACATCGAGCACAACGTCACGGGCGGCATCGAGTTCATCGACGAGAAGCAGTTCAATCCGACGTATGTGGGTCTCGGCACGCCGATCCCGGTCGCGAACCTCTATCACCCGGACCGCCACGACGTGCTGCCGGCCTACGCGCCCGCGCGCAACGGCGTGTTCACGCGCGGCGAGACGCAGACCGCGGGCGCCTATCTGTTCGACACGGTGAAGTTCGCGCAGCGCTGGGAGGCGACGGCCGGATTCCGCGTGGATTCGTTCAGGACGGACTTCGACAGCGCGATCCTGTCGACCCTCGTGACGAACCCGACGCTGCCCGTCGGCACGCTCGTGCCCGTGAACCTCCAGGTGGACGACACGCTGTTCTCGTACAAGGTCGGGCTCGTGTTCAAGCCCGCCGAAAACGGCAGCATCTACGTGTCGCACGCGATCTCCGAGCAGCCGCCGGGTGGCTCGAACTTCACGCTGTCGACCGCGGCGAACAACGTGAACAACCCGAATCTCGATCCGCAGAAGGGCATCAACTACGAGATCGGCACGAAGTGGGACCTGCGCGACGGCGCGCTCGCGCTCACGGGCGCCGTGTACCAGAGCACGAACGAGAACGAGCTCACGCCGGACCCGGTGGATCCCACGCAATTCATCCAGCTCGGCGAGCGCACCGTGAAGGGCGTGGAGCTCGGCGTGGTCGGCAAGCTCACCGACAACTGGGAAGTCTCCGCGGGCGTCGCGAAGATGGACACAGAGGTGACACGCGGGCTCGCGAACCAGAATGGACTGCAGATCACGTGGTCGCCCGATCTCACGTTCACGAGCTGGACCACCTGGCGCGCGCCGTTCGGCCTGTCGATCGGAGGCGGTGTCCGCTTCGTCGACAGCGTGATCCGGCCCGTGAGCTCGAACTCCGCGCCGCCGCCGCCGAACCAGACGAACATGCGCAAGGCGCCCGACTACTGGGTGGTGGACGTCATGGCTTCGTACGCCGTGAACGACAACGTCAGCGTGCAGTTGAACGGCTACAACCTCACGGACGAGCTCTACGTCGCCTCGCTCAACAACAGCGGTGCGCGCTATGCGCCCGGTGCTCCGCGCTCCGCGCTGCTCACCGTGAACTTCTCGTTCTAACAGGCCTGTGAGAGCATTCGGCGCATGATCGTTCATGTGCCGAAGGTCCTCGCTTCCGAGCAGGTGGCGGAGATTCGCCGCCTGCTCGCCACCGCCGAGTGGACCGATGGCAAGGCGACGACGGGCGAGCAGGGCGTGCTCGTCAAGCGCAACCGCCAGCTTTCCGAGACTTCGCCGCTCGCGCGGCAGCTCGGCGAGATCGTGCTCGCGGCGCTCGCGCGCAACCCGCTGTTCTTCTCGGCCGCGCTGCCGCTGCGCACCGTGCCGCCGCTGTTCAACCGCTACGAGGGCGGCGAGCACTACGGCACGCACATCGACGGTGCCGTGCGCGCCGTGCCCGGCAGCAACCACTTCATCCGCACCGATCTGTCGTCGACGCTGTTCCTCACCGATCCGGCCGACTACGACGGCGGCGAGCTCGTGGTGCTCGACACGTACGGCGAGCACTCCGTCAAACTACCTGCCGGCGATCTCGTGCTGTACACGTCGGGCAGCCTGCACCGCGTGAACCCGGTGACGCGCGGCGTGCGCGTGAGCTCGTTCTTCTGGACCCAGAGCATGGTCGCCGACGAGCGCTACCGCGAAGTCCTCTACCGGCTCGACCAGACCATCCAGCGCCTGCGCGGCCGGGTCGGCGAGACCGACGAGACCGTGCAGCTCGCGGGGCACTATCACAACCTGTTGCGCATGTGGTCGGAGGTATGACGTGAACTACGAAGTGCCCAAGGCGCGTCTTGAAGACATCGACGTCGAGGAATACAAGGACCCCAATGCGATCGCGCTGTGGACGACTTGGCTGCTCTACGCGCAGGTCGCGGTCTCGGCCATCGCGATCGTGTCGGGTCTCCTGGAGTACAAACTCCTGGCCGATCTGCAGGCCGGCGCGTTCGAGAGCACCGAAGCCGCCGAGGCTGCCGCAACAGCGAGCGACCTCCGTCAGGCGCTCGTCGGCGGCGCGCAGTTCCTCGTTTTCGTCGCCGGCGGCGTCTTCTGCCTGCGCTGGATCCATCGCATGGCGTTCAACGCGCGCATCCGCGCACGCTCCCTCGAGTACACGCCGGGCTGGGCCGTCGGCTGGTATTTCATCCCGATCGCGTACTGGTGGAAGCCCTTCCAGGCTATGCGCGCGATCTGGGACGAGTCGGTGAACCAGGCGGGCAGCGAGGGCCGGGAATCTCGCGGATTGTTGGGCGGCTGGTGGACGCTGTGGCTCATCGTGTCCATCCTGGGCAACGCGTCGTTTCGCATGACGCTGCGGGCTCACGAGTTCGATGCGCTGCGCATCGCATCGGTCGTCAGCATCGTCTCCGACGCAGTGACCATTCCGCTGTGCGTCGTATTCATCGTCATGGTGAAGCGCCTCACGGCCATGCAGGAATACGCGCACCAAAATCCGGACGCGCGCGTGCCCGACATGCGGGGCAGCTGGTAACGGAAACGGCTACGGTTTCGCGCGAGCGAGCCGCGCCATGCGCCGCGCGGTGCGCGCGAGCTCGTTGCGCAGCGCCTGCGGCGCGATCACCACGAAGTCGAACGACAGCCGCGCGAGCTCGCGCGCCACCCAGTCGAGGCGTTCGCTCTGGCCCCGCATGAGTACGCCGTCCTCCGTCCATTCGAGCACGCCGAACGTCGGGCGCAGCTCGCACTGCGCACGCGCGAGGTCGGTCGCGAGCAGCACCTCGAACGAATGCGCGCGCGGGATCTTCGCGATGGATTCGCGCAGGTGCTCGAGCGCGTCGAAGCTCGCGGGGCGCTCGAAGCTCACGGCGAGCGGCTTCACCTCCGTCACGCGATCCAGGCGGAACGAGCGCAGGCCGCGCCGCAGGTGGCAATGGCCGACGATGTACCAGCGCCCCTCGCGATACACGAGCCCGTACGAATCGAAATCACGCTGCGTCGATTCATCCTTCGGCGAACGATAGGCGAGATGCACACGGCGGCGCTCCTGGGTCGCCGTGCAGAGCTGCGACAACAACTTCGGATCCACGGCCGCGGCCGGGCGCACGAGCTCCATCGCGACGCTGCCGTCGACCGCGACGAGGCGCTGCTTGAGCTTGTGCGGGAACACGCGCTCGAGCTTGGAGTGCGCGCTCGTCACGGCGGGCAGCGTGCTCGCGAGGCCGAGATTGCGCGCGGCCATGAGCCCCATCGCGAGCGCGAGCGCCTCGTCGTCGGAGAAGATCATCGGCGGTAGTTTGAAGCCCGCGATGACGCTGTAACCGCCGAACCGGCCCTGCGTCGTCGTGATCGGGATGCCCATCTCCTCGAGCATCACGATGTAGCGCCGCAGCGTGCGCCGGTCGACGCCGAGCGCAGTCGCGAGCTCCGCGCCGCCCGACACTTCGCGGGCCTGCAGCAGCTCGAGCAGCGTGAACACGCGCGTCGTCGGGTGAGGCATGGCCGCACTCTAACTCCGAAATAGGGCGTGGATTGTCCTAGATCGGGAATAGGGTGTCGCCGATCCCCACTGCTGTTCCCAACGGAGGTCTGCATGGAAATCCAGAATCAAACCGAGCGGCCCACCGCGCTCTGGAGCGCACTCATGGCATATCTCTCCCATCGACGCGCGGTGGTCGACGGCGGCGCGGGCGCGGACGACAATGCGCCGGCCGCGCCGCCGCGCTCGTTGCAGGCGCTCGCAGTGGCGCGCGACGTCGAGTTGAAACTGGGAGTGGTCCGTCGATGGGGAAACTTTCGCTGACGATCGTCTGCGGCCTCGCCGCATTGCTCGCGCGGTCGGCGTTCGCGGCCGACACTCCGGGCGCCGCGGATTGCTGGACCGACGCGGATCTGCGCAAGCTCGCGGGCGAGAACGTGCTGCGCGTGATCGCGACGCGGAGCACGTGGCGCATGCCCAGCGCCTGATGCCACGTTGGCCACTGCGATACGATCCGCGTCCCCAGGCCGTCGATGACCCGGCATTGACCAGGAAGCAGAACAAGGGACCACGTGCCTCGAGCACCGGCCGCGTGACGCTCGAAGACGTCGCGCGCAGCGTCGGCGTATCGAGCATCACGGTATCGCGCGCGTTCCGCCGGCCCGACAAGGTCATGAAGGACGTGCGCGACCGCATCCTCAAGGCCGCGCTCGCGATGGGCTACGTGCACAACCGCGTCGCGAGCTCGCTCGCGTCGGCGCACTCGATGATGATCTCGGTGCTGGTGCCGTCGCTGCGCAATTCGGTGTTCGTCGACACGTTGAGCGCCATCGAGGAAGTGCTGCGCCCCAAGGGTTACCAGATCCTGCTCGGCATCAGCAATTACTCGTCGGAAGAAGAAGAGGAACTGGTGCGCGCGCATCTCGCGTTCAATCCGGACGGCGTGCTGCTCACGGGGTTGAGCTATCGCGAGACCACGCGCCGGCTGCTCGAGAAGGCGAAGGTCCCGGTCGTGCACATGATGGAGCTCGCGGATTGGGAGGGCGCATACAGCGTCGGGTTTTCCCAGGAGGAAGCGGGTCGCGCGATGACCGAGCACCTCATCCAGCGCGGCCGGCGTCGCATCGCGTTCGTCGCCTCGCAGCTCGACTCGCGCACGCTCGCCCGCGGCCGCGGTTATCGCGATGCGCTCGTCAAGGCCGGGCTCTACGAGTCGCAGCGCGAGTTGTTAGTGCCCGATCCTTCATCCGTCGGGCTCGGCGGAATCCTGCTGGGTCGGCTGCTCAAGCAGGCGCCCGAGGTCGACGCCGTGTTCTTCTGCAACGACGACCTCGCGCAGGGCGGCCTCTTCGAGTGCGCGCGGCGTGGCATCCGCGTTCCGGAGCAGCTCGCCATCGGGGGATTCAACGATCTGCCGGCCTGCGATTCGACGGTGCCGACGCTCACGTCCGTCGCGACGCCGCGTCTCGAGATCGGCGTGCAGTCCGCGATGATGCTGCTCAATCTCGTGGAAGGTCGGCCGGTGACGAAGAGCCGCATCGATCTTGGCTTCGAGCTGCGGCCAAGACAAAGCAGTTAACCCGCTGATCGTCTTCACTCACTCGCGTGAGTGGCCTGGGCCGATTGACTCGCGCAGGCAACGAGACATCGTTTGACAATCCGTTTTGCCCCGCGTAGCTTGCGCGGGGCGGCGTGTTAGCGCTGTCATGCAACTCGACACAGGGAACGAGCCGAGTACCGGGGATAAATCAGTCGATCGCCAGGCGGCGTCCAGGTTGTTAGTCGATATATCCATTTCAGATCAGGGGTGTATCGAATCCGACAAGCAACGCGGCACGCCGTGCTCATCGCAATCGTGATCGTCCCCATGATGTTAGCGCTGTCATTCGAACCAATGACTTCAAACGGGGGGCGAGGGATATGAATCAGGTGCGAGGAATCGGCGCGTCTTTTGTCGGCGCGCTGTTGGCGATGGCATTTTCGATGGGAGCCGGCGCGCAGACGCCGGCGAACGCGGGCGACGATGCGAACGATCTGGGCGAAGTCGTGGTCACGGGCTCGCGCCTCACCTCACGAGGATTCGTCCAGCCCACGCCGACATCCGTCGTGACGGCACAGGACATCGAGAAGGCCGCGCAGCCCAACATCTTCACGACGATCACGCAGCTGCCGTCGCTCCAGGGCAGCACCGGTCGCGGAGTCTTCACGTTCAGCACGAGCAGCGGACTGCAGGGTTTGAGCTCCTTCAGCCTGCGCGGTCTCGGCACGATCCGCACCCTGACGCTGCTCGACGGCCAGCGCGTCGTCGGCGCGAACGTCACCAGCATCACCGACGTGAGCCAGTTCCCGCAGCTGCTCGTGAAGCGCGTCGACGTCGTCACGGGCGGCGCTTCGGCGTCGTACGGTTCCGACGCCGTCGGCGGTGTCGTCAACTTCCTCACCGACACGGAGTTCGAAGGGTTCAAGGGCAACGTCGAAGCGGGTGAGACCACCTATCACGACGACAAGAACCTCACGCTGCAAGCCGCGTGGGGCGCGCACTTCCTCGATGACCGCCTCAAGCTGCAGCTCAGCATCGAGCACAGCACCGAGGACGGCATCGACGCGCCGGGCTTCGGCGTGAACAACGGTCCGAACGGACGCGACTGGTTCAAGTCGGCGCAGCTGCAGTCGCGGCCGATCGCGCAGACGAACGACGGCCGCCCGCAGCTGTTCTACATCGAGAACGCGCAGCAGTTTCAGTACGCGAAGTACGGCCTGATCACGAACGGTCCGCTGCAGGGTACGGCGTTCGGCCTGAACGGACAGCCGTTCCAGTTCCAGTATGGTTCCAACGGCGTGGCGAACGGCATGGGCGGCGTCACGAACTGCATTACGCCGTTCTGCGTGGGCGGTGATCTCGATGCCGTCGTCGGCAATGGCACGAGTCTCGCATCGAAGCTCGAGCGCAACGTCGGCTATGGCCGCATCGGCTTCGAGCTTTCCGACAAGGCGGAGCTGTTCGCGACGTTCAATGTCGCGAGCGTCGACTCGTCGAACACCCCGAATCCGGGCGCGGCGAAGAACGCGAATCTCACGATTCAGTGCACGAATCCTTTCCTGCCGGCCGCAACGGTGCAGGCCTGCGCGGACAACGGCATCACGAGCTTCCAATACGGCGTCGCGAACGCCATCTTCCCGCGCGACATCAGCGTGCATCCGAAGCGCAACCAGGAGCGCTACGTCGTTGGCGTGAAGGGTACGTTCGATCTCGGCAGCGAGTGGTCGTACAACGGCTACTACGAGTACGGCCAGAACATCACCGACCTGCACGTCGAGGACATCTCGCTGACGCCGCGCTACAACGCCGCGATCGACGCGGTGCTCGACGGCACGGGCGCGATCGTCTGCCGCAGCGCCGCGGCCCGTGCCGCCGGATGCGTGCCGCTCAACGTCATCGGCAACGTCACGCCGAGCACGGCCGCACTCGCCTGGGTGCTGCCGGAGAACGGTCCGTTCCAGTACACGAAGTCGAAACAGCAAGTGGCGAGCTTCAACCTGTCGGGCGAGCCGTTCTCGTCGTGGGCGGGTCCGGTCGGCATCGCGACCGGCCTCGAGTACCGCAAGGAGCAGTACCGTGTGACCGCCGATCCGTACGGCAACGGCGTGTATTCGGACAGCCCGAACTCGACCGACTACCCGGCGGATCCGTTGATGAACACCGTGTCCGGCAACAACTGGTACGCGGGCAACTATCACAATGGGCACGGCGAATACAACGTGAAGGAAGCGTACGTCGAGACGAACGTGCCGCTGCTCAAGTCCGAGGGCGCGGGCGACGTCAACCTCAACCTCGCGTTCCGCAAGACCGACTACAGCACGTCGGGCAACGTGAACACGTGGAAGGTCGGTGCGACCTGGAAGACGGGCATCGAGGGCCTGCGGTTCCGCGCGGTGACGTCACGCGACGTGCGCGCGCCGAACCTGGGCGAGCTGTTCGCTGCGCCCGTCGTCACCAACAACGCCGTCAACAACAACGGCTCGACGGTGACGGTGCTGCAGCAGACGATCGGCAATCCGGACCTGCGGCCCGAAGTGGCGCGCAACACGACGTTCGGCGTCGTGATCTCGGAGCCGGCATGGGCGCCGGGCTTCAGTGCCTCGATCGACTACTACGACATCAAGGTGGACGACGTGATCTCCACGCTGTCGGCGCAGCAGGAGGTCGATCTCTGCAACGCGGGCAACCAGGAAATGTGCGCAGCGATGCTGCTGACGAGCCCGATACCGAACACGAACTTCGTGCGCGTCCAGGCCTTCAACCTCGCGTCGCTCGAGAACAAGGGCATCGACATCGAGCTCGCGTATCGCGTCGGGCGCTTCACGGCACGCGCCCTCGCGACGCACACGATGCACTTCATCACCGACTCGGGCGTGCTCGGCACGATTCCGAGCGAAGGTGCCGGCGTGAACTCGGGGTTCACGCCCGACTGGAAGCTGCTCGCGACGCAGGGCTGGGACACGGACAAGATCAGCCTGCTGCTCACCGAGCGCTGGTTCACCGACGGCGTCTACAACAACGAGTACATCGAGTGCCAGACGGATTGCCCGGTCTCGACGGCGATCCACCCGACGATCGACAAGAACGAGATGAAGGGCGCGCTCTACATCGATTTCGGCGGCACGTACAAGTTCAGCGACAGCTTCGGCGTCTACTTCAAGGTCGACAACCTGTTCGACAAGGGGCCGGAGCCGTCACCGGGCACGAACACGGGCCAGGGTACGAATCCCTATCTCTACGACATCCTGGGCCGCATGTATCGCGTGGGATTGCGCGTCAACTTCTGAGCGCGGACGAGAGCTCCGGGCCGCGCGGTGCGCGGTCCGGAGCGTTCCCTGACTAGTGGGTCTTCGGCGGCAGCTCGCGGATGCTGAGGCCTTTCAGCGGTTCGAGCACGTCGTCGACCGACAGCAGTCCCATGCAGGGCATCGCGCCTCTCGGCAGCTCGGCGTTCGCGGCAATCCTGGCGGCCAATGCGATCGCCGGTGCGCACGGGATGTTGGGACCGTGATTCTCGCGCGCGATCAGGTGCCACGTGAGCTTGTGCGGCGCTCCCTGGAGCTGGCCTTCGAGCGTCACGAACATGCCGCCGCGGTCGCTGACGACGGGCTGGATCCAGCGCGCGATCGTCGTGAGCACGCCCGCGAACGGCGCCACGCTGCGCAGCTTGCCGTCGCGCACGCGCGTCGCGAGCCACTCGACGGCCTTGTGGGCGGTCTCGCTCGCGAAGCCCGCGTGGAAGCTCACGGTTTTCACACCCGGATAGCGTTGCGGCAGCAGGTCGAGATCGGGCACGTCGCAGCGGCCTAACAACCGCGGCCCGACGGGCTTCGGGAAATCATGCGTGATGCGATCGAGCCAGCCGGACTCCTCGGTCCAGCGCCCGTGGTCGAGCACCCGGATCGGCTTGCCGCAGTAGCCGAGCACCGCCTGCACCGTGGCGGGCCCGGGCACGACGGCGCCCGACGAGATGCCGATACGGATGGCCTCGAGCTTCTCGAATTCCTCGCGGTAGCGGTCGATGACGGCCGTGGTGAGCGCGGGCAGCGAGCTCACGCCGGCGATCACGCTGACGCCGGCGGCCTTCGCGGCCACGTCGAGCGTGCCGATGCCGCGCACGAACGCGCGTCCATCGGCGAGATCGAGGTAGTTGCAGCGCGCGGTGATGCAGGCGCGCGCGACGGTGTAGTCCTGGCCCTGGAACGGGCCCACGGTGTGGATCAGCGTGCCGACCTCGAGCTTCCGGAGCCGCAGCGCGAGCTGCGGATCCGCCGCGTCGAGCGCTCGCGCACGGTCGCCGCCGAGACCGAGCCGGTACGCGAGTGCGGTGGCCTTGTTCGCGTCGCGTCCGGCGATGACGAGCTGCACTCGCGGATTGCGCGCGAGCGCCTCGCAGATGCGACTGCCGAAGAATCCGTAACCGCCGAGTACGAGTACGCGATGCATGGGGCTTTCCGTCGGTGGCCTCAGGGGAGTAGGTAGAGGCTCGCGAACGATATCAGGCCGGCGCGGCGCGGCGGGTGTCGTCGATTTGAGTCGCCCGCGGCGATGGCGCGAACGACACGGGGTTCCGGACGGCGAGCTCCGGGCGGGGCGCCGGGGCCGCTGACCGCAAGCGCGGCGGATGCCGAGCCCTTTGGGAAATCCCTGCAAGCACCGGTTACGAAAAAGGATTCACGATCGGGGGTTGTTCGGACGCCGCGTTCGATTGGTGAAGATTCGACCAACTCATTCACCGGAATTTCGACCAGATACAGCGCTACTGCTTCATCGGCACTGACCGTACAATCGCGCCCCACATATTTCTTTCGATGAAGGTCAAGAGCCATGGCGCGGGGAATCAACAAGGTCATTCTCATCGGCAATCTGGGCGCAGACCCGGAGACCCGGGCCATGCCTTCGGGCATGACGGTCGCGAACATCCGCGTGGCCACCAGCGAAAACTGGAAAGACAAGCAATCGGGTGAGAACAAGGAGCGCACGGAGTGGCACAACGTCGCCATGTTCGGCCGACTCGGTGAGATCGCCGGCGAATACCTCAAGAAGGGTTCGAAGGTGTACATCGAAGGCTCGTTGCGCACGCGCAAGTGGCAGGACAAATCGGGCAACGATCGCTACACCACCGAGATCATCGCGAACGAGATGCAGATGCTCGACTCGCGCGGCGGCGGCGGCATGGGCGGCGGCGGCGGTGATTACGGCGGCGGCGGTGGCGCAGGCGGCGGTGGTCGCGGCCGTCAGCAGAGCAACGCGCCCGACGACTACGACCAGGGACCGCCGAGCGGTGGCGGTGGTGGTGGAAGCGACAAGGGCGGCGGCGGCGAATTCGATGACGACATTCCGTTCTGAACCGCAGACAGTTGGTTGGAAGAAAGGGCGCTCCGGCGCCCTTTTCTTTTTCCGCGCGAATACGACGACACCTGCATTCCCTATCGGCGAGCAGGCCGGAACGCGGGCGGCGTCCGCTGACTAACAAACACGGCGGAGCTGGACTACGCTGCGCGCCATGTTGCATCGTCTCGCTCCGTTGCTGTGTTTGTTTGCCCTGGCCGCGCAGGCGCGTGCCGAGGGCGGCATCTTCGTGGGTACGACGCCCTGCGGGGCGGCGGTGCGACAGTTCCTCGGCCTTCCCGCGGCTGGCTGCGATCTCGTGCGCTGGGAGCTCTCGCTCGGGCTCGACGCGAAGACTGCGCAGCCCGGGCCGGCGGTCGCCCAGGTCGAATACGGGCTCGACGGCAAGCGACTGCACAAGCTCCGCCGCCCGCTGACGTGGGAGCTCGGGGTCGGTGCCGCCGACCGCAAGGACGCGAAGCTCGTCGAGCTCAAGCGCGGCAAGGCGTCGCTCAAACTCTGGAAGCTCGACGATGAAACGCTGCACTTCCTCGATGCGAAGCAGCGCCTGCTCGTCGGCGACGCCGACCATAGCTACGCATTGAGCGTCGCCGTCGTCGACAAGCTCGATGCATCGACGCATTCTCCCGATTCGCCGCTGCCGCAAAAGGCGCTCCCCACCGGCCCGACCGTGTACGGCGTGTTCGAAGGAACAACTCCCTGCGACATCGCGCACGCGCTGAACGTCGACGTGCCGGCCGATTGCGGGAAAGTGCGGTGGCGAGTCACGTTGTACCAGGACGCGACGACGCGCGCGCCGACCCGCTATCTACTCGAGAGCGCGCTGTCGCGGTCCGGCCCGCGCGAGGGCACGATCACGCTGCTCGACGGCACGCCTTTCGATCCTCTCGCGAAAGTGTTCAAGCTCGACGTGCCGCCCGCGCTCGACAACGTGTCGGCCGTCGGCCCGGCGCCAGCGCCGCTCTACCTGCTGCGCGGCGACGAGAACGTCCTCGTGTTCCTCGACGGCACGGGCAAGCTCAACCTGGGCAACCGCTACTACAACTACGTGCTGAATCGCCGGAAGAGCTGAAAAAGGTGTAAGAAAGCCCGCGCCCCGTCGACTATCCGGACATGGGCATCACGGAAACCGGCGTCGGGCTCGCCTCCCCTCAAGCGGACTCATCGGACGCGGGCCGTGATGCCCTTTACGAACGCATTGCCGCCGAATTTTCGGCGCCGTTGACGCGTCTGGCACGCGCCCACGAAGCGGATCCTTCCCTGCAGCAGGACCTCGTCCAGGAAATCCACATCGCGCTGTGGCGCAGCCTCGCGGCGTTCGCCGGGCGCTGCTCCCTGCGCACCTGGGTCTACCGCGTGGCGCACAACGTCGCGGCTACGCACGTGTCCAGACGCAGCCGCCGCTTCGACAAGCGACTCGTCGATCTCGACGACGTCGAGATCCCGGCCGATGCGCCCGACGCGGATCGCGCGGTCGACGAAGCCCGTATGCTCGCGCGCATCCACGATCTCGTGCGGCGCCTCAAGCCGACGGATCGGGAAATATTCGTGCTCCATCTCGAGGGCCTGGGCGCCGACGAGATCGCGGAGATTGCCGGCCTGTCGCTCACCAACACCGGCACCAAGATTCATCGCATCAAGCGGCTGCTCTCGGAGCGGCTTTCGCAAGGAGGACTTCCGTGAACGCACAGCAGGTCTGGCAGGCACAGTCGATCGACGCGCCGCGCATCTCCCTCGATTACGTGCGCTATCAGGTCGGAGAGTTCGAGCGGCGCCGGCGCGCGCGTGCACGATTCGGTTACGGCGTGCTCGTCCTTGCGGGCTGTCTGCAGCTGTTCGCAATCTGGCAGTTCGCCGGCACCAAGCCGCTGCTCGCGCTGTCGTCGGTCTGCTTCGTGATCATGATCGTCTCGAGCGTTCTGCGGCTCTACCGGCACCTGTCGGCGGAGTCGAGCCCGGCGGACGCAGGCACGCTCGATACCCTGCGCTATCAGCGCCGGATGCTCGTGCGCCAGCGCGACTACCGGCGCAACGATGCGCGGTTCGCGATTCCGGCCGTGCTTCCGGGATTCCTGCTGTTGTTCGCGTCGCAGATTTTCGAGAACGACCCGGTGCCCTGGATGGCGATGTTCCGCACGGGGGTCGTGATGGTGGTGGCCATGGTGTTGGCCGTCGTCGGCTGCCGGCGCAAAGCGGAGGCTTCCCAGCGCGAGATCGACGCGCTCGACAGCCTCGCGGGCGATCGATAAGCGGCTGATTCCACAGCTGTAAAACGCCATCGGGGGGATTTGCGATACCCTAGCGCCCGCTTTCCCGCCCGTCCCGAAATGCCCGGCCGCTACTACATCAAGACTTTCGGCTGCCAGATGAACGAGTACGACTCCGCCCGCATGGGTGACGTGCTCGAATCCGGCGCCGGTTTGACTCCCACCGACGACGTCGGCGAGGCCGACGTCCTGCTCATGAACACCTGCTCGGTGCGCGAGAAGGCCGAGGACAAGGTCTATTCGCTGCTCGGCGAGTGGCGCTCGCTCAAGAGGCTCAAGCCGCACGTGCTCATCGGCGTCGGCGGCTGCGTCGCGAGCCAGGAAGGCGAGGGCATCACGCGGCGCGCGCCGTTCGTGGACCTCGTGTTCGGACCGCAGACGCTGCATCGCCTGCCCGACATGATCAACGAGCTCAAGACGACGGGTCGCGCCGTCATCGACGTGTCGTTTCCCGAGATCGAGAAGTTCGACAACCTGCCCGCGCCGCGCGCGGAAGGGTCGAGTGCCTACGTCTCGATCATGGAAGGTTGCAGCAAGTACTGCACGTTCTGCGTCGTGCCCTACACGCGCGGCGACGAAGTGTCGCGCGGCTTCGAGTCGGTGCTCGAAGAGGTGCGACAGCTCGCCGCTCAGGGCGTGGGCGAGATCACCTTGTTAGGCCAGAACGTCAATGCGTACGCCGGCGCGACGTCGGACGGCGCCATCGTCGATCTCGCGACGCTCATCCACTACGTCGCGACGGTCGAGGGCGTCGAGCGCATCCGCTTCACGACGTCCCATCCGGTCGAGTTCGGCGATTCGCTCATCGAGGCCTATGCGAACGTGCCCAAGCTCGCGAACCAGCTGCATCTTGCAGTGCAATCGGGATCGGACCGCATCCTCGCCGCGATGAAGCGCGGCTACACCGCGCTCGAATTCAAGGAGAAACTGCGGCGTCTGCGCGCGGTGCGTCCGTCGATCGCGGTGTCCACCGACATCATCGTCGGCTTTCCCGGGGAGACGGAGCGGGATTTCGAAGCCACACTGAAGCTCGTGCGCGACGCGAATTTCGACCAGTCCTTCACGTTCATCTACAGCCAGCGACCCGGAACGCCCGCGGCCTCCCTGCCCGACGACGTGCCGCTAGACGTCAAACAGGCTCGCCTCCACAGACTGCAGGCGCAGCTCAACGAACAGGCGCGCGCGATCAGCGAAACCATGGTCGGGACGACGCAGCGCGTGCTCGTGGCGCGGCCGTCCAAGAAGGATTCGCGCGAGCTCGCCGGCCGCACCGAGAACGGCCGCTGGGTCAACTTCGCGGGACCCGCCGAGCTCATCGGGCGGTTCGTCGACGTCGCGATCGTGCAGGCGCTGCCGCAGAGCCTGCGCGGCCGGCTCGCGGCCGTTGCGCCCGCGGACCGCCGCCTCGCCGCGAATAGTTAGTCTCACCGATGGCCACACCCGCACCCGTCGAGCCCATCCGCGAATTCGATCTCGTGCCCGCCGACAACGCGCGGCTCGCGAACCTCTGCGGCCCGCTCGACGAGAATCTCCGGCTCATCGAAGAGCGCATGTCCGTCACGATGAAGCGCCGCGGCGCGAGCTTCCGTATCGTCGGCACGCGCGCGCATGCCGCCGAAGACGTGCTGCGCGAGCTCTACGAGAAGACCGCGAGCGAGGAGCTGTCGCTCGAGCGCGTGCACCTCGCGCTGCGCGACTCGCCCGACGAGCCCGGCGCGCTCACGCCCGAGGAGCCGAACGATGGGTCGGTACGCGTCACGCGCGGCACGATCCGCGCGCGCGGCCGCAACCAGCGCGATTACCTCGCGAACATCCATTCGAAGGACCTGACGTTCGGCATCGGGCCCGCGGGCACCGGCAAGACCTATCTAGCGGTCGCGTGCGCCGTCGAGGCGCTGCAGGCGGACAAGATCCGCCGCATCATCCTCGTGCGCCCGGCTGTCGAGGCCGGCGAGCGCCTCGGGTTCCTGCCGGGCGATCTCACGCAGAAGGTCGATCCGTACCTCAGGCCCATGTACGACGCGCTCTACGAAATGCTCGGGTTCGATCGCGTCGCGCGCTACATCGAACGCAACGTCATCGAGGTGGCGCCGCTCGCGTTCATGCGCGGCCGCTCGCTCAACGACTCCTTCATCATCCTCGACGAGGCGCAGAACACGACGCCCGAGCAGATGAAGATGTTCCTCACGCGCATCGGGTTCGGTTCGCGCGCCGTCGTCACGGGCGACGTGACGCAGACCGACCTGCCCGCGGGCAAGCTCTCGGGACTCAAGCACGTCATCAACATCCTGCGCGCCACCGACGGCGTGGCGTTCACGTACTTCGAGGCGGCCGACGTCGTGCGTCATCCGCTCGTCCAGCGCATCGTGCAGGCGTACGAAGCGCATTCGACCGACCAATGACCCGAACGCGCGGTCTTCGGCTGGACCTCGCGCGTGGTACGCGCGCTTGGGCGCCGGCGCGGGCACGCATGAACCACTGGGCCGCGGCCGCGCTCGGCCGGCGCGGGACAGGCCGCGAAATCGCGGTGCGCGTCGTCGCGCCGCGCGAGAGCCAGGCGCTCAACAAGCGCTGGCGCGGCAAGGACCGACCCACGAACGTGCTGTCGTTCCCCGCGCCGCGGCTCGGGTCCGCCCGCGGCCATGACTATCTACCGCTCGGCGACCTCGTGATCTGCGCCGACGTCGTCAAGCGCGAGGCTGCGCGCGATGGCAAGCGCGTCGAGGCGCACTGGGCGCACATGATCGTGCACGGCGCGCTGCACCTCGCGGGTTACGACCACGAGACGGGCGAGCGCGAGCGGCTGCGCATGGAGCGCCGCGAGATCGCCGTGCTCCGGAATTTCGGATTCGGGAATCCCTACACATGAGTGCGAAAGAAAAAGAAAAGGACAAGGACACCGGTTCCTCCGGCAAGTGGCTGCGGCGGCTGTCGCGCCGGATGGCGGGCGAGGCGCAGGATCGCGGCGAGGTAGTCGAATACCTGCGTGAAGCGGCCCTGCGCGGCGTCGTCGAGGGCGATGCGCTCGCGATGCTCGAGGGCGTGCTCGGCGTCGCCGACATCCAGGTGCGCGACATCATGGTGCCGCGCGCGCAGATGACGGTGCTCAACGGCAACGACGAGGGCTACGCGCTGCTCGCGACCGTCGTCGAGAGCGGCCACTCGCGCTTTCCCGTCATGGACGAGGACCGCGAGAAGATCATCGGCGTGCTCCTCGCCAAGGACCTGCTGCGGCTGCAGGTCAACGACAGCACGCCGTTCGACATCAAGGAATTCATGCGCCCGCCGGTGTTCGTGCCGGAATCGAAGCGGCTCAACGTGCTGCTGCGCGAGATGCGCCGCTCGCGCGTGCACATGGCGATCGTCGCCGACGAGTACGGCGGCATCGCGGGTCTCGTGACGATCGAGGACGTCATCGAGCAGATCGTCGGCGACATCGACGACGAGCACGACATCGACGAGGACGTGAACATCCGCAAGGACGGCGAGCGCCAGTACGTCGTGCGCGGCCAGACGCCGATCGACGAATTCAACGAATACTTCCAGACGGACTTGTCGGACGACGAATTCGACACCGTCGCGGGGCTCGTGATGAAGCAGCTCGGACGGCTGCCGCGCCGCGGCGAGACGCTGCAGCTCGCCGACTGCGAGGTCAAGGTGATGCGCTTCGACCGGCGCCGCATCGACACGCTGCGCCTCACCGCACCGCGCGACATCGTGCCGCCCGAAGACCGGCCGCTGGAACTCGAGTGAACCTCCGGGAACTGGTCAGACGCCGCTATGCCGGCAGTGCGATCGCGCTCGCCGCGGGCGCGCTGCTCGCCACATCCCTGGCGCCGCTGTCGTGGTGGCCGCTCGCGTTCCTCATGCCTGCCGTGTTGTTCTGGCTGTGGGAAGACGCGACGCCGCGTCGCGCGGCCGTGCTCGGCTTCTGGTTCAACGCCGGCACGTTCGCGGTCGGCACGTACTGGCTGTACATCGCCATCGAACAGAACGGCGGCGCGCCTCTGTGGCTGACAATAATCCTCATGGTCGGCCTCGTCGCGATCATGGGTGCGTACTTCGCCTTGTTAGGCTGGTTCGTCGCGCGCTTCCTGCCGGCGGGCGGCTGGCAACGCTGGCTCGTGGGCCTGCCCGCGGCCTGGCTGCTGATCGAGTGGTTCCGCAGCTGGTTCCTCTCGGGCTTCGGCTGGCTCGCGCTCGGCTATTCGCAGACCGACACGTGGTTCGCGGGATATGCGCCCGTCATCGGTCAATACGGAATGGGCTGGCTCGTCGCGCTGGTCGCGGGCGCGCTGCTCACGCTCCTCGTGGGCACGCGCAACGAACGCATCGCGTCGGGTGCGCTCATCGTCGTCGCGTTCGGCGCGGGCTTCGCGCTGCGCGATCGCGAGTGGGTCGAGCCGGTCGGCGCACCGCTGAGCGTCGCGGTGATCCAGGGCGCGATCCCGCAGGACGAGAAGTGGATAGAGGACAACCTGCCGAAGACGCTCGAGCTCTACGCGCAGCTCACGCGGCAGGCGCATGGCTCGCGGCTCATCGTGTGGCCGGAATCCGCGATCCCCGATCTCGTGAACAACCACGTCGAATATTTCGGCAGCGTCTATCGCGAGGCGAGCGCGCAGGGTTCGGCGCTCGTCATGGGTGCGATGCGCGAAGCGGACAATCCGCGCACGGGCGATCAGGAATACTTCAACTCCGTCGTGTCGATGGACCGCGACGTGCAGGGCGTGGGCTTCTACGACAAGCATCACCTCGTGCCGTTCACGGAATTCGTGCCCGTCCCGAGTTTCGTGCGCAACTGGCTGCGGCTCATGAACCTGCCGAACGCGGACTTCAAGCGCGGTGACGCCGAGCAGGCGCCGCTCGAGGCCGCGGGTCAGCACATCGCGGCGAACATCTGCTACGAGGACGCCTACGGCGCGACGCAGCTGCCCGCGCTGCGCACCGCGACGATGCTCGTGAACGTCACGAACGACGCGTGGTTCGGCCATTCGACCGCCCGTTACCAGCACCTGCAGATCAGCCGTCTGCGCGCGATGGAGGCCCGCCGCCCGATGGTGCGCGCGGCGAACACTGGCGTTTCGGCGTTGATAGACCCGTTCGGGCGCGTGGTGAAAACGGCCCCGGAGTATGAAGCGAATGTAATGCGCGGCGAAATCCAGCCGCAGACGGGCCTCACGCCTTATGCCCGCACGGGGAACTGGCCGATCGTGCTCTGGGGCCTTGTTTTATGCTGCGCCAGCGCCTATCTGGGACGACGCGTAAAAAGTTCCTGAGGAGGTTCCATGGTTTCGCCGCCGCTGAACTTCGCGAAACGCGCCGGGTCTACTCGGCCATCATCGTCACTTTCCCAGTACCGAGGGTTCGCTGATATGTCGCTCATTCTTGCGAGACGTCTCGCTGCCGTCGCCGTCGTGTCGTTTGCCGTCGGCGCCTGTTCTCCCCAGTCTTCAGCCGCTCCCCAGTCGGCGGCGAGCACGCCGCAGGCGCAGTCTGCGCCCGCCGTCGCGCCGCCCGTCGGCACGCTCAATGGCCGTGCGTTGCCGGACTTCGCGAGCCTCGTCGAGCAGGTCGGCCCCGCGGTGGTCAACGTATCCGTCATCGAGAAGGCACACCACGTCGCTCGCAACCAACAGGGCAGCGCCGACGACGACGATCAGGATCCGTTCCAGGAATTCTTCAAGCGCTTCGGCATTCCCGGCCCCAATGGCGGCAACCGCAATTACGACACGCCGCAGCGCCAGGGCGAAGGCTCGGGCTTCATCGTGAGCGCCGACGGCTACATCCTCACCAACGCGCACGTCGTCGCGGACGCGGATGAAGTCACGGTGCGCATGACCGATCGTCGCGAGTACACGGCCAAGGTCGTCGGCATCGACAAGCGCAGCGACGTCGCCGTCATCAAGATCGAGGGCAAGAATCTCCCCGTCGTGCGCATCGGCGATCCGGCGAAGCTGCGTCCGGGCGAATGGGTGCTCGCGATCGGCTCGCCGTTCACGTTCGAGAACAGCGTCACCGCGGGCATCGTCTCCGCCACCGGCCGCTCGATGCCGGGCGAGGATGGCCTCGTGCCGTTCATCCAGACCGACGTCGCGGTGAATCCCGGCAACTCCGGCGGTCCGCTGTTCAACCTCAACGGCGAGGTCGTCGGCATCAACTCGCAGATCTACTCGCGCAGCGGCGGCTACATGGGCCTGTCGTTCGCCATCCCGATCGACGTCGCGAACAACGTGCGCGAGCAGCTCGTGAGCACGGGCAAGGTCACGCGCGGCCGCATCGGCGTGCAGATCCAGGAAGTGAATTCGCAGTTCGCCGACGCGTTCAATCTCGACCGTCCGCGCGGCGCGCTCGTCACGCAGGTCATCGAAGGCGGTGCCGCGCAGAAGGCCGGCGTGAAGACGGGCGACGTCATCCTCAGCGTCGACGGCAAGAACGTCGAGCGTTCGGGCCAGCTGCCCGGCATGATCTCGTCGATCAAGCCCGGCAACGCCGCGAAGCTCGAGGTCTGGCGCGATCACGCGACGAAGGCGATCAACGTCAAGGTCGACGAGTTCCAGGAAGAAACGCAGAAGGTCGCGAACCGCGACTCCGAGGAGCCCGCCAAGGCGGACCGCCTCGGCCTGTCGGTCCGGCCGCTCGGCAGCGACGAGCGCAAGCAGGCGGATACCGAGGGCTATCTACTCGTCGAGGACGTCACGGGCGCGGCCGCGCAGGCCGGCGTGCGGCCCGGCGACGTTATCCTCGGCGTCAACGGCAAGCCCGTGAAGTCTCTGGCCGAGCTCAAGACGGCGACTGCGAATGGCAAGACCATCGCCATCCTGCTCGAGCGCGAAGGGCAGCAACTTTTCCTGCCGATCCGGGTCTCATAGATCGACCCTTCCTGAGAACAATGGTCTGAACGAGGCGTCCGGAGGCAACTCCGGGCGTCTTTTTCTTTTGCGCAACCGGCGGTCGCGGTGCCGGGTATCAAGCATGGGTTCCAGGGAGCGACCTCATGCGCGCATGCGTCTGTCTGCTGTTGTTGTTGCCGGGCGCGTCGGGCGCCGCGGAATCCGTGGCGCCGTCCGCGGCGCCGCCGTTTCCATCGAGCGAGGACATCCGCCGCGTCGTCGCCGAACGACTGACCGTGCCGCACTCCGGCATGGTCTTCGGCCTG
>Ga0081455_10002150_pt1 | contig 23503 bp, 30 predicted proteins | sample TabmetS3T2R1_FD_70207 | JGI IMG/M metagenome (GOLD analysis project Ga0081455, IMG submission 70207) | Tabebuia heterophylla rhizosphere microbial communities from the University of Puerto Rico - S3T2R1 | ecosystem: Host-associated > Plants > Roots > Rhizosphere ...
CCGCGTGTTGTTGTTCTTCGTGGCGGTGTGCTCCGCGTACCTCGCCTCGACAAGACCGTCCGACATCCTCGCCATGGTGGGGTGGGCATTCTCGCTCGCAATGGCCGGCAACTTCCCGGCATTGACGCTCGGCATCTGGTGGAAACGAGCCACCACGACCGGTGCCATCTGCGGGATCATCGCCGGCTGGGGCATCTGCCTGTTCTACCTCGTGACGTCGAGGTATTTCCCACAGGCAGGCGTCACCTACTTCGGCATGAAGTCGCTGCTCAACCCGGAGACAGGCCAAGCCCTGATCAATGTCAGTCAGATCATGGCCGATCCGAAGTGGCTCGCCGACGTACCGGCGAGCGCTGCGAACCCTATGGCCAACAGGGTCGGCTGGTTCGACCTCAACAACATCAACTGCGGATTGCTGGGAATGCCGCTCGGCTTCCTCGTGATCTACGTGGTCAGCTTGCTTACAAAAGAACCCTCAAGGGAAATGCAGGCCTTCATCGACGAGATCCGCAAGCCGCGCGGCAAGACCATACTCGAAGAAAAGACCTGAGTGTCACATCAAGTCTGACGGAAGCGGGGCCCTCGTGGCCCCGCTTTTCACTTGCGGGGCAATACAACAGCAGCCATTGTGTTAATTGCGAAAGGATCGCTGAGTGGCCAGTTCGTTTCTCACTTACTGGTATTTCCACCTGCCGAATTTCCTTCTGGCGGCGCTGATGTACACGCTGCTCGGCCGCGTTCTGCTCGCGCTTATCGTTCAGCCTGACTCCTCGAACTATATCTGGCGCTTCTTTTGCCGGTTCACCGACCCGGTCGTGGCCGCAGTCACTTACGTCACTCCTAAGACAGCAGCACCCGTGGTGATTTGGCTATTCGGCGTGGTCTGGTTGTTCTGGCTGCGCGTGCTCTTGCTCAATATCTTCCTCATCTCGGGCGTAGTCCCCAGGCTGAGCTGACGATGGAACGCAATTATTATTACGTCGGCATCGCCTTCTTCGGGATGATCAACGGCCTGTTCAATGAGGATGCGCTGATCTTCACACTGATTCATATGCAGATCCTGGCGCCCGCTCTGTTGTTTGGCAGCGTGTCACTGACCTTGATGTTCTCGTCGCTGATGATTTCAACCGGCACGATCATCCTGGGTGGTATTCCGGCGGCAATCTATGAGCGGGCAACGGGTGCCAAAGACGACTCAACCGAAGTCTCGATGTGGATCTGGCTGGCGGGCACCGGAATCCTGACACTTCCGGCGATGGGCAATTTTCTCAAAACTGGCCTCTGACGGCGCTGACATTGGCCCCCACGCGATTGTGAGTACAACCTACGGATTTTCCGCTAAATTGATGGCGTCCGATGGATCGACGTACGAACCATTCTGGCACTGCGGGAATATCGCGGCATGGAAAATATGCGCCGCATCGCTTACGAAATCGTTCTGCGCGCATGCGGCTTCGGCTCGTTGGCGATTTTTTGCGTTATGATTGGTATGTCCTTTGAGCCAACGCTGGCATTCAGGGCCGGCGGATTTCTGACGACCTTGATGTCCGCAATACTGATCCTCAAGGCTTACGAGGCGCGGACAAAAAATTATCGCAAGACCGAGCTGTGGCTTTATCTGCCGAAAGAACAAAGGCCTGCGGAAGAACATGCCCAATGGGCGAGCTCAACCGTGCTGAACGAAACCTATCTCACCTTTGCAAGGTGGACGGCCGCGATTGCGATTGCGATGTGGGTGCTGGCGCTGCTTTTTTCCATTGTCGGCAAATAGCCGATATTCGTGCAAACCGCGCCCCTTAGACTGTCTCTTTATACTTTAGTATAATGCCTGCCTAGCTCACCTGGTGGGGATGCGCCATGGCCAAGATCGAAAACACTCCACGTAAGCTCATTCTAAAAGAAGGCGCCACGACACTGACGCTCGACAAGGATTCCGGCAAGGCAACGCTTCAGCAAAAAGTGCTGCTTTGGAGCAAAAAGCCGGTCGAGTTTTCACTCTCCGATATCGACGACATTGCGGTGAAATCAGACAAAGACGGTCTTTCAGGCGCGATGATTCATCACAGCGTCTTGCACAGGCGTTCCGGTGAAATCACCGTTCTAACAACCGAGGAAGCCAAGGATGCCGCGGCGACTGTGAAAATGCTGCGCGAATTTGTTGGGCTCTAGTTTTTGATGCCGCGCCAAGTTTTTCTCTGCAAATCATTGACGCGCACAGTTGGCGCTGATGCTGTTTTTCGCAATCGTGGGCAACTAAGCAGCCTACGACTAAAGTTTTCCGCGCGCTGAGAACGTGTGTGCAGACGCGCGAAGCATTGAAAGCCCTACTGAATTTTGCTCGCCAGCCAACGCCTTAGACGATCAGCTTACGCCGAAAGCACAATAAGTCGCACGACGACGGCGATATAGAGTTCACCCCTTAAAAAACGGCACGAGAACCGTAACCAACAGGCGGCATCAATTTGCGATGCCGTGCAAATTTCAACGGGGAGGAAGCGTTTCGATGGGGGCGACCAACAAGAAAGCACCCTGCGAAGCGACGGAGCCTAAGCGAGCAGGAGAAAAATTATGGCTGGTCCACAAGTCCCTAAAGACTTCCGGCGTGTGATCATCGCCGCCGCAGTAGGAAACGTCATCGAGTGGTACGACTTCTATATCTTCGGCAGCTTGGCCGCGGTGCTCTCGGTCAAGTTCTTCGAGAAATCTCACCCGGTCGCCGCACTGCTGAGTACGATCGCGCTGTTCACCGCAGGCTTTTTGATTCGTCCGCTCGGCGCGTTTCTCTTCGGATGGATGGGTGACCGCATCGGCCGCAAGTACACCTTCCTTGTGACCCTGAGTGGCATGGGTATCGGTACCGGCGCGATCGGCCTGATCCCGACTTATGAGTCGATCGGCCTCGCTGCAGCGTTCACCCTGTTCGGCCTGCGCATGATCCAGGGCTTGTGCCTCGGCGGCGAATATGGCGGCGCGATCACCTACGTCGCAGAGCACGTCTCCGACGAGCGGCGCGGCTACTACACGGGCTGGCTGCAGACCTCGCCGACCCTCGGCATCGTCGTGTCACTCGCCGTGATCATCGGCTGCCGCACCTGGTTCGGCAAGGATTTCGATGTGTACGGATGGCGCGTGCCGTTCCTGATCTCGTTTCTCCTGGTCGCGATCGCGATCTGGATCCGATTGCAGTTGCAGGAAACGCCGATCTTCCAGGAGATTCAGGCCAAGGGACGGATGACCAGGAATCCGTGGAAGGAAGCCTTCCTCAGTGCGAACATCAAGTTCGTGCTTATCGCCACCATCATCGTGGTCGGCGAAGGCGTGGTCTGGTACTCGGGCCAATTCTGGCCGCTCTTCTTCCTTGGCACCGTGTCCAAGGTGGATCCACTCACCAGCGCCTACATCGTCGGCGCCGCACTGCTGATCGGAACGCCGTCGCTGATCTTCTTCGGCCACCTCTCCGACAAGATTGGCCGCAAGCCTGTGATCCTCGGCGGCTTCTTGCTGGCGGCGTTGACCTATTATCCGCTGTTCCTGTGGCTGCGATCAGTGACTCAGCCCGGCAACATCAACTACCCGATCGCAGTGCTCATCATCGCGATCATGGTGTGCTACGTGGGCATGGTCTACGGGCCGATCGGCGCTTTCCTCGCCGAATATTTCCCTGCGAGGATTCGCTACACGTCGGTGTCGGTACCCTACCACATCGGCAACGGCTGGGGCGGCGGTCTGGTGCCGTTCATCACCACGGCGGCCTTCGCCGCAAGCGGCAGCATCGGGCAAGCCCTGATCTACCCGATCGCGGTGCCCGCGGTGTGCTTTGTGCTCGGACTGATTTTGATGCCAGAGACGCGGCACATAAGCATCTGGAAAGAGGTCAGAGACCTTAAAGCGGCGTAGTTAAGCAATCACGTGCGGTGCCAAGCGTGGCGCCGCATTCTTGATCTCGGAGAACGCCCCGCCTGTTGCGGGGCGTTTTTTTGATACGAAGTCGCGCAGATACCTACGCCGGCTTCCGACTGCCCATGAACTGGAAAATGACCTCGCGGCTGTGTGGCCTGCGGCGGTGCTCCACGAGGTAGATGCCCTGCCAGGTCCCGAGCGCAAGTTTGCCCGCGACAACGGGGACCTGCAGCGCGACACCACTGAGCATCGCCTTGACGTGAGCCGGCATGTCGTCGGGCCCTTCGGCATCGTGAACCCACGGGGCTTCCTCCGGCGCGAGCCGGTCGAGTGCGGCAAGCAAGTCGGTCTGGACGTCGGGATCCGCGTTTTCCTGGATCGTCAACGAAGCCGACGTGTGACGCAGGTAGACCAGCAGAACGCCCTCCCCGGCACTCGCCTGGGTGGTGAAACTCGCCGCGTTCTCGGTGATGTCGGTGAACCCCGCGCCCGAAGTATCGACACGCAAGGTCGCGCTGGCGATCAGCTGCGGCACCGCCTCGACGATGGTGGACATGCGGCGCGGCATGGAGTTGCGTTGCCTGAGGAGCTCAGCTCTTCTGCATCAGATCCTTTTGCACCGCGGTGATCATCTCGACAAGACGCTGCCAAGTCCTCTCAATCAACGCGCGCGCCCGTGCGACATCTTCATGTGTGGGCAACCTGACAACAATGTCGCCACCCTTGTCCGGCGGCGTCAGGTCTGCCGACGGCCGCGGTGGCGGAGGATCCTTCAGCGCGGCGACCTCCCGCCTCAGCGCGGCGATTTCGTCCTGCAGACGCGCCTTCAGATCGTTCATGTCCGCGCGCAGGCGCGACACGTCGGCGTCCAGTTCGGACCGGTTCTCGGGGACGGCCTGGCATGACCAGCCAGCTGTCTGCGCGCGGCAATAGGCGACCTGGCCGCTTTGCGTGTCGAGCCGGAGGAAACCATTGTCGACGCGGTTGAACGTGAAGCGGCCTGCCGGCGCAGCAGAGTCATTATCTCTCGCCTCCGCCGTGCTCTCGGCCTTCGGAGCCGGCTGCGGAGCGGCTTGGGGCGCGATTTGGGGCTGCGGTTGTGCCGCCGGCCGATCCTGTACCGGCGGTTGGTCGGCGCGTGGGCCTTCGACATCGATTACAACCTGCGCGGATGCGGCCGATGCCGCGCAAACGAGAACCCCGGCAAGAGCGAGCATCGAAGCGCGCATATGTTCTTCCTTCAGTAGACGCAGGGAATTTACAAGCGTAGCACCGACGCTATGCACGCCAAACCTAGCCGTCGTTGTTCTCTCGCGAGCCTCGAGCGAGCCGAAAAAACGCCAGTTCCAGGAGTCCAAAATCCGAGGTTTGATCCCTATTATCAAACACTTATGTCGCGGTCCCGTTTCCTTGACTCGCATAAATGCCATAAGTATGGTCCGCGCGGCTTTTAGGGCGGCGGGACACGCGAAACCTGAAATCCACGCGAGTCGAAAGCATGGCTGACGGACCGCGCGGCACTGGTCATCGCAACGAACCGCCGGACGACGAGGCCGCTCTCTCCGCGAGGCTCAAGCGTCTCGGCAACCGGCTCGCACAGACGAACCGGCCACCCGAAAACGGTTCCGATCCTCGTCAGACCGCCGACTTTTCGGCGTACGCCCGCGGCTTTCGGCTGTCGACCGAGTTGGTGGCAGGTGTGCTTGTGGGCGCGGTGATCGGCTGGCTGCTCGATCGCTGGCTGGGTATTTCGCCGTGGGGGCTCATCGTGTTTCTTCTGCTCGGCTTCGCGGCCGGCGTTCTCAATGTGATGCGGGCGGCGGGGGTCGTACGCGACAGGCAACTGAACGACGACTAGTACTCATGACCGTTGATCCTATTCACCAGTTTCAGATCACCAATCTCTTTCCGGTCGCCAAGATCGGCAATATCGAGATCAGCTTCACCAATTCCGCAGCTTTCATGATGCTCGCGGTCTTGGGGCTCACGGTGTTCCTGGTCGGCGCGACGGCCAGGCGCAGCCTGGTGCCATCGCGACTGCAGTCGGCGGCGGAGTTATCCTACGAATTTGTCGCCTCGACGATACGATCGACGGCCGGCTCGGAAGGGATGAAATTCTTTCCCTTCGTCTTTTCGATCTTCATGTTCGTGCTGACGCTGAACATGCTCGGGCTCATCCCCTATGCATTCACCGTCACCAGCCACATCATCATCACCGCCGCCCTTGCCATCACGGTATTCCTGACCGTATTGATCTACGGCCTGTGGCGTCATGGACTGCACTTCTTCAACCTCTTCGTGCCGAAAGGCGTGCCGATCTACATTCTGCCCTTGATCGTGGCGATCGAAATCCTGTCGTTTCTGTCGCGGCCGATCTCGCACAGCGTGCGATTGTTCGCCAACATGCTTGCGGGCCATATCACGCTGAAGGTTTTCGCCGGTTTTATCATCCTCTTGGGCGGAAGCCTTGGCGCGATTGGCTGGGCCGGCAGCCTGCTGCCTTTCGCAATGGTTGTCGTTCTTTTCGCGCTGGAGACGCTGGTTGCCTTTCTGCAGGCCTACGTCTTCGCCATCCTCACTTGCATCTATCTCAACGATGCGATTCACCCGGGCCATTAAGGCCCGACCGGAAAACTAAAAAGGAGTTCGTTATGGATCCAGTGGCAGCAAAATACATCGGTGCAGGCATTGCTTGCATCGGCATGGGCGGCGCCGGCGTTGGCGTGGGCATCATCTTCGGTAATTACCTGGCAGCCGCGCTTCGCAATCCGTCGGCGGCCCAAGGCCAGTTCGGCAACCTGATCTTCGGGTTCGCCATCACCGAAGCCCTCGGCATCTTCTCGCTGCTGATCGCGCTCCTGCTGCTCTTCGCTCTCTAAGAGACGTCCTGAGCCGGGCTGACGATGGCCGAGAAGACCCACACCGCGAGCACCGAGCACCCTGCACAGGGCGGACACGGCGGATTCCCGCCGTTCCAGTCGGAGACTTTTGCCTCGCAGCTTGTGTGGCTGACGATCGCCTTCGTCCTGCTCTACGTGCTGATGGCCAAGCTCGCGCTGCCGCGCGTTGGCTCGATCATCGAAAGCCGCCAGAAACGCATCGAAGGCGATCTCGCCGACGCGTCCCGCCTGAAGGGCGAATCCGATGCGGCCATCGCGGCCTACGAGAAGGCCTTGGCCGACGCCCGCAACCGCGCGCAAGCGATCGCAAACGAGATGCGCGAGCGGCAGGCCGCGGAAGCGGAGGCGCGTCGCAAGACCCTCGAAAACGAGCTCAATACCAAGCTGGCTGAGGCCGAAAAGACCATTGCGGCTACCAAGCAGGCAGCGATGGGTAATGTGCGTGGCATCGCTGAGGACGCAACGCGTGCAATTGTCGAACGCCTGATCGGCGAGGCACCCAACGAAAAGACCGTCGCGGCCGCGGTCGCCGACGCGCTGAAAGGTTCGTAGCCATGCTGATGGAGGCGGAAACCTGGGTTGCTCTTGCCTTCGTGTTGTTCGTCGGCGTCCTTGGCTATCTCGGCGTGCATCGGATGATCACGAAATCGCTCGATGACCGGGCGGCGCGCATCAAGGCCGAACTCGACGAGGCCCGCAAGCTTAAGGACGAGGCGGCGGAGTTGCTCGCGGAGTACCAGCGCAAGCGTACGGCCGCCGAAGGCGAGGCGCAGGACATTATCTCCGGCGCGAAAGCCGAGGCCGAGCGAATGGCCGTCGAGGCCAAGGCCCGGATCGAGGACTTTGTCGCGCGCCGCACAAAGATGGCCGAAACCAAGATCGCGCAGGCCGAAGCGCAGGCGGCCGCCGAAGTTCGCAGCGCAGCTGCCGAGGCCGCCATCGCCGCTGCGGAGAAAATTCTCAGCGCCGAGACCAAGGGCAAGCTCGCAGGCGATCTGATTGCCAAGGGCATCGACGACGTCCGCAAGAAGCTGAACTAGCCGCCCCGCCCCGGCGGGGGTCTGCAGATAGGTTATCCCCACTATCCAATCCGAGAGTGTGCACAACTGCCGGCTCAGCACGCAGTATCAATTGCGCACCGAGGTTCCATCCCTATCCTCGCCAGCTGATTCGTTTGGACAGTGCGTTAGAGGGCCGAATTTCCCGGCCTAGCATCGGAGGACCGGTGGTCATCTTCGATTGCAACGGCGTGCTGGTTGATAGTGAGCCGTTGGCCACTGCAATCCTGTCACAGGAGTTTATGCGCGCCGGCTTTCCGCTGACGCCGGACATGATCGCGCGTTATTTCACCGGACGCCGCCCCGCGGACATGTTCGCCGATGTCGAGCTTGCGACGGGCCGTAAATTGCCGGCCGGTTTCGCCGAAGGCGTCGCTGAGTCGATCCTGCGGCGTTTTCGCAGCGAGCTGCGCCCGACCCTTCATGCAGCCTATGCGTTGTCGTGGCTGCGCGGGCCGAAATGCGTCGCGTCGTCATCGTCACTTGAGCGAATTCGTGTCAGCCTTGAAAGCACCGGACTGATCCGGTTTTTCGAGCCGAACCTGTACTCGGCAAACGATGTCCGCAATGGCAAACCGGCGCCCGACCTGTTGCTCTACGCCGCCGGTAAAATGGGCGTCGAGCCCGGAGCTTGCATCGTCGTGGAAGATTCACCAGTCGGCGCAACCGCTGGGGTGGCCGCCGGAATGACGGTGATCGGGTTTGCCGGGGCAAGCCACGCCGGTAGCGATACCGCCGATCAACTGCGCGCAGCCGGCGCCCGCGACGTAATCACGGACCTGCGGGCGCTCAAGAGCACCATCATCGATCTGCGCGGCTGGTAGGCGAGATTTCAGCTCTGACGCGGCTTCGGCGCAACGCGGGGCTTCGGCTTCGCCGCCGGTTTGCGCTTGTCCTGTTGCGCCCCCAGGGGATCAAACCCGACATATACGACATAGGCGTCGATATTTGCGGCGGGCTGCGGCATCGGAAATGAAATCTCCGGATCGATGTGCGTGAAGGTGACGCGATTGACGCCATCCCCAATCGTCGCCTGCTCGCGCGCGAACTTTGACAAAATGGTCTTGGGGTTGACCCCCTCCTGCACAACGGCAAGTCGAAGCGGCACGTCCACCGTGCCAGGGCCACCCGCCGGACCCGTGATGACGCGCCCCTCGACGCCGACTTTCATAATCATGACGCCCGCCGTGACCCGGCACTCGCGCGCGGTGCGGACGATCGTGACCTGATAACGCAGGTCAAGCGCGGACGGCTCGCTCTCACCCGCCTTGCTGCCTATCATCATTGTCGCAGCGCCGCTCCTTACTTCGATGCCGGGACATTCAACTTCGGCATTCGGATCGGCGGCGACACCCGCATCGCCCGACGTCGCCTTGGATGACGTGCTGAAAAGATCAAGGGCGGATGTGCTGAATACATTGGTCGAGCCGCAGCCCGCCAGACCCAGTGCCAGGTATATGATTGCCGTCACCACGGTCGATACAGTTGCCGCCGGCCTGGTTCCCGTCACCACAATTCCTCGTTCCACATGCGAAGCAATGCTCCCCTACAGTTATAGCAAGTGAAGATCGGCAATCCCAAGGCACCGGCTCAGTCGGTGTCGTCCATCAGCCGCGCATACAACAGGTGATCTTGCCAGATCCCGTTGATGCAAAGATAACCGCGCGCGTAGCCCTCGCGTTTGAAACCGGTTTTCTCGAGCAGGCGAACCGACGCCGTGTTGTTCGGTATGCAGGCGGCTTCCAGCCGATGCAGCCGAAGCGTGGTGAAGCTGTACGGGATCAACGCGCGCACGGCGGCAGTCATGTAGCCTTTACGCGCGAAGCGCTCGCCGATCCAGTAGCCGATGCTGCCCGCCTGAGCGACACCACGGCGAATATTGGCAAGCGTCAGCCCTCCCACCATTGCGTTGTCTTCGCTCCGAAAGATCAGAAAAGCATAGGCAAGATCGCTGCGCTGGTCCTCGGCATAGCGCTTGAGCCGCCGCCGAAAGGCGCCGCGCGTGAGATCGTCGGACGGCCACGTCGGTTCCCAAGGCACGAGGAAATTGCGGCCGGCTGCGCGCAAAGCCGCCCATTCGGCAAAATCGCCGCTGTGCGGCGCCCGCAAAGTGACGCCGGCACCCGTGATGCCCGGGATGATCTCGTTGAAGCTGACGGTTCGGAAGAGTGCCATGGACGTAAGGCCGGTCGCGCGGTTCAGGCTGCGCGGCGAAACAGACTCTCAGCGATTGCAGCAGTGCTGGCAAGGCCGTTGCCCGGGCCCAGCGCCGCGATCGCGGGCTTTGCGCGGCCGATCAGTGCAGCACCGGCAGCACGCGCACTTGCGACTGTGACGGCGTCGACCTTCGCCACGATCTCGTCGAGCGGAATTGGCCTCCCATAAGCAAGCATCTGCCGCGCCAGTTGCCCGACACGCGCCTCGGAGCTTTCCAGCGCCATTAGCAACCCCGCCTTCATTTGCGCCTTGGCGCGATTGATTTCGGTGTCGTTGAGCGTCTCGGTGGCGTTGCCGATCTGGTCGATCACCACGCGCATCAGTTCAGGTGCATCGGCTTCGTCCGTCCCGGCATAGAGCGCGAACAGGCCTGTGTCGATGTAGGGCATGTGGAAGGCATGGATCGAGTAGCAAAGGCCACGGATTTCGCGCACTTCCTGGAAAAGGCGTGACGACATCCCGCCGCCAAGCACGCTGGTGAACACCTGCAGGCTGTAAAGCTGGTCGTGGCGCACTGGTAACCCTTCCAAAGCCATGGCGATATGGACCTGCTCGAGATCGCGCGCCTCGACGCGCGTGCCGCCTCGAAAGTCCGCAGGCTCGGGCGTCGGCGCCGCGGGGCCCGTGAAACCTGCGAACCGTTTTTCAGCGTCCGCAACAATGGCCGCGTGGTCGACGGCGCCGGCTGCGGCGACGACCATGCCCGGAGCCTTGTAGTTCCGCGACAGATAACCGCGCAGACGCATCGAATTGAACGACCGTACAGTGTCCGGCGTACCCAGGATGGAACGGCCGACCGACTGTGATGGAAACGCCGTTTCCTGCAGCCGATCGAAAACCAGATCGTCCGGCGCATCTTCGGTTGCACCGATCTCCTGCACGATGACGTTCTGCTCGCGCTTGAGCTCCTCCGCATCGAAAGTCGGGTCCGAGAGAATATCGGACAGCACATCGAGCGCGAGCGGCACATCCGCCCTCAGCACGCGTGCGAAATAGCCGGTCGATTCGACGCTGGTCGCCGCGTTGAGATCGCCGCCCACGGCCTCGATCGCTTCGGCGATCTGCCGCGCGGTTCGCCGCTTCGTGCCCTTGAACGCCATATGCTCGAGAAGATGCGAAATTCCGTGCTCATCGGGGTTCTCGTTGCGGCTGCCAGACGCGATCCATACGCCGAGCGATGCAGTTTCAAGATGCGCCATCCGGTCGGTGACCACCGACAGGCCGGACGGAAGACGGGTCACTTCCACAGTCATGCCGCTGCTCCTTCACGCGCGGCACGTGAGGCCGACGCCACAAACCGTTCGACTGCCGCCTGATCGGCTGGCAGCGCTGTAATCCGCTCTTTCCGTTTCGGCAGATCGGCCAGCCAGTCGGGCAGCGGCGGCTCGACGCCACAAGCCGCCTTCACCGCAGCTGGAAACTTTGCCGGATGCGCAGTTGACAGCACGACCATCGGCACGGAAGCTTCGCGCGTCTCCTTTTCGGCAACCGCCAGGGCAATCGCCGTGTGCGGATCGACGCAATAGTTTGCTTCTTTCATCCAGGCGCGAATTTCAGCGGCACACTCCTGTTCGTCGGCGCGGTTGGCGCTGAACAGCGCGCGCAACTCCTTGAGTGCCTGCGCCGACACCACAAACCGGCCCGATTGGGCGAGCGAGCCCATCAGCGCACGCACCGAAGCTGCGTCGCGGCCATTCGCATCGAACAACAGACGTTCGAAGTTTGACGAAACCTGGATGTCCATCGATGGCGACATCGTCGCGATCACGTCGCGAATCTCGTAAGCGCCGGTGGCGAAGGTCCGCGCGAGGATGTCGTTGGCATTTGTTGCGACGACAAGCCGGTCGACCGGCAGTCCCATGCGCGCGGCGACATACCCGGCATAGACGTCGCCGAAGTTCCCGGTCGGCACCGTGAATGCGATTTTTCGATGCGGCGCGCCGAGCGCCACCGCGGCCGTAAAGTAGTAGACCGCCTGAGCGACGATACGCGCCCAGTTGATCGAGTTGACGCCCGACAGGCGCACACGATCACGGAAGGCGTGGTGATTGAACATGGCTTTCACCAACGCCTGACAGTCGTCGAAGGTGCCCTCGATGGCGACAGCATGCACATTCCCATCGGGAATGGTAGTCATCATGCGCTGCTGCACGTCGGAGATGCGTCCGCGCGGAAACAGCACCACCACGTCGACTTGGCCGCGGCCCCTGAACGCTTCCGCTGCGGCGCCGCCCGTGTCGCCCGACGTAGCCACGACAATGGTCGAACGCTCGCCGCGCTGATGCAGCGCGTGATCCATCAGCCGCGCAAGCAGCTGCATCGCGAGATCCTTGAACGCAAGCGTCGGGCCATGGAAGAGCTCGAGCACGAACACGCTGGAGTCGAGTTGCACAAGCGGCGTCGTCGCCGGATGACGGAAACCGCCATAGGCCTCTCGGGCCATGCGCGCGAGATCGGCGTCAGCAATGCTGCTGCCGACAAAGGGGCGGATCACGTCAACGGCGACTTCGGCGTAAGGCTTGCCGGCGAAACCCGCTATCGTCTCCCGGTCGAGCGCCGGCCAGGATTCCGGAACATAGAGTCCGCCATCGCGGGCGAGACCCGCGAGCAGCACCTCGACAAAATCAAGCGGGGCGGCCTCACCCCGTGTTGAGACATAACGCATTGATTTCGCTTCATTTTAATGGTCGATGCCGACCTAACGTTCGACCGCACAGTACCCGCGAGCATCCATTTTCACAAGAAATGCTCAATGACGCCCGAAGAGCCGGTGCGCGAGCCATGCCACATAGACGCCCGCAAGCGCCAGCGCGAGCCCGAACCAGGTGATCGCATATTCAAGATGATTGTCCGGCAGATGAACTTCGAGCCTGCCCGGCTTCGGTACCCCGCCCGGCGGAACAGGCGACTCCTGATCGATATAGAATGGTGCCGCGGTCAGCCATTTCTTCGAAGCTGCGATCGCATTTGAATCGCGCAGGTACCAGACGTTGTCCTTGGGATCGTCAGGCGGGGTAAATGAACCGCGCGCTTCCGGCCAACGAATAACCCCGACGATATCCACGCTGCCATGCGGCGCGCCCCCCGTTCGAGTCTCCGGATCCTTGCGGTCAATCGGGATAAATCCGCGATTGACCACAATGATACTGCCGCCGGCGAGTTGCGCTGGCGTAAAAACCCAATAGCCCGGTCCCTTCACGTCGGGACGCAGCGGCGAGCCGGCGGTGTAAACCAGCGCTTCTTCGCCGTCGAGAAATTCGGCGGGAAACGTGACGCGACGAAATTCCGCTTCGCTCTCCTTCAGCATCCGCCAGCTGTCACGCGGCGGCAGATTTCCAGGACCCGCCGCGAGGCGCGAGTTCAAAGTCGTAATCAGGTTTTGTTTCCAGGCCTTGCGGTCAAGCTGCCACAGGCCGAGTCCGACCAGAATCGCAACACCGGCGAGCGCGAACACGGTTGCATCGAGCACCGTAGCCCAGTGTTTACGCTTCAGCTCTTTCCTCACGCGTCACCTCGTCGCTCGAGACGACCTTCGGCAGCCTGGTGATGATACTGCAGCGCGATCAACAGACCTTTGAGCAGGCGCAACGGCGCAAGTGTCACGATCAGAATCAACGGCAGCCACAGCAGCGCGTGCAGCCAATACGGCGGCTGAAAGAACACCTCGGTCATCAGGGCGGCGAAAACGACGATGCCGCCACCGATCAGGATGACGAACACCGCAGGCCCGTCGCCAGCATCTGCAAAGCTGTAGTCAAGCCTGCAGCGCTCGCAGGCCGGACGCAGCGCCAGAAAGCCCTGGAAAAGATGCCCCTCGCCGCAGCGCGGGCAACGCCCGCGCAGACCGCGGCCGATCGGCAAATTCTCCGGCGATGCTTGACCGGTCATGACGTTACAAAGCCATCAAAACAAAAGGGCGGCGTGATGACGCCGCCCTTCTTACAGAAATGTCCGCGTTGCTCACCCCGCGTGCGGCGCGCCGGAGCCCCACACATAAATGCAGGCGAACAGAAACAGCCACACCACGTCGACGAAGTGCCAGTACCAGGCCGCGAATTCGAAGCCGAGGTGCTGTTTCGGCGTGAAATGGCCGGCCAAGGCGCGCAGCAGGCAGACGATCAGAAAGATCGAGCCGATAATCACATGCGCACCATGAAAGCCGGTCGCCATGAAGAACGTGGCGCCGTAGATGTTGCCGCTGAAGTGGAAGTGCGCGTGTGAATACTCGTAAGCCTGCACCGCAGTGAAGGTGAGGCCGAGCAGGATGGTGAGGATCAGGCCCCATTTCAGGCCCTGCCGGTCGCCCTCGAGGAGAGCGTGATGCGCCCAGGTCACCGTCGTGCCCGAAGTGAGCAGAATGAGGGTATTGAGCAGCGGCAGATGCCAGGGGTCGAACGTCTCGATTCCCTTCGGCGGCCAGACACCGCCGGTGACCGCGAGACGGCCGATTTCTTGCGGGTCGCCGGGAAACAGCGCGGTGTTGAAGTAAGCCCAGAACCAGGCAACGAAGAACATCACCTCCGAAGCGATGAACAGGATCATGCCGTAGCGATGCGAGATCTGAACGACGCGCGTGTGGTAGCCGTCGTATTGCGCTTCGCGGATCACATCGCGCCACCAGGCGACGAAGGTGTAGAGCACGCCGAGCACGCCGACGCCGAACACCAGCGGCGCAGCCGCGTACATGTGGTGCATCCAGCTGATCCCGCCGACCGCGAGGATGAAGGCAGACACCGAACCGACCGCTGGCCATGGGCTCGGATCGACCAGATGGTAGTCGTGATGCTTGGCGTGGGCGTCGGCCATCGTCCTCGTCTCCGTTATAACTTGCTCGAATTCGCAGCTGGCGTCTCAGCCACCGGTCGCTCCTGATCGCGCATCCGGTAGAAGGTGTACGACAATGTGATCGTGTTAAGGGTGTCCTGGTCGCGGTCCTTGACGATTGCCGGGTCGACATAGAAGACGACCGTCATCTCGCGCGTTTCGCCCGCCTTCATGCGCTGCTCGGTAAAGCAGAAGCAGTTGATCTTGCTGAAATACCCGCCAACTGTCGGCGGCGCGACATTGTAGGAGGCCTGCCCGACGATTTCGCGTGCCGCCTCATTGACGACCTTATAGTTGACCGTCGCCACCTCGCCGATCCGCACCTTGATCTCGTTCTGCTCGGGCACGAACTTCCACGGCAAGCCGGGGGTGACGTTGGAATCGAACCGGATCGTGATCATCCGTCCGAGCACGTGATCGGGCGCCTTTTCGGACACCTGCGTTGTGCCGCCGAATCCGGTGGTCTTGCAGAACCAGTTGTAGAGCGGCACCGCCGCATAAGCCGCGCCGACCATGCTCACCACAACGGCACCGCAGCAGGCCGCGACCAGCGCATCGCGCCGCAGCGGCTTTCGATCGGATTGGTGCGCGCGTCCAGCCATTGTTCCCTTCAGATCGGACGCATCAGAACGCCCGGTCCCTTCACCAGTGTCATCGCGTAGAACAGTATGACCAGTGCGGCGAGCGCCAGCGCGATCGCGATCGAGCGCGAGCGACGCGCGCGCTTTTGCGCTTCGGTCAGCACGATGCCGTCGTCGTCGTGCGGCTCGCTCATGGCGACTCCCGTGCTCACGTGGCCAACCGGGCAATCAGCCCGCCCCATCCGCGATCGACCAGCAGCACCGCAAACAGCAGAAACAGGTACAGGACCGAGAAGGCAAACAGGTTCCGGCTGGCGCGCTCCGCGGGCGGCCGCTCGCGCAGCACCTGCCAGCCGAGCATGAGCATAATCGCGCCGCTGACGGCGGCTGTCACTCCGTAGATCGCGCCTGTATAGCCCAGCGGCCAGGGCGCGATGCCGAGCGGCACCAGAATCAGCGTGTAGAGCAGGATTTGCCGCCGCGTGCTGGCGTCGCCGCTCACAACCGGCAACATAGGAATCCCAGCGCGTGCGTAGTCGTCGGTCTTATAGAGCGCCAGCGCCCAGAAATGCGGCGGCGTCCAGAAGAAGATGATCAGAAACAGCAGAACCGGCTCAAACGACAGCGAACTCGTCGTCGCCGCCCAGCCGATCATCGGCGGAAAGGCGCCGGCAGCGCCGCCTATGACGATGTTCTGCGGTGTAGAGCGCTTCAGCCACGCCGTGTAGACGGCGACATAGAAGAAGATCGTGAATGCAAGCAGGCTGGCGGCGAGCCAGTTCACCAGCAGGCCGAGCGTTACAACGGAAAATCCGGCGAGCGTGAGACCAAAAGCAAGCGCTTCGCCCGGCTGCACCCGGCCCATCGGCACCGGGCGGCGTGACGTCCGCGTCATCACCGCATCGACGTCGGCGTCGTACCACATATTGAGCGCGCCCGCGGCACCTGCCCCGACCGCGATGCAGAGCAAAGCCGTAAAGGCCGTCACCGGATGCAGTGAACCGGGCGCAACGGCCAGGCCCACCAGGGCCGTGAACACCACGAGTGACATCACGCGCGGCTTCATCAGCGTGAAGTAGTCGCCGACCGTCGCGAGACTCGGCTCGGCAAGGCTCGCGCCTGCCGAGAGCGACCCGCGGTAGTCTGCGCCTTCGCTGACGAGCGACATGACCTACTTGATACGCGGCAAGGTTTCGAACTGATGGAACGGTGGCGGCGACGACAGCGTCCACTCGAGCGTGGTTGCGCCGACGCCCCACGGATTGTTGCCCGCCACCCGTTTCTTCGCGAAGGCCTCGACCATGCCATAGAAGAAGATGAGCACGCCGAAGCCGGAGATGTATGAACCGTAGGACGAGATCATGTTCCAGCCATGGAACGCGTCCGGATAGTCGACGTAGCGGCGCGGCATGCCGGCAAGCCCGAGGAAGTGCTGCGGAAAGAACACCAGGTTCACGCCGATGAAGGTGATCCAGAAGTGCAGCTTGCCGATTGTCTCGTTGTACATGTAGCCGGTCATCTTCGGGAACCAGTAGTACCAGCCGCCGAAAATCGCGAACACAGCGCCAAGTGAGAGCACGTAGTGGAAGTGGGCCACCACGTAGTAAGTGTCCTGCAACACGCGGTCGACGCCCGCATTTGCAAGCACGACGCCGGTCACGCCGCCGACCGTGAAGAGGAAGATGAAGCCGAGCGCCCATAACATGGGCGTACGGAATTCGATCGAGCCGCCCCACATCGTCGCGATCCACGAGAAGATCTTCACGCCGGTGGGCACCGCGATCACCATCGTGGCAGCGATGAAGTACGCCTGCGCGCCGGTCGACATGCCGACCGTGTACATGTGATGCGCCCAGACCACAAAGCCGATGCCGCCGATCGCAACCATCGCGTAAGCCATGCCGAGATAGCCAAACACCGGCTTGCGGCTGAAGGTGGCCACGATCTGGCTGATCATGCCGAAGCCCGGGAGAATGAGGATGTACACTTCCGGATGGCCGAAGAACCAGAACAGGTGCTGGAACAGGATCGGGTCGCCGCCGCCATCATTGGCGAAGAACGTCGTGCCGAAATTGCGGTCGGTGAGCAGCATGGTGATCGCGCCGGCAAGCACAGGCAGCGCCAACAGCAACAGGAAGACCGTGACCAGGATCGACCATACGAACAACGGCATTTTGTGCAGCGTCATGCCCGGCGCACGCATGTTGAAGATGGTCGTGATGAAGTTGATGGCGCCGAGGATCGAGGATGCGCCGGCCAGATGCAGCGACAGAATGCCGAAATCCACCGCCGGGCCTGGATGACCGCTGGTCGAGAGCGGCGCGTATAATGTCCACCCGGCCCCGACCCCGTTGGAGCCTGGCTCACCCTCCACGAAAGCCGAGGTGAGCAGCAGCGCGAAGGAAGCCGGCAGCAGCCAGAACGAAATGTTGTTCATGCGCGGGAAAGCCATGTCCGGGGCGCCGATCATCAGCGGAACGAACCAGTTTCCGAAGCCCCCGATCATCGCCGGCATCACCATGAAGAAGATCATGATCAGGCCGTGCGCGGTGACGAACACATTATACTCATGCGGTGTTGGGAAGATCGTCACGCCTGGATTCTGCAGTTCCATGCGAATGGCGACGGACATAAGGGCGCCGATCACTCCGGCAACAAGCGCGAACACAAGGTACATCGTGCCGATGTCCTTGTGGTTCGTCGAATATACGAAACGCCGCCAACCGGTCGGATGATGCCCGTTGGCATCGTGTACGCCGTGTGCCGCAGCCGTATTGCTCGCCATCTTTATTGTCCTTCGACTTCGTCGTTGTCGCCCGCGTATTCGCTATTTCGCGCCATCGGCCGCGGCCACCGCGGCCGGACGGCTGTCGTCAGTCGCAAATTTTTTCTTCGCCTGCTCGATCCACGCCGTGTACTCCCTGTCGTTCACCACCCGGACGACGATCGGCATGAAGGCGTGATCCTTGCCGCAAAGTTCCGAGCACTGACCGTAATATGTGCCTTCCCGCTCGGCTTTGAACCAGGTTTCGTTGATGCGGCCGGGGATAGCGTCAATTTTGATGCCGAACGATGGAACCGCAAATGCGTGGATCACGTCGGCGCCGATGGTGAGCACGTGCACGACCTTGTTCACCGGCACGACCATCTCGTTGTCTACGGTGAGTAGCCGCAACTGACCCTGCTTGAGGTCCTTATCCTGCACCATCAGCGAGTCGAATTCGAATTTGTCGTCGGGATAGCTGTAGGTCCAGAACCACTGTTTGCCGGTCGCCTTCACCGTCACATCTGCCTTCGGCATGTTGAGCTGGAAGAACAGCAGCCTGAAAGACGGGATTGCGATCGTCACGAGGATGAGCACCGGGACGACCGTCCACAGCACCTCGATTGCCGTGTTGTGTGTGGTGCGCGACGGGGTCGGGTTGGCGCGCGCGTTGAACTTCACGACCACGATAACGAGCAGTGCAAGCACGAACAGCGTGATCGCCGTAATTACCCACAGCAGGAAGTCATGGAACCAGATGATGTCGTCCATCACCGGCGTCACGCCCTTCTGCAGCCCGAGTTGCCAAGGTTCCGGTTGGCCGGCCGTCGCGGCCAATGCCGCACCTGTCGAAAGTGAGGTCACGCCCACGATAATGAATGCAACCAACCGCTTGAGCACCAGCATTGTCCAATGCGCTCCTTCGACGAGAAAAACGGCCGCTCAGGCCCCTTTTTTGCCGCCCACCACTGGCATGATGTCCGGCGCGGTCCCGCTGAGCACGGCATTTGCCACGGGCGTGGCAGCTTGGGCGGTGCGGCGGGACGGGGGAAAATCCCGGCCTCTCAAACCATAATTCCTGCCCTGCCGCAATGCACCTCATTATCTCCCGTCTGCGACAAACGGCGTACCCGAAACCCGCTTTCTCCGTCGCATTTCCGGGCCTTACGGGTTTCCGCCGCTGAACCCTCGCGGGTTCGCCTTGCTTGACAGGATCGGCCGGGCATGACCCAACCAGAACAAATAACGTGCCGACCGGGCGACGATTCGCTTAGTCTGCGCCCGAAAGGGCTGAGCCGGATGCCGATGGACAATATGATGCGACTTTCCAAGCATGACAGGCATGCACGTTTCGGCACGTGCTGGCTTGGATCCGTACTCGGACCGATGGCGCTGGCTGTGCTGTTGGCGCTCGCGCCCGCGGACCACGCCTTCGCCCAAGGCGCCGTGAAGTCTGTGCATAAAGATTGGCAGATCCGGTGCGATACGCCGCCTGGCGCCAAAACCGAGCAGTGCGCCCTGATCCAGAGCGTCACCGCTGAAGACCGTGCCAATGTCGGCCTCACCGTTATCGTGCTCAAGACCGCCGATCAGAAAAGCCGGCTGATGCGTGTGGTCGCACCGCTCGGCGTGCTGCTGCCGTCGGGCCTCGGACTCAAGATCGACCAGGCCGACATCGGACGCGCCGGCTTCGTCCGCTGCCTACCCAACGGCTGCATCGCGGAAGTGGTCATGGACGACGAACTGATCAAAAAGTTGCGCTCAGGAAAAACCGCGACATTCATTATTTTTCAGACACCCGAGGAGGGCATCGGATTCCCGATGAGCCTGGCCGGATTCGGCGAAGGCTACGACAAGCTGCCTTGAGCCTCTCGCAGCCCGGCATCCGCCGCCCTACCTAACAATCATTCGCTCACGGAGCCGATTATGAGCATTCCCAATTCTCTTATCGACCGCGCAGGCCTCGACCGGGCCAAGGTGCGCCAGCTGATCGGCCGCGGGCTCGATGGAGCTGACGATGGTGAACTGTTCCTGGAATACCGCCAGGCCGAGGCGCTGACTTTCGACAACGGGCGGCTCAAGCAGGCGACGTATGACACCGCGCAGGGTTTTGGCCTGCGTGCGGTGAAAGATGAAGCGGTGGGCTATGCACATGCTTCCGACTTGTCAGAGGCTGCGATTGCCCGCGCGGTCGAAGCCGTGCTCGCGGTCAAAGGCGGACATAGTGGCGCCTACGCCGAAGCACCGAGCCGCACCAATCGCAAACTCTATACGGACGACAATCCGCTCGGCGCACCGGCATTTGACGCAAAGGTGAAGTTGCTCGAGTCGATCGATGCTTATGCGCGCGGCAAGGATGTGCGCGTGCGTCAGGTGACGGCGAGCGTTGCGGCCACCTGGCAGGTGGTCGAGATTTTGCGCTCCGATGGCGAGACCTATCGCGACATTCGTCCCCTTGTACGGCTGAACGTGTCGGTTGTCGCCGGTGATGGTGACCGTCAGGAATCCGGCAGTTTCGGATTTGGCGGCCGCGAAGGTTTTCAACGTTTCATCGCGCCCGACGCCTGGCAAGGCGCCGTTGACGAAGCCGTGCGGCAGGCGCTGATCAATCTCGAAGCGATCCCAGCGCCTGCCGGCGAAATGGACGTCGTGCTGGGCTCCGGTTGGCCGGGTGTGATGCTGCACGAAGCCGTCGGCCACGGTCTCGAGGGTGACTTCAACCGCAAAAAGACATCCGCATTCGCCGGTCTGATGGGTCAGCAGGTCGCCGCAAAAGGCGTCACCGTCGTTGACGATGGCACGATGCAAGCGCGCCGCGGTTCGCTCTCAATCGACGATGAAGGCACGCCGACCAACCGCACGGTGTTGATCGAGGACGGCATTCTCGTCGGCTACATGCAGGACCGGCAGAACGCGCGCCTGATGGGCATGAAGCCGACCGGCAATGGACGGCGCGAGTCGCACGCCCACGTGCCGATGCCGCGGATGACCAATACCTACATGCTCGCCGGCAAGCACGACCCGAAGGAGATCATCGCCTCGGTGAAGAACGGGCTTTACGCTGTCAGTTTTGGCGGCGGCCAGGTCGACATTACTTCGGGAAAATATGTGTTCCAGTGCACCGAGGCCTACAGGATCGAGGACGGTAAGGTCGGCGCGCCGGTCAAAGGCGCAATGTTGATCGGCAACGGGCCGACCGACCTCCATCGCGTCACAATGATAGGCAACGATTTCGCACTCGATCCGGGCATCGGCACCTGCGGCAAGAACGGCCAAGGCGTGCCAGTCGGTGTCGGGCAGCCGACGCTGCGCATGGATAAAATCACCGTGGGCGGAACGGCCTGAATCCGGGAGTAGAGAAATGCGGGAGAAGCAATCCGGCCTGCGTGGCTGGATCAGGAGCATCACCGATATCGCGATGATCGTGCTGATTGTGCTCGCTGCGAAAACCGCGATTGCGGAGCCATTCTACGTTCCCTCTGGTTCGATGGAACCAACGCTGCTGATCGGCGACGAATTGCTCGCAATGAAGTATCCCTACGGCTACAGCAGCGCTTCCCTGCCCTCGTTCTTTGTTTTCCCGAATACGCCGCGCGTCTTCTCGGCGCTGCCCAAGCGCGGCGACGTCGTCGTTTTTCGCTGGTCAGGCGATCGCTCGCAGATTTGGGTCAAGCGCGTCATCGGATTGCCGGGCGACCGCATCGGCGTGAACCGCGGCCAGGTCCATATCAACGACGAACCGGTCGTCATAAAGGCCGCGGGAGCGGGCGAGATGGAAACCGAGGACGGCGGCACGATCGCCGCGGCACGCTTCGTCGAGACCTTACCAGGTGGCTACGAGCATCCGATCTTCAAGATGACCGCACAGGGCGAGTTCGACAACATGCCGGACGTCGTAGTGCCGCCCGGCCATCTCTTCGTAATGGGTGACAATCGCGACAACTCCGCCGACAGCCGTGTGCCGGTGCGCGCAGGTGGCGTCGGGATGCTGCCGGTCGAAGATCTGGTTGGCCGCGTTGACGCCATCGTCGGTTCATGGGATCTCGCCGTCAAAAGCCGGCCGATCCAAGACTGGCCGTCGGGCCTTCGGCTGTCGCGCTTTTTCACGTTGGTGCATTGAGCCGCTAGCGTACGACACCGGAAATGCAGCAGGGCTTGTGCCGCGGCCGCGTGATCTTGTCCTTTAGATAGCAGCGCGCATTCGGGCCGATGTAACCCTGCCGCACATAGGTCCAGGCGCGGCATTTGTTATCCGCCTCGCACGCAGCCTTGCATGTGCCACCGACCGAATCGGCCGCCACCTCCAGATTGCGGTAATCGCCGCCGAGCCGGTCGATTGAATATTCTACCGGTCCCTTGCGGGGCTCGATCACACCAGAGCCGCGAACGCCCGAGATGCAGCATTTGTCCTCGTTGCGCGCAGGCACTTGGTTTTTCAGCCAGCAGGTCGCGGCCGTGTTGGCGGTGCGCGGATAGGAAAAACTCCAGGCGCGGCAGCGCGCGTCGCGTTCGCAACGTGCGGCGCATACAGCCGGGTCCCCGTTGCGAACCTGAAAGCTCAGGTAGTCGCCGCCGATGCGGTCAAATCCGCTTTGGCCTAGTGCTTGACCGGCAAGCGCGAGCACCGCGAGTGCGAGCGCAGCCCCTAACTTGATCGGCGTTCGCATTGGGCGTGCGATCAACCCTGAACTAAGTCGTTACGAAGCGTTGCCCCCGACTCATGGTAGCGCAGCCCTCCGCCATTGTGCAGACACAACGACGTCAGCAAAGACTTTCGCGCTGTGAATTAAATTCAAATAAAGCGCCCGCCGGAGGGGCCGGCGGGCGCGGATCCGGCCGCGGAGGCAGCTCGATCGGCGGCGGTGGTGCCGGACTGGGATCCGGATGCGGGCCGGGCGGCCGCTGGAAAGTCATCTGTCCTCGCTGCACGTGATTACAAACATTTCAGCTGCCACCAAAGTTCCGCCGCGATGCCGCCGCCAATCCGTCGCGCACCCGCGAGATCTATTTCGTCGCCGACGGCACCGGGGCGCACGCATTTGCGGAGAATTACGAGCAGCATCAGCGCAACGTCGCCCGCCTGCGCCAGGTCGAGCAACAGGCGCGGGATGCCACGAAACCGGCCACCGATCCGGGGGCGGCGTCAGCCAATGCCTATGCGCCGACCGGTGCGGCGCCAACGCCGGCACCGGCACCCGCAGCGACCGCACCAACGCCGCCGCCACGGCCGCAGCAAAGCAAGGCCAAGTCGCAGCAGGG
>Ga0081455_10002151_pt1 | contig 23501 bp, 24 predicted proteins | sample TabmetS3T2R1_FD_70207 | JGI IMG/M metagenome (GOLD analysis project Ga0081455, IMG submission 70207) | Tabebuia heterophylla rhizosphere microbial communities from the University of Puerto Rico - S3T2R1 | ecosystem: Host-associated > Plants > Roots > Rhizosphere ...
AAGCTGTTGCTGCTCGACGAGCCGACCGAGGGGCTGTCGCCGGCCATCGTCCCCTCCATCATCGAAGGGCTCGCCAATATCCGCTCGTTCGGCCATGCCGTGTTCATCGCCGAGTCGAATATTCACCACGTGCCGGATTTCACCGACCGGCTCTATGTCATTGAACGCGGAGAGATTATTTTTGCTGGCAAACCCGCAGAGGCGCGGCGGAACCCGGCCGTGGCGCGCGTGATCGAGGGTGCCGGGCTGGCGCAGTCGGCGGATTGAACCGGGCGTCGGCCTGTGATAGATGTGTGATATATCAGATGGTCTCGTTGCCAGGCGAGGCCGCCCAGTCGCCTGCCATGGTGCGAGGAGAGCGAGGATATGATCAATCAGCGGCAGATCGATTTTCGCCAGGAGTACCGCTCGCGCATCATTGGCTGGTACGACGGCTATTTCCACATCGTGCTCATCTATGCGATGGGAGCGGCTGCGTTCTACGTCTACGTGGCGCACATCCACGACGTGACGTGGCTCGAATGGCTAACCGTGCCGCTGACCTTCTTGTTCACGAACCTGTTCGAATGGGCCGTGCACAAATACGTCATGCACCGGCCGATCAACATCAAAGGCCTGCGCGCGATCTATGAGCGGCACACGCTCAATCATCACCAGTTCTTCACCGACGAGGAGATGCGCTTCCGCGATCACAAGGACTGGCGCGTGACGGTGTTCCCGCCCTATGCGCTGGTCGTGTTCATCCTGATGTCGATTCCGATGGCTGTCATCCTCGGCCTGCTGTTTTCGCCCAATGTCGGCTGGTTGTTCATGAGCGTGACCACCGGCATGTACCTTATCTACGAGTTCATGCACTTTTGCTGTCATGTCGACGAGAACTGGTTCGTCCGCAATTGCCCCTTGGTCAACAGTCTGCGCCGCCATCACACCGCGCACCACAACGCGCGGCTGATGATGGAAACCAACATGAATCTGACGTTCCCGATTGCCGATTGGCTGTTCGGCACGTCGGACCTGGATTGCGGACTCCTCGGCACGCTGTTCAACGGTTACGACACCCGTCACCTGAAGCAGAATCTGCGCGGCCATCCGCGCCGACCCGACGAGGCAGCGGTGGCGCCGGTGGGTGCATACTAGGAAACTGCCATCCGCTGCCCGCCGGCGTGCGAGTCTCCACTCCAAAACGAGGTTCTCATGCCAAACGATGTCAAGGCGATCGTCTCAGCCGTTGCGCTGATCGTCGCGGCAATCCTCGCCTATTGGAGCGGCTCGCCGATCCGCACGGATTTTTCGACCTACATCATGATCACGGCAGTCTTCATGGTGGTGGCGATGTGGATTTTCCCCGAGGCAGGCGTCAAGAAAGGCGATATGAAGAAGGCGAAATGAGTTGAATGGCTCGATCAGCCCTGAGAGCGGCCACCAGTTCGGCTTCCGAGCAGCCCTCGGGCGAATGCGTGAAATGATCCGGCATCTTTTTGCGCGATATTCAGTCTTTCGACTTCCCAGATCGACCAGCTTCCGAATGAGCACATTTTCCGTTTATCTTGACCCGGGTCGGTAGCTTCGTGATGGTGGAGATCGCCCGGCGACGCCATGGATGGGCATCCGACCCGGAAAGGAGAGCCCGCTATGCAGCACAGTCTCGACCGTATCCTGACGACGCACGCCGGCAGCATTCCGCGCGGCGACCCGCTTGGCGCCATGCTGATCGACCAGGAACAGGGCAAGCCGGTAGACAAGGCCAAGCTTGACGAGCTCGCGGATGCGCGCGTCGCGCACGTGCTGGCGAAGGAAGCCGAGGTCGGCATCGACAGCGCCAATGATGGCGAACAGGCGCGGGTGGGCTTCCAGACCTATATTCCGCAACGCATGGATGGCTTCGGCGGCGTATCGAAGCGGCCGTTCGGCAAGGAGTTCGTCGAGTTTTCGCAGTTCACGCAGCGGATGCTGGCGCGCATTCCGAACCACAGCAAGGTGTTCGACGCACCGGAGGCGATTGGCGAGCTTAAGTATCGCGACACGGCCGCGATCGATGCGGAGATCGCGCGCTACAAGAGGTTGTCGGCGCCGGTGAAATCGCGGTTCGCCGAGTTCTTCATGAATGCGCCCTCGCCGGGAATCATCGCGACGACGATGCTGAACGCGCACTACAAGTCGCATCAGGACTATCTCGATGCGATCGCGCGCGAGATGCGCGTCGAGTATGCCCGCGTCGTTGACGCCGGATTCGTCCTGCAGATCGACGCGCCCGATCTCGCGATGGAGCGGGTCCTGCTTTACCAGGACGCGTCGGACGCAGAGTTTGCCGAATTGGTGGAGCAGCACGTGGCGGCTTTGAACCGCGGCCTGCAAGGCCTTCCGCGGGACCGCGTGCGCCTGCATGTCTGCTGGGGCAATTGGGAAGGGCCGCATAATTACGACGTCGCGATGGATGTGATCCTGCCAGCGCTCTATCAGGCCAATGTCGGCGCGCTCGGTCTCGAATTCGCCAATCCGCGGCGGCAGCACGAGACCGCGGCGCTGCGCAGGCACAAGCTGCCCGATCACATGCTGCTCATCCCCGGCGTGATCGATTGCAAGAGCAACTTCGTCGAGCATCCGGAGGTGGTGGCACAACGGATCGAAGCGGTGGTCGCGGCGGTCGGCGATCGCGAGCGCGTCGTCGCCGGCGTCGATTGCGGATTCGGCACCTTCGTCGGCTGGGAATGGGTGACTGAGGACGTGGTGTGGGCGAAGCTCAAGACCCTGCGGGCGGGCGCGGACCTTGCGTCGGCCCGGCTGTGGGGAAGGCCACACTGAAGCGGATTGCGTTCGATTGGGCTCACGCGTAGCTGGGCAAAGCCTGGCCCCGGCTACGACCGGGGATCGCCTGCCGAGGCGGCGGCGGACGAAACTGCATAAGCCGTGTCGTCCGCCGCTGGCTGTGACCTCGCGCAGCAGATATTTGAGCCCGCTTTGGCCTGCAGGGTTATCCACCCAGCTCGCGGCGGACGATCGCCGCGCCGGCGGTCATCGCCTGGAGCTTGGCGAACGCGACGTCGCGCGGCAGATATTTGAGCCCGCAGTCCGGGGCCACGATCAGCCGCTCCGGCGCCATGTAAGGGAGCGCGCGGCGGATGCGCTCGGCAACCAGCGCAGGCGTCTCCACCGCCATGTCGCCGAGATCGAGTACGCCCAGGATGATCCGCTTATACGGCAGCCGCGCCAGGATCGCGCAGTCGAGCCTGGGCTCGGCGGCCTCGATCGAGATCTGGTCGATCTTCGAGGCCGCGAGCTCGGACAGGAACGAATAGCCGGACGGCTTGTCCTTCACGCGCGCCGCATAGCCGAAGCAGAGGTGGAGCGCGGTGGTCCCTTGCACGCCGTCGACCGCCCGGTCGATCGCCCGCACGGCAAAGCGTCGCGCCTCTTCCGGGCGCGCCTGCAGGAACGGCTCGTCGAGCTGCACCACGTCGGCACCGGCGGCGAACAGGTCCCTGATCTCCTCGTTCAAGGCCGCGGCGCAGGCAAACGCGAGCGCGACCTCGTCGCGGTAGTGCTCGTCGTGGAGCTGCTGCGTCATGGTGAACGGGCCGGGAATCGTGATCTTGATCGGCCGGTCGGTATTGGCGCGCAGGAACGCCACGTCGCGCGCCTGCACCGGCTGCCGGCGCCGAATCGGGCCGACGACGCGCGGCACGATCTGGTACCGACCCGGCGTGCGCGAGGGGATCTGCGCCGGGTGGTCGCTGTCCATGCCCTCGAGCGCGGTGGCGAAACGATTGGAATAGCTCTCGCGGCGCATCTCGCCGTCGGTGACGACATCGATGCCGGCGCGCTCCTGGTCGCGGATCGCCAGCAGCGTGGCATCGTCCTGCGCCTGCTCGAGCCAGGCCGCCTCGACGCGCCACAGCTCGCGCGCACGGGCGCGCGGCGGAACGATCTCCGCCAGATGTTCGCGGTCGATCAGCCAGTCGGGCTGCGGGTAGCTGCCCACCAGCGTCGTGGGCAACAAAGTGTTCGGGACACTTTTCGTCATGCGCTGCCGATGCGGTTTCCTGCTACGCGGTCTCTGGCGTATTCTATGCCGCAAAAGCGGCACGCCAGAAGCAGGCTCGCTCGGTGGTGCGCCGATCCGGCGCCAGCGCGCGACCGCCGCGGGAGGGATGCATGAAACGCCTGGTACTCGCAATTCTCCTCGCCGTGTCCCCGCTCGCACAAGGAGCGCTCGCCCAGTCGTTTCCCGAGCGGCCGATCACGCTGGTCAATCCCTATGCCGCCGGCGGCCCGGCCGACCTGCTCGCGCGTACGGTCGCCGACGGGATGAGCGAGGTGCTGGGCCGTCCGGTCGTGGTCGACAATCGCCCAGGTGCGGGCACCGCCATTGGCGCCCGCGCGGTCGCGCAGGCCAAACCCGACGGCTACACGCTTTTCATCGGCGGCTCGCCCTCGCACGTGATCACGCCGGCGCTGATGAAGGACGCGGGCTACGACGGCATCGCGGCGTTCACGCCAATCGCCACCGTCGCCGACGTTCCCAACGTGCTGAGCGTGCCGCCGAGCCGGCCCTACAAGAGCGTGCGGGAACTTGTCGCCGCCGCCCGCAGCGCACCCGGCACTTTGACGTTCGCGACGGTCGGGGTCGGCAGCATCCCGCAGTTTCTCGGCATCCTGCTGCAACTGCGCGCCGACCTGAAGCTGATCGAGGTGCCCTACAAGGGCGGCGCGCCGGCCGCGACCGATCTCATGGGCGGCCAGGTCGACCTGGCGTTCCTCAATGTCCCAGCGGTGCTGTCGCAGGTGCAGGGCGGGCAACTGCGTGCGCTCGCCGTCGCCAGCGCGACGCGCGCCAAGGCGCTGCCCGATACGCCGACCATGGCAGAGGCCGGTTACCCCAATTTCGCGATGAGCACCTGGTACGGAATCTCAGCGCCGGCGGGGACCTCACGCGAGATCGTCGGCAAGCTCCATGCCGCCATCGCCCAGACGCTGAACACGCCGAAAATGCGGGACAAGATCGAATCGCAGGGCGCGCAGGTCTTTCTGAAAGGTCCCGACGAGTATGGAGCCTACCTGCAGGCCGATGCCAAGCTCATGCTGGAGCTGATCAAGCTCGCCAACATGACGGCGAACTGATTGCGATGTGACCGTCGGCACGACCGCACAGGGAAGGCGCTACTTGACAGGCACGGCGCAAAGCGCTGAGGCGCGAGCGCATCAGCGGGCTGACGAGGTATTGCGGAAGTAATTGCTCCGTCCCTGCTCGCAAATGCGACGACCTGCGATCAGCTCGCGTCGCGCGGGCGATGGCGGCGAACCGCTTCCGGATTGGTCGAATCGGCCCCCATATAGATGCCTCGTTCCCATTTCCGCTTCAGCGGATCCGCCACGTTTAGCGCCATCCTGCCAACGCCTTGGATCTCGATCTCGACCGTCTCACCATCCTGCAACGCGCCGAGTCCTTCGTGGTTGGTGCCGCAGGCGATAACGTCGCCCGAGAACAGGGTCATGACAGTGGTGGCGAACTCGACCAGCTCCGGAACGCGGTGCTCCATGTCGTCGGTGTTGTAGTTGTGCCGGAGCTGGCCGTCGTTCCAGAAGCGGACCAGCAGATCGTTGGGGTTCTCGATCTCGTCGGCCGTTACGATGCAAGGACCGAGCGGCGCGAACGTATCGAAAGACTTGCCGAGCCAGCTCGTCAAAGGGGCGTGTGGCCAGGTCCGTCGTCCTTCGCCACGCGCGGTGACATCAATCAGGCAGGTGTAACCGAACACGGCGTCTTGCCAGTTTGCGCGCTTCACCATCTTGGCAGGTCCCTTGATGACCAGCGCCAGCTCGGCTTCGTGCATGAACATCCAGGGGACGGTGAATTCCGGGAGCTCGATCGTGTCGCCCGGACCGATAACGGCGTCCGGGTTCTTCATGAACATGTTGAGCGGTCGCGCCTCGCGCTGCGCGTGCTCCCAGTAATTGGCGATCGCGCACAGGATATGATGGGGCCGCGGCAGCGGTGCGCGCAGGCGCACTGCCGACAACGGCAACGCCGTTCCGATCTGCGCGAGCTTATCGAGCGTCGGGCGCAGCCTTTCGAAATCGTCGATGATGCCCTCCATCACCAACTGCGGGGAGTAGTTCGGCCGCACCGCGCCGGAAACATCGACGACGCCGCGCTCGGTGAGCAGGCCGGGCAGCTGCGGGCCGGCGCCTTGTTGAAACAGAACGAGCTTCATGAGCTACCTCTCGGTGACACGTCGATGAGTGGCTTTCCCCGCTGGCTTTAGCGCTGCGCACTGCTAATGGCTCACCGCAAACATGCCGAGGCGAGACCGGCCCGACGGGTTCCGCTGCCCTCAGCCCATTTTACGTGAGGACATTCGCCTTGGTGAGGAATCCCCACACATCGACCACCGGCTTGCCGGTGAAATCGAGGTCGCGATAGGTCGAGTGCGGCGAGCACAGGATCAGCACGTCGCTGCGCGCGATCACCTCGTCGAGCGCCGTGAGTTCCGGATCCGTGGTCACGAACGGGTCGGTGCTCAGCACCGTGCCGGCGAGGTTGGCGAGTGCCTTCTTGAACTTGTAGCTCAAAGAGGCGCGGGTATCGTCGATGTCGGCCTTGAAGGCCATGCCGAGCAATCCGACGGTCATGCTCGCGAGATCATAGCGCCGGCGCAGGTCGTCGCAGATGTGCAGCACCAGGCCCTCGTTCACCAGCATGGCGGCGTTGCCGAGGCTGAACTGGTTCTGCGCGAAGGCGGCAAGCTGCGCGGTGTCCTTCATCAGGCAGGGACCGGCGGCGAGCCCGGGGGTGGGAATACCGCGGGCGCGAGGATAGTTGCGCTTCATCGCGTCGTAGACCCGCCGGTAGTCGAGACCAGCCGCCTTGGCGATCAGATAGAACTGGTTCGCGGTCGCGAACTCAATGTAGCGGTAGGCGTTGTTGAACAGCTTGGCCAACTCCGCCTCGCGCGGCGTCACCACGACGAGCTCGGGTGCGATAGCGGAAAACAGCTTGGCCGCCGCCGCTTCCGCTGCCGGCGTCGTGCCGCTGATGATTTGCGGCGTTTCCCGAAGCTCCCTGATGCCTTGTCCCTGCACCATGCGCTCCGGGCAGAAGGCGACCTTAAGGTCGCGGTTGTTGCGCTTGAGGTGGCCGTCGAGCCATTCGGTCGTGCCGGGAAACACGGTCGAGCGCAGCACCAGGAGCTGGCCGTCGGCGAGATACGGCAGCAGCGCATCGATGCAATCCTGCACGACCTTGCGCACGGGGTTGAGAAACTCGTCGATCGGTGTGCCGATGGTGACGATGACGGGGGCGTTCGCGGATATCTCGGCGGGCGCGGAGGTAAAGACGAGCCGGTCCTGCTTGAGCGCCTTCGCCAGCAGCTCCTCGCCGCCGAGCTCGATGAACGGCAGGCGGCCGGCGCGGAGGCTCTCAAGCACGGCGCGATTGGTGTCGTGCACGTTGACGCGATAACCGGCCTCGGCGAAGGCCAGGACCAGCGGGATGCCGACGTGGCCGCCGCCGCCGACCACGGTCAGGTCGACCGCATCGACCTGCGCGGACAGCGCCCCTGTCGGCTTGGCACCGGCAAAATTCACGTAATATCTCCGAAGTTCACGGCAGCACGCACGCCGGCGGAGTGATAGCCCAGCTCCCCGGATTTTCAAAGACGGGCCGCAGGGCTAGAAGGCGACGTGATGTCCAGTTTCGTCCACTTCCGGGTCACAGCTCGCGCGGAACCGGCAGCGGCGTCACCAGCTTGCCGCGGAAGCCCTTGGCGCGGAGCTTGGGCGCAAGCTCGTCGGCGATGTGCCAGGAGAAGATGACGGCGCAGTCCGGCTGGTCGGCGAACAGCCGGCTCTCCTCGACCACCGGGATCGACGTCCCCGGCATGCACTTCCCGATCTTGAGCGAGCCCGCGATCTCGCAGACATAGTCGATGATGTCGGCGTCGAGGCCGAGATAGTTGACCAGGGTCGAGGCGCGCGAAGGCGCGCTGATCCCGCAGATGCGTGCGCCGTTCTCCTTGAGGTCGCGGATCATGGCGAGCAGCCGCAGCTTCGACAGCATCACGTCGTCGCGGAAGCGCTCTAGCCGTGCGCGCATCGCCTCCCCGCGCGGCTCGGCGGCGAGGATCTTGGCGACGCCGTCGTTGACCGGCTGGACGCCGCGCCGCGCGGCATAGACGCGGATCGAGCCGCCGTGGGTCGGAATCGGACGAGCGTAGAACACCTCGAGCCCGTGCATGTGCAAAAGATTGGCGAGGCTGTTGAGCGAGTAGTAGCGCAAGTGCTCATGGTAGACGGTGTCGTATTGTAGCCGGTCGAGCAGGCCGATGAGATAGTGCGACTCGGAGATGAACACCCCGTCGGGGCCGAGTAGATCGAGAATGCCCTCGACGATCGCGTGCACGTCCTCGATGTGGGCGAAGCAGTTCGCTGCCGTCACGATACGCGCGGGCCCGTGCTCGCGCCTCACCTCGGCCGCCACCGCCGGGGTGAAGTAGCGCGCGAGCGTCGGGATGCCGCGGTCGTTCGCGATCTTGCCGACCTCGGTCGGCTCGATGCCGAGCACGCGGTGGCCGCCGTTCTTGAAGTTCGAGAGCAGCGTGCCATCGTTGGAACCGATGTCGATGACGAGATCCTCGGGGGCGAGCTTGAGCAGCGCGGACGCTTCCGCATAGAGCTCGGCAAAATTGTCTCGCAGCACCTTGGTGGTGCCGCTGGTGTAGGGATATTCGGGCGGGAAGATGATGACGGGATCGACCGCCAAGCCGAGTTGCACCAGGTCGCACTTGGCGCAGTGCAGGAGATGGGTGGGGAACCAGGGTTGCTGCCGTGGCACCTCGCCGATTGCAACCATCTGGTTCACCGGCGGCATGTACCCGAGTGAGAGCACATCGGCGAGCGGCGCGTGGCCGCAGACCTGGCAGCATTCCACCGGGACGCTGGCGCCGCTGCCGGCGGCGCGTGCGATTTTTTCAGGAAACGACACCATCTCCTCCTACCAGTTCAAACCGCCGGCGCCATGCTCTCGTGATCCCAGTACCATTTGAGCGTCGACGGCAAGCCCTCGTCGAGCGGGACGCGAGGTGTATAGCCCAGCGCGGCGAGCTTCGAAATATCGGGGCAACGGCGTGGCGTGCTGCCGGCGAGCACCGCCGAGGGAGCAAGCGCGATCTCGCGGCCGGCGATCCTCGCCATGCGGCGGGCAAGATCGGCGACGCTAACCTCCTCCATGGTGCCGACGTGGTAGATGCCGAGGTGCGCGCCCTTCGCACGCATGGTCATCACGCCCGCCACGAGGTCGTCGACATGGCAGAAGCTGCGCGTCTCCGCGCCGCTGCCCTGGATCGGGAATGGCACGGGGCCGCCCGCCTGCGCGGCGATCGCGCGCTTGAGGCGTACGGCGAATTGCGGGATGACGTGATCGAAGCCCATGTCCGGTCCGTAGACATTATGCGGGCGGAAGATCAGCACCCGTTCGAAATGCTTGCGGCCGTGGTTGATGACCATCATCTCGCTGATGATCTTGCCGGCGCCGTAGGAGAGGCGCGGATTGAGCGGGTCGGGGACGACGAGCGGCGCGCGCTCGTCGGTCGGCACATGCGGGGGCGACTGGTAGACCTCCGAGCTCGAAGCGAGGATCAGCTGCCCGACGCCGTGCCGCCGGCAGCTGTCGATGACGTTGACGATGCCCTTGACGCCGACGTCGAGCACGAGGTCGGGCGCGCTGTAGAATGTCGCAGTGCCGTTGACGAAGGCGAGGTGGTGCACCTCGTCGATGTCGCGCATGGCGGCGTCGACCGCGGCGGCGTCGCGAATGTCGCCGTTGACGAAATCGACGTCGCGCTCAACCTCGCGCAGCCGGCGCAAGGCACCGCGCGAATTGTCGTCGAGCACGCGCACCGTCTCGCCGGCGCGCAGCAGCGCCTTGACCAGGGCGGAGCCGATGAAACCGCTGCCGCCGGTCACCAGGACGCGCGCGCTCACGGGCCTTCCTCCCGCCCCGGCGGCGAAACGTCGATCCAGCGGCCAGCAGCATGAGCATGCTGCGCCGCGTCGATCAGGCATTGCACGCGATAGCCTTCGGCAAAACCCGGCGACGGGGAGCCGCCGCGCTCGCAGGCATCGAGGAAGCGGCGCACCAGCCGCGCGACCGGGGCGACGCGGGAATCAGCGGACTGGTCGCCGTCCGCCTCCGCGATCGCGATCTGCTGCAGGCTCGTGTCGGCGCGCCGGGCGTGCCTGAGCTCAAAGCCGCGGAAATAGTCGGCGGTGGGATTGGCGAGAACGAGAGTGCCGTCCTCCCCGTAGAACTCGATGCGATGGCCGGAACCGAGGAACGACGCGCAGCTCATCTGCAGGCTGCCACCGGCGCCCGACGCGAAGGCAAGCGCCAGCGCGATGCTGCTCTCGGCGTCAGCGCCTGGCAACGGAAAGACCCTCCCGCCAAGTCCCACGATCGGACCGCAGAACCATTCGAGATAATAGAAGCAGTGGGAGACGAAATTGCCGAGAAGGCCGCCGCCGCCCTCGCCGCGAGTCTTCCAGCTGGCAAGGCGCAGCCGTGTAGCGGCGTTTTCCACGTTCCAGGTGACGACCACGTGGCGTAGCCGCCCGACCGCACCGCCATCCAGGATCTCCCTGGCGCGCAGCCACACTGGCAGCTCGGGAAAATTGAAATCGATGACGGTCGGGCGACCGCCCTTGCGCGCGGCGTCGAGCATGGCCTGCGCGCCCGCGAGATCGGCGGCGAGCGGCTTCTCGACGAACACCGGCTTGCCGAGATCGAGCGCGCGCCGCGCGACCTCGGGCTGCAGGTCCGGCGGCACCGCGACAGCGACCGCGGCGACGGCGCGGTGCTCGACCAGCGCCCGCCAATCGTCGAGCCCGCGCGCGACGCCGGCGGCCCGCGCCAGTTCGGCCGTGCGAGCGGCGTCGGTCCCCGCCAGCGCCACCACTTCGCAGCGTGGATCGGCGCGAAACGCCGGCAGCAGCACGGTCCGCCCGTAATTGCAGCCGACGATCCCTATTCCGATCACGGTGATCTCCGGTTGCTGCACAAGCAGCCCATTCCGCCTCGCTGTGCGGGCGGTCCCACTAGTTCGAAGGGTGCCGCCCGACACCGCGATGGGGCAGATACCACATCGCGGGCGCGAACGGGAAACCCCGGCATCGAGACCCGTACAAACGGGCCGAAATGAGCTAGGCTTCGCGCGGATGACCGCCGCCCGAGCGGTCGCGAGCAGACGAAGGGAGGACTCCAACATGTCTGTGGTGTTGTATCGCGTGGCCGGCATCGGCCTGGCCTGCGCATTGGCGACGCCGGTAGGCGCGCAACTCCTCGCCCGCAAGGACCTGTCCGCGAACATGGCGCTAACGATCGCGCAAACTACGATGGCGACCTGCACGGCGAACGGCTACGGGGTATCGGTGACCGTGGTCGGCCGCAACGGCGAAATTCTCGTCCAGGTGCGCGGCGATGGCACCGGGCCGCACACCATGGAAAATAGCTTCCGCAAGGCCTATAGCGCGCGTACCTTCCGCCAGTCCTCGGGCGATTTCGCCAAACGCATGCTGAAACCGGGCGAGCCCGCAGGGTCGCTGACGTATCTCACCAACGTCGTCCCGTCACAGGGCGCGCTGCCGATCATGGTCGGTGAGGACGTGATCGGCGCGGCCGGCGCTTCCGGCGCGCCCGGCGGCGAGAAGGACGAAGCCTGCGTCAAGGCCGGCATCGACAAGGTCGTCGATCAGCTCAAGTGACGGCGCGGCGATGCCCGTAAGGCAAGGACGTGCGATGACGCGATCCGCGCGGGCGCTGCTCCGATACATGGCCCTCGCATCGGCCGTCGCCATGGCTGCGGTCTGGGCGTTCCCGGTGAATGCCCAGACCTACCCCGACCGCCCGATCCGCGTGATCGTGCCGATCGCGGCCGGCAGCGTGACCGATGTCATCATGCGCGCCACCGCGAGCGAATTGACGCCGCGGCTCGGCCAGCCGTTCGTGATCGAGAACAAGGGTGGCGCGAGCGGCATTCCCGGCGCCCAGGCCTGTGTGCAGGCGGCGCCCGACGGCTACACGCTCTGCCTCGTCTACCACAATACGCTCTCCATCAACCCGCTCCTCTTCAACAAGCTGCCTTACGACGCCGAAAAGGACTTCACGCTCATCACCAACCTCTACCTGCTGGTCGAGGCGCTGTTCGTAACGAGCTCGATCAACGTCAATAGCGCGGCCGAGCTCAAGGCCTACGCCCAGGCACATCCGGCTGCGCTCAACTACGGCACGCTCGGACCCGGCTCCAATCCGGAAATGTTCCTGAAGTGGATGAACCAGACCTGGAATGTGAACGTCGTCGGCATCCCTTATCGCGGCGGCGGGCCGATCGCGCAGGCCCTGGTCGCGGGCGAGTTGCAAATCGCCAAGATGGGGCTGGGCAATTTTCTTGGGCTGATGGGGAGCGGCAAGATCAAGCCGCTGGCGGTCGCCGCGGTGCGGCGCTCGCCGCTCGCACCTGACGTGCCGACGCTGACCGAGGCGGGCATCGATTTTCCGCCCTTCGGCTGGTGGGGCCTCGCCGCTCCCAGGGGCGTGCCGCAGCCGATCGTGGACAGGTTAAACGCCGAGTTCTTGAGGCTTTATCGCGAGCCGAAATTCGTCGACTATCTGGAAAAGCAGGCGGTGCTGCCGGCGCCGGGCACGCCTGCGGAATTCGCCACATTCTTGAAGCAAGATCGGCAGGACGCCGAGCGCCTGATCACGATCGCCAACCAGCCGCGCGAGGACTACAAGCCGCAGCCATGATCGCCCGTTGTCATGTCGGTACTGATGGAGAGGCGTCATGCGCCGGCTGGTGATCGCTGCCGTTGCCGCCCTCGCAGTGGCCGCGCTGGCCGCGGGCACGCTCGTCATCGGCCGCACGGCTCCCGCCGACGACGAGCACGCGGCGCAAGCGGCTCACCGCGCCTTCCTCGCCAATCTCGCCAAGGGCGACCGCAAGGCGGTCGGCGCAGCGCTCGACCGGCGTTTCACCTGGACCGATGCCGAGGGAAAGACCTTCTCCAGGCGCGAGGCCCTCAAGGCGTTCCCCGCGCTCGTGGCCGCCAATCAGCGCGACGGCGACGTGCAAACCCATTTCTACGGGCGTGTGCTCAGCGTGCGCGGCAGCCACGACAATGCGCGCTTCCTCCGCGTATTCGTGAAGCGGCGGCACGGCTGGAAGGCATTCGTGCTGCTGGAAACGCCCGTCGCCGCGAGCGCAGGGCCCGCCTCGGTCGAGCAGGCTGCCGGCGCCGGCGATTGCGACAATCCCTGCCACACGGTGCCCTACACGCCACGGACGTCGTTGGAGAAGGACATCCTCGCCGCCTGGCAGCGCACCAAGATGCTGGAGTGGCAGCCGGATGCGGCGCAATGGGCGAATTTCATCGCCGACGAGTTCATGATCATCAACAACACGACGGTGCGCACCAAGGAGGAGCGTGTCGCCATCGCCAAGCGTCAGCAGGACGCCGGCACCGGCGCGCCCGGTGATCCGGTCACCTCCATGCGCATCTACGGCTTCGGCACGACATCGGCGCTGATGCTTTCCCAGCACACCCCCTATCGCGGCGGCAAGCCCTACACCAACGTGCGCATCTGGGTCTTGCGCGACAACCGCTGGCAACTCGCCTTGAGCCAGCAGGTGGCGATCCAGTCGGCCACGCCGGTAGCCGCGGTGGCGAGCAGGCAGTAGTTTGCGCTTCAGGCGTGGGCGACGCGCCGGGTCGGCCGCAGCAGCAGCCAGAGCGCGATCGACGTGTTCACCAGATTCCAGACGAGCCCGTTGGCGAAGGCCGCCCGATAGGACCCGGTGAGGTCGAAGATCACGCCCGACATCCAGCCGCCGATCGCCATGCCGAACAGCGTCGCCATCAGCACGAAGCCGAGCCGGACGCCGGCCTCCCGCGGCGAAAAATAGTCGCGTACGATGATGGCATACATCGGCACGAGGCCGCCCTGGAACAGGCCGAACAGCGCCGAGATGACGTAGAGCGACACGAGGCCGTCGAAGAACAGGTAGAAAAGCAGCGCCAATCCCTGCAAGGCGGAGCTCAACAGCAGCGTCGCCACGCCGCCGATGCGGTCCGCGATGAAGCCCGAGGCGATGCGACTGACAATCCCGAAACCCAGCATCAGGGAGAGCATCTCGGCGCCGCGCGCGACGCCGTAGCCGAGATCGCCGCAATAGGCGACGATGTGGACCTGCGGCATCGCCATCGCCAGGCAGCAGGATAAGCCGGCGATGCACAGCGCCACCTGCAGCGCGCCGGGCGAGAGGCCCAGGCCGCGCTGCGCCCCGGCGGCAACCGCCTCCGCCGATACAACCTCCTCCGCCGGAGGCGCACGCCGCATCACGACGAGGAACGGCAACATGGCAAGCACGCAGAACACGCCGACGCCGATATGGGTCGCGCGCCAGCCGTCGTTGGCGATGAAATGGTGCAGGACCGGCGGCCAGATCGCGCCGCCGAGATAGTTGCCGGACGAGACGATGGCGACGGCGATCCCGCGCCGCCGCGTGAACCAGCGCGAAGTGTCCGCGATCAGCGGCCCAAAGGTGGCGGAGGCGCCGAACCCCACGACGAGGTGCACGAGTGCGAACAGCACGAGGCTCGGAGCAAGGCCGGCCAGGACATAGCCGAGACCGAGCGCGCTTGCGCCGCACACGACTGGCGCCGCGATGCCGAGCCGGTCGGACAGACGTCCGAGCATGACGCCACCGCATGCGAAGCCGAACATGGTCAGCGTAAATGGCAGCGACGCGTCCGCGCGGGCAACACCGAATTCAGCCTGCACCGCCGGCAGCACCACGGGCACCGACCACATGCCGACGCTGCCGATGGTGCCGAGCACCACGGCGACGCTGAGCCGCCACCAGGCGAAGGAAGATTCGGCCCTGGCGTCGAGAATCCCGGACTTGAGCATCTTGCTTGTTCGCGCGACCCCGCGGGGTGCTTCCTGGTCGTGTTCGATCGGCTTCTTGTCGAGCGGGCTTTCCTTGCCAACTGGCCGCACCGCGCGCAACAGCAATCCTGCACCGACGCGGCGGATGCCCGCATGGCTGCCGCGCATCGCGACCATGGCCGCCAGGGGGACTTGTCCCGGCGGCCGCCCGGCGTGTTACGTTTCCTGGCAGCGCGGCGCGGCACCGCAGTGCGCCCATCGGAAGCAACGTGGATCATCTCGACGCTGGGGGGACGCACTCATGACACAGACGACGGCCGGCGATCTTGCGTTTCAACTGTCGTTGTCCTGCCAGCGGGCGCCCGTCGACTACGAGCGGGCGCCGACCTACTCCGGGATGATCGCCGAGAAGGACGTGCTGGTGCCGATGCGCGATGGTGTGAAGATTGCGGTCGACATCTACCGCCCGGACACGACCGACAAGCTCCCTGCCCTGCTTGCCCTGTCGATTCACAACAAGGACCTGCAGGGCCCCGAGCCGGCCGAGGCGTCACTGTCCCATCCGGCCTGGTCGATGCTGTGGACCGGCCCGGCGGAAGCGGGCGATACGCGCTTTTTGGTCGCACGCGGGTACGTGCATGTGATCGGCAATCCGCGTGGCATCGGAAAGTCGGAGGGTGGCGGCTCGCGCGCCTTCGACAGCTACGATCTCATCGAATGGATTGCGGCCCAGCCCTGGTGCGACGGCAATATAGGCATGATCGGCATTTCCGGCTTCGGCGCCGAGCAATTGATGGCAGCGAAGCTCAACCCGCCCCACCTCAAGGCGATCTTTCCGTTCGATCCGCGCGGCGCCTACGGCGAAGCAGGCGGGTTCCGCGACGAATATCCCGGCGGGGTGCTCCACCTCTTCCGCTTCCTGCTGCAGGTCTACGCCTCGGCGCATCAGCAGAAGGGCCAGCCCAAGCCGCTGCCGCCGGAGCTGGAAAAACTCTGGCAGGAGGCGATCGCCAATCCCGACTTCAAGATGTATCCGCACGTCTACAACGTGCTCGCGCTCAAGGGCCAGCATTTCCCGGCTTATTTCGACATTCTCGTCGATCCCTACGACAAGGAAACGGCAGTCGAGAAAAGCGAGGCCGAGTTTCCGCGGATCACGGTGCCGACCTATACCGGCTCGGGCTGGTACGGCTACACGTACAAAACCCACCTGATCGGGGCGCAGAACTGGTTCCGCAACCTCGCGGCGCCGAAAAAGCTTCTGCTCGCCGGCCCCGCCCACCTCGACCGGCCGGTCACGGCATTCCGCAGCGAGATGCTGCGCTGGCACGATCAGTGGCTCAAGGGAATCGATACCGGAATTCTCGAGGAACCGCCGGTGCGGTTCTGGGTCATGGGTGCCAATGAATGGCGCAGTGGCAGCGACTGGCCGTTGCCGGAGACGCAATGGATCAAATTCTATCTGCGTGGCTGGGAACGCCTGACGACCGAGCCCTTTGCGCCGTCAAGCGCCGATGACTACCAGGCCCCCGACGCTTTCGCGCAGATGCCGGCGAGCCAGACCAACCGCATCCAGAAGCTGCGCTATCTGAGCGAGCCGCTCGCCAAGGACCTCACCATCGCGGGACCGAGCGTGCTCAATCTCTACGCCGCGATCGACCAGGACGATACCAACTGGATCGTCATCCTTAAGGACGTGGGGCCCGACGTCGGCGTGCAAACCGCGCGCGAAGGCGAGCGCGACGTCACTCAAGATCTGCACGAACGCGAGCTCACCCGCGGCTGGCTCAAGGCCTCCCACCGGGCGGTCGATGAGAAACGATCCCTGCCCGGCCGGCCCTGGCATCCGCTCACGCGCGCGGCGCACAAGCCCGTCGTGCCCGGCGAGATCAACGAATACGCCATCGAGATCATGGCGACGGCCAACCGGTTCAAGAAGGACCACCGCATCTGCGTCGAGATCACGAGCCTCGACGTGGCAACCGGCGTCGGCGGCGCCACCAATGTCGAGTACGTCCCGTATCACATCTGCAGCAGCAAGACGGTGCTGCATCGCATCTATCACGACCCCCGGCATCCCTCGCACCTGCTGCTGCCGGTCATTCCCAACGTGTGAGAAGTCGCGTCGCGCCAACGGTTCAGGAGCCATCATGCCCGAGATCACGATCCACAATCCCGATGTGCTGGGCAAACCGCTCGGCCAATACTCCCAGATCACGCGTGTCAAGGCGTCCGAGTTCCTGTTCATCGCCGGCCAGGTGGCGACCGATCGCGGCGGCAAGCTCGTAGGCGAAGGCGATTTCGATGCGCAATGCCGTCAGGTCTTTACCAATATCGAAGCCGCGCTGAAATCGCAGGGTGCCGACTTCGCCAATGTGGTGGAGTTCACGACCTATCTCGTGCACTCCCAGGACATCGCGAAATTCATGCAGTTTCGTCTGCGCGAATTTCCGCGCATGTTTCCGAGCGGGCGCTATCCGCCCAACACGCTGCTGATCGTCGACCGCCTCGTGCAGGAGCCGTTGCTGATCGAGGTGACGACCGTCGCGGCGCTGTGAGGGCTGCCGGCACCGACGCCGCCGGCGCCCCGTTGGATCGCTCTCCAAAACATGCTCTGCTGGCGAGCTTGCGAACAATGGATCAAGGTCAATGCCCATTCATCTGGAGCCCGGCCCCGACAACGTGCACTGGGGCTATTTCCACGCCGGCCTTTCTCCCCGCCTTGCCATCGACAGCGGCGAGCGCGTGACGATCTCGACGGTGTCGGGCGGCCCCGAGCTGATGCCGACGGCGCCGCTCGTCGTTCCGCCGGCGCTGCCCGCCATTCACGCCAAGGTCGCGCGCCAACTCGGGCCGCACATCCTGACTGGTCCCATTGCCGTCAAAGGCGCGAAGCCCGGGCAGGTGCTGCAGGTCGACATCGAGGCGATCGATGCGTTCTATGACTGGGGCTACAATTCGGTTCGCCCGCTCGCTGGCGCCCTGCCAGATGATTTCGCCGAGAACCGCCACATCCATATCGTGCTGGACCGGGCACGTAAGACCTGGCGGCTCCCGTGGGGCCAGGAAGTTCCACTGGCGCCGTTTTTCGGCGTGATGGGCACGGCGCCGCCGCCCGCCTGGGGCATGATCTCCACCGCCCCGCCGCGCAGGAACGGCGGCAACCTCGATAACAAGGAGCTCGTCGCCGGCACCACGCTCTATCTGCCCATCTTCGTCGAGGACGCGCTGTTCTCGGTCGGCGACGGCCACGGGGTGCAGGGCGACGGCGAGGTCTGCGTGACCGCCGTCGAGACCGGGCTGACCGGGACATTCCGCCTCACCGTGCGCGACGACATGCGACTGGAATGGCCGCTAGCCGAGACGCCGACGCACATGATCACCATGGCGTTCGATCCCGACCTCGACGATTGCGTGGTAATTGCGCTGCGCCAGATGCTCGATCTCATTTGCACTCGCGTAGGCCTCGACCGCTATCAGGCATATACACTCGCGAGCCTCACCGCGGACCTGCGCGTAACGCAGGTGGTCAACGGCAATAAGGGCATCCACGTGATGCTCGACAAGCGCTATCTGACCAGGACGCGATAGGCCCCGCGCCGGTCAATCGGCAGTGAGCTTAATCACCTCGGCGACCTTGTTGTCTTTCGGGTCGACGATGACGATTTGCTGGGCGGTGAGAAAATACCTGTGAGCCTTCACCTGCGGGACTTTCTGGGCGACGTCGCTCGGCATCGGTTGGGGCGTGACGCCTTGCGGGACCGGTTCACCCACCGCGGCCTGAACGTCAGCCGGGGCGCTGGCCGCCTTCTTGTCTTTGATGATCTCTCGGATCGTGAAACGCTGCTCCAGCGTGAGATTGAGCTTAGGGCCCGTCGGGACCTGTTCTTGTTGCGGCGCGGCCGGTGGTGCCGGAGTTTGCGCATGGCCGGCCGCGGAGATGAGCGACAGCGTCATTGCGAGGGCGACGATCGGCATCCTGTGCATCCATTCCTCCCAGGGGATTGTGACCGGCGGCAGGAAGGAACCCGGACCGGTGCCGAATGTAAGTGAACTTTTTTCCCGCGGAATGGTTCCTGTCGAGAGCCGCGCCGGTAGGACGCAATCGCGTTCTGCGAACCCAATCCCCATATAGCGCGGAGGTCGTTCCGCCGCATGATGAACGGCGATGGCGGCCGCGGTGCAAGGATCGATGGCACGACCATGAGCAGGGCTTTCGTTAAAGAACGCGATGGCGAGGACGCGTTCGATGAGCTGCCCGAGCGGCCCATCTCTCCACATCCGAACCTCGTCACGGCGGAGGGACTCGCGTGCATCGAGGCCGAGATCGCTCGCTTGCAGCAGGAGCACGCGGCGGCCCAGGCGGCGAACGACCGCAGCGCGCTTGCGCGCAGCGCGCGCGACCTGCGCTACTGGACTGCGCGGCGCACGTCAGCACAGGTTGTTACGCCCCCGAGCGATTCGAGCCGGGTGCAGTTCGGCTCGACCGTGACCATCGTCCGCGACGACGGTCGCCGTCAGATGTTCCGGATCGTTGGGGAAGACGAGGCCGACCCCGCACGCGGGACGCTGTCGCATGCTGCTCCACTGGCGCGCGCCTTGTTCGGCAAGCAGGTGGGCGACACCATTCAGGCCGGGCAATCCGAGGCTGAGATCGTGGAGATCGCCTGAGGGCGGGGCCCAGAGAGCCGATCGAGCGAGTTGAAATCGAGCGCCGTCAAGGCTTCGTGGTCCAAGCCTTGAAATCGGCGTCCGACACGCTTGGCAGCTTCTTGACGAAGGCGACGATGGTCCAGATTTCCTGGTCGGGAACCTCGATGAGGCCGAAGCTTGGCATACCCGTCATGTTGACGCCGTTCTTGATCACCCAGAACAGCTGCTGCGGCGTGCGCTCGTGTGCGACTTCCTTGAGGTCGGGCGGATCGGGGCGCAAGCCTTCGGAGAATTTGGCCCAATTGACACCGGGCGCGCCGTGGCAGTTGGCACAGCCGCGTTCGGAGAACGCGCGCGCGCCCGCCTGCACGCTGGCGGGATCCTCGAGCGACGCCGGCGGGCGGTCCGTGGCGTGCCGCGCCACCGAGGCTTGGCGCACGTAGCCGAGCGCCCACTTGACGACGGCGGGCTCCTCCGCGGTACCGGCGACACTGTAGTAGCCGCCGAAGAAATAGACTCCGGCACCGATTGCCGCGAGGATTGCGAGGAGACCGATGAGAGCCAGCGTTTTGAGAGTTTTCATGGCCAATCTCCGCATGAGGCCGCTTGTCGCAATGGTAGCGCGGCCAGCGCAAAAAGACACGACGGGTTTGCCGGGAGCGTGTCAGGCGATTTCTTCGGTTCCCGTCGGTGCGAGCATGGGTCGCTCGATCAAGTGGCGGGACTGACGCTCGATCCGCGCGGGGCTTTCTTCCCGCCTGCAATCGGGTAGGCTCGCGTGGCCCCGCAGCGGGGACACATCAGGGACGGAGATCACCATGGCCAAGGCGTATTGGATCGCGTGCTATCGCTCGATTTCGAACCCGGAGGCACTGGCGGCCTATGCGAAGATGGCGGGGCCGGCAATCGCCGCGGCGGGCGGACGCTTTCTGGCGCGCGGCAACGCAGCGAAAGCCTATGAGTCGGGGGTCGCCGAGCGCGTCGTGGTGATCGAGTTCGACAGCGTGGAGCGTGCGGTCGCCGCCCACGACAGCAAGGAATATCAAGCCGCGCTGAAGGTGTTCGACAACGCCGGCGTGCGCGACCTGCGCATTGTCGAGGGCCTGGCCTAGCGTATGAACGCAAATATCTCGCCGGTCTAATGTCGTGTGGAGGTGAGCGCATGCACGTCTTCAGTCTGCTCCAGGAGCAGGAGTGGAACCCGGCCCGCCACGTCGAGAAGATCCTCGGCGAGATCGGCGAGGGCGATGTCACGGTCGCGTGCTGGGAGCCGGGCCAGATCAGCCCCAATCATTGTCATCCGGATGCGACCGAGATCTATTTCTGCTTCGAGGGTGGCGGCAAGATGCGCACGCCCAAGGAGACGGTCGATGTCGTGCCCGGCGCATTCGTGGTTCATCCGCCGGGCGAGCTGCACGAATACATCAACGGGCCGCAGCGCACGTTGCTGTTCCGGGTGCGCTACGGCACGGATATGGCGAGCCGGCATTTCGAATGGCGCGGCAACACGCAGTGGAAGCAAGACCCGGGGGACGCCGAATATTTCCGCCTACATCCGCCGGGATGAGCGCCTCGCACGCGAACCATCCACAGCAGCACATCCGGAGCGAACTTCTGCTCTAGCGTAAGGGCGCTCGGGGGAACGCGCGATGATCAGGAACTTCCACGTCCTCTATGTCGGCCAGATCGAGCTCGACAATATCGGAATATCCGGCACGCCGGCCAACGATCGACGTTATTCCGACGAGCGCTTGCGCGAGGTTTTTGCGACCGCGCGCGATATCGCGCAGCACATGGACCGCCTCGGCTACGACGTGTTGTGGACGGCGGAGCATCATTTCCAGCGCGAGGGCTACGAATGCCTGCCCAACCTGATCCAGCTCGGGCTGTGGCTCGCGACCCAGACCGAGCGGCTCAAGTTCGGCTGCGCCTTCAATGTGCTGCCGATGTGGCATCCCATCCGGCTGGCCGAAGACTACGCGATGGCCGACATCGTGACCAACGGGCGTGTCATCATGGGCGTGGGCCGCGGCTACCATACGCGTGAAGTGGAAACCTTCGGCGCGCCGCTCATCGACGCCGACGCCAATCGCGAGCTGTTCGAGGAGCAACTCGAGCTCCTGCTCAAATGCTTCAACGAGGGCGCCTTCCACCACAAGGGCAACCACTATGAGTGCCCGCCGCGGGTCGACTATCGCGGCTATCGCCTCGAGGACATCACCGTGGTCCCTCGGCCGCTGCATCTGCCGGTCGACATCTGGATGCCGATCGCAAGCGGCAAGACCATCGACATGATGGCCCGCTACGGCCTCAAGGCGATGGTGACCCTCAACGGCGAAAAGATCCTCGACGACGTCGTGCGCGCCTATCACTCCGCCTGCGAGCGGCACGGCCGTCCGAAGAAGCTCGGCGAGGACATGATCTGGGGCGCCGGCGTCTACCTCGCGTCAAGCCGGGAGGAAGCCATCCGCAGGCTCGAGCCGGCGCACGACGAACGCTACAAATGGTTCGCGCCGTTCGGCTTCGTGCGCTATGCCGACGAGCAGGGGCGCACCTGGGGCACGCCGGGTGCGCCCGCGCGGATTCCTTCCCTACGTGATGGCGTCGAGCAGAAGGCCTGGTTCTGCGGCCCGCCCGCACAGGTCATCGACGGCATCAAATCGATCGCGGAGAAGTACCCGGGGCTCGAGACCTTCATGATCCATTGGGCCGAAGGCCTTACGCCCAAGGAATTCAAGGAGCAGCTCACCTGGTTCGCGAAGGACGTGATGCCGGCATTCAAGCATGCGTAGATGAACGAGCGATCGCGATAGGAAGGGGCCGCCAGCCAAATGAAAGACAACGTCAAGCGCGTGTTCTACGTGCGTCAAGTCGCCCATCCCTGCTACCTCGACATCATCGCGCAGCGCCCGGAGATCCGCCTCGACAAGCTCGAGAACGAGACTTCCGAGGCCGTCGCCGAGCCGATCATGGCCGCGGCGCACGCCTACCAGATCGGTTCGGCGCGCGACGAGCTGCCGCTGCGCTTCCATGCGCGGCGCGACCTGCTCGCGCGCATGCCCAACCTGCTCGTCGTCTCCACCACCGGCGCCGGCTTCGACACCGTCGACGTGAAGGACTGCACGGATGCCGGCGTGCTCGTGGTCAACCAGTCCGGCGGCAATGCCGACGCCGTGGCCGCGCATGTGCTGGCCATGATGCTGGCGCTCTCGAAGCATCTCATTCAGAGCGACCACGCCTTGCGCAGCGGCAGCATGCACGACCGCAGGGCCTTCACCGGCAACGACGTGCATGGCCGCACCATCGGGATCGTCGGCCTCGGCAATGTCGGCCGCCGCGTGGCCGAGCTCTGCCGCGGCCTGTTCGCCATGCAGGTGATCGCCTGCGACCCTTATCTCGACGATGCAACGGTTGCCGCGCGCGGCGCCGTCAAGGTCACGCTCGAGGAGCTCATGCGGCGCGCCGACTTCGTGTCGATTAACTGCCCGCTCGACGACGGCACCCGGGGCATGATCGGCGAGAAGGAATTCGCCCTCATGCAGCCGCACGCCTATTTCATCACCACCGCGCGCGGCTCCATCCACGACGAGCGCGCGCTCACCGAGGCGTTGCGCACGAAACGGATCGCCGGCGCGGGCGTCGACGTGTGGGACAAGGAGCCGCCGCCCAGCGAGCATCCGCTGCTGCAATTCGACAACGTGATCGCGAGCCCGCACACCGCTGGCGTCACCCACGAGGCGCGCGCCAACATGGGCCGCATCGCCGCCGAGCAGCTCATCATGACGCTCGACGGCAAACGTCCGCCCCGGATCGTCAATCCGCAAGTATGGCCGGCTTATGCCGAGCGGTTCGCGCGAACGTTCGGGATCCGGCCGGCGTAGACGGCGTTTCGGCTAGTTCTTCTTCCGGT
>Ga0081455_10002152_pt1 | contig 23499 bp, 26 predicted proteins | sample TabmetS3T2R1_FD_70207 | JGI IMG/M metagenome (GOLD analysis project Ga0081455, IMG submission 70207) | Tabebuia heterophylla rhizosphere microbial communities from the University of Puerto Rico - S3T2R1 | ecosystem: Host-associated > Plants > Roots > Rhizosphere ...
CCGCCTACCCCGAAGGTGCGCAGCGGCCGCCCGCCGCTCAGTCTGGACCTCGCCGTCCGCAGCGACCCGGAGGCCCGGGCGCTACGCCAGGCGCTCCGCAACTACGCCGCCAGGCGCTACGCGGACGCCGCGGCGATCTTCCGGCGCTCCGGCTCGCTGGAGGCTCAGGTCGGCGCAGCGCTCACGGAGCGGCCCGTCGACGCGGCGTCGCGGCTCCAGCAGCTCGAGGCCGAGCACCCACGGAGCTCGCTGGTCGCGCTACACCTGGGTCTCGCGCTCTACTGGCTGCGGCGCAACGACGAGGCGCTCACGGCCTGGCGGACGGCCGCGCAACTGCAGCCGGACACGTCCTACGCGGTCCGCGCCGAGGACTTCCTCCACCCACGGTTCGCGCCCGGGCTGCCGCGGTTCGTGCCGTCGTTCCCGTCGCCGCCCCGGATCCGGGCGCTTCCCCCGGGGCGGCAGCTGGCCGTGCTCCGGAGGGCCGCAGCGACGGGAGGCGCGCGCGAGAAGCTGCTGTACGGCGTCGCGCTGCAGCAGCTCGACCGACCGGTGTCCGCCGAGCGGCAGTTCGCGGCTGCCGCCCGCCTCGAACCCCGCGACCCGGACGCACGCGTCGCCGCGGCGGTCGGCCGTTTCGACAAGGCGAACCCGGCCGCGGCGTTCGGCCGCCTCGGCCCGCTCACGCGCGTCTTCCCGCGCGCGCAGACCGTCCGTTTCCACCTCGGCCTCCTGCTTCTGTGGTCGGCGCAGGTGACCGAGGCCCGCAAGCAGCTCGGGCAGGCTCGCGCCGAAGGCCCGAATTCCGCTCTCGGAAGGCAGGCGACGCAATATTTGGAGGCTCTGCGCCGTCTTGGGACCAACTGACAAAAATTAGGGCCGTTCGGCCTATGGCGTCCGTCCGGGAGCCGTGAGAGAGTGCCGCACGCCGCCAAGCCGTGTACCGAACGCACAAGCCCAAGAGGAGCCGCAAGTGAGTGAACAGGGGGTACGGGCCAAGCCGTCGAGCATCAGCGAGGTGCTCGAGACGGACGAGGCCAAGGGGTTGCTGGAGGCCGGGCGCGAGGCGGGGTCGCTGAGCACCGACGAGATCGCGCTCGCGCTGAACGAGCTCGAGCTCGACGCGGGGCAGCTCGACGACTTCTACCACGCGCTCGAGGAGCTGCACATCGAGGTCGTCGAAAGCGTCGACGACGACGCGGAGCGCGCGCCGCTCAAGGAGACGCGCGAGGTCACGACCGACTCGCTGCAGCTGTTCCTGAAGGACATCGGCAAGGTGGACCTCCTCACCGCGGCGCAGGAGGTCGAGCTCGCGAAGCGCATCGAGCGCGGCGAGCACCGCGCGAAGCAGGAGATGGTGGAGGCCAACCTCCGCCTCGTCGTCTCGATCGCGAAGAAGTACCGCAACCAGGGGCTGCCCTTCCTCGACCTGATCCAGGAGGGGACGATCGGCCTGGTGCGGGCGGCCGAGAAGTTCGACCATCGCAAAGGGTTCAAGTTCTCGACCTACGCGACGTGGTGGATCCGCCAGGCCGTCGCCCGCGCGCTCGCCGACAAGGCGCGGACGATTCGGATGCCCGTCCACATCGTCGAGAAGCTGAACAAGATCGTTCGGTCGGAGCGGAAGCTGCGCGCCGAGCTGGGCCGCGAGCCGAGCTCCGCGGAGATCGCACGCGACGTCGAGCTGACGCCGGACGAGGTCGAGCAGATCCGCCGCAGCTCGCAGGCGCCGGTCTCGCTGGAGAAGCCGGTCGGCGACGAGGAGGAGTCGGAGTTCGGCCACTTCCTCACGGACGAGAACGAGCCGCTGCCCGAGGAGGTCGCAGAGGTCGAGATGCGCAAGGCGACCCTGCAGCGCGTGCTCGGCACGCTCAGCGCCCGCGAGCGCCGCGTGCTGGAGCTGCGCTACGGGCTCAACGGCGAGCACCCGCGGACGCTCGACGAGGTCGGCAAGACGTTCAACGTCACTCGCGAGCGGATCCGCCAGATCGAGAACCAGAGCCTGAAGAAGCTGCGCGCCCTGGCGGACTCGACCGCGCTGCGCGACGTGGCCTAGGTTCGGAGAGGGCGAGAGAGGGGGCCGGGGCGGCTCCCTCTCGGGGTCTCGGTTAAACGGCCTACGGCCTAACCCGCGCAGACTCCGGGCCTTCGGCCCTCCGCTGCACGCTGGGTGGAGCCGCGTTGCCGCTGCGTCAGGTCATTAGACTCGGCCGCCGTGGCTGAAGCATGGTTCGACGAGCTCTCCGAGCTCATCTCCATCCCGAGCGTCAGCGCCGACCCGGCGCGTGCCGGTGATGTCACGCGGGCCGCGGAATGGCTCGCGGGCTTCATCGGCAGGGCCGGTGGCTCGGCGGAGGTGCGTGAGACCTCGACGCAGCCGCTGATCCTCGGCGACCTGCCCGCCTCGAACGGCTCGGCGGCCACGGTGCTCGTCTACGGCCACGTCGACGTGCAGCCGCCCGACCCGCTCGAGCTGTGGGAGTCGGAGCCGTTCACTCTCGAGCAGCGCGGCGACTGGCTCTTCGGCCGCGGCGTCGTCGATGACAAGGGCCAGCTGTACATGCTCGCGCGAGCGGCCGCCGACCTCGCTGCCGCCGGCGAGCTGCCGGTGAACGTCCGCTTTGCCTGCGACTCCGAGGAGGAGACCGGCGGCCACCAGATCGTCGACTTCCTCGCGGCCGACGAGCGCGGGGCGGACGCGGCGCTGATCTTCGACAGCGGCATGACCACGCGGGGTGTGCCCGAGTTCGCCGTCGCGGTTCGCGGGCTCGTCTACTTCCACCTCACGGTCCGCACCGGTGAGAAGGACCTGCACTCGGGCGTGTTCGGCAGCGTGGCGATGAACGCGACGCACGTGCTGATGAAGATTCTCTCGTCCGTGGAGGGGCAGGACGGACGCCTGCCCGAGCCCTTGCGCGCAGGCATCGTCGCGCCGACCGACGAGGAACTTGCCGCCTGGGCGGAGCTCGTCCCCGGCGAGCAGATGCTCGCGGAGGCCGGCGCGCAGCCGGTCGATCCCCGGGCGGCGGAGGAGTTCTATCTGCGCACGACCGCCGAGCCCTCGCTGGAGGTCAACGGCATCCTCGGCGGGTCGCCCACGCTGCAGAAGACCGTGCTGCCGGTGCAAGCCGAGGCCAACGTCTCGATTCGCCTCGCGCCCGGCCAGGACGTCGCGCAGATCGGCGATTCGCTGGAGCAGCACCTGCGCGACGCGGCTCCGGACGGCGCCGAGCTCGACGTCAAGCGGCTCTCGTCGTCCCCGGCGGCGATCGTCCCACCCGACACGCCGGCCATCCAGCTCGCGCAGGACGCCTTCGAGCAGACCATGGGCCGCCGGCCGCTCCTGGTGCGCTCGGGCGGCACGCTGCCGATCGTGCCCGCGCTCGTCGACAAGGGGATCCCGACGATCGTCACCGGCTTCGCCACGCCCGAGAGCGGCATCCATTCGCCGAACGAGCGGCTGCTCGCGGAGTACGTGCCGCTGGGGATCGAGACGGCGAAGGAGCTCTACCGGCGGCTGGCCGCGCTAGACCGTTAGAGCGTCATGCCCGCAGCCGAGCCAGGCGTGCCCGAAGCGGCGCATCTCGTCGATGATCGGCAGCAGCGCCTCGCCCTTCTCGGTCAGCTCGTACTCGACCCGCGGCGGTGACTCGGCGTAGCTGCGGCGGACCACGATCTCCTCCTCCTCGAGCCCGCGCAGGCGCTCGGAGAGTGTCCGCGGGCTGATGCCGGAGCAGGAGTGCTCGAGCTCGCCGAAACGCCGAGGGCCCTCGGACAGGTCGTGCACGAGCACGGCCGTCCACTTCGCCCCCAGGATCTCGGCGCACGCGGCCACCGAGCACGTCGAGTCGTGGATCGGGTTCATCGTTCTCATGGCGGTCAAATGGTAACGCGGCGCGGCCGGAACGAGTAGGGTCGGAGGCCGTGTCGCAGCTCGACAAGGAGCTCCGCGAGCGAATCGAGGAGCCGGCCTCGGGCGAGGCCGAACGCGAGGCGCGCCTCACGCCGAAAGAGGCGGTCGCGAAGATGCGGATCAAGGTGCCCGCGCAGCGCAGCCGCAAGCTGCGGACGCTGCTGGAGCGCGTGAACGCGGACGACGGCCTCAAGGCCGAGTGGCACGTGGCGAACGTGAACGCCGTCAAGCGGCTCGGAATCAACGACCACTCCTGGGTCCACATCCAGATCGTGGCCAACATCGGGCTGCGGCTCCTGCGGATCCTGCACAAGCGCGGCGTCGAGCCGGCGATGGTCTCCGACTACGACATGAAGCAGGAGGACGCCGAGGTCGTCGTCCTGCTCGGCGCGCTGCTGCACTGCATCGGCATGGCGGTGCACCGCGACCGGCACGAGGACTGGAGCCTCTTCCTCGCCGAGCCCAAGGCGCGCGCGCTGCTCGCCGGACTCTACGAGGAGCCGGAGCTGACGGTCGTCGTCTCGGAGGTGCTGGAGACGATCACCTCGCACCGCGAGTCGGGGCGCCCGCTCACGCTCGAGGCGGGGATCGTCCGCGTCGCCGACGCGCTGGACATCGAGGAGGGGCGCTCTCGGATCCCATTCGAGCGCGGCCGCGTCTCGATCCACTCGATCTCGGCGGCGGCGATCGACGAGGTGATCATCGCGGAGGGCGAGGAGCGGCCGGTCTCGGTCGAGATCAAGATGAACAACTCGGCCGGCGTCTACCAGGTCGACGAGCTGCTGAAGTCGAAGCTGCACGGCTCCGGGCTCGAGCCGTACGTCGAGGTCGTGGCGCGGATCGAGAACGAGGCCGAGAAGAGCCTCGTGCCGATGTACCGCCTCGAGTAGCGGCTAGAGTTCGCGGCCGCACGGGCGATGGGGCCCGCCTTCAACCGCCACAACGGCTGATGGCTCCTGTGACGAAAGGAGCCACGCATGGGCGTCTACCTCGCCGTCGCGCTGGGCGGAGCTGCCGGGTCGATGAGCCGCTTCGGCATCGACCAGGCCATCGAGCGCCGCAGCTTCGCGGTCTTCCCCTGGGCGACCTTCACGATCAACATCAGCGGCTGCCTCCTGATCGGGCTGGTCGTGGCGGTGCTCGTCGACCGCCACCACACGCCCGTCTGGCTGCGGACGGGGCTGGTCGTCGGGTTCCTCGGCGGCTACACGACGTTCTCGACGTTCGCGCAGGAAGGGCTCGACCTGATGCGCGAGGGTCAGTCCGCGGTCGCACTGCTCTACGCGGCGGGGAGCGTGCTCGTCGGGCTCCTCGCCGTGTACCTCGGGATGGCCGTTGGTCGAGTCGTGATTTGACGTATCGAAATCTGTCGATACGATGTTTGCGATGAGAACGTCGTTGCCCGTGATCCAGTGCTGCACGCCGCTTGCCGCCGAGTCGATCGACGAGGGCGAGGCGGAGGCGACGGCGCAACTCTTCAAGGCGCTCGCCGACCCTGCGCGAGTGCGGATCGTCAACCGGCTCGCGCAGAGCGAGGAGCCGGTCTGCGCCTGCGAGTTCCCGCAGTTCCTCGGGCTGAGCCAGCCGACGGCCAGCCACCACCTTTCGAAGCTCACGCGCGCGGGGCTGCTGAACCGCGAGCAGCGCGGCAAGTGGGCCTACTTCTCCCTCGATCCCGAGGCCGCGGCGCGGCTGGCCGGGATCGTCCAACTCCAGGAGGTCTTTGCATGAGCACCGACACCGCCGACGCGCTGCGGGAACAGGTTCGCGAGCGCTACGCCGAGGCCGCACGCGCCGTCACCAGCGGAGGCAGCGGCTGCTGCGGCGATTCCGGCTCCGCCGACTTCGGCGAGGCGCTCTACAGCGCCGACCAGCGCGGCGAGCTCCCCGATGCGGCCGCACTCGCGTCGCTGGGCTGCGGCAACCCCACCGCCGTCGCCCAGCTGCGCGAGGGCGAGGTCGTGCTCGACCTCGGCTCCGGCGGCGGGATCGACGTGATCCTCTCGGCGAAGCGGGTCGGCCCGACCGGGATCGCGTACGGGGTCGACATGACCGACGAGATGCTCGCTCTTGCCCAGCAGAACGCACGAGAGGTCGGCATCTCGAACGCGCACTTCCTCAAGGGCGAGATCGAGAACGTTCCGCTCCCTACGGAATCGGTGGACGTGGTCATCTCGAACTGCGTGATCAACCTCTCGACCGACAAGGCGGCGGTGCTGGCCGAGCTGGCGCGCGTGCTCCGGCCGGGAGGCCGCCTCGGGATCAGCGACATCGTCGCCGAGGATCAGCTCTCGCCGGCCGAGCGCGCCGAGCGCGGGAGCTGGTGCGGCTGCGTTGCCGGCGCCCTCTCGCGCGGCGAGTACGTCGCCGGGCTCGAGGCGGCAGGATTCGATGACGTGACCGTCGAGTTCACCCACGAGGTCGCGGAGGGCATGCACGGGGCGATCGTGCGAGGCGTCAAGGCCGGGTGAACGTCCTCTTCGTCTGCGTCGGGAACCAGGGGCGAAGCGTGATGGCCCAGCACCTCTTCCAGCGCGCCGCAGGCGAGGCTCACGCCACACGCTCGGCCGGCGTCATTCCCGGCGACGTGCCGCACCCCGAGGTCGTCGAGGCCCTGCGCGAGCTCGGAGTCGACGCGAGCGGTCACGTCCCCCACAAGCTGGACGACGCCGACCTCGCCTGGGCGGACGTCGCGGTCTCGGTCTGCGGCGAGGACGTCTGCCCGGCCACGCCCGGCGTGCGACGGATCACCTGGGCGGTCCAGGACCCGATCGGGCTGCCGGTCGAACAGGTTCGTGGGATCCGCGACGAGGTCGAGCGCCGCGTGGAGCAGCTCGCGAGCGAGCTACAGTCCGAGGAATGAAGCCGATCTGGACAGGACAGGCTGCTCAGGCCGCAGCGAAGTACGGCGAGCACGCTCCCACGGCTGCGGTGTGCTGCAACGCCTGCCGCACGTGCGTCACGACGAACCTCCTCGGCCTCGCCACCGCCGTTGTGGGCGCCGCCGGCTATGCCGTCGTCCGCGCCGTTCGGCGGGTTCCTCTCTCGACGCCTTAGCTACTTCGGAACCGGCTCGAGCGAGTAGCCGACGCCGTAGCGCGTCTGGATGAACGTGTGCCGCGTCGCGCGCGAGTCGATCTTCTCCCGCAGCCGGCGGACGCAGACGTCGACGGTACGGTCGCGATGCGTCGCGCGCCGCCCCCAGATGCGCTGCAGCAGCTCGTCCCGGCTCGCCACGCGGCCCCGATCCTGCGCGAGCGTGTAGAGGAGCCGGAACTCGGTCGGAGTCAGCTCGGCGCTCTCGCCGTCGACAAAGGCCTGCACCGAACGCGGGTCGATGCGGAGCTCCTCGATCACCAGCTCCTCGCCGCGGTCCTCCCGGACGCCGCGCACGCCGCGCCGCGCAGCCGCCTGGACGCGCGCCACGAGCTCCTTCATCGAGAACGGCTTGACGAGGTAGTCGTCCGCGCCGATCTGGAGCGCGTGCACGCGATCGTGCTCGGTGCCACGCGCGCTGACGACGAGGATCGGCGTGCCGATGCCCTCCGCGCGCGCCTGCTCGATCAGCGCCCAGCCGTCCATGCCGGGCAGCATCAGGTCGAGCACGAGCACGTCGGGCCGCTCGTAGCGAAGCCGTGCGAGCCCGACCTCGCCGGCTCCCACCCGCACCGAGTCGACACCTGCCGCGTCGAGATACTGGGCCATGCCCTCGGCGATCGTGTCGTCGTCTTCGACGATGAGGACCTTGGTCACGCGATACTCAAGCGTAGTGGCTGACACCAACTATGAAGCCCTCCGTACGGCGTTCACTGCTTCGGTCTCGCACGAGCTGCGGACGCCGCTCGCGCGTCTCCAGGCGCTGCTCGAGTCGGCCGAGCTCCCCGGCGCCGACCTCCAGGCGCTGCTCGCGCAGGCGCGAGACGAGGTGGGGGAGATGACCGACCTCGTCGACGACATCCTCTTCCTCAGCGAGCTGGAGCAGGGTCGTGAGGTGGTCGCGCTGGGCGAGACTGAGGCCGCGCCCGTCCTGCGCGCCGTCGTCGACGAGCTCTCCGAGCGGGCGGAGATGGCCGGTCTCACGGTCGTCGTGCGCATCGAGGACGAGACGATCGAAGTGCCGCTCCGCCGCCGCATGCTCCGGCTCGTCGTCGAGAACCTGCTCGAGAACGCGCTCCGGTACGCAGGCGAGGGCGCGACGTGCACGATCGGCCTCGGGCGCGCGAGCGGCGAGGTCGTTCTCGACGTCGCTGACAACGGGGCGGGCGTCCCGGACGAGGACGTCCCACGTCTGTTCGAGCGCTTCTTCCGCTCCGACCGCGCGCGCACGACGCGCGGCACCGGGCTCGGCCTCGCGATCGTCAAGCACGTGGTCGAGTCCGCCGGCGGGAGCGTCGAAGCCCGCGGTGGTCGTGGCCGCGGGCTCGACGTGAGGTGTGCGTTTCCGGCTTGAGCTAGCTATGGACGCGGCTCAGGGTCTTGCGCGCCGCCGTCTGGACGATCTTCGGCAGCGGCACGAAGAGGAGCTTCGGCCCGTACGACTGACCCTTGGTCAGGGCCCAGTCGACGAACTTCTTCAGCTCCGCGGCGTTGTTCGACTTCGTCGCGAGGATGATGTACGTGAACGTGCAGATCGGGTACGCCTTCTTGGCGCGCGGGTTCGGGTCGACGACGGTGATCGAGTTGTCCTTGCTCTTCAGCTTCGTCAGCGACAGCGAGGCCGCCTTGATCTGCCGAAGGCCCGGAAGCTCATAGTTTCCGGCGCGGTTCTTGATGCGCGCCATCGACAGGTGGTTCTTGAGCGAGTAGGCAACGTCGACGTACGTGATTCCGCCGTTCGTGGTCTTCAGCTTGCCGGCGACCCCCGAGCTGCCCTTCGCGCCGACACCGACCGGAAAGTTCGGCTGCGTGCCCTTGCCGATCCCCGACTTCCACGACTTGCTGACGTGGGAGAGGTAGTCGGTGAAGTTGTAGCTCGTCCCACTTGCGTCGCTGCGGTAGATCGGGACGATCTTCTGGTGCGGCAGGTTCTTGCCGGAGTTGATCTTCTTGATCGCGGAGCTGTCCCAGTACTTGATCGAGCCGCTGTAGATCCCGGCGAGAATCGTGCCGGTCAGCTTCAGCCCGGTCCCGACGCCCTCGACGTTGTAGGGGATCGAAGTGGCCGAGAACGCCCACGGGATCTGGACGCATCCGTGGCACCCGCTGAACTGGTCCTTGCTCATCGGCGCGTCGCTCGCGCCGAAGTTGACCGTGCGGCCGGAGATGGCTGCGATGCCTGCACCGCTGCCCACGCCGCTGTAGACGATCTTGGAAGGCTTGTAGTTCGCCTGCCACTTCGCGACGAGCGGCGCGACGAAGGTGCTGCCTGCACCCACGACCGTGCCGTTCTGCCGCGACGAGTTCGCTCCCGCGAGGCTGGTCCAGGCGGTGAGCGTCAAGGCGGTGACCCCTAGGACGGCGAGAACCGCCGCAGTGGTTCGCTTCCGAGTCAAATGAACTCCTCCTCTTTCCCTTGACTTCACGGCGACGCCTGCTGCACCCCCGTGAACTGCAACGCCGGAAGGGTCTCCCGTGACCGCCGGAGCGTGGGCTGAAAGGAGGTTCGGATCCGGTAACGATCTGGTGACACGCACAGGAAACACCACAGGAACGCCGGGATCAGGCGTTAGCGTGGTCGGCTGATGAGCACCGTCCCGTTCACTCGCCCACTCACGGGCACGCGCCGGCTGAGGGATCGAATCGGCGACCGTCTCCTGCTCATCCTGACCCTGCTGGCATCGCTCGCGGCGATCGCGCTCATGGTCGCGATCGTCTACAAGGTCTTCAAGGGCGCCCACCTGTCGTTCAGCGAGTTCGGCCTCGGCTTCATCACCGGGACGACCTGGGACGCCACGAACAACGTCTTCGGTGCTGGAACGTTCCTGTACGGCACGGCGGTGACCTGCGCGATCGCGCTGCTGGTCGGGGGGCCGTTCGCGATTGCGATTGCGCTGTTTCTGAGCGAGCTCGCCCCGCGCGGCGTGCGAGGGGTCGTCGGCACGCTCGTCGAGATGCTCGCGGCGATCCCCAGCGTCGTCCTCGGGCTCTGGGGCATCCTCGTCATGGGCCCGTTCATCGCACACCATGTCGAGCCGTGGCTCAACAGCGCGTTCGGTTGGATCCCGCTCTTCGGTGAGCCGTCGACCGGGAGCGACGTCTTCATCGCCGGCTTGATCCTCGCCATCATGATCGTCCCGATCGTGGCGAGTATCTGCCGCGAGCTGTTCCTGGGCGTTCCCCGCGACCTGGAAGACGGCGCGCTGGCGCTCGGCGCGACCCGCTGGGAGATGGTGCGCGGCGTGGTGCTCTCCAGCTCACGGCCGGGGATCGCTGCAGCCTTGATCCTCGGGCTCGGGCGGGCGCTCGGCGAGGCGATCGCAGTGACCCAGGTGATCGGTTCGGCCACCGCGATCAACGTCTCGCTCTTCGAGCCCGGCGACACGCTCGCGAGCCGGATCGCCGCGCAGTTCCAGGGAGCGGCCTCCGCGATGCAGACCTCGGCCCTCTTCTACCTCGCCGCGATCCTGCTCGTGATCGGCCTCATCACGAACCTGCTCGCGCTGGTGGTCGTGCGCCGCTTCGAGATCAAGCGGACGGGGGCCGCCTGATGGCCGCGGTCGAAACGGCCGTCCTTCGCGCCGACGGGCGCACCCGGCGTCGCCGCAGGATCAACCGCGCGGCGGAGGTGCTGGCGAACGTCGCGGCGTACGCAGCCGTCGGCGTTCTCGCGATCGTCGTGATCTCGGTGGCGCAGCGGGGCCTCGGCGAGATCAGCTGGGGTTTCCTGACGAAGGACCTGCCGCTCTTCGGCGAGTCCGGCGGCGGCATCGCGCCACTCATCGTCGGTTCGGCGATCCTCGTCGCGATCGCAGCGGCGATCGCCCTTCCGCTGGGCGTGCTGACCGCTGTGTTCCTGACCGAGTTCGCTTCCAGGCGCATCGCCGCGCCGATCCAGCTGACGCTCGACCTCATGAGCGGCCTCCCGTCGATCATCCTCGGTGTCTTCGTCTTCGGCCTGCTCGTCAACGGCCACCACCAGAGCGGCGTCGCGGGCGGCTTCGCCCTCTCGATCGTGATGCTTCCGTTGATCGCCCGCTCGACGCAGGAAGTCCTGCGCCTGGTGCCCGAGGCGCAGCGCGAGGGCGCGTTCGCGCTGGGTGCCAGCCGTTGGCGGGTTGTGTGGGGGATCATCGTGCCGAGCGCGCTTGGGGGGATCGTCACCGGGACGGTGCTCGCGGTCGCGCGCGCCGCCGGCGAGACGGCGCCGCTGCTCTTCACGACGGCGATCTACGTGAACACCGTCACCTGGGACCCGCGCGAGGCACTGCCGAACATGCCCGTCCAGATCTTCATCTGGTCGGAGTCGGCGGACCCGGAGGATCACAAGCGTGCCTGGGCGACGGCGCTCGTGCTGCTCGCGTTCGTGCTCGTCACGAGCGTCCTCGCGCGCGCCGCTCTCATCCGAAGCAGGAAGAAACTGGGGCAATGACCGAGGAGGAGCTCGTGAACGAGGCCGTTACCATGCCGCCGATGAGGCCGGTCGAGATCGCCGAGCGCGAGGCGCCGAAGCCTTCCACCGGCGAGGCTGTCTTCGAGATCCAGGACCTCACCGTGAGGTACGGCAGCAACGTCGCCGTCAGCGGCGTGGGGATGGAGATCCAGAAGAACATCGTCACCGCCGTGATCGGCCCGTCCGGGTGCGGCAAGAGCACGTTCATCCGCTGCCTGAACCGCATGAACGACACCGTGCCGGGCTTCAAGCTCGACGGGCGCGTCAACTACCACGGCGTCGACATCTACGGCGACGGCGTCCAGCCGATCGAGGTCCGGCGTCGGATCGGCATGGTCTTCCAGAAGCCGAACCCCTTCCCGAAGACGATCTACGACAACGTCGCCTGGGCGCCGCGCGTGCTCGGGCTGAAGAAGAATCTGGACGAGCGCGTCGAGAAGGCGCTCCAGAGCGCGGCCCTCTGGGACGAGGTCAAGGACCGGCTCAAGAAGAGCGCGCTCTCGCTCTCGGGCGGGCAGCAGCAGCGGCTCTGCATCGCCCGCGCGATCGCGATCGAGCCGGAGGTGCTGCTCCTCGACGAGCCGGCGTCGGCACTCGACCCGATCGCGACGCAGAAGATCGAGGAGCTGATGCGCAAGCTGAAGCAGGACTACACGATCGTGATCGTCACGCACAACATGCAGCAGGCAGCACGTCTGGCCGACCGGACGGCGTTCTTCAGCCTCGAGGTCGAGGACGGCCAGCGCTACGGCGTGCTGGTCGAGTACGACGACACCGAGAAAGTCTTCACCTCGCCTGCCGACCAGCGCACCGAGGACTACGTGACGGGGCGGTTCGGTTGAACGTGCGCGTCACGTTTCAGGAGGAGCTCGACCAGCTCGAGGCCTCGCTCCAGGAAGAGGGCTCGCTCGTCCTCCGCGTGCTCCGCGGAGCGATGAACGCGCTGGGACAGCGGGACGTCGAGCTCGCGGACGACGTGATCGCCTTCGACGACGACGTCGACCAGCGATATCTCGCGATCGAGGAGACGGTGCAGTCCCTGCTGGCACGCCAGACACCCGTTGCCACCGACCTGCGCCTCGTGCTCGCGCTGCTGCACACGAACCTGCACCTCGAGCGGATGGCGGACTACTCGGTGACGATTGCGAAGCTGACGAAGCTCGTCGCCGATGTCGAGGGCGACCCGATGCTCATGCAGACCCTGCAGGAGATGGGCGACCGGGCGGAGGAAATGACCCGGGTCGCGCTCGATGCTCTCGCGAACCGCGATCTCGCCGCGGCCGAGTCGCTCGTCGACCTCGACGAGCTGATCGACCGCTCGAACCGCCGGTTCGTCGAGCGCGTGGTGGAGATCGTCGGCGAGCCCGGGCTGCGGGAGTGGGTGCTGCGGATGGTGATCGTCTCGCGCACGATCGAGCGCATCGGCGACCACGCCGTCGACATCGGCGAGCAGGTGGCGTACCTGTTGACCGCGGAGTTCCGCGAGTTCACCGACGCGTCGCATCCCGAAGGGGCATGAGGCCCCGCATAGCCGTCATCGTCGCCGCGGCGCTCGCGGCGGCCGTCGCCGGGTGCGGCGGCTCCGCCGACACGGGGAGCGCCGGCGGGGGCGGTGGCAAGAGCACGGTGCTCGTCGGCGCGGGGAGCACGCTCGTCGCGCCGCTCGTCTCGCAGTGGTCGAACGACTTCGGGAAGAAGCACGGCGTCACGATCACGTACGGCGCCATCGGCTCCGGCGGCGGGATCGCGCAGATCACGGCCAGCACCGTCGACTTCGGCGCGAGCGACGCGCCGTTCTCGCCCGACCAGGCCGACGCGTGCAAGGGCTGCCTCCAGATCCCGTGGGCGCTCGCCGCGACGCTGGTCTCGTACCACCTGGACGGCGCGCCGGCGAAGCTGAAGCTGAGCGGGCCGGTGCTGGCGGACATCTACCTCGGGAAGCTCACGACCTGGAACGACCGGCGGATCGCCGCGCTGAACCCAGGCGTGAAGCTTCCGTCGACGAAGATCATCCCGGTCTTCCGCAGCGACTCGAGCGGCGACACCTACGCGTTCAGCGATTTCCTCGCGAAGGCGAGCCCAACCTGGAAGGCGCAGAAAGGGGTCTCGACGCAGGTCAACTTCACGACCGGCACCGGGGGCAAGGGGAACGACGGCGTGGCCGCGATCGTGGCGCGCAGCGACGGTGCGCTCGGCTACCTCGCCGTCTCCTACGTCTCCGCGAACCACCTCGACTACGCGCTGATCCGCAACGAGGCCGGGCAGTTCCCGGTACCGGGGGCGGCGTCGATCACGGCGGCGGCGAACGCCGTGAAGTCGATCCCGCCCGACAACGCGATCTCGCTGACGAACCCGCCCGCCTCGGCTCCGGACGCGTACCCGATCTCGACCTTCACGTACGCCCTCGTTCCGGAGAGCTCGGGCAAGGCGACGACGCTCCGCGACTTCCTCACCTACGCGATTGGCCCAGGGCAGAAGTTCGGCGAGCAACTGCAGTTCGCGCCGCTGCCGTCGAGGGTGGTCGAGGCAGGCCGTAAGACGATCGCCAAGATCCGGTAGCGACTTCGCAACGCCTCTGTAACCGGACCGAATCCCACGGCCGGGGCCCGCGGCGCCACAGTTACGGCTGGAGATGCGCGTCGCGCTCATCGCCCACCGGCCGAGTCCCACGAGCCAGGCGCTCGCTGCGAGGACGTGGAACGGGGCGCCGATCGAAGTGCTCTCGCCTCGGGATGCGCTGTTGCGCCTGGAGGAGGGCGACATCGCGCTGGTGCGGCTCGACATCCGTGAGGACCTCGGGGGGATCGAGGAGGGGCTGTCGGCGGTCGAGCGCCTTGTCGACCGGGGCGTCAGGGTGCTCAACCCGCCGTCAGCGCTCGTGCGGGCGCACGACAAGGTGCTCACGGCGCGGACACTCCGCCGAGCCGGCCTGCCGCATCCGCAGACGAGGCTGATCGAGCATCACCGCGAGCCGCCCGAGCTCGACTTTCCCGTCGTCGTCAAGCCGCGCTTCGGCAGCTGGGGCCGCGAGGTGACGCTCTGCAGCGACCGGTTGGAGCTGGAGCGCACGCTCGAGCGGCTCTCGTTCAGCGACTGGTTCCGCACGACGGGCGCGATCGCGCAGGAGCTGATCCCGCCGCTCGGGCACGACCTGCGCCTGATCGTGGCGGGCGGCGGCGTGATCGGGGCGGGCCGCCGCACGGCCGCACCGGGCGAATGGCGGACGAACGTCGCGCTCGGCGCGACCGTCTCGCACGTCTCGCCCGCGCCGGTCGCGGTGGACCTGGCCTGCGCCGCTGCCCTGGCGTCCGGGCTCGACCTCGTGGGCGTCGACCTGCTCCCGACGGGCCCCGGTGGCTTCTCGGTGGTGGAGCTGAACGGCGCCGTCGACTTCAGGCCGGTCTACACGGCCCCCGAACGCGACATCTTCACTGACGCGATCGCCGCGCTGTCCGGCTGCCCGCGCCCGTCGGTCGCTCCGGCGGCCACTGCGAGCGCATAAGAAAGGGCCGGCGGGGAGCCGGCCCTGCAGCGTCCGCATACCCAAGGGAGAGGGGAAGGTAGCGGCCGCCCGTACTTGCCTTGTCTTCCGTTCTGACGGCACCGCGTGCCGGCGGTTAGCCGCGTTTACGGAATCTCAACCTCCGGCTAGTTCCAGGGTGGCGGGTTGTGCGTCCAGGTGCCGCCCAGCATCGTGGCGACCACCTGGAGCTCGGCCAGCTCCTCCGCCTCGCAGTCGAGTGGGTCGCGGTCGAGCACGACGAGGTCGGCGAGCTGCCCCGGCACGAGCTTCCCGCGGCGGTGCTCGTCGCGCGCGAGCCACGCGGGCGCGGCGGTGGTCGCATGGAGCGCCTGCTCGACGGTCAGCGCCTGCTCCGGGCGCCACGCCTCGCGCCCGTCGAGGGTGCGTAGGACGCCTGCGCGGATTCCCAGCAGCGGGTCGAGCTCCTCGATCGGCGCGTCGGAGCCGTTGGCGAGCACGGCGCCCGACTCGAGCAGCGACCGGAACGCGTACGGCTCGCTGTCGAGCCCGCCCCAGAAGCGGTCGGCGAGGTCTCTGTCGGACGGCGCGTGGCTGAACTGGACCGACGCGGCGACGCCGAGCTCGGCGAAGCGCGGGAGGTCCTCGGGCGCGAGCAACTGGGCGTGCTCGATCCGTGGCCGCAGGCCGAGCGGCTCCCACTCCGAGCGCGTCGCCTCGAACGCGTCGAGCGCCTCGCGGTTGGCGAGGTCGCCGATCGCGTGCACCGCGACCGGGAAGCCGGCGCGGACGCCGTTCCGGACGTGCTCCTCGAGCTCCTCGCGGCTCGTGATCTCGACCCCCGAGCCGTCGAGCATCCGCGCGGTCTGCGAGCCGAGCGTGCCGTCCATGAAGGCCTTCAGGTAGCCGAGGCGCAGCAGCGGCGAGCCGAGCCCGCTGCGCACGTCCACGTCCGCGAGCTCCTCGGCCTTCTCGGCCGGCAGCGACTGCCACACGCGGAGGATCAACGCGTCGTCGGCGTCGAGTCGCTGCCAGAACCGCAGGGCGCCGAGCCAGCCGTCCTTGTCGTGGAGCGCGGTGACGCCGCGCGAGGCCGCGAGCTTCATCCCGCTGCGCATCGCCTCGACGTACTCGTCGTCGCTCGTCTCGATGTAGCGGTCGCGGAACTGCCAGCAGGACTCCTCGCGCAGGACGCCGGTCGGCTCGCCCTGCCCGTCCAGCTCGACCACGCCGCCGGGGACCTGCAGGTCGCCGTTGGCGCGCGCCAGCGCGGCCGAGTTGAGCCAGACCGAGTGCGAGTCGCGCGCCATCAGCGCGACCGGCCGGTCGGGCGCGATCGCGTCGAGCTCGTGCTTCGTCGGCTCGACCGGCGGCGACCAGTCGCCGCTGCGCCAGCCGCGGCCGCGGAGCCACGTGCCGCTCGCCTGCGGCAGCGCGTCCCGCACGCGCTCGACCGCCTCTTCGAGCGACGTCGTGCCCTCGAGCCGCACCTCGTGCTGCGCGATCGCCCACGTCGGGAAGTGGACGTGGGAGTCGGTGAAGCCGGGGAGGACGCAGCGGCCGCCGAGGTCGATTCGCTCGGGGCCCGGCAACGCGGGCTCGTGCGCGCCGACGCCGCCGACGATCCGGTCGCCCGCGATCGCGAGGCTCCGCGCCAGCGGCAGCGAAGGCTCCATCGTGCGGACGACGCCGTTCTCGAGGATCACGCCGTCGTGATCGTACGCGGAACCGCGCTAGCGGCTCGGCGAAGGCTCGAGCCGCTCGGCCAGGCTGCGCAGGGCGGCCGCCGAGGTCGAGCGGACGGCGTGCCGCCTCCGCCGCTCTTGCACGCGCGTCGGGGCAGGGCGCTTCGGCTCGAGTGAGTCGGCGATCTTCCGCTGGGCCGCCTCGGAGCCTACGAATAGCTCGAACATTCCAGTCTCCTCCTCGTGTGAACCGATTCAGTGCGTACACTAGCTGAAACGGTTCAGCAGCCGTAGTATTCCCTTCCATGGCCGAGCGGCGCGTGCGCCTACGAGACGTTGCGGAGCGCGCCGGAGTCTCGGTCGGGAGCGCCTCGCAGGCTTTCGGCCGCCCGGAGCTCGTCTCGGACGACGTGCGCGAGCGCGTGCTGGCGGCGGCCGAGGAGCTGGGCTATCCCGGGCCGGATCCGGCGGCGCGCAGGCTCCGCACCGGCCGGGCGGGCGCCATCGGCCTGATCTTCAGCGAGCGGCTCGCCTACCAGTTCACCGACCCGGCCTCGCCGCCGTTCCTGCGCGGCGTGTCCCTCGCGATTCAGAAGGCGCCGACCGGCCTGCTGCTGATCCCGGACTCGCGGCAGCGCGACGAGGCCGCGCGGCTCGTGCGGGAGGCGGTGGTCGACGGGTTCATCGTCTACTCGGTGCCGCAGAACGACCTGCGCGTCGGGGCGGCGCTCGCGCGCCGGCTCCCGGTGGTCACGGTCGACCAGCCGCGCGGAGCGGCGACGCCGTTTGTCGGGATCGACGACCGCGCCGCGGCCCGCAGTGCGGCCGAGCACCTTCGCGGGCTCGGCCACGAGCGCGTCGCAGTGCTCTCGTTCGTGACAACGCTCGAGCCCGGGAGCGGGCTTCAGCTCGACATCACCGTCGAACGCTTGGCCGGGTACGAGGCCGGGCTCGGCGACGCCTGGGACCCGGCGCTCGTGCGCACGTGCCGCCCGAACGCGCCCGAGCCCGCGCGGGACGCGACCCTCGCGCTGCTGCGCGACCCGAGCCCGCCGACGGCGATCCTCGCGATGAGCGACATCCTCGCCTTCGGCGCCCTCGAGGCCGCGCGGGAGCTGGACGTCCCGGTCCCGTCGAAGCTGTCCGTGGTCGGCTTCGACGACACGCCGGGCGCGGCGCTCGCGGCGCCGCCGCTGACGACGGTCGCGCAGCCGCACGAAGAGAAGGGCCGCCTGGCAGCGGAGCAGCTGCTCGAGGCGATCGACAACGGCGGGAACGGCGAGCCGCGCCGGACGATCTTGCCGACCGAGCTGGTCGTCCGCGACTCGACCGCGCCGCCGGGCTAGGAGGGATTGGCGGAATGGTGCACGCCCTCGGGGCGAGCAGCGCGGCCCGAGGGCCTCGTCACCGTTTCGTCAAGCCCTACTGGTTGTACTCGTCGTGCCGGCGGAACCAGAGGCCGGTCTCGTTGCGTCCCAGCGGCGCCCGGTCGAGCCACTGGTACATGCTCCAGAGGCCGTCGACACCGCGGGCGTACGCGGAGTACGTGTGGTAGACGACGCCGTCTTCGAGCACGAACGCGCTCACGCCGGGTGCTTCCCGCAGGTAGGTGGCGACGTCCGTTCCGCACCTGGCCGCCTGCTCGGCAACGCCGCCCTCGGTGGCGTCGAGAATCGGCCTCACGTCCCGCGTGGTGAAGTTGTACTCGGTGGCGCCGGAACGCTGCTGCTCCTCGGTCACCGACGAGTAGAAGTCGAAGTTGAAGTCGGTGTCGTGAGAGGACGCCCACGGGAAGCCCCAGCCCATCCGCTTCTTGTAGGCCTGGATCGCCGCGATGGGCGCGCGTGAGATGGCCATCAAGGTCACGTCGTGGTTCGCGAGGTGCACCGCCGACCCGGCGAAGCCGTCCGCGATCGCCGAGCAGGCCGGGCAGCCGGCCGTGTAGTCGGGCCCGAACATGAAGTGGTAGACGAGCAGCTGCGAGCGCCCCTGGAAGAGGTCCGCCAACGTCGCCTCGCCATCGTCCGTCTCGAAACGGTAGTCCTTGTCGACTCGGACCCACGGGAGCTCCCGTCGCCGGCGGGCCAGCTCGTCGCCGCGCCTGGTCAGCTCCTTCTCCGCCTCCAGCAGCTCGAGCCGGGCCGCCAGCCATTCCTCACGTGTCCCTGTCGCGTGCTCCGTCATTCGTCCTCCTTCACATCGACTGGCTGAGCCCCGGAACCGCCGACGGGTCGACGAGGATCAGGATCCCCAGGCCGACGATCGCCAGCGCGAGCGGCACGTCGACGGCGGCTCGCGGCGGCAAGAGCTTCTGGGCGACCACGATCGCGGCGACAGCGACCATCCACGTCACGCTCATCACGCCCAGTGCGAGGAAGAGCACCATCAGGCCGATGCTCGACCCCACGCAGTAGATCCCGAACTGGAAGCCCGAGCGCACGCTGCTGCGGCAGCGGCGGCGGCACCGGCCCTTGAGCGGAGTGAGCTCGTACAGCCCGGCGGCGACCGCGAGTGCGCCGGCGGCTTCGGTGCTGTGCGGCTCGTACAGGGCGTACACGGCCAGGCCGATCAACGTCCACACCGCGAGGTACGCCACAGCGAACGTCGGCGCATCGAGGACGCGGCCGTCGGCGCGGACGACCCTCGAGACGGCCGGGACCGCGCCCGGCAGCATCATCGCCGCCATCATCGGCACCCACGCAGCGATGAAGAACGCGAGCGAGCCGAGCTCGGTCGAGGCGCCCATGTCCATCCCGCTCATCTGGCGGACTGCGACGACCCAGCATGCGCCGGCAAGGACGAGCGTTCCTGCAAGCGCAACCGTGGTTTTCGAGCTCACAGTGCTCGTCATGCCGGTATCACCTCCGTGTCGACTCATTCGTACCTGACCTTCGGCGGGCACGAAACTCATCGGCGATGATTGTGTAACTTGACGGTTACGTAACCGGCAGGTTACCTTAACCGACGTGGAGGTGTTCGAGGCACTGGCCGACCCGACCAGGCGCAGGATCGTCGAGCTGCTCGCCGAGGACGAGCGCTCGGTCGGCGACCTGGCGAGCCACTTCCCATCCAGCCGCCCCGCGATCTCGAAGCACCTGCGCGTGCTACGGGAGGCCGGCGTGGTCGACTCCCGGGGCGAGGCACAGCGGCGGATCTACCACCTCGAGCCGGAGGCCCTGGGCGAGGCGGAGGGCTGGCTGGCGCGCCACCGGAAGTTCTGGGAGCAGCGCCTCGACGCACTGGAAGCCCGACTGAGGGAGGAGTAGAGACATGGAGGAGTTCGGCACTGTCGGAGCGGCCGAGGTCGTGTTCGAGAGGCGGTTCGACGCACCACGGGAGCGCGTCTGGCTTGCGCTCACCGACCCGCAGGAGCTGGCAGGCTGGCTCGCGCCGGCGGAGATCGATCTCCGCGTCGGCGGCGCGATCGTGCTCAGGTTCGACGACGACAACGTGGAGCGCGGCACGATCACCGAGCTGCGCGAGCCCGAGCTGATCGCGTACACGTGGAACGAGGGTAAGACCGACTCGCTCGTCCGCTTCGAGCTGGAGCAGGACGGCAGCGGGACCCGCCTGATGCTCCGGCACACCTTCGAGGGAGAGGCCGACCTGTCGAGCTACGGCGCCGGCTGGCACCACCACCTCGAGCTGCTCGCCGCGCAGTCGGTCGGCAAGCCGATTCCGTGGGACACGATGCGTTACCGAGAGCTCAAGAGCGAGTACGAGCGGAGGGCCCAGCAGGAGCGCGACGCGGAGATCGCGCGCAAGCCGTAGCGCGAGCGGCGAGAATCGTGGCGTGCTCGACGTCTTCGACCACGTCGGGATTCGAGTCTCCGACGTCGAGGCCTCACGACGCTTCTACGAGCGTGCGCTCGCGCAGCTCGGCTACGGCGAGCCCTACCGCGGCAGCGACCTCTACGAGTGGGAGGACCTCGCGATGTCGCCGGCGAGCCACGACCGTCCCGCGACGCGCAACCTCCACCTCGCGCTGGTCGCTCCGTCGCGCGAGACGGTCGACGAGTGGTGGCGCGCGATGACCGACGCGGGGGCGCCCGACGACGGCCGGCCCGGCCCGCGGCCGCAGTACTCGCCGACGTACTACGGCGCCTTCGTTCGCGACCCGGACGGCAACAGCGTCGAGGCCGTTCACCACGGGGAGCCGCGAAGGGGCGAGAACCGGATCGACCACCTCTGGATCCGGGTCCACGACCTCGTCGAGTCACGGTTGTTCTACGAGACCGTGGCGCCGACGGTCGGCCTGCGCGTGCACGACGGGGCGGCGAACCGCTTCCACGTCACGAGCGGCGGGCGCTCGTTCGCGCTGGTCATGGAGGAGCCCGTGACCGAGAACGTGCACCTCGCGTTCCCGGCCGGTGACCGGGAGACGGTCGAGGCGTTCCACCGCGCCGCCGTCGAGGCCGGCTTCCGTGACCACGGCGCTCCTGGTGAGCGGCCCGAGTACCACCGCGGCTACTACGGCGCGTACGTGCTCGACCCGGACGGCAACAACGTCGAAGCGGTCTTCCACGACCGCTCCAGCCGCGCCTAACCCTTTCGGACGGTCACCCAGACGGCGTTTGCATCCGCAGCAACGCCGGTCGGAGCGAACGGAACTCTGATGCGCCTCACGGAATTCGTCTTCGGGTCGATTCGCCACACCGCATGGTCTCGGGGCGTCGTCGCCCAGACGGCCCCTGCGCCCGCGGCGACGTCCCAGGTGGTGGCCGTGAAGTTCTTGATCGGTAGCCAGACGCTGTGCGGCCGGGCCGGCCCGACCGCATGCAGGCGAACGACTCGGGGCGCCGCCCAGTCTGCGACCCAAACCACGTCTCCGTCGACAACCGGAAAGGCTGGATTCCCGCCCCAGGACGTGGTCTTCATGGCCCCACTCGCAGCGTGCAGTCGGGTCAAGCTGCCGCTGAGGAAGTTGTCGATCCAGAGGTCGCCGTAGCCCTCTGACCATGCAAGCCCTCCTGATTCAGGCGTGAGTTGGAACGTGTGCTCCGCGCCGGTCTGAGGATCGACCTCCGCCAAACTCTCGTCCAGCGAGTCGCCACCGAAGAGCGCGGTGACCCAGAGTGAGCCGCCGCCGTAGGCCAGGCCGCGGAGAAAGCCTTCGCCACCGGAAACGGGGAACGTCTTCTTGAAGTGAAGCGTGCGCGCGTCGACGCGGACGACGTTGTCGTGCGGTGCGGCAGCTCCGGGGTAGCAGTTCGCGAGCCAGACGTCGCCGGACGGGTCGGTGGTCAACCCGCACGGCGCGAGCCCTCCTCCCACGACTTCGGCTTTGCCGTCGGAGGGGTCGAGCCGTGTGAGGGCCCGGTCGCCAGCGTTTCGAAGTGTGTCCGGGCCCGTGTCGCGGAGGATGTGGCTGGTGATCCAGACGAAGCCGCCGGAGGCGACGACGAGATCGGGCGCGTCGACGACCGGCACGACCTGCGTCACCTTCAGCGTGTGTGGATCGATCCGGACGACGCTGTTCGGCAGGACTTTGGGGGCCGCACGCCCGTGGCTCGTCATCGCGAGCGTGGCCGCGATCACCCCGCCTATGACCACCACCGCGGCGGCGAGGCCCAAACGCTTCCAGCGGCCGGTTCCAAAAGAACCGCTCGTTTCGGACGAGGCTGCGGCCCCGCCGGGGGTCGACGGCGCCTCGAGCAAGCTGCGGTAGATCGCCTCGGTCTCGGGTGAGGGGTAGGCGCCGAGCTCATCCGCAAGGAGCCGACGACACCGCTCGTAGACCCGGAGTGCCTCCGCGCGATTGCCGGCCGCCACATGTGCCTCCATCAGAAGGCGGTACCCGGTCTCGCGGAACGGCTCGAGGACGGTCAACTGCTCGGCCCACTTGACCGCCTCCAGGGGCTCGCCCGAGCGCAGACAGCTGTCGGCCAGGACACTCAGCGCCCGGACACGAACATCGGCGAGCGCGCGGCGCTTCTCCGCCACCCAGGCTCCGTCGTCGCCGGGTAGGAACGGCCGCCCGACCAGCGATGCAGCCAACATGGCCTCTGCCTTCGCCCTGTCCGGGTCAGCCGTGGAGAGCGCTTCCTCGGCCTGCTGCGCCGCGTCTTCTGCCGCGATCACGTCGACCCACGTCCCTTCCGGCAGCTCGAGGCGGTAGCAGCCGAACGCGCTCGTCAACGCGGTCGCACCGTCGATGCCGCTATCGACCAGGAGGCTGCGGACCTTGCTCGCGATGACTGTGAGCGCTTTCTCCCAGGTCGCGGGCGGTGACTCCTCCCACAGCACTTCCGCGAGCTCGTCCCGCGGCACGGGCCGTTCCCGCGCATCTACGAGGTAGGCGAACAGGAGCCGGCCCTGGCGCCCCGGGAACCGCCCCTCGTCGATGACCCGGTCGTTGGCTTCGACTGCGACGCGGCCGGCGAGGAAAACCCTCAGGTGCGACGCGTTAGCCATTTCCCTAGCTCCATTTTGCCTCTGTTTAGGCGGCCATTTCTACGGTCGGCGCAGGGAGTCGTGGACAGGGTGCTCATGTGTGATTGCGGATTCGAAGCTCGTGCCGGGGACGAGGACCGGCTGGCCGTGGAGATCCGGCGACATGCGCGGGAGGCCCATGGCATGGACCTCTCTCAGGACGAGGCGCTGCTGCTCGCGACTCGCGCCGGCGAACGACCGGCGGACTCCGAACGACCAAAGGAGGAGAGATGAAGGGTGGTCATTCACGAGCGCTGCCCGTTCTCGTGGGTATCGCGCTGGTCACGGCGATCGCAGCCGCAACGGCGTCCGTGGCAGTCGCCCCGGCGAAATCGCATCCGCAGCCGGGCCCGCCCCCGGACGCGGTGCTGACCTGGAACACGAACGCCGTCAACGCCGTGCGAGCCTCCACGCCGACGAAGTTCCAGACCGACGGCAT
>Ga0081455_10002153_pt1 | contig 23494 bp, 15 predicted proteins | sample TabmetS3T2R1_FD_70207 | JGI IMG/M metagenome (GOLD analysis project Ga0081455, IMG submission 70207) | Tabebuia heterophylla rhizosphere microbial communities from the University of Puerto Rico - S3T2R1 | ecosystem: Host-associated > Plants > Roots > Rhizosphere ...
ATCTTCCGCAGGAACGGCCTGACCCGTTCATCAATCTCTTTATTGCGGGTCTTGTGGACCGTCTCTTCTTCTTTTGAAACCATGACGGTTTCGGTCTTCTGGTAAGAGAAGAAGATGGCCTGCATTCGGTAATAATCGCGCTGCGGGATCGGGTCGTACTTGTGGTCGTGACAACGCGCGCAGCCTACGGTCATGCCGAGGAAGACCGAAGAGGTGGTCGTGACCATGTCATCTAGTTCATCCATCCGCGTCTCTTCGTTGTCCGCGTTGTCGACGGTCGGGCCGTTGCGGATGAAGCCGGTCGGGATCAATGCTTCGGGATTGGCCTTCACATCGACTCCGTCGAGTTGGTCGCCGGCGAGTTGCTCGATGATGAAGCGGTTGTATGGCTTGTCTTCGTTGAATGAACGGATCACGTAATCGCGGTAGCGCCATGCATGCGGGCGGTCGTAGTCGAACTCGTAGCCGCCGCTGTCGGCGTATCGCGCCAGGTCGAGCCAGTGCCGTCCCCATCGCTCGCCATAATGCGGGCTGGCGAGCAGGCGATCAATCACCTTCGCGTAAGCCGCCTCGGACGGGTTCTTCAAAAACTCCGCCGTTTCTTCGGGCGAAGGCGGGAGACCCGTAAGGTCGAAATAGACACGGCGCAACAACTCGCGGGGCGAGGCGGCGCGATTCGGCCTGAGGCCGTTTTGTTCGAGCTTGCTCAAAACGAACGCGTCAATTTCATTCCGCGCCCAACGGCGGTCTTTCGTCTTCGGCGGAACGGGCCGGACGGGTTTTATGAATGACCAGAACCGGCGGTCTTTTTCAGTAATCGAATATCCGGGCTGGCGCGTTGGGATCGTTTCAGCCGCCGTCGCCGCCTTCGGCGAAAGTCCGTTGATCCATTGCGCGATCACCGCGACGTCGGCCTCGCCGAGCTTGTCCATCCCCATAGGCATCGCCGGTTCTTCTTTATGTGTGATCAACCGATAAAGCCGACTCTTCTCCGCGTCGCCGGGAACGACGGCGGTTCCGCGCGCGCCGCCTTTCAGGATCGTCTCTTCACTGCGCAGGTCCAGACCCGAACGCTGGACGCGCGCGCCGTGGCACATCACGCAGTTACGCTCGAAGATCGGCGCGACCTTCTCCTTGAAGAAATCCGAATCCGACGCGGCCACGCCTCGATAATGCGACACAAAAGCCGCGCCGATCGCGCAGAACGCCAGAAGCCTGCAAGCCCTGTCAGTCAAGCTCCGCCTCTTCATTTATTCTCCTTTTGCATTCCCGAACGCGCCGAATCCATCAGCATGTCCGCCGAGTTCTTTTGCGATGGAATCCAGACTTTCGGTTTCACGATAATTTATCCCCCCAGTTAAGATGTCCGGCGTTGCGTAAGTCCAAGGGCCGTCGCCGAGAAAATTCTCTCTCGGCACTTTAGCGAACGCGTTAACCAGTTCCGCAGATCGAAGATTCGCTACAACACGAATTTCCTCCGCATAAAATCGGCGAATGTCTTCAGGATTCATGTCCCCTCCTAGATCAATGCTCAGATTAAATCGCCGCTGAAGCGACGGGAACCTACTTTCACAAGCCTGCCGTGGGTTAAAACACACGACTAAACTCAAGGGGCCGCTGTCGCGGTGTGGGGAATGCCATCACGGTTTTATGCGAGGTTTGGGGTTATGACACGCTATCGCTCGCCACCATCTGTTGAGACGTGATTCACACCTCAATGGTTTCTATCGCTTTCAATTCCGTCTGCGCGAGGTATCAAACAATGAGGATTGAGGGTCATGTCATCGCGCGCGAGGCGATTTTCGATCCTCAATCTTCGGCCTCAATGGCTGTGGGGATGCGGATGCTGCTGGTAATGCTGCCGGAGCAGGTCCTTGCCGTAGTCGTTCCCGTTCGGAGTCCTGACGACCGTGTGAATGTGTTCCCTATCCACTTTTCGCGGATCGGTGGCGAGGCTGCGCAGGCCCACCGGTAATTGGTGATCGAATTCGATCAGGATTACCGGGCTCTGGATGCGGTAATAGAAGACGTCGTTAGACTCCGTCCCGCCTATCCAGGCGAAGCGCGTGTCGTCAATGCGCCGCCGGACTTCGTCCATCTTCACCCTGGCGTGTCCGTCGCTCATATTCCTGACGTATTCCCAGATCAGGTCGAGCAACTGTTCTTTATTCTTCGCCGAAAATTCCGAGGCGCGAACGCCGGCGTAATCCAGAACGATGTTGTCCTTGAAGGCTTCGCTCACGTTGTTGTTGCCGGTTTTTGAGACCTGGATGATCGCCTTCTTGCGCTGCGCCTCATCGAGCGCGTTGATCAACGCCAGCCCCTTGTTCTGCTCGTCCTGCAGGACGACCGTTCCTTTATATTTGCCGGAGCGCGCGACTACCGGCTCGGAGCCTGTGAAGGTGGGAGTCATCACCACCTGATCGCCGATCACGAAATAGTTGATGATCAAATGGTGGCCGTCGAGCTGCCACCCCCACGGCTCCTTGTCTGACGGCGTTCCCATAACCGTGACCCAGTAGAGCCATTCGCCGTATTCCTCGAAGTTATCATTATTCAACTCGCCCAGCGTTTGGTTGAGCCTCATAATGTCGCGTGACAGCTTCAATCCTTTGGCGCTGAGCGAGGCGCGCAGCAACCCGAAGGCCGCTTCGCGCTGCCGCTCGGTCATCTCCTTGAAGCTCACGCCCTGCCGGACATAGAAATGCTGGTTCATCCACTTGCGCCACTCCGGGTCGTCCACAGGGAACGTCGTCTTTGCGCGCTGCTCTTCGGTCAGAGAGGCCAGAAACGCGCCGGCGGCCTTGCGAACCGGCTCGGTGGAGACGCCTGTCGAGCTGAGAGGGAAAAGGCCGGGAACGATGTTGCCATCTGTAGTGACGCCTTTGAACGGTTCGGCCAGCCCCCGATTCTCCGCGTCTTTTGACATGCGTTGAAATCGCTCCACCCGATCGCCCTGAGCCCGATCGCCTTGAGCCCGATCGCCTTGAGCCCGATCGCTTTGAGCTCGATCGCCTTGGGTTTGCTGCGAGGGCGGCTTGACGCCGTAGGCCACGACAACGATGAGCGGCAGAGCGCAGAATAACCAGAAGAACTTTTTGCGCAGCCCGTCTTTATCCAGTTTTTCCATATCGTCTCCTGAGGGAAAGATCGATGATCAAGAGCGGCTATGCCGCCCGATGTGCGGAAGCGGCTACGCCCTTCCGCGAAGGACGCGCTTTCATTATTTGGGCTACGCCCCTCCGCTTCGAGATCAAGTAACAAAGCGCAGCGGCGCAACGTCGATGTTTTCCACAGCGCCAAATCGAGGGGCGTAGCCCAATAAGATATTCCGCAGTGTCCGGAAGGGCATAGTCGCTTCCGCACATCGGGCGGCATAGCCCAGAAGAACAGCCCTCGCGGTTGATTGCGCTATCAAAGTTTCTTGAGGATACCCTTCCATCGCTCCCAGGCTTTATCGCGCGCCCACTTGTTGGCCTCGCTCAGATTGGCCGGGTCTTCGCCGGCGCGCATAAAGCCATGCCCGGCGCCTTCGTAGACGACAGGATCGAACTTCTTACCGGCTTCTTTCATCAGCGCCTGAGTCCTGGGGATCGTCGCGTTTATGCGCTCGTCGGCGCCGCCGAAGAAGCCGTAGACAGGCGCGTTGATTCTGGCGACGTCTTCTTTTTTATTCGGCCCGGCGCCGTAGAAGACGAAGGCCGCAACCAGATTGGGGCGCAGCGTGGCGAAGCGAAATGCTTGTGTGCCGCCGTAGCAGAAGCCCGCGACCGCGACATTGCCGTTGGCGGCAGGCAATTTGGAGACGTAGTCGGCCACGGAGTTCAGGTCGGCGGCGATCTGGTCTGGGGGCAGCGCGCCGATGGCTTGGCCGATGGCGCTGCGGTCGGCGAAATCGGCGGTCCCGCCGCCTTTCGGCCCCAGGCCTGAGAGAAGGTCGGGGGCGATGGCGATGTAACCGGCTTCGGCCAGTTGATCGGCCAAGCTGCGCACCCAATCGGTCAACCCCATGTTTTCATGGATGACGACAATGGACGTGGTTTTGACCTTGATCTCCGGGTATACAAGAAAGGCGTTGACGGTCCGGGCCCCGCTCTTGACTGAGACCCATTCCTGATGGCGCGGCGATTTGTCCGCGCGTTGTTTGGCCCAATCCTGTCCAGGCGCGTTGAAGGCGTGGCTGCCGGTGTGCTGATGGGAGGCCGGAGCGTCCTGCGCGGACGCGGAAATGGCGGCCAGCGACAGCGCCGCAATAATGACAAACGCTGTTCTCATAATGTTCCTCCATAATTCCCTGGGAGCGCCGCCCATCCTTGCCTGCTTGCTTCAGTCAATCAGCCGGTCCCGGAAACTCGCAGGCAAGATAGGCAGCGTTCCCAGGGATTGTTGATAGAAAATTTTAGTTGGTTTTCTAAATCGAACCAGACGACATTGGGGCACGCAGTGGCGCGGCGCCGATCGCTACGGCGCCCGGTACTGTATTTATCAAGCCTTGACGCGCCGCCAGACGGAATCCAGGCTCCACGGGCCACTACCGGCGGCTGACAGATAGAGAAATACGAAGCAGTAGAACGCGGCCAGTTCCCCTCGATTCTGTAGCGGCCAGAATCCTTGCCGCGCGTGGACCTTAAAATAGGCCACCGCCATCATCCCTGAGAGAATAAACGCTATCGGGCGGGTAAAGAGCCCGAGAAGAAGGAGCAGACCGCCGAAGAATTCCAGCACCCCCGTTATCCAGGGCAGTGTGAGGAGTTGTGGCGTTCCGCCGGGAATGCCTCCCAGAAAGCCGAAGAGCTTCTGCGCGCCGTGTTGCATGAAGAGAAAACCCGCAATGATGCGCAGGACGCTGAGCAGACGCGGCGACCATCCGCGCCATCGCGAATCCACTTTAGCCATATAGTTCTCCAAATTTTTTCTCAGTAATTCAGTCAAGTGACTGTTGCGTGTAATTTGTATGCGGCGAGTCTGCTACATCGGGTCGCGTAACGCAATGGCTATGGCATAATGCGCGATGATCTAGACGATCCGACCAATTCCAACTGACCAATCCCAACGGAGGCATTGTGAAAACTCTTCTAAGACTCTTCCCGGCTTATATTTTGATGGCGTTCGCCATCGCGGCGCCCTCGGCCTTCGCGCAGACGAAGCTGCTGCGGTTTCCGGACATTTACGGCGACAAGGTGGTCTTCACCTACGGCGGCGACCTATGGGTCGCCTCGACTTCCGGGGGAGCAGCCACACGGCTGACGGCGAGCCCCGGCGTCGAGGTATTCGCCAAATTCTCTCCCGACGGCAAGTGGATCGCCTTCACCGGGCAGTACGACGGCGACGAGCAGGTCTACGTCATCCCATCGACGGGGGGCGAGCCGAGGCAATTGACCTTCTACCCGGCCCGCGGGCCGCTCACTCCGCGCTGGGGCTACGACAATCAGGTCTACGGCTGGACGAACGACGGCAAGGCCATACTCTTCCGCTCGCTTCGCGATTCGTGGACGCTGCCCGTTTCGAAGCTCTACACCGTGGCGCTGGCCGGCGGGGCCGCCGAGGCGCTGCCGATGCCGGAATCGGGCGCGGGCGATTATTCGCCGGACGGCGCGAAGATAGTCTACTCTCCGCGCTCGCGCGACTTCCGCTCGGAGAAGCGCTACAGCGGCGGCCAGGCTAACGACCTGTTCATCTTCGACCTTAAGACCGACGACGCCCGCCGCATCACGGACAACCCGCGGGCCGACCGCGACCCGATGTGGATCGGCAATACGATCTATTTCAATTCCGACCGCGACGGCCACTTCAACCTCTACGCTTACGACGTGGCTAAAGGCTCGACCGCGCAGTTGACTACGAACAAAGTGTGGGACGTGCGCTGGCCGTCGAGCGACGGCAATAAAGACGGGGGCCGCATTGTTTACGAGCTGAACGGCGAGCTACAAATCTTCGACGCGAAGTCGAAGAAGGTCACGCCGCTCTCGGTCACCGTGCCCGACGACGGGCTCAACCGCCGCCCGAGCCGCGTGAACGCATCGAACCTGATCTCAAGCTTCTCGCTAAGCCCGAAAGGGGAGCGCGCGCTGTTCGCCGCGCGCGGCGACGTCTTCACCGCGCCGATTGAAAAAGGCGCGCCGCGCAACCTGACCAATTCCTCCAACGCGCATGATAAATGGCCGCGCTGGTCGCCCGACGGCTCGAGGATCGCCTTCATCTCAGACCGCACGGGCGAAGAAGAGGTCTGGGTCGTCGCGCAGGACGGGTCGAAGCCGGCCGAGCAGTTGACAAGCGGAGGCCGGGCGATGCGCTACGCGCCCGAATGGTCGCCCGACGGCAAATACATCGCCTTCGGCGACAAGGACGGCAAGGTCTGGGCGCTGACCGTAGCGGATAAAAAGTTGGTCGAGGTCGCCCACTCGAAGTTCGGCCAGATTCAGGATTACACCTGGTCGCCCAAAGGCAATTACCTGGCCTTCACAATGCAGGACAACATGTCGGCCACGTCGATCTACGTCTGGTCGTCGAAGGACAACCAGTCGCGCCGCGTGACGACGGCGAACTTCAACGAATTCAACCCCGCCTGGGATCCGCAGGGCAATTACCTCTTTTACTTCAGCACGCGCGAATTCGCGCCGCTCATCTCGAACGTCGAATTCAATTACGCGGCCAATAAAGACACCGGCGTCTTCGCCATAGCGCTGCGCAAGGACGTGGGCTCCCCTTTCCCGGTCGAGAGCGACGAGGTGACCATTACGAAAGAGGGCCCGAAGGAAGGCGCGAAAGAGGGCGAGCAGAAGAAGCCCGAGGAGGCGAAGCCCACGGCCAATATGGCCGATATGACGATCGATTTCGACGGCATAGAATCGCGCGCCTGCCGCGCGCCGATTGAGCCGAACAACTACGCCGGTCTGTCGGCGAAGGGGGGCTACCTGTTTTACGCGGTCGCCCCGGCGTTCTACTACGGCCGGCAGGGCGACGCGCCGCCGTCTCTGCGCGTCTATTCGATCAAGGACCGCAAGGAGACGACGCTGGCCGAGGGCATAAGCGGCTACGCGCTCTCGGCGGACGGGGCGAAGCTGTTGGTCAGACAGGGGCCGGGCTTCACGCTGATGGACGCCAACCCGCAAGGCGACAAGGCGAAGAAGGCGGTCTCGACCGCGAACCTGTTCGTCGACCGCGTCCCGGCGGAAGAGTGGGCGCAGATCTTCGGCGAGGTCTGGCGTCGCTACCGCGACTTCTTCTACGTGTCGAACATGCATGGCTACGACTGGGAGGCGCTGCGCAAACAGTACGAGCCGCTGCTCAAATACGTGGCGCACCGCTCCGACCTGAACTACGTCATCAGCGAGATGATCTCCGAGTTGGTGGTGCAGCATGCTTACATCGAGGGCGGAGATTTCAACGTCCCGCCGCGCCCGCGCGTGGCCCTGCCGGGCGCTCGCTTCGGACTCAACCGCGAGGCGGGCCGCTACCAGATCACGAAGATTTTCGCGGGCCAGAACGAAGAGGAAATCTATCGCTCGCCGCTCACCGAGGTCGGCGTTGACGTGAAGGTGGGCGATTACGTACTGGCGATCAACGGCGCCGAGTTGAGGCCGGATGACGACCCGTACCGGCTGCTGCGCAACAAGGCTGACGCGCCGGTGCAATTGACCGTCAACAGCCGCCCGACGATGGAAGGCGCGCGCGTGGTCTCCTACCGCCCCATCACCGACGAGCAGAATCTGCTCTATCTGGACTGGGTGAACGGCAATAGGGCGATGGTAGACAAGCTTTCCGGCGGCAAACTCGGCTACATCCACATCCCCGACATGGGCGCGAACGGCATCCGCGAATTCATCAAGTGGTTTTACCCGCAACTCGACAAGAGCGGGCTGGTTGTCGACGCGCGCGCCAACGGCGGCGGCAACGTGTCGAGGATGATCATCGAACGGCTGCGCCGCAAACTGCTCGCGGCGGGGTACTCGCGCACGAGCGAATTTCCTAGCCCGTACCCCGACGGAGTCTTCGTCGGCCCGATGGCCTGCCTGCTGAACGAGAATTCGGCCTCGGACGGCGACATCTTTCCGGCGATGTTCCGCGAAGCGGGACTCGGGCCGCTCATCGGCAAACGATCATGGGGCGGCGTGGTCGGCATTACCAACCGAGGGACTTTGATTGACGGCGGCGCTGTTTTCGTGCCCGAATTCGGATTCGTCAGCGCAAAAGGCGAATGGGTGATCGAAGGCCACGGAGTCGACCCTGACATCGAGGTCGAAAACGACCCGAGGTCGGTCATTGAAGGCAAAGACCCGCAGCTCGAACGCGCCGTCAACGAGGTAATGAGCCGGCTGAAGGCGCAGCCTACTGCGATGCCCGCCCGCCCCCCCGCGCCAGTCAAAACCAAGTAAGACATAAGCTTCCCCTGGAAGGATTGTAAATGTGACTTATAGGACTCATAAGACCTATAAGTCACATTTATAACTCTTACTGGGAGAAAAATTTATCTCCTTCCGACAAATCCGAATTCGAATGCGAGTCGTAGTAAACAGAGAACAATGCTTTAGTGTCCCGGTAGACTGATTTGCCCAATTTACAACAGGACAGTTATTGACAGCTCGAAAGTGGGTTGTCTGTGTGTGTTTGCTCCTGCCTCACCAGTAACAGAGCGTCCAGTTCTGACCCTCATTAATAAAGCTCCCAAAAAACCGGAAGAGACCGCTCTTTGCCGCCGGTAGGCCTTTGTCTTCTTTTACCTGCGGCGCATGAACGGCCTTATCTTTTAAATTCAGGCTTCGCTCGTGACAAGGGCGACTCTCATTGAAGGGCCTCTTGACCAATCAAACCCTCTTAACTCTGGGAAAGGGCAAAAACATAATGAAAACGAAAAGACCACACATGAAAAAAGCATTTGCTGCTTTGGCAGTTATCTCGCTAGCTTTGGCCGCCTCATTGACCTACGGTCTGATGAGCGGACGTACGGCCAGCGCTAAAAGCGCATCCAGTCCATCAACCATATCCGCGGCTCCGGCTGCGATTTCATTGTCTGCGACCGCCGCCGCGCAAGTCGTTATGCCGAGAACGGCTATTTACGCCTTGGACACTGACAACACCATTTTTGTCTTAACGCCGGGTACCACCAGTTTCGTCCGGTTGGCTCGCGTTCCAGACGGCCAGGCAGACGGCAATTTTATCGGGATTGACTTTCGTGCGGCTGCTGGCAACAACAACCAAGTTTACGCCATAACCGACACCGGCAAACTCTACACGATTAGCTTGAGGGCAGGTACCTTGGGCAACGCTACTCTGGTGAGTTCTCTGACGCCTACTTTTCCCTCAGCATACCAGTCGCTGATGGACTTCAATCCGGTCGTTGATGCGATACGTCTCATTGGGAGCGATACGCTGAACTATGCCGTCGTCAAAGGGACCAACGGTGTCCTCAACACGACTGCGGTGCAAACTTCCCTTACTTACAATCCGAATGACGTCGCCAAAGGGACAGTCCCGAAGGTCTCCGCCGGCTCATATAACAACAACGTTAACGGCGCGACGGTCACCCTTTTCTACGCGTGTGATTACAACCGCGACACGCTGGTGACGATCGATCCGGCCGCCGCCGGCGGCAGCTCGGCCACGGGCGGAGGCGTTTTGAGGACAATCGGCCCTCTCGTCACCCCCACCGGCAGTCGAGTCAAATTGAGCGCGCTTGCGGATTTGGATTTCTACACTCTACAAAACGGAACTAATCGGCTCGTTGGGATCAGTGGACGGACGTTTTTCACTATTGACCCGGCCCAGTTCACTGGACCTGCGGCGCTCGGGACACAGAAAAACATAGTTGTCCAGGGAGTCCCGATGAATGCGGACCTCGGGGGTAGATTATGCGATATCGCCGCATCCTTGACTCAATACGAGGCGGAAAACGCCACGAATGGCGGCGGGAACATTAATGAAGCAACTAATCTTGGGTTCACCGGGACCGGCTACGTGAATTTCCTAGACAACGCCCCTGGCGGTAACACTACATTTGCGGTAAACCAGTCTGGACCACAGACGCTCATCTTCCGCTACGCCAACGGGGGCGCGGTCAACCGTCCATGCAACGTAGCGGTCAATGGAACCGTCGTAGGGACAGTAGCCTTCGCGCCGACTGGAAGCTTTACGACCTATAGGACGGCTACGCTGAGCGTTACTCTCCCTGTCAGCGCCGCGTTCAAAAATATAACAGTGACGTCTACCACCGCCGCTGGCGGACCGAACCTCGACAGTATGTTCGCTCAATAGGCGTTAAACATTTCCCCCATAAAAAATGGATTCGAGATAGACAGACCTGTCTACCCCGAATCCATTTTTATTTTCCATATTACTGAGGCGCTCCAGCGATTGAAGGAAGACCATGCGAGCCACGCCGTAGCAATAGGTAGGCAGGTCACGGATCGTTTCCCCATCTTCCAGCTTCCGTGTCACGCGATTGAAGGTCTCATCCACCAACTCTTCATGGAAGAGAGCGCCACGCTAGTCGAGGAATTTCACCAATTTCCGCCGAATTTTCCCGTACTACTCGCCGGCCGCTCGATTTCATGGTGTAGCTCGGCCAGCATCTAATCAAAGGCTTCACTGGCGCCTCCCCATCCATTCTTTCGGGAAATCGACGCGCTCATCGCTATTTCCACTCGCCCTGCAGGACGAAAGCCGCCCAATAATAAGGCTCTCGCCACTGTTTCTGTTTCCAGATCGACAACTGTGCTTGACGTAACGCCCCGGCCGGGCGCAACGCTTCGGGCCCGAGCATTCCTTGATAAAATCGTTCCATTAGCTCGCTTGTGGCTTGATCGTCTACCTTCCACAGGCTCGCGACAATACGCGGGGCGCCGGCATACATAAACCCGCGCGCCAGCCCTATCAGCCCCTCGCCTTTGATCTCCTTGCCCAACCCGGTCTGGCAGGCGCTCAGCACCACCAGCTCCGCCTGAAGCTTCAAGTTATATATATCCTGAAGCCGGAGAAATCCGTCCTGCGGCCGTCCCGCTTCGTCGACCAGCGACAACACTATGCCCGACAACTCAGGATGGGTGTTATTGAGCATCCCGTGGGTGGCGAAATGCACGACGCGATATTCGCTCAGCTCCGGTCTTAGCGCGGTCGTTCGACTCGCCTCAAAATCCAGCGCCTGCCTGCGGTCTCTCTCCGGGACGAGCGCCAATATGGCCGCCGCCTCACGCCTTGTGCTGAGCAATCGCCCGAAACCACCTTCGGCGCCGATCACTCCTGTTTCCCGACCGGATCTCGTCATCTGCAGGGAAACGATGTCCGTCTCATCCGAATCGGCTGATCTGGTTTTCTCTTTGGCTCCCGCCTTACTCACATTCCGCATGACTCTCGTATCATCATCCGTGAAGACCGGATCGGCCAGAACTGCGAGCGACTTTTCCGCCGGTTTGCGTCCGGCCATTTCACGCCGCAGTGTCGCGAGCGTGGAAGCCGACGGAAGGCTCACGATTTCGTGTTCGACGAGTAACGGCTGCGGTGCGGCCCCGGAATTCCGCCCCTTGTCATTCCCGGAGGAAGGCGCAGGCAGAGCGGTAAAGGGGATGTACTGCAATCCGCCGTCGGCCACTATCGCCAACCGCTTCCTGCCGAGCTGGGAGGCGGCAGGGCCGAGCACCATCCGGCTCAACATGGCGGCCTGCGTCCAGTAGCTTTCTCTGGCCACTTTGATACGAGCCTGACGTTTGGCATCGGTGTCGCCTGATCGCGGCTGCGGGGCGGTCAACAGCTCGCGCACGCGCCGCGTCGCCGCTTCTATCTCAGCCCGCTTCGGCAGTCGGTGACTGGTGATTGACGTTTGGCTCACAACGAAGAGGTAACTCGCGTCATCTCCCAGCGAGTACTCCAGTAGCAGGGTGTCGGGGTCCAGCGCCTGCTGTTGAATCTCCGTCAGGCTCAGCGGCTGAGGCTGGGTCAGCGCGGCGTATTTGGGACTGCTTGATCGAATATCCGCTCTTAACTCCTGGAACTCGGCCATGATGGAGTCTATCTCTTTGACTGCGGCGCCGGCTTGTTCGGGAGTATGCTTACGATTTAATAAGCGTACTTGCGCCGCGGCCCTCGCATTGAGTCGTTGTTGCAAGGAGCGTTCATGCTCCAGGAGGGAACTATCGACGCCCTGACGAATGTCGGCGCGGCCTTCGGCCAGCAGTTCGAGCAAGGAGCGGGCTCGGGCGCGCTCGCTTACCGCTAATGCGAGGGCGTCAAGCGCCGCGGCAGGGGTTTGACGGCGCTGTTCCATCAGCACGTCGATGTAAGTTTCAAAGAATTCTTGCCGGGAGGCAAAGTAGGAAGCGCGAGATTCCTGGCCGGCGATATTCGTGCGCAGTGACTCGACCAGACTGACAGACTGTTCAATTGCTTGGCGAGCCTGGGTGAGATTGCCGCGTTTTTTCTCCACTCGCGCAATCCCCAGCAGAGTGTTAGCTTCTCCGTTGCGGTCACCCACGGCATGGAAGATCGGCAGAGCTTCGTTAAATGTGTCCAGCGCCTTCCGCGTATCTCCCAGTGACAGATAGGCCACGCCGATGTTGTTCAGCGTGCCGGCCTCCCCCGTGCGGTCGCCTACCGCTCGCGTGATCGGCAGAGCTTCGTTAAACGTGTCCAGCGCCTTCCGCGTCTCTCCCAGTAACCGATAGGCCACGCCGATGTTGTTCAGCGTGTAGGCCTCCCCCCTGCGGTCGCCTACCGCTCGCCTGATCGGCAGAGCCTCGTTGAACATGTCCAGCGCCTTCCGCGTCTCTCCCAGTAACCGATAGGCCGCGCCGATGTTGTTCAGCGCTCCGGCCTCCCCCCTGCGGTCACCCACTGCCCGGTAGATTGGCAGTGTTTCGTGGTACTTCTCCAGCGCCTTCCGCGTCTCTCCCACTGTCAAGTAGACCCCGCTGATGTTGCTGAGTGTGTCGGCCTCACCATTGCGGTCACCTACCGCTCGCGAGATCGGCAGTGTTTCATTGTACTTCTCCAGCGCCTTCCGCGTTTCTCCCAGTGACAGATAGGCCATGCCGATTTTGTTGAGCGCGATGGCCTCCCCCCTGCGGTCGCCCACTGCCCGGTAGATCGGCAGAGCTTCATTGCACTTCTCCAGCGCCTTCTGCGCCTCTCCCTGTAACCGATAGACATCGGCGATGTTGTTGAGCGTATTAGCCTCACCTCTGCGGTCAGCTATCGCTCTTCTGATCGGGAGGGACTCATCGTACTTGTCTAGCGCCTTCCGCATCTCTCCTAAGAACGAATAGACCGAGCCCATGTTGTTGAGCATGATGGCCTCCCCTCTGCGATTGCCGATTGCCCGTACGATCGGCAGAGCCTCATCGTACTTCTCCAGCGCCTTCCGCATCTCTCCCAGTGACCAGTAAACCGAGCCCATGTTGTTGAGCGCTTCAGCCTCCCCAATGCGATCACCAACAACCTGTGAGATCGGCAGAGCCTCATTGTATTTCTCCAGAGCCTTCTGCATCTCTCCCAGTAACCGATAGACCTCACCGATGTTGATGAGCGTTTGAACCTCCATTCTGCGGTCACTTGCTCTTCGATACAGCTCCAATGCTTCTTGATACTTTTCGATGCTCTTTCTTTTGGCCTCTGGCGTTCCATTCTGTAGCTGCTCCGCCTCTCGAAAGAGAGCCTCTCCGGCGACTCGATACTTATCCTCGGCGGTCGCCTCTCTCAGTTCTTCTACCTTGATCCTGTAACGTCCTGCCTTGGCTGTTTTCTCCGCTGAACGCGCCTCTATCAGATATGCGCCGGGCGCCTCTGCGATCGCCGACACAGTCTCTGATCCCTCGACTTGGTGTTCGCTGTCGACCTCGTTGATCTTCTTACCGTCCGGCGCAAACAGCGCCACCGCCACATCTATCCCCCGTTGGTCGACCACCACATGCAAATACTGGCCTGAGATCATCGTGATCTTATAGGAATGAGATTGACCACCAGACAGCTCTCGTTCAATGGGCTTACCGGGTTCGAGCGAATCTATCTCCTGAGCGCTTTCCGCCGCTTTGCGGTCGCCATCGCTAGCTTGCGCAAGCGATGAGCCTGGCCATAGGGATGGAGAAACCGACAACCCGACCCAGATGAGCAGGTTGATAATAAAAGCGGCGCAGCGGGTAGTTGGCGACCCCTGACCCTGCGGATTTGACACTGGCGCTATATGGTTAAACAAGGCGGCGCCTCCAAGAAAGTTTATTGCTGACTGAAACCGAGATCGGGAAAGACCGGGACTGGATGTGGTTCGAAACTTTGGATACCTGCTTGGGCATTGTGTAGCGAACCCCGACTGCGCAATCAACCGATTCACAAATTCGAGCAATTGCTAATGGGGGATTAACGTCAAGCTCATGACGGTGGGCAATATAGTCGCCGGCGCCGGCTTTGGCAATATCGAGCGGCCAAACACACTGGAAAATGAACCCGCCTCGAAATTTGCGCCTTAGCGCTCAGTCTACTTGCCGAGCGCTTCCGCCACTGACTGATTGGCCGGGCGCCGGATCACATCTTCGAGATCGCCGATCTGCTCGATTCCCCCTTCGCGCATGACCTACAGCCGATCTCTTACCGCGACGGCGTCATCGAGGCTGTGCGTGACCTATTGAGCTTCAGGTGGTGATCTTTACAATGATTGGTTAGATCTGCTCCAGCCGCGTAGCGGCGCCGTGAGTTTAGCTCGGCGTTTCAACGCCGGGTAAGTATTAGCAAGAGTATTCCGTCGCGTAGCGACGGCTGAATTCAGGCGTCACTACGTGACGCAATGGATGATGGGCGCCGGCGCCGGCGTTGAAACGCCGGCCTAAACTCATCCTGCCGCTACGCGGCAGTTTGGGCATAGGTGTTAAGCGCCCATGCTGAATGTCAATAGATGAAGACCAACCGCTTTTCCCGTTGGGGCGCCAGCAAATCCTGATGCGGCAGTTTAGGCGTCGGGTTATCGAGCGCCGAGAACGGATCATCCATCAAGAACGCATGCCCTTCCATCGCCAGGGCGCGGACGATGGCCACGCGTTGCTGTTGCCCCCCGGCTAACTCATGTGGGCAGCGCCCGGCCAACGCGCCGAGCTTCATTCGTTCAAGTAGCGCCGACGGGCGTTCTCGCGCCCGAGGCTAAGGAAGATGGCCTGCGCAATTGCCCAATATTTACGGGCTTGTGAGCGTTTCGACCACTTCTTAAGCTGCTGATAACCTCTGTAGCGTTTCGTTATACCGACTTGCCCAGATCACAAAATGAAAATATTGACGGCTTGAGTGTTAGCTGTTATTGTGCGATCGCTCCTACCTCAGCAGTAACTGAGCGTCAAGTTCTTGCCTTCGTTTAGTAAAGCCCCCAAAAATCGGTAGAGACCGTTCATTGCCGCCAGTGGGTATGGGGCTCAGACGCTTGCTATCCGCTACGGCGCCAGCGGCCTTGGCCTGTTTCTAACGCTATTTCCACTAACGCGCGAAAGAAGCCATAAGTAACATACAGGAGGTAAAACAACTTTATGAAAACAGCGTTTCGAGTTTTTCTAGCCGGGATGTTCTTAGTAATTGGCGGCGGACTCTCGCTTGTTTCTGCGTCTGAACTGCCCAGCTTCGACATTAATTTCCAGATCCAACTAAGAGATAATGTCTCAGTGCAGATGGGCGCAACAGTCGCGGTAAACCCAAGTAATCCCAGTTCTGGTTTGCAAGTGCTTTTCCTCAACGGCACAGGGCAAACGGCAAACACTTTCAAACCTCTGACTCAGGCAATCTTCTCTGACAATTTTGGTTTTTTGGTATCGAAGGCAATACTTTTAAATTACCCGGGGCACGGAAACAGCGGCTATCCCAGTGGTATACAATTTGGAAGCCTCTCGATAAATGATTATGTCACCTCTCTACTGGCCTCTCTCGATAAGCTTCCACGTCTGGGATTACGACCGAATGTCCTGCTGGGTCATAGCCTGGGAGCGGAGATCATCATGCTGGCCCAACAGAGATTGATTAATCAGGGCTCCACGTTGCGGAGCAAATTCGGCGTCTTCGGAGCCATATTTCTTGTTCCTGATATTCCAGGACCATTGCCCTGGGCCTTCGTCGATAGCGGCGCGGCGGGCCCTCTGGTTGCGCAATTCGTCAGGCAGGATCCAGTCTTGGGAAGCGTCCTGGACATTCCTCCCCCAGTCTGGGTTTCTTTGTTCTATAGTGACCGGGCCGGCAATATAATTCCTAACGCTACCACTCCGGAAGAGGCCGTCGCCAAAGGGTTCATCTCTCTTGATTCAGCCACCGTAGGAGCAGAGTTGATCGGAGCCACAGGTTCTCGTCCACCCATTAACCAGGGCATCTTCTCGCTAAATCGAGGCACAGTGGCTTCAGTCATCACATTTGAACAAGACGGCCTGTATGTCTTCCCGAGCGAGCATCAAGGGCTTTATTCCTTTATCACTCAAGATCAGAGCGGGAAGTTATTCTTTACCGTCAATGGCGCCGACACAGTCCATAACTTGCACGTTGTGAATCCTAACGAGATATTGACTGCGATTAAGACGGCGCTTCTTAACTGCCGTTAGAAAGGGGAGGCAAATAACCATGAGGCGAGTTACGTGATGATATGCGCCGACTGACCTGGGGGTTAATGGAACGCGGATGACGCGAATAGAGCGGATTCACGCCGACCTCTTTCAGTTCTTATCCGCGACGATCCGTTCTATCCGCGCCAACCGCGTTCCGTTAATCGACCTGTCATTTCGCCTTAAAGTCGACAGAAGCCGAAGTGTTCTCCCACTCCATCCTTATTACCCCGCCGGCGCCGGATTTGGCCAGCTTGATGGTGAATTGCTCGACGGGGGCCGAGGTCTTGCCGACTTTCATATCCACGCGCCCGAGGTCCTGTTTCTCGTCATAGTTGAACGCGCCCATTTGGTCAGCCACTTTGTTGACGATCAACTTCCACCCGGTTTCCGAAGGCAGCGTGAAGATTGCGTAACTGCCCTTCGGAACCGCCAGACTCCCGATCGTCAGATCAGCGTCAGTCTTCAGCACGGTAGCTTCGTCTGCTCCGGTGCGCCAGACCTGACCAAAGGGGACCAACCCGCCCACGATCTTTCGGCCCTTCATATAAGGCCGTCCATAAGTGACGGTAATCTTCTTGCCATTGAGCGTCAGTTCAGTAGTTTCGTGCGGGCTGACGCGATTTCCTTGCGCCGTGACCGCGCCGATCAGCGCGCCGAGCGCCAAGAGAACGGAAATGACTCGATTCAGGTTCATGTTCATTTTTCTTCATGTCTCCTTAAAAAATATCGCAATTAACCGTGGCGCAGGCCGGCGGTCGTCTGTCGCCACTCGTCGAGAAATCAGCGCCCTTCACTCGAAGGAGGCACGATGCTCTTCAGCCGGAGGTAGACGGCCATATAGCCATACTCTTCGTTCGAGTGGGAGACCATTCCGGCGAGCATGCCGAGTTTGGAACGTTGTCGCTGGCCTATCGAGACCATTTCAGCGGCCTTGGCGTCGGTGAGCGAATCGAAGGCCTTATCGCACATGTCGAAGGACTCCTTGAGCGCCGCGACCAGGTCTGCCTTCGAAGTTTTCGAGCCGGCGTTGAGCGATTTCTGCTCACCGTTCACTGTGGAGCAGGTTCGGGCCTGAGCGTCGGCGACGTGGGCGACCAACTGGCCGAAGGTGCGGACATCCGCCGTGGCCTTGAAGCTGTAGTTCTCCTCCGGCATCTTCTCAGCCATCTTGGTCTGGTTGTTCTTGATGGTGGCGTACATCTGTTTGAGTTCCGCGATCATCGGGTTCGCATTCTGTGGCGCGCCGCTTGGTTGCGCCTGTTGTGCGAAAGCGCTCGCGGACGCCGCGGCTACGAAGAGCGCGGCTAGGATAATGGTAGAGTAACGGTTCATATGCGTCTCCTGTTCTTTCATTGTCTGCCAATTGAACGTGGTTGTTCGCTGTGGTTCCCGCCGCCCGCTCGGGCGGCGCACTCAAGATCGCCCGCCGGCCTGATTGTCGCTTACTTGAAATACGCGCCGTGATTCTCGAATGTGGCGCTTTGGTTTTAGCGTACATCTCTTCAGAGAGACACGCAACGTCTAGGCGCTTCCGTGATCGGCTTGCGCAGTTCATTGACAGCGCGAGCGATTGCGCCTAATTTGGCCACGCCGCCGCTACAATCCGCGCATTCATTCAAATTCCGGACAGGAGATGACTATGAAGACCAAACTTTTCCGCATTCTGCCCGCGCTGATTCTATTCGCGTCGCTCTCCGCCTCGCTACGAACCGTCTCATCGCAAAGCGAGTCTTCGTCACTCGCCCTGGCGCATGCCAACGTGATTGACGGCGCGTCGAACGAGCCGCAACTCGATGTCACAGTGATCGTGCGCAACGGAAAGATCGAACAGATAGGGAAGATGAGTCCGCCGGCCGGCGCCGAGGTGATTGACCTGAAAGGCCGGTGGCTATTGCCCGGATTCGTTGACGCTCATGCGCATATATCCAACCTGGCCGCCGCCCGCGCCGCGCTCCAATCAGGCGTGACGACCGCGCGCGATCTGGGCGTCAACAACTTTTTCGACATCGGCGTCAGGGAATTGAATCATGCGGGCGTCTCCGATTTGCCGGACGTCGTCGCCGCCGGTTATCACGTGCGCCCGCGCCCCGCCGAGGAGTTGTTCATCGATATTCCGAAGCTTGGCGCCTTGATGGGCAAGACCGTGAGCGGTACGGAGAACGTCCGCCGCATCGTCCGCGCGCAGATCGAACGCGGCGTCAATGTAATCAAGGTGATGGCCACCGAACGCGCCGGACTTCCGGACACCGACCCGCGCAAACGCGTCTTCACCGACGAGGAGATTGCCGCGGTTGTTGACGAGGCGCGTAAATCGGGCGTCTACGTCGCCGCCCATGCGCACGGCGACGAGGGGGCTTACGCGGCGGTTAAAGCCGGAGTCCGCTCCATCGAGCACGGCACTTACCTGAGCGACCGGACGCTGGCGCTTATGAAAGAGCGCGGGACGTATTTCGATCCGACCATCGCCACCGTAGCCGACCTGATCGAGCCGGGCGGCGATTACGACAACGCGATCCTTTCGATCCGCGGGCGTCACATGCTCCCGAGAGTGCGCGAGACGGCGGCGAAAGCCTGGAAGATGGGAATCAAACTGGTCGCGGGAACGGACACCGGCTACGGCCCAAACAGCAATCGCCGAATTCCGCACGAAGTGATAGAACTAGTCACAATCGGGATGCTTCCTATGGAAGCGATCAAGGCCGCGACCTCCATCTCGGCCGAATGCATGGGAATCGAGAAGCGCACGGGATCCATCAGACCCGGTCTCGAAGCCGACCTCGTGGCGGTCGAGCGCGACCCGCTCAGCGACGTCAGGAATCTCCAGGACGTCCTGCTGGTGATTAACAACGGCAAGGTGGTCGTAAACAGGCTGGATTGGTGATGGCCGAAAAGACGAACACCAGACGCGTCTGCAGGGCGGCAAAGACGGGGGCCGGACTATCCCATGAAGCTTGAGCGCCGTTGAATTCGCCCGCCGTAAAATCCTGACGATTGCCGCTGAAAACCGACAGCCGAATGTTCATGATCGTTTGAAACGAACCTGCAAACTCAACTCACGCTTAGCCTCATTGAGCCAGATTGATTGGCGCCGCCCTTGCCCATAAAGGCGCGAAAGAGCAGTAACAATTCCGATCAATCCTGGAGGTCAATGATGCGTAAACCGTTTTTTGTGATTCTGCTGGTTGTCTTGCTGCCCTTAGCCGCCGCGGCGCAAAGCAAAGATCGGCGCGGTCAAGGGTACTTCTTCGTCGCGCCGACGACCACGACAGCAGGAGTCTTCGGACTGCATATCGGCGGAGGCGGCGAAGGGCTGTTATACAAAGGACTCGGCGTGGGCGGCGAAATCGGCTATCTCGGCGCGAGCCGGGAGTTGAGTCGGGGAATCGGCGTCTTATCGCCCAACGTCTCTTACAACTTCTTGAAGGCGAGCAAGTCGGGCAAATTCGCGCCGTTCGTAACCGGCGGATACACGCTGTTGGTTGGCAGCGACGCATTGCACGCGGTCAACGTGGGCGGAGGCATGAACTGGTGGTTCAAAGACCACCTCGGGCTACGGCTGGAATTTCGCGACCACGCCGCCCTCCAATTCGGATCGGCTCATATCTTCGGCGTCCGAATCGGACTGGCGTTCCGTTGACCTTATCGGCTTGATAAAGAGGCCTTGCCACGTCCCTGTCCGTTGCGAGATTGATTCGCCGGCAGTGAAGACAACAAATCCTGTAGCGTGTCGAAGTCCACCGGCTTGACGAGGTGTGAATGGAATCCGGCCTCCCGCGTACGCCTGCGTTCTTCCTCTTGTCCGTAACCGGTCATCGCCACAAGCGTCATGGCGCTCATGGCCGGTTCCAGGAGCAATCGCCGCGCCACCTCGTAACCGTCCATCTTCGGCAGGTCGAGGTCGAGAAACATCACGTCGGGCTGGTACGAGCGGGCTTCTTCCAGAGCAGCCTCGCCGTCATGGGCTAGCCGGACGTCGTGGCCGTAGAGCCGCAGCAGCACGGCCAGGCTCTCCGCCGAATCGACGTTGTCGTCCACGACCAGCACGCGCCGCGAGCCAATGGCGGATGGAATGGTAGGCCCATCCGATGGCTCCGGGGCCGGCTCCATCGCCGGCTCCATCGCGGGCTCGGCGAGCGCGGGCAGGCGCGTCACGAACTCGCTGCCTTTCCCCAACCCTGCGCTTTGAACCTCGATCTTGCCGCCGTGCATTTCGACCAGGCGTCGCGCCAGCGTCAGGCCGATCCCCAGGCCGCCCTGCGAACGATCGGACGCGCCTTCGATCTGCTCGAACATGTCGAAGACGCTCGCCAAGCGCTCCGGGGCGATGCCGATCCCGTTGTCGCGCACCCGAATTACGGCCTCCCCCTGCGCCTGTTCGACTATCAGATCGATGCGCCCACCGTCCTCGGTGTACTTGGCCGCGTTGTTGAGCAGGTTGGAGAGCACTTGCGCTAGCCGGGCGCCGTCGGCCTCGACGCGCGCCGGACGCTCAGGCAGAGAAACCGTCAACGTATGTCGATGGGCTTCGATGAGCGGGCGGCTGGTTTCGACCGCGGTAGCGATCACATCGGCCAGGTCCAGAGGCGCCGTCTGCAAGCTGATCTTGCCCCGGCCGATGCGCGACACTTCCAGCAGATCGTCCACCATCCTACTCATTTGATGGACTTGCCGCTCCATTACTTCTTTGGTCTGCGACACCAGCGCAGGATCGTCGCCGCGCAATGTGAGAATCTGGATGGCGTTGCTGATTGGGGCGAGCGGGTTGCGCAACTCGTGGGCCAGTATCGCCAGGAATTCATTCTTGCGCCGGTCGGCCTCCCGCAGCGCCTCGGTCTGACGGCGGAGCGACTCTTCCATTCTCTTGCGCTCGGTGATGTCTATGTTAATGCCGACCCATCGCAACGGCTCGCCCGCCTCGTCAAAGAAGACTTTTCCCCGACTCTGAATCCATCGGACGCTTCTGTCGGGCCAGACCACCCGGTATTCGAAGACGCCTTCTCCATCCACGATCGCGCGCCGCAACTCCTGTTCGGTGCGCGACACGTCTTCGGGGTGCACACACCTCGTCCAGTCCTCGTATGAGCCGCCGAAGCTGCCCGGCGCCAGGCCGAAGAGGGCCTCGGTCTCTTCAGACCATATGACGGCGTTGGTCCGAGGGTTCCATTCAAAGCTGCCGGCCTGCGACGCCTTTTGGGCGAGATTCAGTCGCTCCTGATTTATTCGCAGCGCTTCGCTCGCGCGCTTCTCTTCGTCAATGTCAGTGATCAGGTCGACGCCCCCCACTAGCTTGCCGTTGGCGTCGCGGATCGGAGCGCCGCTGACACGGATCCAGGCTTTTGTCCCGTCGCCCCGATGAAAAAGGATCTCTTTGCCGGTCACGACTTCCCCCTGAAGAGTCTTCGCCAACACGGAATCATGCCCCTCGACAGGCCGATCGTTCACTTCATAAGCGAGCCACTCCTGATAAGATTCGATGTCCGGTGACATAATCATCGGGCGGCCGAGAATCTGCTCCACTTGTGGATTGACCATGACGATCCGCCCGCCGGGCGCTTCCGCCAATATGACGCCGGCTGGAATGTGTTCGATGATGGCGTTCAGGCGAGCCCGTTCTGTCTCGAGTTCTGTGATCAGTCGCTCTCGCTCGGCCCTCGCCCGCTCACGTTCGTCGATCTGCGCCTCCAATTCACTCTGCCTTTGTACGGCGTCCCGCGCCCTGGCCTCGACCTCCTGCCGGGCGGAGCGCATCATCATGATCAACCAGTTCAATAACCCGCTCGTGGCCAGGAACAGCATCAAGCGCTCCCAATCCGCAGTGTCCATACTGAAGAATGAAAAGTGCGGCTCCGTAAGAAAATAATCGCTCGCCAGCCCGCACAGCAGCGTGGAAAGCAGCCCGGGTCCTAAGCCGCCGAACCATGCGCTCACCACGACCGGAATGATAAATAACGTTAGAGGGAGGCTCCCGCTGAGCGCCTGGTTGAGAAAAAGACAGACGATTAACGTGACGCCGCTGCTCAAAAAGGCCATGCCATAACGCGCCAATCGACCCGACGCGCGGGGAAATGTTTGTAGAAACTTGTCGTAAGATAATCTCATTAGCGAATGCACAAAATGCGCGCTGTTAACGGAATACATATTTAGATCTTTATTCCAGACAACCATCTACACTAACAACCGCCATTAAAATTGCAACCCTCCGCCGCGCCGCAAAAAAACGGCGGTTTGTCTCGGGCTTCGGCATGGCGCCGCGCCGCCCGGTCCTTCGCCGCGCCCGCCGCGGCCCCAATTTTTCCGTTGACTGATAACTACAAATGTAGTTAATATGACCTCAGTTGTAGTTAAGACTAGTTCCCGGGCGTCGCCCCGGCGGCGGGCGCCAGGGAAGAAATAAAGACGCGCCACGTAGTAGCGAATAATTCGGCGCTACGTGGTCATTTCCCGAGGACGCCGAAAGTGACGCGCAAACGACCGACCAGACTGACCAGATTTGAGATGGAGATCATGGACGCGCTGTGGGAATTGGGCAGCGGTTCGATCCGCGAGGTCCACGAGAGCCTCCCCGAGAAGCGCCGCCCGGCCTACACCACGGTGCAGACGATCGTCCGCCGGCTGGAGGAGAAAGGCGCGGTGCGACAGACCAAGCAGGTCGGCCATGCGCACATCTTCGAGCCGACGTTCACTCGCGACGCGGCGCACAGGCGGTTAATCGACGAACTGCTCGATCTTTTCGGCGGCTCGGCCCGACCGCTGATGGCCCATCTGGCCGAGGCCGGAAAACTGACGCTCGAAGATGTGAAGGAGCTGGAGGTCATGCTGGCCGAACGCGAGGAACAGCAGTCCGCGCAAAGCGAGAAGCGCAAAAGCCGAACGCGTAAGTAGGGAGTAGGGAGTGGGGAGTGGGGACTGGGGAGTGGGGGACAGGGAAACAACTTCTTTGACCTCAT
>Ga0081455_10002155_pt1 | contig 23492 bp, 25 predicted proteins | sample TabmetS3T2R1_FD_70207 | JGI IMG/M metagenome (GOLD analysis project Ga0081455, IMG submission 70207) | Tabebuia heterophylla rhizosphere microbial communities from the University of Puerto Rico - S3T2R1 | ecosystem: Host-associated > Plants > Roots > Rhizosphere ...
AGAGCGCGGGGCGGTTTTTAGTTTTCTGTTACCCCGCACGTCACCCCCGCAATTGAGATTCCTAATTTTCCTTTTCAAGCATGACACCTAAGCCATTGAATCCATTTGGAGCGGGTGAAGGGAATCGAACCCTCGTCATCAGCTTGGAAGGCTGTTGCTCTACCATTGAGCTACACCCGCACAAGGGGACAGAAAACAGAGATCGGTAATCAGAAAACACGAATTGGGTCTCGGTCAAATCTTCCGATCGCTGACAACCGGCCCCTGAATTCCTGGTGGTGGGGGAGGTAGGACTCGAACCTACGAAGGCGTCAGCCAGCGGATTTACAGTCCGCCCCCTTTGCCGCTCGGGACACTCCCCCGCGCTCGAACCTCGCATCCCTGCGGATGCATGTTCTGGCCGGGTTATGGGGAGCGCTTGGCGTTTAGTCAACCGCGCCGAAGCCGCTGCTTCGCCGTCGCAACTCGCCGCAACACCTTGATATTGGGCTCGTCGCGCGGGACTGTCGTCCATGCGCCATCGCCGTCCGCATCCGGCCGAAGCTCATCGCCCGCGCCCACCCCCCTGGAAGCGCAAGGAGGGTGCCCGGCCCGTGCCCGCTAGCGAACCGGCGCGATCCGACGGCGGCGCGGCGATCCTCTACGGATGGCACACCGTGAAAGCGGCGCTGGAAAATCCCGCGCGCCGCATCCGCCGTCTCTACGCTACCGCCAATGCCGCGCGGCGTCTTGCGGAGGATGGAGTGACGCTCGCCGTCGAGCCCGAGTTCGTGCGCCCGGACGCGATCGCGCGCCGCCTCGGCCCCGATGCCGTGCACAACGGATTGTTGGCCGAAGCCGATCCCCTGCCCTCGCCCGAGCTCGAGGAGCTCGACGCTGCGGGCATTGTGCTCGTGCTCGATCAGATCACCGATCCGCACAATGTGGGCGCGATCTTGCGCACTGCGGCGGCCTTCGGCGTTCGTGCAGTGGTCACCACGTGGCGCCACAGCCCGGAAGCCACCGGCGTGCTGGCGAAGTCCGCTTCCGGTGCGCTCGAATACGTGCCAATCGTCACGGTGCAGAATTTGGCCCGGGCGCTCGCGGCGCTGCGCGAGCGCGGATACGTCCTGGTCGGCCTCGACAGCCGCGGCGATACCGACCTGCGCGAGACGCCCTTGCGCGCTCCGCTCGCCCTCATATTGGGCGCCGAGGGCAAAGGACTGCGGCCATCAACGCGCGCGAGCTGCGATGCGCTCGCTCGGCTCGATCTTCCCGGCCAAATCAAGGCCCTCAATGTCTCGAACGCGGCGGCGCTGGCGCTCTATGTGGCGACGGAACGGATGATGTGACGGGTACAGGCGGCGACGCAGCTGCCAACTGCCTTTTCTGCGGCAAAAAGCGCTGCTGTTTCGGCGAGGGCTATCCTTGACGATGGGCGATGCTCCACGCTGTCGCGCTCCTGGGCGCCATCGTTTGGTTTGGGCTTAACGGTCTGCTTTGGTACGCAAGGCCGAGTGATCTCGTTTGGCTGGCGGGATCAGCACTATTGGGCGTGATCTTTTTTGGCGGGTTCTTCCTGTATTTGGCGCTCTGCGGTCGTCGCACCGAAGCCAGCAAGCCTGAGCACGGTTCATAGCTTCTAGCGCTTGATCATATGCCCTTCGAGTTCGTGATCTGGAGCTACAACTGGGCGCCATGGCCGGGCCCGTCCTGGCTTTCTGCCGGCCTTCTCGAGCGCGGACATGACGGGCGAGCAAAACGGTTTGCTCTGATCAGCGTACGTTGTAGTCCGCACGCAATGCAGCCGCCACCGCGGTCGCATCCAGACATTTGGTGAATTCGTCATGGATGTTGCACAGCGTCACCCGCAGATAATTGCGAATGGTGGGGTAATCGGGTCGGCGCAGCTTTTCGTAGATGGGCATCAAATTGAAATACGTGTCCGTCCAAGGCTCGCAGATCTCAAAGGCGCGCTTGGGCGCGTGGAGCCCGATGAGCTGGAGGCGGCGCGCGAGTTCGGCGCGCGCCGCCCTCCACGCCTCTGCCCCGAGCGCTGGTGGGACCGGATAGCGGTCGAACACTGCGAGAACGAGGGCGCTCAGCGCATCGAGCTGCAGATGTCGGTCGGTGCAATGCGGGCGCAGCACGCCCTCGACCAATTCCGCCACCATCGCGAGCCCGAGCGGATAGGCCCGCCAGCGCGCTCGCTCCACGGCCTCCTGGAAGCCCGATTCGCGAAACAGGACCTTGGCATAATGTCCGGCGCGCGCGCGGGAGTACTCGTAAATGCCTTTTTGCATCAAGAAGGCGGCATGCTGGTCGATGAAATCGGCCAGCCCTTGCGCATCGCGAATCGGCGTACGAGCACGGAAAAATCCGAGAATTCCCAACAGTCTCTCCAGAATCGGCCGACGATAAGCGTCTTGGGTCGGACGAGGCGCTGTCATCGCAGTCTTTTCAAGGGCTAAGAGCGCTGTCTAGTCCGAAAGTCTTATAAGGCCGGCCCGCCCTGCAATGGTACGTTTTTAAGGTGTGTCGCGACCCGGCCTCAAGACCGGGCCCGATAGAGTGGCAAATGGGCGTTGCCGCATCAGACGATTGTCGGCGCCCGTCGCATTCGATCACCCCGCGTGGCGGGACCGTGATAAAGGGAGGGTAACCAACCCATGACTCAATCCAACACTCCATCCCGTACGAGCGCCAACGACGAAGCGCATTGGAGGAAGACAACCAACTTGATGCTGACGCATCTCGGGATCTGGATCTTCTTCGGCTACATCGTCCACATGTTCGTCAAGCCGCTTAACAAGATCATCATCCCGATCCTCGACTTTCCGCTCGGCTTCTACATGGCCGCGCAAGGCTCGCTGATCGTGTTCGTGGTCATGCTGTTCGTGTTCGCGAAGCAGCAGAACAAGATCGATCGCGAGTTCGGCGTCGCCGAAGACGAGGAATAAGGGGGATCGGATCATGGCTACTCAGACGACGACTGCGAGCACAGAAGCCTTTTACAAGCAGCTCGGCCGGATGTATGGCACCTACACCGGCGGCTTCATCGGATTCATCATTCTGCTCGCGATCCTCGAGCAGTTGGGCGTTCCAAACAAGATCCTCGGCTATTTCTTCGTGTTCTTCACGCTTGCGGTCTACGCCGTCATCGGCGTCGCGACGCGGACCGCGCAAATTTCCGAGTACTACGTCGCCGGCCGGCGCGTGCCGGCATTCTACAACGGCATGGCGACCGGCGCCGACTGGATGTCGGCAGCCTCCTTCGTGGGCATGGCGGGCTCGCTGTTCCTGCTCGGCTACGACGGCCTCGCCTGGGTGTTGGGCTGGACCGGCGGCTTCGTGCTGGTGTCGATCCTGGTCGGACCGTATCTGCGCAAGTTCGGCGCCTACACTGTGCCCGACTTCCTGTCGTTCCGGTACGGCGGCAACTTCGCCCGCTTCCTCGGCGTGATCGTTCTCGTCTGCTGCTCCTTCACATATGTGACGGCGCAGGTCTACGGCACCGGCCTCATTGCCTCGCGCTTCCTCGGCATGCAGTTCGAGATCGCGGTGTTCGCCGGGCTGGTCGGCATCCTGCTCTGCTCGATGCTCGGCGGGATGCGGGCGGTGACCTGGACACAGATCGCCCAGTACATCGTGCTGATCGTCGCCTATCTCACGCCGATCGTAATCCTGTCGACACAGCACTTCGGCATTCCGATCCCGGAACTGACGTACGGCAAGGCGATTGCGGACATCACGGCCCGCGAGCAACAGCTGGTGAAGGACGGGCTCGCGGTCCTGTGCACGGCGCAGGCCTGTCCGCCCGGAACGCTGCGGCCGCATATTCAGCCCTTCATGAACTACACCCCGTTGAACTTCTTCGGGATCATCTTCTGCATGATGGTCGGCACCGCCTCGCTGCCGCACATCCTGATGCGCTACTTCACCACACCGTCGGTGAAGGAAGCGCGGGATTCGGTCGCTTGGTCGCTGCTGTTCATCTTCCTCCTCTACTTCTCGGCGCCGGCCTACGCGGCGTTCTCCAAGCTCGAGGTCTATACCAACATCATCGGCAGAGACCTCGAGGCCATCCGGCCATGGATGTTCACGTGGGGCGAGCTCGGCTTGATTCAGGTCTGCGGCAAGAATGCAGCCAGCCTGCAGGCCGTCATCGACGCCTGCAAGACGATCGCCGGACATCCTGGCGTGCTGCGCTTCCAGGACTTCGTCATCAATACGGACGTGATCGTGCTCTCCACCCCGGAGATCGCCGGCCTTCCGTACGTGATCTCGGGTCTGGTTGCGGCCGGCGGACTTGCCGCCGCGCTCTCCACCGCCGACGGGCTTCTGCTCGCCATCGCCAATGCGCTCAGCCACGACGTCTACTACAAGATGCTCGATCCGAGCGCGCCGACCATCCGTCGGCTCACGGTTGCCCGCGTGCTGTTGTTCTTCGTCGCCGTGGCGGCGGCGGCGCTGGCCGCGTCGAAGCCGTCGGACATCCTCGCCATGGTGGGGTGGGCGTTCTCGCTGGCCATGGCGGGCAATTTCCCGGCGATCGTGCTCGGCATCTGGTGGAAGCGCACCACCACGGCGGGGGCGATTGCCGGGATCATCGCCGGATGGGGTATCTGCCTGTTCTATCTCGTAGTGTCGCGCTACTTCCCGCAGATGGGCGTGACCTATTTCGGCATGACCTCACTCCTTAACCCCGAGACGGGTCAGGCCCTGATCAACGTCGCCCAAATCATGGCCGATCCGAAATGGATCGCCGACGTTCCGGCGAGCGCGGCGAACCCGCTCGCCAACAAAGTCGGCTGGTTCGACCTCAACAACATCAACTGCGGATTGCTGGGGATGCCGCTCGGCTTCCTGGTGATCATCGTGGTCAGCCTCATGGGCAAGGAGCCGTCGCGGGAGATGCAAGCTCTCATCGACGAGATCCGCAAGCCGCGCGGCAAGACGGTGCTCGAGGAGAAGGTCTGACGCTCGCGTCGGATTCATGCGCGCGGGGCCCTGCGGGGCCCCGCTTCTTTTCCGGCGTGCCGGGCGCGGCCGTCTTGTGATTGAATGCGCGCGGCCGCCTGAGGTTTCACGATAGAGCCGGGACCAGCGATCCAGTGGGCACGTCACATCCGCTGCTGACGCTCTGGTATTTCCACCTGCCGAACTTCGTTCTGGCGGCGTTGATGTACACGCTGCTCGGCCGCGCGCTGCTCGGGCTGATCGTGGGGCCGGATTCGTCGAACTACATCTGGCGCTTCTTCTGCCGCATCACCGACCCCTTCATCGCGCTCGTCGCCCCGATCACGCCGAAAGCCGCGGCACCGGTGGTGGTCTGGCTGTTCGGCGTGGTCTGGCTGTTCTGGCTGCGCGTGGGCTTGCTCTACGTGTTCCTGTTATTTGGCGCGGTCCCCAAGGCGAGCTGAGCCGCATCATGGATCGCAACTTCTACTACATTGGCATTGCCTTCTTCGGGGTCATCAACGGCCTGTTCAACCAGACCTGGCTATTGTTCGCACTCATTCACGCGCAGATTCTCTCCCCGGCGCTCTTGTTCGGCAGCGTAGGGCTGACCTTGATGTTTGCTTCGCTGATGGTCTCGACCGCCACCATTGTTCTCGGCGGCGTCCCTGCCGCCATTTACGAGCACTTGGTGGGAGCCAAAGAGGATTCGACCGAAGCTTCGTTGTGGATTTGGCTCGCGGGAACCGGACTACTCACCCTCCCGGCAATGGGCAATTTCCTCAAGATCGGTCTTTGATCGCAGGTCGCACGAACGCTCGCTCGGACCCGCCGCCAAACGAGCATCCGACAGAATAGCGGACTCGCAGAGAGCGAGGTTCGATGCTCACCAAATCAGGTAAACGATACCAAGCACCACAATCGCCGCACCGACCGCCCAAATGACCTTGGACTGGGTGCTGCCGATCCACTCGAATACCTCCCAGCGAGCCTTGTTGTCCTGGAAGATTTCCTTCTTCATGGCCACCTCCAAGTTTGGATCGCTTGCTCGTGCCGTCCGAAATGGAGCGACGAAAGAATACGGCCTTCATCGCCCAGGCACAATCGACACGTCCTGCGCACATCGCCGCTGACGGCGTGGATGCGGGCGGTCCCGGCTCTCTTGCTGCGTGGTGGGCTCGAGCCGTGTAAGCTTGCCAACAAAATTGTCCGCCGAACCAGCCGTTCCGAGCCTGCAAGGAGGGCCGGTTTATTGTACTCGCACACGAAGCTATTTCGCTCCGTTGCCCGCGATCACATGGGGCCGAAGCCCGTGGAAGTCGCACGCACCGCGAGCGTCGGCGAGGCCGTGAACAGCATGGCGCAGGCCGGCAGCGGCGTGGCGATCGTTACGGATTCCCACGGCAGGCCGGCCGGTATTCTTACCGAGCAGGACGTGGTGCGGCGAGTCGCCTGGCGCGCGATGCCCAACCAGCCAGTCGAGGACGTCATGACGGCGCCGGTCGTTACCATTTCCGCCGACGACCACCTCCTCGATGCGATCACAACGATGCGCCGGCACCGCTTGAGCTATGTCCCGGTGGTCGACGGAACCGGCCGAGTCGCGGGGCTGCTTGCGCTGGACGAGATGCTGTTCTCCCTATCCGGCTGGGTCGAACGCCTGATCGACCAGCTCGTGCAGGATGAAAGCCTCGACGGTCTGAAGCGGGTCAAGCGATATGAGGCCGGTCTTGCCAGGGACATTATGCACGATGGCATGCCCATCGCGGCCGTGCAGGCGCTGCTGACCGAGATCAATTTCGAATTGCATCGGCGCGCGCTCATGCGCGCGATCAGCGCCATGGCAGCGGACGGCTGGGGGGACCCGCCTGTCCCGTTCGCGCTCATCGTCATGGGTTCCGCCGGCCGCGGAGAATCCTTGCTGGCGCCCGATCAGGACAACGGGTTCATCCTGGCCGATTATGACGACGCCGCGCACGCGCGTATCGACGCATATTTTGTCCCGCTTGCCCTGCGCTTCACGCAACTGCTCGACGCCATTGGATTCCCGCTCTGCCTGGGAAACGTCATGGCCACCAATCCGGTCTGGCGCAAGCAGATCTCGGAATGGCGTAAGCAGATTGCCATCTGGCTGCGACGACGCACGGAGACCCAGCTGCTGCTGAGCGACATCCTGGTCGATTTCTACCACGTGTGGGGCGATGCCGCGCTTTCACAGACGCTGCGCCGTTACATCATGCAGGCGATCGGCGAGAGCCCGACCTTCGTCAGAGACTTGTTCACGATCGAGGCCGACCACGGCGCGGCGCTCGGCTGGTTCGGGCGGCTCAGGAGCGAGCGCGACAAGCAGGACCGTCCGGGGATGATCAATCTGAAGCTGCGCGGCAGCTTGCCTTTAGTGGAAGCTGCGCGGCTACTGTCGCTCAGGGAGGGACTGCCGGAAACCTCGACGCTGGCGCGGCTCGACGGCCTCCTGGCGAAAGGTGCACTTCACCCCGACGATCACGACAATCTGAAGGACGCGTTTGAGTTCATCTCGCGGCTGCTGTTGCGCCAACAGGTCGAGGATTTCGCGGCCGGACGCGAGATTGGCGACTTTGTACCGGAAGAGCGGCTGAGCAGGCGCGAGAAGGAGCACCTCGTGACCTGCCTGCGGAGCATCGTCAACGTGCGCACCACGCTGGAGGCCGATCTCGTGCCGGACCCGTTCCGATAACGCCGTTCGGAAGGAACGCGCGCAAACCTGTCAGGTGTAGGAAATCGCCGATCATCAATCAGGCCTCGATCGTCGAGGCAGCCGACTATTTCATTGCTGACCGCTGATTACTGAACTGGTGACTGCGGGTGCTGGAGCGCGTACTCATAATCGCGGTTGTCCGGCAATCGCTGGCTGTTGTCGCTTTGCCCCCGAAAGCGGTCGATAGCGGACGTCGGGCTAGCTCCGCTTCCTACCCCATGGACTCTCGGCTAAGCCGTGATTGCAAGAAAATGGCGTATCGCCGCCGCATTCATCTCCGCCTCCGTCTTGTCGGCAGCTGGAAAGGCCCAACCCTGACCGCTGTGCATGATTAGCATGGTGTGACAAACCTCTACCCCTGACGCGCGATCAACAGCCGTGTCGGTTGTGATGTCGCTGATTTCGGATAGTGGTGCCTCAACCGGCTTTAGTCCCCACAGCAGGATCTTGCGCTGCAGAACTGCTTTGTCCGCAGTTTTATCGAGTGTCAGACTCGTCGAGCCCGATTTCAGTACTAGACGATGAGACGTCCTTTCGGTGACGGGCATCGCAGGCCCCTGCCGTTTCACCCACCAAGATGCAACGCGGTACGGTGAGGCAAGAAGCCGATGTTACCGCGAACAAGGCAGCAGCTGAAAGGCTCAAAAGGAGCAAATATTCTCCGGTTGTCCTCCGAAAGCGGCCTCCTGTCTGCGCGTCACGAGCACACGCCCTAAACCGCCTCGAGCGCGGATGCGCCTGTTGGAGCAGCAACCGCGTCGCGCGTGTCGGCGGCCGGAATGCGGAAGGAGAAGGTCGCGCCCTTGCCGATTTCGCTTTCGACCCAGATCTCGCCGTCGAAGTGCCGCAGAATTTCACGGGATATGGGAAGGCCGAGCCCGGTTCCTGCCGGCTTTTCGGTGAGCGTGTTGCCGGCCTGCTGGAAGCGCTCGAAAATTCGGTTGTGATCCTTCTCGTCGATGCCGATGCCGTTGTCGCGAACGTTGACGCGCAAGGCGCTGTCCTCCCGCCGCGCCTCGAGCCGCACCCAACCTGTCTCCTTGTCGGAGAACTTCACGGCGTTGGAGATGAGGTTGACGACGACTTGCATCAACCGATCGGGATCGACGCGAACGACTGGAAGATCATCCTCGAGGGCGGTCTCAACTTGCACCTTGCCGTGCTTGCGAACGAAGCCCTTCGTGGCAGCGAGGGCCTGCTCGATGACGGCGCGCGGCGCGATATCGGCCATGTGCCACTCGATCTTGCCGGCTTCCATCTTGGCCAGATCGAGGATGTCGGTGAGCAGCCGAGTCAGCCGCTCGCTTTCCTGCACGATGATCTGGAGGAACTCGCGGCGCTCTTCGATCGGCAGATCCGGGTAGTCGTGCACGATTTCGCTTACCGAGCGGATCGAGGTGAGCGGTGTCCGCAGCTCGTGGCTCACCGTCGTCACGAAGTCGTCCTTGAGCTTGTCGAGTTCCTTGAGCCGCTCGTTCGCGGCTCTGAGCTCGTTGGTCGCAGCCTCGAGTTCCTTGCTCTTCTCCTCGAGCCGTCGGCTGTAGACGATGAGCTCGGAGGCTTCGTCCAGGATCTGCATGACCTCATCGATGTCGTGCATCTCCTCGCGCAGCACCGAGGCGACCATGATGCGTGCCGAGGACGCACCGATGGCGCCGGCGAGCTGGCGCTCGACATAGGACACGATATCGGCATCGGCCGGACTGGCGTCATCGAGGCGGCGGCCGCGTTCGCGCGTGAAGCGATGAAACGCGGCTTCGGCCAGCGGCTCGCCGATGAAGCGAGCGAGCAGGAGCCGCAAGTCTCCGATCGTCGCCCGACCGCGCCAAATCCGCCCTCCTGGCGCGCCTCGGCCGAAAATGTCCACGAACTGGTTGGCCTGGCTGCGCTCGATGATGGTCTGCGAGGTCACCAGCGAGACGGCCACGTAGAGCCCGACGTTGACGACCATCGTCCAGAACAGGGCATGCGCGATCGAATCGAGACCGGAAAGTCCGAACAACTCGTAGGGGCGCAATAGTGCAAAGCCGAACGGACCGTCATTCACGAAGCTTTCCCCGATCCAGCCGGAGCGGGCGAAGGACGGCAACAGCAGCGTGTAGATCCAAACCAGAAATCCGCCGGTCAGCCCGGCGAGCGCTCCCGCCTTGGTTGCCCCGGTCCAAAGAATGCCCCCGACGATCGCCGGAGCGAATTGCGCAGCCGCCACGAAGGACACGAGCCCGATGGTGACGAGGGCATAGGTCTCGCCGATGAGCCTTACATACGCATACCCGAGCAGCACGATCACCACGATGGCACCGCGCCGGATCGCCAGCAGCACGCCGGTCAAATCGCGACGCTCTGACAGATGCAGGCGACCCACTCGCAGCAGAGTCGGCATGACGAGGTCGTTGCACACCATGGTGCTGAGCGCCACGGTCTCGACAATGATCATGCCGGTCGCGGCGGAAAGCCCGCCAATGAAGGCAAGCAGCGCGATCGTTTGCTGGCGCTCGGCCATCGGAACGGCCAGCACGAACGTGTCGGCGTCCACGCTGCCTTGCGAGAAGTGGAGCAGGCCGCCGAAGGCGATGGGCAGCACGAAGATATTGATGAGAAGGAGATAGAGCGGAAAGAGCCACACCGCCTTCTTGACGTGCCGCTCATCGACGTTCTCGACCACGAGCACTTGGAACTGCCGTGGCAAAACGAAAATCGCCAGCATGGCGAGCACGGTGAGCGAGATCCAGCTCGTGTAACCACTGGTCCCATCGATGGTGAACAGTTTGGCCAGATCCCCCGAGGAAGCAGCGCGCGAGAACAGGTCACCGAACCCTTGATACACTCCGTACGTGACGAACACTCCTACGGCGAGGAACGCCAGCAGCTTCACCACCGACTCGAAGGCGATCGCCGCCACCATTCCCTCATGGTGCTCGCTCGCATCGATGTGCCGCGTCCCGAACAGGATGGCGAAGGCCGCCATGATGAGGGCCACATAGAGCGCGGTGTCCTGCAGGATCGGAGTGGAACCCGATTGCGCCGGCATCACGATTTCCGGATAGCCGACCAGCACCGAGAAGCTCATGGAGATCGCTTTGAGCTGCAGCGAGATGTAGGGAAGAATCCCGACCACTGCGATGATTGTCACCAGGCCACCGAGATTGGAGCTCTTGCCGTAGCGCGACGCGATGAAATCGGCGATCGAGGTGATACGGTTGACCTTGCTGATGCGAATGATCTTCCGGATCAGGTACCATCCCAGAATGAAAGTCAGGGTCGGGCCGATATAGATCGGCAGAAATCCGACGCCGCTGGAGGCGGCGCGGCCGACGCTGCCGTAGAAGGTCCAAGACGTGGCGTAGACGCCGATTGACAGCGCGTAGATGTACGGATTGCCGATAATGCTCCGTCCGCGATCCGCCCGCTTGTCACCGTAATAGGCGATGGCAAACAGGAGACACAGATAGAGGAAGGCGATGATGACGATCGTCGGCGCGGTGAGCATGAGTCGTCCTCAGGCTCCCATCCTGTCGCTCGTCACTTCCGAGCCGCCTGCTGGAGCCTCCGTCGTCTCGGGTCCCTCGTCGGCATCCGAGCTTTCGATCGCCAGCGTAACCAGCACGATGAGCAGCGTCCAAGCCGCGAACAGATAAAGGTAAAGGCTGGGAAGGCCGAGAATGCGGTCCGGCGTATTGAAGATACCGAGGAACGGGGGTGTGAAGAGAAACACGCCGAGAGCGAACAGCGCCACCAACCGCTCATGGGTGAGTCCGGGTCGGGACATAAATTCATTCCCTGGTTTGCGTACCGCGATCGTCGCTGGGGGTGTCGGTCCCAGCGGCGATCAGAACTGCGCAAGCTGCCGGCGCTCAGCGACCAGACGGCTCGAAATCTTGAAGGCCTGACCCAAGGTTCGTATCCCGCGCGCCTCCAGCAGGTCCAGCAGCTTTACCCAGATTGCTGCCGTTGCCATGGCATCGCCGAGAGCGGTATGGCGGCCGGTGACGACGACGCCCAGCCGTTCCGCTGTCGCCATCAGCGAATGATTGACCGGGTCGTCGCTCACATAGATGGAGAGCAGGAGCGCATCGAGAACCGGGTTGTCGAACCGCACACCCGCCTCTTCCTGCTTGAGCTCCAGAAAACGCATGTCGAAGGCGGCATTCCAGGCCACGAGGACACCGTCGCCGACGAAATTCTTGAACTGGGAAAGCACGATCCGCGCCGGCGGCTTGTCTCGTGCCATGTCTTCGGTGATGCCGTGAATGCGCACGCTCACCATTGGAATCGAGCGGCCCGGATTGATCAGTCGCTCGAAGGTCTCGCCGGTGAGGATTCGCCCATTGACGATGCGCACCGCGGCGATCGCGATGAGCTCGTCGCCTTCCGACGGCCGAAGTCCAGTCGTTTCGGTGTCGAACACGACGTAGCGCAGCGTCTTGAGCGGGGTATCGGCAAGCGTCGTGTCGGCGATCTTGAACAGGTCGAAATCGTAATATTCGGGCCGCGGCGCGACCGGCGGCCCGACGCTTATGATCTGCGGGCGCTCGGCTAGACGCAGCGGCAATCTCAGGCAGGCGCCGCCATCGCCCCTTGGTTTGCTCCACAGGTCACTGCCATGCCGCTCCAGGATCTGTCGGGCCTTGCGGTTGGCGATCGTGCCTTTGAGCGGTTCATCGAGCCAGGACTCGATTGTGGCGGAAGGAATCGGCGCGCCTTCCCAGGCGACCTCCACATATCCGTAGTTTTCTCCGGCCAGTGCCTCGATGTCGAACGCGGATTTGCCCGTGTAGTTTGCCACGGCACGGATCAGGTGCTCGAGCGCGAGGATCAGGGAGTGGCTGTCGGCCTGGAGCCAAAGCGGCATGCCGACCGGCGTCAGTTCGATGCCGTCGCTTTCAGCGAGATGCCTCCGCAGCACCCTGAACAGATCGAGCGAATGGATGTCGGACATCGGCCAGGGACCGGCGGTGAGCCGTTCGTAGCGGCGCGACGCTTCGAGGAAGCGGTCATTGAGGTTCTCCACTTCGCTGGCGATGATCTGCTCGAAAGCGGTGCGGTCCGCGTCTTTGAGCGTGGGATTGGCGAACAGAGTCTCGGCAGCGGCTCTGAGATTTGCCAGCGGACGACGCCATTCGACCATGGTCTCGCGCAGGATGGCGTCGCGCAACGCCAGATTCTCGATCTGCGGACCGATGTCGGCGAACGACAGAACGTAGCCTGACGCCGCCCCTGATGGCTGCCGGACGAGGCTCAGGCGAGTCTCGAGGAGTGTTCCAACGTCGACGGTCGCACAGACGAAGCGGTGGCTCTGCTGCTCGCTCGCACGCTGAGCCGCGTCAGGCCCGGTTTTCCCGGCTGCCTGTCCTGCCTGTTGCAGCAGTTCGAGCGTCTGCAGGATCGGCTCGCCGGTGAGCAGGCCAAACAGCGACCGCCCGAGGCCCAGCGCATCGCGCATGTTGAGAATGCGCGCGGCGGCCTGATTGTAGAGCAGAATGCGGTGCTCCAGATTGCAGACGACGATTCCTTCGGTCAGGTCGAGCAGGATTGCTTCGAGCCAGCTCTTCTGCTCTTCGGCGCGTTGCGTGGCGTCCGCAATCGCCTCTGCCGTCCCGTCCCGCGCTGCGGCGAGCTTTTGCGCCAGTTGCTCGACGGCACGCGGAAGCCGTTCGAGGGCATGGCGAGAGGGCATCAACAGGCTACGATTTTGCTGTGTCAGGGCCAGCGTCTCCGCTTCGCCCGTCAGGATTTGGATGGGCCGCACGACCCACACGTGAAGAACGGCCCAGGCTGCCGCGAACAGCACCAGCATGACGCCGAAACTCACCAGCATCAGCGCGCCGATGCGCGGCAGGTGCTCTTCGATCGGACCCCTGGCTTGAGTGATCGATCCCAGCACCACGGCCGCCACCAGAAAGCACGCCCCGGCGAGGGTCCCGAGCACGAGCGGCAGGAGCGCATTCAACCGCACCGGTGGGACGCCCTTGCGCGTCCGCTCATTCATTGCGGGATCCTTCGGTAGGACCGAGCACCTTCTCGACTTGAGCCACCACCTCTTTGTTCGAGAATGGCTTGGTGATGTAATCGTCGGCGCCCATCGCCATCCCCTTCTCGCGCTCGATGTCGCGACCCTTGGCTGTGAGCATGATGACGCGGACGCCGGCCCAGCGCGGATTTGCCCGGATGGTCTGGCAGACGTCGAAGCCGTCGCGCTTGGGCATCATCGCGTCAAGCAAGACCAGGTCCGGCTGCGCCTTGGCGATTTCATCCAGCGCCTGCTCGCCGTCGCGCGCCACTCGCACGTCGTAGCCAGCCTGCGTCATGAGGAACTGCAACGACCGCACAATATTCGGCTCATCGTCGACAATGAGCACGCTGCGGAGCATGTTTCCTCCGTTCGCTGCCCGCGGCGGGGCTCGTCAACGGTGAGCATCCCGCGCAGGTGCGTCGCGCGCCTAGGCGGCGGAACCCGCCGCAAGCGTTTGCCTTAGGCCCGAAGCACCAGCAGCCAGGTTACCACAAAAGGCGTATCCTCTGGGATAGAACCGCGCCACCGCACTGGGGAGCAAGACAGAACGATTGGTCGCCTGGCTCGACGGCACTGGGGCCGTTCGCCATCCGCTACTTCCCTCCGTTATGCTTTGACCAAACGCCTACGCGCTTAATGCCGAACGGCGCTTCGCCGCCGGACACTCGCTTGTGATGGCGCCGCCCCCTGAATCGCGGCAGAATGACCGCCGCCGGGCAGGTTTTTCACCGCTGGGGCGCTATGGAACACATGCGACAGATCGCCTTCGCGACCGCGGCGCGCGCGTGCGGCTTCGGCTCGCTCGCGATCTTCTGCGTGATGATCGGCTTGTCATTCGAGCCGCGCGCGGCCTTCCAGGCCGGTGGGTTCTTGACCACGCTGATGGCGGCAGTCCTGATATTCAAGGCGCGCGAGGCCCGGACCAAGAACTATCGCAAGACCGAGATGTGGCTCTACCTACCCAAGGAGGTCCGTCCGCCCGAGGCCTATGCCCAATGGGCGAGCTCGACCGTGCTGCGCGAGACCTATCTCACGTTCGCCAAGTGGACGTCCGTGATTGCGATTGCCATGTGGGTGCTGGCGCTAGGTTTCTCGTTCGTGGGCAAATGACCGCGCGTCGAGTGCCATTGCTCGCAGGATGCAGATTCCGCACTTCTCTTGCCGACTCCGACGAGCCACTCCGCCGTGCGTATGAGGTCCGCGCGGCTGCGCCAGGTGGACGCGGACCAGTGGCGGGTCAGCAACTGGCGCGCCTTTTCGAACAGGCTGCCTGAATCCCAGTCCGCACCAGCGCACGCGATCTCGGCGATGCAGCGGTCGCGCCTATCGATCAGCGCCTGACGCGCGATACGCTCGACCGCTCGCGTGGGGCGAGTGGGCTGAGGTTTTCGTCCGGCTGCCTTGCGCAGCGAGGGCCGAAGGTTGGAGTGCGGCATCGCCGGCCTCGGCAGAGATTCGTTCCCGGACAAAACCGTTCCGGGGCAATCGCCTCGACGAGCTTGCGAGCAGAAAACTAGGAAGCGGGGGCGTAAGGCCGCGAGTATCTTTGGCCACGATGCGCATAAACTTTCTGTAAGTCGGGCCGGCCGTTCGCTTCTATGCGCCGCCGCGAGCTGCGGCAGGCCTAAAGCGCTAGGCGATATCCCACGCCAAGCTCGGTGAGCAGGATCCGCGGCCGGGTCGGATCGACCTCGATCTTTTTGCGCAGGTTGCGCACCACGATGCGCAGGTAGTGTGTGTCGTCGAGATGCGAGGCGCCCCAGACTTGTTTCATGATCTGCTGACGCGTTACGACTTTGCCGGCCTGCTGCGCCAGAATCTGCAGGACGAGATATTCCTTCGGACCAAGCACAAGCCGTTTGCCGTCGATCGTGCCCGAGCGGGTCGCCAAATTGATTTCCAGCGGGCCAACCCGGACGACAGGATCGCTCGCCGCAGCGACGCGGGGGCGCAACGCCGCGCGTGCCCGCGCAATCAGTTCGCCGATCCCGAACGGCTTGACGACGTAATCATCCGCGCCGAGCTCGAGCAGCCGGACCTTCTCGCGCTCGCGCGAGCGCACCGTGAGCACGATGATCGGGATGTGCGACCAAGCCCGTAGCCGCTCGACAATCGAGGAGCCGTCCCGATCCGGAAGGCCGAGATCGAGGATGATGAGGTCAGGCGGCTTGAGCGTTGCCGAGCGAATGCCTTCCTCGGCATTGCTCGCGTCCTGCACCATGAAGCCTTCGAATTCAAACGCCGCGCGCAGGAACTGCCGGATGTGAAGCTCGTCATCAATCACAAGGATGGTGGCGTTACCCATCGCCACTCACCGCGAGATCAGGCGTCGCGGGCTCCCTCGCCGGCAGACGGATGGATACTATCGTACCTCGATCGGCGCCCTCGCTGAACGCCTCGATCTGCCCGCCATTGGCGATGACGAAGGCTTTCGCGATCCAAAGACCGAGACCAGATCCGGACACGCTCGATGCACCCCGCTGGCCGCGGAAGAACCGCTCCCACAGGCGGGTCTGCTCCTCCCCCACAAGGCCGATGCCCTCATCCCTGACCGAGAGCACGACCGAGCCGCTTCCGCTCTTTGCGGCAATCGTGATCTGCGAACCCGCTGGCGAATACTTCGCGGCGTTGTTGACGATCTGCCCGAGGGCCTGTTCGAGCAACACTGGATCGACGTAGACGAACGGCAATTCGTCCGGGATGTCCAACCGCAGACGGTGCGCCGCGAGAACCCGCTGGCGCCGATCGACCGCCGCATTGACAACATCGGCAGGCTCGATCCATTCGCAATCCAGCCGAACGCCCTTGCTGGAGATCAAGGCAGCGTCGAGCAGATCTTGCACGTCATTGTTGAGCCGATCGACCTCGTCGCGCAGGATATCGGCGAGTGACGCGAGCCGCGGATCATCCCTGTTTCCCGGGGCGCTGCTGATCACCGTCGCCGCGCCGAGGATCGATACCAGCGGCGTGCGCAATTGGTGCGAAACCGAACCGATCAAAGCATCCCGCAGCGCCTCGGTCTCGGAGCGAACCCGCGCGTCGCTGAGGGCGCGGCCAAGATCGAGATGCTCCAGCGTTGCGGTCGCGTCGGCCAGAACGGCATCGACCCGCTCTCTGATGGCATCGGCCATCTTTCCCTTCTGCTGACCAAGATCAATGGCCAGGACGCCGAAATCGCCCGCTTTTCCGGAAACGGGTCGGACGAGCCAGATGCGACCCTCGCCGTCCTCGACGACGCTGCTGTTGTTTGATCCCTTGCGGCCCTCAGCGAGCGCGATAGTCGCGCGCTTGACTTGCTCGGGCACTCGCTCCTCGCTCGAGACGGCGCCGTGCGGTGCGCTTTCGAAAAGGATCGTGCGCCGGCCGATGACCGAGGTCAGATGTTCGCGAATAGCGGTGTAGATGTCGCCTGGCGTGTGGGCCGCGGCCAGCCGCCGCGAGAACGCGTAAAGATCGTGCACTTCGGTTTCACGGCGCCGCGCGAGATCGGCCTGTCGCCTAAGGCTGGCGGCCAAGTGACCCGTGACGATGGCGACGAAGACGAAGAGCGGGAGCTCGATCAGATGTTGCGGGTCTTCCACCAGAAAGCTGTAGATCGGTGGATAGAAGAAGAACGCCGACGCGCCCACGCCCGCAACTGCTGCGATGACCGCCGGTCCGATTCCCAATTTCGTCGCGGCGATGACCACTGGAACCAGATAGACAAGAGTCACGTGCCGGAGGGCGAAGAACTGGTCGAATATCAACAGCACTATCGTCGTGACCGCCACGAGCGTCAGCGACGTTAGCACCGACAGCGCTTCATTTCGGATTCGCCCGACCAAGGCTCGACTAATTCGATCGGAATTCCGCCGCATCAATTGCCGCTAGCCCCTTTTGGGGTACCCGCCTCTGCACACGGTTGGGGCACCGGCGCACTGCACGGAGGCTCATTATACCTTCGCAAACCGCGTTCTTTGGTCACTCGGCCGCACGCTCAAACGAGTCGGCAATCTGACCAAAAAGTCTTTGCAAAACAGCTGCTTGCAGATCCAGCTCTAACCTTTGGTCTAAGACGATCGGCGGAAAGACGCCGGGGCCGAGCAGGACTAGCGTCAACTCGGAACGAAGCTCGCTTGAGCAGCTTTCGCGAAGTCATGCCGCGAAGCGAAGCCAAGCAAAGGGAGGGAAGACAAATGGCTATGGCTGTTATGGCTCCTGTTGTAGTGCCGCAGGACTTCCGGCGCGTGATCATCGCGGCGGCGGTGGGAAACGTCATTGAGTGGTATGACTTTTATATTTTCGGCAGCTTGGCCGCGGTCTTGTCGGTCAAGTTCTTCGAGCAGAGCCATCCGGTTGCAGCGCTACTGAGCACGATTGCGCTGTTCACCGCCGGATTCTTGATTCGGCCGTTGGGCGCCTTCCTGTTCGGATGGATGGGCGACCGGATCGGCCGCAAATATACGTTCCTCGTTACGCTGACCGGAATGGGCGTTGGCACGGGGTGCATCGGGTTGATTCCGACTTACGAGCAGATCGGTCTGACCGCCGCGTTCCTCCTGTTCGCTCTACGCATGATCCAAGGCCTCTGCCTGGGCGGCGAATATGGCGGCGCCATCACTTACGTCGCCGAGCACGTCTCCGACGAACGCCGTGGTTACTACACCGGCTGGCTGCAGACCTCTCCGACCTTGGGCATCGTAGTCTCGCTCGCCGTGATCATCGCCTGCCGTACGTATTTCGGTAACGAGGTGTTCAATGCGTGGGCCTGGCGCGTCCCGTTCCTCGTGTCGTTCCTCTTGGTGGCCATCGCGATCTACATCCGCCTGCAGCTCCAGGAGACGCCGATCTTCCAGGAGATCAGGGCCAAGGGGCAAATGACCAAGAATCCTTGGAAAGAGGCCTTCCTCAGCGCCAACATCAAGCTCGTGCTCATCGCCAGCATCGTTGTGATCGGCGAAGGAGTCGTGTGGTACAGCGGCCAATTCTGGGCGCTCTACTTCCTGCAGCAGGTCTCCAAGGTGGACCCGCTGACGACGGCTTATATTGTGGGAGCCGCGCTGTTGCTGGGGACGCCGACGCTCATTCTCTGGGGCTGGGTGTCCGACCATATCGGCCGCAAGCCGGTGATCCTCGGCGGCTTCCTGCTGGCAGCGGTCACTTATTATCCGCTCTATGCATGGCTCGGAACGGTCACGCAGCCGGGTAACATCAACTATCCGATCGCCATCATCATCATCGCCATCCTCGTCAACTATGTCGGCATGGTCTATGGGCCGATCGGAGCGTTCCTGGCGGAATACTTCCCTGCCCGGATCCGCTACACCTCCGTGTCGGTGCCCTACCATATCGGCAACGGCTGGGGCGGCGGATTGGTGCCGTTCATCACATCGGCAGCCTTCGCGGCGACGGGTAGCCTCGGCTATGCCTTGCTCTATCCGATCCTGGTGCCCGCGGTGTGCTTCGTGCTCGGCCTCTTCCTGATGCCGGAGACGCGCCACATTAGCATCTGGAAGCCGGTACAACCGGAGGCAAGACCGGCGACGTAGCGCAAACGTCACCACCTATAAACAAGTCGAAGCCCCGGCGAACCTAACGCAGCCGGGGCTTCTTCATGTCGCGTATCGCAGGGGGGCTGGGAGGGACGCGACACTGCGGAATATCTAGGCAGGGAATCGCGCCGCACAAGCGGCCGAGTCGAAAGCGGTGCATTTGCCTTCGCCGCACTGTCGGTCGTCACCTTGGCGAGGTATAGAAGGCCCGGCTGGCGGTACCATGGGGAGAGGTTATGGGTCAGAGCATTCGCGAGAAGGCAAGAATACGTCAGGGCCGCGAGGAGGACCGTCCCAGCGAGGACGACATCGCGCAGGAACGTCTAGGCTGGCGGGGGCAAAAGGGCCCGCCGAGCACCGGCTTGATGACCGAAGAGAGCAAGCTGCAGACTCCATCCCCCCTCGACCCGGGCCATACCGCCTGAGCTGCCTAGGCGCGCGGTCTGCCAAGGAGCAGCTGGCGCCTGCCCCACTCCTAAAGAAAAACCCCGCCGGGGGGCGGGGCTGAAAGTACTGGGACGAACGAGCTCAGAGGGTCGAAGAGCCCGTCCCGAAGCCTCAACGGCCAACAACACCGGAGGTTCCGCCTCTCCAAAAAAATTTTAGCCGCTCAACTGCTCCGGAACAGTCGGGGGCTCGTGCCGCCGCCGGACCGTTCTGATATCTGAGTGAGAGCGCTTGGATGCGGTTGAGACCAGGCTTGAGCTCTTGTGCCGTAATCTCTTGGATTTACCGGGTTATTCCGTGTCGAAAGTCGCGACGAAATGAAAGCCTTCCCGCCCCCTGGAAAACCAATGGCCGATAGGGAAACTAAAACTGAGGCCGAGCTGACCGCCCTCGTACTCCAGACCGTGCGTGACGCGGGTTTCGCCTGGGTTGAAGCGGTCAAGCTCCAATCTTATCCGGCGCGAAATCCGAACTGGGCACTCACGCAGATCGTCGGCGAGGCGCCAACGCCTATTCACGCCTTCTGGGCCCAGCACCATCCGACGGTGGCCGAGTTGCAGGAGCGCTATCTGCTAAAGCTCGCTTCGTAAGCGCGATTCCAGGCTTGAGTTGCTCCCTCACACACTCGCGGGGTCAGCTCCCGTGCCGGCGCGCGTGAGGCAGGCGCGATCAATTTTTGAGCCGCACTGTGGCTCAAGCATCACAGACAGAGCGTGCATTGCGCGGTAATTTACTAAAGACTCGGGCAAGGGGGCTCACATGAAAAAGTTACTTCTCGGAAGAGTCGCGCTCGTCGCGTTGAGCTTGTGAACGCCGGCGGCATTCGCAGCCGACAAGCGAGTGCCGGCATATACGCCGCCGCCGCCGCCCGTTCCGGTCTACACCTGGAGCGGCTGCTATGTCGGCGCGAGCGCGGGGGCTTCGACCGGAAGCAGCCAACATTTCGCAACTAACGGCACCACGTTGAACAATCCTGCCCTTGGGGTCGCCAACCAAATCCCGGCTGGAACCGCGATCACCGACTCGTTCGACGTGACGGGCTTCATCGGCGGCTTCCAGGGCGGCTGCAACTGGCAGGTCGGTGTATGGGTGTTCGGCATCGAGGGCGACGGATCGGCGACTAACAAGTCGGGTCAGGCCTTCAACTCCGGGCTCGTGCCGTTCTTCGCGCCCGAGGTGAACTGGGTTTCGCAAACCCAGGAGCGCTGCTCGTGACTGCGCGTGCCAGACTCGGCTGGACCGCCTGGGACAGGACCATGCTCTACGTCACCGGCGGCGGTGCCTGGGCCAAGATCGACGCGTCGGAGTGGGTGTTCGCGGCCAACGGAACCGGGCCGCACCGCACCGGTCACCTGGAGAGCAATACCCGCAGCGGCTGGACCGTCGGTGGCGGCGCCGAATATGCGGTGGGCTACGGCTGGTCGGTCAAGGGCGAATACCTCTATGTGAAGTTCGACGACTACACCACGTTCACGACCGGCCCCTTCGCGCCGATTAACGCCTCGCCGCGTGAAGTCAGGCTTGAGGACCACATCTTTCGCGCCGGCATGAACTACAAGTTCTGGTAATCAAGAGCCCCCCAAAAGCTCTTGAGTTGAGAGCCCTCGGTAGGGATTGAACCCCCCGGCCGAGGGCTCTCCGTTTGCTGCCGAATAATCATCGCGATCGTACACGGCACGGCCCGCGTTGACGACGTGCTGCAAGCCGCCCTACACAAGCGGGCCACGGGCTAATCGAGCCCGTCCGCGGGGCGAATGGCAGCCAATGGGTGGCAAACCACGCGCCCGCCCATAACTAAATCATCGGTTTGCCGGGTTAGCTCAGTGGTAGAGCAGCGGTTTTGTAAACCGTTGGTCGGGAGTTCAAATCTCTCACCCGGCACCGCCTCCCCTTACCCCGATGCAAAATTTTTCCCCGTGGCAGCGGATCTCGATCGCTCTCGCGATCTTTGTCGCCATCTTTTATTTTGCCCTGCAAATGCCCTGGGTAGCGGCGCTGTTTGGTTAGCCTCGGTGCGGGTTCAGCCTCAGCTCAGCCCTTCCCGGGGGCGACCGAGGGCGACCATGTTCTCCGAACGCGAGCGCCGGTTCCTGGCGCAGCAGCGCATCGCCCACCTCGCCACCGCCGACCGCGGCGCCGTTCCCCATGTCGTGCCGGTCTGTTTCGCGGTCGCGGGAGGGACGCTCTACATCACCATCGACGAAAAGCCGAAACGGCGTCCGGCTACCGCACTCAAGCGGCTCAAGAACATTGCCGAGAACCCCGCCGTCGCCGTCGTTGTCGACCGCTACGACGAGGATTGGACGCGGCTCGGCTGGGTCATGCTGCACGGCCGCGCGGAAATCTTGCGCGAAGGGCAAGAGCACCAGGACGCGCAGGCGCTGCTGCGTTTGCGCTATCCGCAGCTCGCCGCGATGCAGATCGCAACCTACCCGGTGATCGCCGTGCGCATCGAGCGAACGACGAGCTGGGGTGACCTGTCTGTCGCCGCGACAAACGAGTAGGATCGGTTTTGCGGTTGCGGGACGACGCAGTGACCGGATGTAATCGGCCATGCTCATTGGCGCCTACTATTTTCCGACAGATTACGGCATCGCCATCGACGAGCTCGCCCGCGCGCTCGAGGCGCGCGGCTTCGAATCGCTGTTCGTGTGCGAGCACACGCACATCCCCGTCAGCCGCCGCACGCCGTTCCCTGGCGGCGGCGAGCTGCCCAAGCGCTACTCGCATACGCACGATCCGTTCGTCGCGCTGTCGTTTGCGGCGGCGGCAACCCGCACGCTCAAGCTCGGCACCGGCATTGCACTCATTCCGCAGCGCGATCCCATCGTCACCGCCAAGTCGGTCGCGAGCCTCGACCAGCTTTCGGGCGGCCGCTTCATTTTCGCCATCGGCGGCGGGTGGAACGTCGAAGAAATGGAGAATCACGGCGCCCGCTACCAGACGCGCTTCAAACTGCTGCGCGAGCGCGTCTTGGCAATGAAGGAGCTTTGGACGAAGGAGCAGGCCGAATTTCGCGGGCAGTTCGTGAATTTCGATCCGGTCTGGCTCTATCCCAAACCGAAGCAGAAGCCGCATCCACCCATCTTGCTGGGAGGAGAGAGCGACCACACGGTGCGCCGCGTAATCGAATTCTGCGACGGCTGGTTCCCGCGCGCACGCGGGGGCTGGGAGCCGAAAGCCGCGGCGGCGCGGCTGCGCGAAGCGGCGCTCGCAGCCGGGCGCGATCCCGCCACGCTGTCGATCACGGTGTTCGCCGCGCCGGCCGATGCGGCAGCGCTCGCGCCTTATCGCGAGGCGGGCATCACCCGCGTGCTGTTCGAAGTGCCCGATTTGAGCCGCGACGACATCCTGCGCCGGCTCGACACGCTCGCCCCGCTCGCGGCGGAAAATCGGTGATCAGGCAAACGCGGGCTCGATCGCGCCCCGGGTCGGCGAGCGTGAGCGAGAGCTCACAAGCCATCGAACCACTGGGCAACGTCGTACGCCAACGCGGCGAGGACGCAGATTCCAAGCGCGCTCCATAGAATCCCCAGGAGCACCACGTTCGCGCGCCCGACCTTATCGACCAGATGGGCCACCGATAGCCTCCATCTCTGACTCGATGCGGCGAGCATAGGCGCCGGGCGGCGAGCAGGTATGTGATCTCCGCCACACAAGCCTGGGGCTGGATCACTACATTACGAATATAATGCTTGACTACGTAATGAACGCATGCTAGAAGATTCGCAGCCTTGCTCATTGAGGGCGTGTTCTAGAGACGATCCTGAATGCGGAGCGAGGTGTGGCGTCCTGCGGCGGCGGCTCGTAACCGTTCGCCCCGGGA